>JAEEGL012643976.1_pt1 | contig 45165 bp, 29 predicted proteins | sample 9134231 | NCBI WGS metagenome assembly JAEEGL01 (sample SAMN16246548, study PRJNA631951) | gut metagenome | biome: gut microbiome; feature: rumen; material: fiber-attached | host: Bos | place: Iran: Karaj | collected 2018-10 | reverse complement strand
TTACCAATATTTTCTTTAAGATTTTCAATATTTTTATTATCAATAATTTCAATACTTGTATCAATAGGAGCTTTTATTGCAATCATTTTATTATTATTATTATCAGCTAAATTTTTTAAAAATAAATCTAATTTTTCATTTTCTTTTTTAAGTTCTAGAAATTTATTTATTTTATTTGAGTCTTCATTATTATTATTTAAAATTATATTTTCCTTTAAAAAATCTGCTTTAATCCATTTAATTTGATTTTTACCTAATTTTTTAATATAACCAATTCCTTCTAAAACATTTGTAATATCATATATTCTTCTTTTTTTAACTTTTAATTTTTTTACTATTTCATTTATATTTATTAATTCTAATCCTTTTGTTTTTACATATTCTATAAAATTTGTTGTTAATTCACCCAAAGAATTTTCTTGTCTTAATCTTTTCTTTTTTAATTTTTGAATTTCATTAATTTCATTTTTCTGTTTTTTTTTATTTTCTTGGCGCTTAAAATTTTCTTCCATTAATAAATGAAAAATTTAAATAAAAAGCTATAGATTAAAAATTAGAAAAATATTCTAAAAAATAAAATATGTTTTTATTATATATTAATTATTTTTTAAAAATCCAAAAATAAAAAATCTAATCAACAAACACAATAATAAAAAATAAATACTTTATATCATAGAATATATTTTAAATCAGAAAAAAAATTAGTAAATTTCTTTAAACACTCTTCAAAAAATTTTTAAAAAATATTTGTTTTACAAGTAGGGCATTTAGAAGAAGATTTATTTTGAAGTAAATTAAATAAACATTCTCTATGAAAAATATGTCTACATCTTTCTAATTTACTAATAGTATCATTGTAACAAAAAACAAAACCACAAATATTACATTTTTCACTATTATTATCAGATTTATTATATTTTGAATTAGGTAAATTTAACAATTGCTCCATTGATAATCCACTATCATTATTATTATTTTCCTCTTGAGAATCATTTAAATTTAAAAAATAAGTTCCTGGATTATTTCCCATTCTCATTAAAACATTTTGAAATATTTGATTTATTGAAATTGGTCTATTATCTTCTTCAATTTGATTTTGTTGTTCTTCTAATTCTCTTTTTAATTCTGATAATTGCTTTTCTAATTTTATATTTTTTTCTTTTAATGATTTTAAATTACTTTTTTTTGTTGATATTAATTTATTTTTTATATTTATATCATTTGAATATGATTTTATTTTATTATTTGAATCTAAATTTTCCTTTTTTATTTCTTCAAATTCTTTTTCTAAATTAGAAAACAATAAATTTAAATCTTTTATTTCATTTTGCTTATTTAAATGTTCTTCTTTGTCTTTTTTATTTTGTTCTCTTATTTTTTCTTCTTGTTCATTTTCTTTTGTTTTTTTGTTTTCATTCTTATCTTCTTTATAAAATGTTCCTTTTTTTGTAGATGAAAAATTATTACTTGTTTTTTTTAAATTTCCAAATTCTTTAGAATATCTTAAATTTTGTTTTTTATTTTTTTCCATTAATTTTAATTTATTTTAATTTTGATGAAAAATTCTTTTCTATTTTAAAAAAAAATAAAAAAATAATTAAAAATTAATATAAAAAAGTAACCAAATATATAAAAAAAACAATGGACTCTTATCAACATTCAAATACAATAACATTATCTCGTCCAGTAAAAATTATTATATAATTGAATATAAATAATATAGTCAAATAGTTATTATTTTAATCAAAGTGGAAAAAAATTAATTATCAAAGCTCCAATTTCATCATTAACAATAACTGGAAATAATAATAAAATTATAGTTCAAACTCACATATCAAATTTAATTATTAATGGAAATCATAATGAAATGAATGCAAATGATAATAGAACTTTAATTAATAATGTTGTTTTTAATGGAAATGAAAATAATATTAAAATAAATTCAAATTGTTCAAATATAAGTCAAATAAAAAATGGATTTAACAATAATATTTTTTTAAATGGAAGAGTATTAAGAAATAATCAAAATTCATATCAAACTTTTAATTTTGATAATTCTAATTTTTCAATTAATATTAATGGTCAAAATGGAATGAATTTTTTTGATACAAATCAAATATTTAATATAATAAATAATTCAATGAATAATATAGGAATGAATATTAATTTTGGAAATTATAATCGAGATAATAATCAAGAAGAAGAAGAAGAAGAAGAATATGAAGAAGAAGAACAAGAATTAAATTCAAATCAAGATTTAGGAGATTATTATCAAGAACAATTAGAAAATGAAGTTGAAGAAGAAGAAAACGAAGATAAAAATAATAATAATAATATATTAAATAAAAAAAGAGCTGAATTAATTTTGGAATTAGACGAATTTCAATATAAACATATTAGTAAATATAGTTCAAGAAAAGAAGATACTTGTGCAATTTGCAAACAAACATTTAAAGGAACTGATATTATTAAAGAATTTTGTTGTAAACATATTTTTCATAAAAAATGTTTACTTAAATGGCTTCAAACTTCTAATTTTTGTCCTCTTTGCAAATATAATTTAATGGATGATATCAAAGAATAAAATATGTATTATTATTCAAAAATAGCTTATTAATTATTTTATTATAATATGATAATAAATTATTCATTAATTATAATTGTTTTTTTGACACAAAAAAAATTTCAAACATTTTTTATAATTAAAAAAATAAAACAATCTAATATATTTATAAAATATTTTTTATAACTAAAAAAACAGTATTTCTCCTTAGAAAAAAATATGAAAAAAAAATAAAAAAATATATATTTATAACTAATATGGATGAATCAATAAAAATAATAGGACAAGAAGGATATTTTCAAAAAGTATTATCATTTATATTAATATCAAGTGCAGTATTATTTTCAGTAATAGCAGCAGCATATTCATATTTAACAAAAATACCAAATTTTGAATGTATTGAAAAATATGATAATTCTTCTTATTTTAAATGTCCATATAATAATGGAGAAATATGTTCATATTCTTTTTCTTATAATTATAGAAAAGATAAAATAAATAGTCTTCATAATTGGTCATATACTTATAATTTATTTTGTAATAAAGAATATTATAATGCTTTAATTGGTTCATCATATTTTTTGGGAAGTATTTTAGGAAGTATAATTTTAACTCCTCTTCCTGATAAATTTGGAAGAAAAAATATATATAATATAAATATTACCATTAATTGTTTTGTAATGTTTTTTATTTTAATATGTCCAACTCCATCATTATTAATTTTATTATGTTTTATTAATGGTTTTATTTGTGCTATTTATGGTATGTTTGGTGTAATTATGTCTGAATATTTATCTTCTACTTATAGAACTTATGTTATGACTTTAGCTAATGCAATTTATCCTTTTAGTGGATTTATTTTGGGTTTTTTTTTCATGACTATAAATAATTGGAAAATTTTTTTCTCTTTTATTTCAATTCTTCATTTTATAACTACTTATTTATGCTTAAAATATTTTGAAGAATCTCCAAGATGGTTAATGACAAGAGGACAATATGATAAATGTATTGAAATTTTCAATAAAATATCAATAATAAATGGAACTGAAAAAAATTGGAATGAATATTTTAAAAAAAATAAAGATAAAATTTTTAATTTAAAAAATTCAATAAATTTATCTAAAAAATCATTTTCAATGAAAAAAAATATTCCATCAATATTTAAAATAATAACATTTCCATCTCAAAGAATAACAATAATAAATTTAATAATATTATGGTTTGGTACATCATCATGTTATTATGGAATTCTATTAACATTAAATAAAATGAAAGGAAATTTCTTTTCTTTAAGTATTTTAGCATTTTTAGGAGAAATGATAAGTGAATTAATTTCAGGATATTTAAGTAATACATATGGAAGAATTTTTGTAATGAAATATGGAGGATTAATAGGAACAACAAGTTTTATTTTTTTTGAAATTTTACCAAATAATTTAAAACCTTTATTAATATTTATTTCAATGTTTGGCTTTGCAGCAACATTTAATAGTATTTATATTTATACGCCTGAAATATTACCTACTTCAATAAGAGGAACAATATGTCAATTTTTATTTTTAATAAGTAGAACTCCACCTTTTATTATTCCTAGTTTAATACATATTATTGGAAATAAAATTGATGGAATTTTCATTTTTAGTGGTTTAATGTTAAGTTTTTCTTGCTTCTTTTTAAAAGAAACTTTAAATGTTGGATTAATTGATGAAATTCAAGAATTAAATAGTTTTTATGGAAGTAAAGGGAATAATATTGATGATAGTATTAGTTTTTCTAATGAGGAATTCTCCATTTTTAGTGCTGATAATTATAATAATATAGAAATTAGTTTTGATATGAGTTATTCAAGATTGAAATAAATTTTGTTGTTTTTATACTCTTTGTGTTGTTTTTGATATATATAAATATCATTTTTGTTTTTTTTAAGTTTTTTTGTTATTTTAATTTTATTAATAGGAATAGTATTCAAATAATATTAAAAAATAAAAATAAAATAAATAAAATAATATTTCAAAATAATTTAAAAAAAGCCAGAATAAAAAGTTTTTAAGTAAATAATATACTTTTGTTTTTATTTAATTATTATAGTATTGATAACTATATAAATTATCATCATCTTTCAAAGCAGCATCATCATCTTCAATAATAATATTATCTTCATCATCTAAATCTTCATCATAATAATTAGCTTGTTGATCCATCATACCTAAATTCATAGCTTTAATTTGATTTCTAACCGCTTTAACTTTATTCATTATATCATTTTTAAATAATTTAAATTTAGTTCTTTTAATTATTTCTCCCCATTTTTTATCATATATTTGAACAATTTCTAAAAATCTTAAACAAACAAAAGTAATTTCTTCATTATCACTTTTAGCACAATTTAAAATTAATTGAATTAATTCAACTTCATTTAATATAATTTTCTTTGTATCTTCCCAAGGCATTAATTGATATAAAGCAAAAATAATACCAAAAACAATTGAATAATTATCTATTTTCTTTACTAATGTATTATGTAATATTGCTATTATTTTTGAATTTGCTATTTTACTTGAACAATCTTTATTTGATGCTATATTACCAAAAAATTGAATCACTACATTTAATAAATCATCATAATTTGAATCTTTTAAATTTTTTTCAAAAAATTGAATTAATTTAAATTTATCTAATTTTTCTCCCCAATCACTATCAACATAAGATAATATTTCAATAATTTCAATTAAAAATTCATTACTTTCCATTTTAGTATTTAATATTTTTAAAAAATAATCATCAACATAATTATCATATATATCATTAATATCTGAGTCATCAGAATATTTAATAATACATTTAACAATTTTAATTAGTTCAAAATCTGAATTTTTTAAAGCTCTTTCAATTAAATTTTTTATTCTTCCATCTTCTGCCATTTTTTTCGCATTTTGAGGATACGTCATTAAATTTAAAGTCAAAGCAGCTAATTCAGGACCAATAATTTTTTCAGGAAATTTATCAATTAATTCAAATAAAATATAAATAGAATCACTTTGATAAAATAAAGGTTTAGATTCTTCTTCCAAAGATAAATTATATAAAGTTCTTAAAATATTAGATCTAAAATCAGGTAATTTAAAATGTTCACATAATTTTAAAAAGTATTCTGGCTTACTTATAATTTGCATTCTAAAATTATGATCAAAACTTAAATTAAATATTAATTGAATATTAATTGCCCATATTAAAGGATGTTGAATTTCAAATATTGCCATTAATTTATCTAATATTTTTCCTTTAAGCATAGCATCTTTATTAACTTGAAACATAGATAATTTCTTTAAAAATAATAATATAACACTTAATAAATTAATATTTTGTCTACTTAAATTTTTAATAAGAAATCCAACAATATCTTTTTTAACCATTTTAACTTCAATTTTAGGATCTTCAGCTAAATGTAATAAAATCATAAAAGCCATATATAATATTCTATCTTGTTTTCTTACTAAAAATAAGAATTTATCCATTGCAGATTGATATTCATTTTGAGAAATTGAATCATTTGAACTCCATCTAATCATTTCATCTTTTCTATATTCATATTTCATAAATTGAAAATCAATAACACTTAAACATATTTCTCCTATTGATTGCTCAATTAAAAATTGATGAAATTGATTATAATAACTAAATGATTCAAAAAATGTTAAAAGATATATTGATAATTCCATTTGTTTTTTATGCTCATCTCTTAATGTTCTTGATAATATATCTAATAAATTTTGCTTCTCTTGAAGTATTAAAAACATTATTTCTGGCTCTCTTATTAGAAATAATATATTTCTTGCTCCTATTATTTTGTCTTCGTATTTTTCTTCGTATAAAAGATCTGCATATTTTTCTATTTCTTCATAACTTACTTTTTGAAGATCAGTTAAATTTTTTTGCTTAAAACCTGTTTTTGGTCTTTGAGGTTTCATTTTTTTTAAAAAAATATTTATAATTTAAGGTTTTTTTAATAAATTTTTTTAAGACTTTTTTAAGATAAATTGTTTATTTATTATTTAAGATATATTAGATTATTTATTATAATATAATCATAATAAAAAAGATAAAATTCTAATAAAAATAAATAAAAAAATGAAAATTATTATATGATAATTTAAAGAACTTTATAATTTCTTTTATTGAATTGATTTTTAAGATTTATTTTAATGGAATTTAATTGATTTTTTTTGTTTGTTTGTTTTCTGGATATTTTTTTATCATCTTTCTTTTTTAAAATTGGCTGAATAATTATTATTATTTAAATATCCTCATTTTTTTCTTCAATCTAATTTATTTTTCTAATAGTATATTAATAATTTGAAAGTTTTTTTAAAAATAAAAAATATCAAAAAAAAAAAAAAATTATAAAAAAAAAATGGAAAAAATAAAATCCTTAGCAAAAGAGCATTCCAACAAGCTTAACAACATTTTATTAGCTGGAGCAATAATAGCAGCAATAAACACATTATGTAGAGCAGATTACAATTTCATAATATATTTATATATGTTTTATGTATGGCAATTTATGGAGAATGCAAAAGAAAGTCAAGGTCAAGAAAAAATTTCTTCTTTCTATGTTTTAACATATAGTTTATTAATAGATTTAATTTGGTGTTTATATTGGGGAAGTAAATGGGGTTCTTTAGAAAAAGATTCTGAAAGTGGAATTCACTCTTTAGTTTTAATACTATCTTGGATTGGAATTCTTGTTAAAATTGTTGTTATTGTTATGATCGGTGTTATTGAATGGGATAATATTAAAACATCCATGCCTAAGGCTTTACAAGAAAAGTTTAATAAAGATTTTTCACAATTTAATGATGAAAATCCTTAAAAGTTTTTTATTTAATGATATTTGAATTTTTTTTTTTAAATTTTTTTAAGTTTGAATTTATTTTTTTTTAGGGTATTTTTACTTTTTATTCTTTTTATTTTTTTTCTTGTGAAAATTTTTGTTTTTGTTTTTTAAATTTTTTTATTGTTTAATATTGATATAAAATTATAGTCATTTAAATTTATTTACTTATTTAAAAACTAAATAAATTTATCACGATACTAAAAATATCATTCACATAATATAATAATACAAAATAACATTAATTCTAAGAAATACTAAGAATATTAAAAATAAACTTTATACCAATATTTTAATTACTAGAATAAATATAAAAGGAGGTGAAAAAAATAGGAAAGAATTAAATAAAATAAAAAATAATTAAAAATTTAATATTTTCCTTCTCTTTTATAACTTCTATTTTTTTTCCCTCCTAATTTTTCATTAGTTTCAAATTTAACCCAAGAACCTCCTTCAATCATATTATCTAATTCATTACAAATTTCATTTTCGCTATATCCAGAATTAAAAACAATTGTCCAAAATTCAATCCATTCTTCTAATTGAATTGAACCATCATTATTTTTATCTACTTGATCAAATAATTCATTTGAATTTATTTTTGGAAAATTTTTTGACCAAAATTTTAATGTTTCATCTCTGTCTATTGTATTTGAATTATCTGTGTCTATTAATGAAAATAATTTCAGAACTTTTTCTTTTAATTTTTCTGGTAACTATAATATTATATTTTTTTTATTTGGTTTTGTTTATTTTTTTTTTTGATTATATTAATATATTTACTTCTGATTTTGTGTGCTTTGGACCCATTTTTTTAAAATCTTTTTTATAAATTTGATTTTTTTTTTATTCTTAATGTTTTTTTTAATAATAATAATTAAAAAATAATTATTTTATAATTAAATTTGAATAATATTATTTCATTATATAATATTTTTTTTATTTTTTATTCACCAAATTCAAAAATATTTTCGCTTCCTTGTTTATTTGAAAAAATATTATCTTCTTCTGCTTCTTCTTCTAAGTCATTAAATAAATTAACTTTTTTCTTTTTATGTTCAAAAGGATTTTTAACAACATTACTTTCAGATTTTAATTTAGGAATAATATTTTTTTTTATAGGTTCTACAATTTCATTTTCTGATGTTATTTTAGATATTGGATTTATACTTTTTGATTTATTTAAATCTGTATAATTATTATTTTCATTATTATCAGTATCATTATTTTCCAAAATATTTTCTAATAAATTTAAAGGAGATTCTTCTTCCTTATATTGAGATTTTAAATTTTCTAAATTTGGTTTAAATTTTTTTTTTAAATGATGTGTAATTACTGTTTCTTCTTTTTTTGAAAATATATTTTCACTATCATTAAATGGATTTTCTTCTTTATTATTTTCTAAGATATTTTTTAATTCTGGTAAATTCTTTTTATTTTCTTTCTCTTCTTTTTTTATAATATTTTCATTGTTTTCTTTATTTTTTTCAATAATAATTTCTTCTTTTTTAATTTCTGTTTTATCTTCTTTTATTTCTTTTTTTTCTATTTTATCTTTTAATAAATTATTATTCATATTATTATTATTATTATTTATTATTGTTTTAAGTTCTTCTATTTCTTTTTGATATGATATAATTTTTTTTTCTGTTTCTTCTTTATATAATTTATTTTCTTTTATTTTTTCATCAATTAATTTTTGGTAAATATTTTTTTTTCTGATTCTTCTTTAATTAATTTATTTTCTTTTTCTTTATCTTCTATTTCTTGTTTATAATTTTTATAATTTTTTGATTCTTCTTTAAAAATATTATTTTCTTTTTTTAAATTATCTATTTCATCTTTTTGAGTTTTAATTGAATTTTTTAAATTAAAATTTTCATTATTTAAACTTTCAATTTTTAAATCTTTTTCTTTATTTTTTTCTTTTATTTCAATTAAATCTAATTTTAAATTTTCTTCATTTGATTTTGAATTATCTTTAAATGATTCAATTTGTTTTTTATAATCATCATTATCATTTTTAATAATATTTAATTCTTTCTCAAGATTATTAATATTTTCATTTAATAAATTTATATCATTTTTTAATTTATTATTTTCTTCTTTTATTTCTTTATTTTCTAATTTATAATTACAAGAAGAAATAATATTAAATTCTTCATTTTTAATTATAATTAGAATGTCTTTAATTACTTTTTTATTTAATTCTTCTTTATTTTTTTCCTTATTTACATTTGTTTTAATTGTAAATTTATAATTATCTTGAATAACATTATTTTTAATTTTTTTATTACTATTATTTATTTTAATTTCAAGATTAAATTTTTCTATATTATGATTATTATTATTTTTATTGTTTTTTTTTTCATTTTCTTCTTGAAAAAGTTTTAATTTAAGTAAATCTTCTTCTTCTTTTTTATTTGATTTTAATTCTTTAGGCTTTTTTATAAATGTTTTTCCTCTATTTTTAATAGGACTTTTTCTTGATTTTCTTGCTTCCATAAATCTTTGAAGTTTTTCATATTCTGTTTCTTTTTTTTGTGATGTATTAATTTCATTAACTTTTTTTATTTCATAATTATTATTATTAGCATTTGAATCTAATTTAATCTGATTATTTAAATTTTTATTATTATTATCTTTGTTTACTTCTGATTTTAAAATTGTAAATTCATTTTTGTTTTCTTCATCTTTTTCTTTCCTTTTTCTTTCATCAAATTGTTCATTGAGTTTTTTATTATCTAATTTATTTAATTCTTCTGTTTTTATATTAAATATATCTTCTTCTTTATTATTATCTGCTTTTTTAATTTCAACATTATCATTAAATATATCTTCTTCTTTATTATTATCTGCTTTTTTAATTTCAACATTATCATTAAATATATCTTCTTTATTATTTATTTGTTTATTTTTATTTTCTTCAATTATTTTGTTTTCTTTTTTCTGAATTTCATCAGTATTATTGTCAAAAACATTTTCACTATTATCTTCATTATTATATTTTTCAGTATTTTTCTGTTGATTTCTTTCTTCAATATTCTTTTCATCATTTAATTTTTTTTTATTATCATTATTATTATTATCATTAATATTACCTGAAATATCTTTTTTATCATCCTTATTTGAATTACTAGCTTTTTCATTCTGACTAACCTCATTATCTAAATTACTATGAATAGTAATATTATTATTATTTCTAATATTTACCATATTCCTTAAATTAGGTGGAAAATAAGAATGAAAATTTCCTTTATTCAAATATTGATTTTTTTTATCATCTTCATTAATATTTTCTCCTAATAATTTCTTAAAATAATTATCATCATGAAAATTATTATCATCAATTTGACAAAAACTTTTAACATCAATTAAACCATTTTTCAAGGCATCTCTAATAAATCTATTTTTACTTCCTTTTATTCTTGATTCAATTTTTTTTATTTTTTCTCTATAACTTTTGTTTTTTGAATCATTCCCATTTAATTGATAAATTTCTTCTTCAATTTCCAAAGCAATTTTCTCAGAATTAAATTTAAACAAATTATCATTTTTTTTATCTAAAGCAACAATTAAATTTTTTTTAACATTTTCTCTTGTAATATCTTTCTTATTTAAATTTTGATTACCATTTCCTTGGATTTTAATATTACTTTTTTTTTCAAAAGGATTACTAAAATGCATGTTTTAAAAAAACAATTAAAAAAAAATAAAATATTAAAAAAAATATTTTTTTTAAATGGGAAGATTACACGTAATGTTTTTAGAAGGAGATAAAATATACGCATGTGCAAGATGTAATACACATTTATCAGAAAGAAATGAAATAATATCAAAAGAATTTATGGGAGGACATGGAAGAGCATATTTATTTAATAGAGTAATTAATATAACTCAAGGTCCTTTAGAAGATAGACCAATGAGAACAGGTTTACATACTGTTTGTGATATATATTGTATGTATTGTCAAGCTTTAGTTGGATGGAAATATGAAAGAGCTTATGAACCAAGGGAAAAATATAAAGAAGGAAAATATATTCTTGAAAGAGCTTGTGTTAAGAAATTAGGATGGTAAATTTTTTTATATTTTTTTTGTTTAGTTTTAATTTATTTTAATTTTAATTGTTTTTTTTTAAGTTAAATTATTTTTGTTAAAAAGAATTTTTGTTTGTTTATAAATTATTATATATCTTTTTAAATTTAAAAAAATGATAAATACATTTTTGAATAATTTCCATAAATATTAATACTAAATTGTTATAAATACAAAAATTATAAACCTCTTCTCAAATAGAAAAATCAATTGTAATTTATATTCAAAATTACATTATAAGAAAAAATAAAAAATTAATTTGAACCAATAGAAAAAGGATTTTCTATTTTTAATCTAATGGCAGGATGAATATTCTGACTAATCATTAATTTATTTTTATTTTCATTATTAATATTATGATTAAAAGAATTAAATTTAATAGTTTTTTGATTTTTACTAATTAAATTATTAGATTTACTATTATTATCACTTCCATAATCTTCATTAATACTAATTAAATTATTATTACTATTAAAAGGATTAGAATAAATACTTCCTTCATGAAATTTTTTTTCAAAATTTCTAAAAGAAACAAATAAAACAGTAACATTATCTGAAGTATTTCTTTTTAAAGCACTTTTAATAATTAAATCAACAATAGCACCATTCATTTCATGTAAAGTATTATAATTTTTTTTATCTTCTTTCATAATTTTCCAAGCTAAATTAACACAATCTTCACTAGATAAACATTCAAAAATACCATCACAACCCATAATTAAAAAATCTATTTTATTTCCTTTTAAATTTACTTTACAAACTTCAGGTTTAGAAATTAATATATTTTTTTTCTCCCCTAAATTATTTATTTTAGCATTAATATCACCAAAAGCTCTTGTAACACTTAATCTTCCTGGAATAATTCTCATAGTATAATTACTAATATATATATTACCTCCATTATTTATAATTCTTTCTTTTTCATAAAAATTATTTGGTCTATGAATTGAATTAATTAATTTATTTTCTTTTCCTGAATTTAAAGATATTATTGCTCTTGAGTCACCGCAATTTGCAATATATAATTTATTATCTATAATTAAACAAACTAAAGCACAAGAACCACTTTTATCATTTTCTTTTAAAGCTATATTATTTATAAAATCATTTTCTGCTTTTTCAAAAGAATTAATTAAAGCATTTTCAGTATCATTTATTAAATTTTCTTCTTTAATTATATAATTATGTAAATTATCTCTTAAAAAATTTGAACATAAATTTCCACCATGACCATCAAAGATTGCCATATAAGATATTTTTGGCCAAGTTTCTCCTATGAAATTTTTTGGCTTTTTAATTGTTAATATTATTGAAACTTTATCTTCGTTGTAATTTCTAATTAAACCTTGATATGAATTTACTGCAAAAGATTTTATATAATAATTTATTGAATGTTTACTTGTTCTTACTTGAGGATAATTTGGAAATAATAAATTCTTATCTGAGATTTGTAATTTTTTTTCTTCTTCTTCTTTTATATTATTTATTATATTGTTTTCTTTAGTAAAGGTTTTTATTTTTATAAATGTTTTCTTTATATTTGAATTAGGAGTATTGTTATTATTTATAATATTATTATCTGTTTTTATTATTTGATTAAAATTTCTTTCTGTAGATGGTATATAATTTGGTTCTGTAGAATTATTATTTGTCTTTTTCAAAATATTATTATTATTATTTTTAAAATTTATACTTTTTTGTTTAATTATTTTTTTATCATTTAAAGTAGAAGATTTTTTAAAAGAAGAATTATAAAAAGTTGAATTTTTCATTGTTAAATTTAAGGCATTATATACTTTTGATAAATTATTATTTGATATATTTTTATTATTACCAGTAATTAATGGAAGATTTATATTTTCTTCTTTATGTTTATTTTCAATATATGGTTTTATTTCAGTTTTAATAATATATTCATTTTCACTTGAATTAAGTTTATTAAAAATATTTCTTGTTTTTTTTTCTTCTTTTTTTTCAAAACATGTATTCTGTTTATGAAAAATAGGAATTTTTTTATTTCCATCTAATAATTTTATTGATGATTTTCTTATTTTTAATTTTAATTTTTTTTCTTTATCCTTTTGGTCTGAATGTGTTCTTTCTAAATCTATTTTTTCGGTTTCTTTAATGTTTTGTTTTTCTTTATTTATTAATTTTATTTTCTTTTTTTCAATATTATCTGAATTTAAGTTTAATTTATCTTTAATTTCTTTTTGATTTTCCCTTTTTGATTCCATTATATATTAATTAATCAAAAATTTAATATTATTGAAAACGTTAAATATATCAAATAATTTATCTAAAATAATAATATAAAATAAAATACCTAATTTAATTTTTTAACATTAAAACATATATATAATAGAAAAATAATTCTAATATCTGAATTTCTTTATTAAAATATACAATAAATAATTAAATGTTTTTTGTATGACATTTTGAAATTAAATGATTTGATTTAAATACGTTTTATTAATCAGAGAATTATTTTTAATTAATTAAATAGATATTTTATTAATAATTTATAAATAATTTGAAGAATAAAATTTTTATTTATAAAAATACAAATTAAATGAATAATAAAAATAAAAATTAATTTCATCATATTTTTATTAAATTCCTTAAAAATTAAAAAATATGTTTTTAATAATATTAAAATAAAAATAAAATACTCAATAAATAATGATTAAGTAAATTTACAAAAATAACCCTTTAAACCGAACAACAGAGTATAATATAAAGGTTATTAATCCTAAAATTCTTTAAATATTTATTAATTAATAATGAATCATAATATATACATTATCATTAATTATAAATAGTACTTATATTTTGTAATTCTGAAAAACTTCTATAATTTATTATTCTATTCATTATTTTTTCATTAAAAGAACTTTTTCTTCTAAAAAATTTTACAAGAATGTTATTTGTTTTAATCATAAAATTAAATTTTCTATTGACTTTACCAATTTCTTTTATATCATTGTAAGATAAAAAATTAATTATATTAATACAATTATCTTTGTTTATTTTATTAAAATAATTAATTTTAATTACATTTTGTTCACATTCAAATTTTTTATCTATATTAAATCTATTAATACTATTCCAAGTTGAGGTTTTTTTATACTTGACATTCGAATTTATTGTAATGTTTTTTCTTTTCATGACATTACATCCCATTTTAATATAAAAATAATTAATTAAAAAAAAATCAAAAGTTATTTAATCAAATAATAATTAAAAAGCAAATGAAGTAAAAATAATTAAAAAGTATTAATTATTAATTATAACATCTTAATATATATAATAAAAATAAATAAATAAATAATATTAATATTTTTATTTCTGAAGTAATTGTGTATTATAATAATTATGAAAATCACTATTAATTTGATTTTCAGTATTATTTCTATTCTCATTTTTATTTTTTCTAGTATAAATATCTAATATAGAACCATAATCATAATCATTTAATACTAATTTTTTTTTATCTTTTAAAATCCCTTGATTCACTTTACTAGTATATAAAACTTTTTTAATATTTTTATTTCTATTCATAATATTTAAAAATCCAATATTAGGTAAATTACTTAAATTTTGATAAGATTTTTGAATAAAAGGTTTTTTATTATTTCTAATTGGAATAGGATTTTTTAATAAAGGAAAATTATTTCTTTGAGATTTAATTAATTTTCTTTTCAATTCCATAGATTTCATAAATAAACCATATTGAGAATATTTATTATCTTTATCATCTTCGATTTGTTTTTTGATAAATTTATAATAATCATCTAAAGAAGAAAAAGTTTTATCTCCCAAAGTAATTTCATTTTTTATTTCATTATCATTTTCATTAATTATTTTTTTATTATTTTCTTCTTTAACATTTTTATTTCCTAATAATAATTTTTCCATTTCTTTATAAAAATTAGAATCTTTATTAATAAAAATAAAGGAAGTTTCTTTTTGAATATTACCTTTTAAAATATCAATAAAAGTATAAAAAGATTCTTTTTCTAAATTTAATATAATATCACAAATATCTTCTTGTAAATTTTTAGTTTCACTTACAGAATTAAAAAATTGATTTAAAGTAGAAATAGTTCTTTGACCAAAACAAGAAGTATTTAAAGCTCTTTTATTATTAATTAATTTTTCATTATTTTGAAAATCTTCTTCTTCTTTTGTTAATTTTCTTTTTAATAATATTTTCTTTTTATCTTGTTTTCTTCTTTCTATTTTTGCAGTTTCATTTTTAATTAATAATTCAGAAAAAAAATCTGAACGAGATACTTGTCTTAAAACTGTTTTCATATTTTTTGGAATTGAAAACATTATTTCTATTTCATCTGTTCTAGATTTATAACTACGAAAATCACTTATTATTTTTGTAAATAAATCAAATCTTGTTTTTAAACTTATTTTATTTTCTTTCATTTTTAAATATTTTTTATTTAATTTTTTTATACTCTTAAAAATATGTTTTATTTATAAATTATATAAGTGATCAAATTTTTTTCTAATTTTAAATACATTCTTTCCTATTATTATAAAAATAATAATAATTATAATATAATCTTTAATATACCACAAATAAAAACCAGAAATATTATTTCTAAATATAAAAATTTAAAGAAAAAATCAATCTGAATAATTACTTAAAATATTACCAGAACCATTCATTTCACTAATATCAGAAATATAGTCTTCATAATCATTAGTAACACTATCACTAATTAATTCATCTTCAATTAAACTTTTATCTCTAATATTTTTTTCTTCGACTCTTTTATCAAAAGAAAAAACAAATAAACTATTCCTTCTTTTATCATTACCATTATGAATATTATAATCTAAATTAAATATTCTTTTTTCATTAAAAGTTAAATTAAATTCTTTAACTTTTTTTTCAAAATTTTTAATAGAAACTAAATTATCTCCTTTAATATCTTTATGACTTTCAATAGGAAACATATTTCCACATAAAAAAATAAAAGAAACTAAATTGACCATTTTATTATTAGCAACAAAGCAATTTAAAACATTATTTTGATATTGATAAATATTATCACAAATATAATTATTAAAATCATGGCATATATCTATTCTTTCTTTATACCATTCTATTGTATCTTCTGCTTGAGGTTCCCATTGAGTTTTTACAAAATTACAAAATTCAGTTAATGTTAATGGAATTTTCATACTTGCTAATAAACGCAAATAATATTTTTCTTTTATTATTTTATTTCCTATTTTCATATGAATAGAATCCATTAAATTTTTCTTTTTAAATTTACCTAATAATGTAGAAAATTTACTTTTTATATAATTATTAAAGTATATATTATATCCATTATTTATTTCTTCTTTTTTATATAATAAATTTATTTCAGCAAAAGCTTTTTTTTCATTTTCATCAACAACTAATATAAACATAAGCATAGAAACAGTAAATAAACTTTTTAAAAAAACTCCACACATACATACTATTCCTGCTATTATTCTTCCTACTAAAGTATCTGGAACATAATCTCCAAAACCTAAATTTACATTAGTTTGAGCTATAAACCATAAACAATTAAAGAAATTTCCAAAATCTGATGATTTTTCATCTTGTTGATAATTTTCATATACTTTAAATAAATATGCACCTGTTAAAACTATTATTGAAAATATTAAAGCTAATGTTTTAAAACTATTACTTTTTAAATTTGTTCTATATAAGAAAGTCCATATATTTTTATTTCCAAAAAATTGATTTATTTTCTGGGAACGTGTATTTGTATATGGATTATATACTCTAATTATTTTAAATAATACATATAATCTAATTATTGATAAAGAAAATAATATCATATCTAAACTATAAGTTATATTATTCCCTAAAATTTCTATTTCGAAATTACATGAAAGATAAGGATATGGTTGAATTATATGACACAAAATTTCAAAAGTAAATCTTAATTTTTTTATTCTTTGAGAAGGAACACTTGCTTTTAAACTCATCATATATTTTACATTTTTATATTCTTTATAAACTTTATATCTTATAATTAAACTAAATACAACTAACATTGAAATTCCTAAACATATAAATCTTAAAAAATTATCTGAATTATTAGGTTTATATCCATGTTTATTATATTCAAAGTGATTAAAATATAATGCTGTAACAACTGAAAAATCTGCAATAAATGAAAATACATCAATATATAACATTATTTGACCAAATTTTTTATATAATAATTTTATATCATTTGGTTCAAGTTGACCATATTGTTTCTTTAAATATGGATAATGAGTTAATAAAATATTTTGCTTTACTATTATTGAATTTTGCTGTTTTCCTAAATATGAGGAATCAAAAGATTTTTTCCCAGATTTTTTTATATTTGATTTATTCGATAAAGTTGATCTATTTAAACCATTTTCAGTATATACACTTTCTATAATTTTTTATAATATATTTTTACTTCTTTTAATTTTTGTAAAATCAAATAATGAATCTATTTTAGGTTTTCTATTTGATGGTGATGTATGAGTTAATAATGACATTTTAAAAATTAAAAAATATTTATTTGTAAATATTATAAAATATTGATTTAATGAAAAATTTTAGAATTTAAGATATTTTAAATTTTACCGTTTGGTTGAACATACTCAGATTCTGCAAAAAAAAGATCACCTATTTTATCAACTAATTCTTCTAAAACTTGTTCTTTTTCATCTTTTTTCTGTGAATTTTGATATTTAAGATATATATCTCTATATTGTTTTATTTTATTCTTAATATAGTTATCGTCTTTAAAAGAACAAATATTATATTTGTCATTAAGTGACTTTTTAATCTTTTGAAAATCATTTTCATCTATCTCCATAGGTTTTTCAACTTCCGTATCTTTATAAGGGTCATTAACTTCTTTATTTAAATTGTTTGGAGAATCATTTAATGTTTTTTCATGTTCTTCTGAATCATGATTAGAAAAACGTTCTTCCATATTCAATGTTTCTGAATTTTGATCTTCTTTTTCATTGTTTTTAATTATAAATTTAAATTTAAGTGGATTACATTTAATTGAATGATTATCATTAGAAAAAATAAGATTTGATTCAAATTGAGAATATTTTTCTTTAAAGTTTTCTTTTTTTTCATTTATATAAATTGAAATGTTGAATTCTTTTTCTTCTGAAATTACTAATTCATCAATAACCTGTTGGATTTTAAAAATTTCATCTTGTTTTTCTAATATTAAACATGTTCCTTTTGGAATATTTGCATCTCCATTATTTTTTATTTTTACTTTGAAATTTAATCTATTCATTGATTCTAATTTATTAACATCATATTCTAGTATAATATCTTCAGACAAAAATTCTAAAGAATAATTTTTATTTTCTTCTTGATCTTCTTTTTCTGTATCTTCATTCTCATTTTCTTCTTCTTTATTTTCATTCTCATTTTCCTTGGAATTTTCTGTGTCTTCTTTTATTTGAGTTAATTTTGTTGAATCTGGTTTAACTTCTTTTAATAAATCTTTTTTAAACTTTTCTAATTTATTTGTTAATTCTTTATTTATAATTAAAGAAAATTCATTTAATTTTTTTTCTTCTTCTTTCCTTTCTGAATTAAATTTTGCCTTAATAAATTTATGTATATCTCCTAAACTTTTTTTTAAAGATTCTTGTTTTTTTTTGATTCTTTGTAATTTATTTAATATTGAATTAATAATTTCTTTTTCTTCATTATTCTCCATTTTTTACTGTTTTTTATTTTGTATGCTTTTAAAAAAATAAAAAAATAGTCAGTAAAAAATGATAAACCCAAAATCATTATTCAAATAAACATAAAAAAGATATTTTTATTTATGAAACATTTTTTTATTTAAAATGATACCTCTTAAATTTAATATAAAACAAAATTTAATTAATTCTTTACAATTTATGCTTTGATTGATAACTCAGATAATCTTATTATTAATAATGAAATTTATTTCAATTTTTATTATTATGAATCAGAAATAAATTCAATACTTTGTGAAATTTTAATAAAAGATGTTTGATAAAAATAGGGATAAAAAAAAATTAATACTTTATTAAAAGAATATTTTTTAAAAAAAAAGGGAAATAGATAAAATACTTATTGAAATAACAAATAAAAATATCAAATTTCAAAATAATAAAAAAAAAATATTTTGAAAATCAATATGAAGAAATAAACACATAGTTTTTAATATATTAAAATTTTAAAATTAAAATAAATAAATAAAATTATAATATATTATTAAAATTAATTATTTGTATTATTTCCTTGAAAATTTAAAGTTTTAAAAGCAGAAATCCCAGAAAAATTATTTGTATTATTCATAATAATTCTATTCTTAAAAGGACTTGAAATTATTTTTTTTTCATTAATTGTTGGAGTCAAAGCTCTTATTCTTTTTTTTCCCGAATATATTTTACTTTCATCTTTAATATCAGAATTCTGAAGAATAGTATTAAATTCATTTGTAGATGTTAAATATAATGTTTTAAAATCTAAATTACAAGGAAAGAAAATTTGATTGTTGTTTTCTTTATTTAATACAATATCATATAAATTTTTTATATTCATATTATTATATTCTTTATTATTTAAAAATATTCCATGTAATTCTGGAATAGAAGATTTTTCTTTTTCTGAAATGTAAATTTGCTTTATTTCATTGTATTTATTTATTATTAATTTTTCATTATATGAATTTTGAAAAATAAGGTTAAATTGAATTGCAAATAAATAAAGAATAATTTGATCTATAAATTTTCCTTTGATTAACATTCCATCTTTGAAGTTAACAACTTTAATAAAATATTTAAAGATTTTTTCTTTTTTTTCTTGAAGATTCATTTTATTTCCAATACTATATATTAAATTAAATGTATAGGTATAAAAATTTTGAGACAATGAATAATATTCTTTTGGATTTTTAAATATTGGACTATTATCAGAAAATAAAATAATAGATAAAATATAATCAAAATATTTTCTTATTATAATTTTAACTTTATAAGGTAAATTTGAGTTTAAAATTCCAAGAAAAATTTGAAATGAAGTTAAAATAGAAAAGTTTGAATATGTTTTTAAAAAATTTAAAAAATGAAAAATTGATTGAATAAGAAATAATTTATCATCAACATATTGAAGAGTGAAATAAGAATAATAAGTAAAACATTGAAGATTTTCAATAAATTTATTTAATCGAATTAAATTTTCATTTCCAATAAGTGTAATTAAAAACCTTAGAAAAATTTGTTTTTGTAAAGAAAATTCTAAAAAATCTTCTTTAATTGAATTATTAATATTCAAATTAAAAAATAATTTATTACTTTTCTTATTGGTTAAAGGTTTATAATCTTTTCTAAAATTATTTATTACATTTTTATAAATTATTCTATTATCTTCATATAATTTTGGATTATATCTATGAAAAATTAAATCAATATCTAAAATTTCATATCTTATTAAATCTTTAACAAAAAAATCTAATCCTTGTTGAATATTTTTTATCGGTAAAATTTTTGAATTTTTTTCTTTGATTTCTAAATTTTTTTTTTCAAAATCTTCTATTATACAACTATTATAAATATCTATATAATTAATTTCGTCATCTTTATTTTTACTATTAAATTCATTTCTTTTTAATTCTATTTCTTTAATATAATCTTTTCCAAAATTCATTTTTGAAATTTCTTCTTCTACTTTTTTTTCAAATTGTTCATCTTCAAAATTATTTATTTTAATCCCTTCTTGAGATAATTTTTCTTTATAAATGCTATAATAATAATTTCTAGCATTTTTATTATTAGAATCATTAAAATATTCAAATAATATACAAACTATTTTTCCATATTTGGAAAATTCTATTTTCTCATTTTCATTAAATAAAGTTTTTTTTATTATAAAAAAATAAATCCAAATAATTTTAGGTAAAATTCCTTTTTCATAAAAAATATTATAATTATTAAATTTTTCATTGATATAAATTATAGCTCTGATAATTTTATAAATATCAAAACAAAATCTTTTTTTTTTTAATATTTCTTCTAAAATAAATTTATCATTCTTTTTATTGATTATACTCTCAATTAATTCATAAAATTCATTTAAAGTATAAAACTTATATCTAATAAATTCAGAATAAAAAAAAGAAAAAGAGAATTTAAAAATAAACTTTTTGATAGAATTAATATCGTTAAAATTTTTACCATTTAAATAATCTTCTTCCAATTTTTTTTTGGAAATGTATAATTGAACAATTTTTTCACTATAAGGAATTTTATCTGATTTAATATCAATAGTTAAATAATTATATATCAATTTCTGATAATTTTCAAAAATTTGATTAATTGGTTTTTCTTTATGTGACATATTTATTTTTGAAGAAAAGTACTTTTTGCTTTTAGTAAATAAGATGGGAGGGAAAATAATATTATATTTTTTTATATTTATAAAATAATTAATTATTGTATTTAACTTAATATAAATATAAACATTTTATTTGCAATTTATATTTTTTCGAAATGATTTCATTGGATTAATCTTTGTATTTTGTTGTTGTTGAAAAGATGATTTTAAACTATTTCCAAAAGAAGAATTAAATTGATTATTATTATTTAAATTATTATTACTTTTCTTTGAATTTGTTTCTGTATTTTTATTTAATAATTTTTTTGGAGTTTGATTATTTTTTCCATTGTTTTTAACTTCTTTTTTTTGCTTTTTTATTTTGGGATTTTTTAATATATTTATTTTATATTTTTCAATTAATTTTTCACATATTTCTTTTTCTATATTATTTAAATTGTTTTTTATATTTTTATTATTATATTTTATTAAAATGCTTTTAATAAAAATATCTTTTATTATTTTTTCTTTTTGAAATTTTTTTATCATATTTTTCCATAAATTAAATTCCGTTTTGTTTATATCAATTGTTCCTTTATTATTTTTAAATTTATAATTATTCACAATATCATTATAATTATTTTCTATTTGAATATTATCATATTTAGACATTAATTTGTATTTAGTCTTATTAATCATTTTATATTTCTTTATAATATTTTCATAAATTATTTTCAAATAGTTAAATTCTTTTTGTAAATTATTATACTCTTTATGATAAACATATTGTAATTCAAATATTTTTTCAAATTGTAATTGAATTTCTAATTGTAAAACATCTTCTTGAATATCATTTAAATATTCTTTAGTATAAAAAATATCAAAATCATTTTTTAAATTTTCAAATTCAGATTCAATACACTCTTTTCTATCATCATTATTATCAAAATTATAAGAATTAAAACTAATATTACTATTATCATTATCATCATTCTTATAAATATTACAAATAATATTATTATTACTCATATTATTATTATTTTCAATTGTACTTTTGTATTCAATTGAATTATTTTTTTTAGGAAAATCATCAAAATTATTTTCACAATTTTTATCAATAATTTGGTCTTCAATACTTTTAAATTTATCATCTATTTTTTTAATAATATTAGAATCAGTAATATTTATAGTTCCACCATTTTTTTTAATATTTTTAGGTATTTTAGTATGATTTTCCCTTATTGCACAATTAACAAAATTTAAATTTCTACTTGAAGAGGATTTTTTTTCTGTAGTATTTAAAATATTTACTATTCCTTTTTTTCCTTTTGCTTTCTTATGACTTTTATTTATTATAGAATTGTTGTTATTATTATCTTCATTTATTTCTATTTTATCATTATATATCATACTATTATATAAAGGATTGCTTTGGCTTTCTTCATCTAAAAAATTTTGTGGAATTAAATTTTCATCTTCACATGATTGATTGTGTTTTAATTTATTACTATATTTTCTATTATTATTATTTGAAATTTGTTTAATTGTTTTTTTTTCTATATTTGATTTAAAAGATTTTTCCTTTCTAACTTTATTTTTTTTTGGTGATAAAGTACCCAAATTTTTTTTCTATTAAATTTTTTTTATTAATAGTTTTAACTATCGAACTCTTATATTTTTTATATGAATTTACTTTTGTATTATGAATAGTATAACTATAATCTTCAATTTGACATTTTATTTTAATTTTTATTTTTTCATTGTCATCACCATTGTTTTCCTTAGGATTTATATTTAACCATTTTGTATCATTAAATAAATTAAAATTACCTTCTCCTATTAAAAATTGGTCTTTATATATTGAATATTTTATTAGATCAGTTTGATTTTTTATTTTTAAATTTATTGGAACATTACTATCTATAATATCTGACATATTAAATATATGTGATGTTCCTTTTGGAGATATTAGATTAAAAATTATTGATTCATCTTCATTTTTTAATTTTTTTAATGAAGGAGATATTTCTATTACTTGGATTTTAACATTCATTTTTAAATTCTAAGAAAATATAAATATTTATTTTGAAATAATTCATTAAACAATTCAATTCAATTCAATTAATCTAAAAAAAATAAAAATTTAATCTCATTAAAAACTTATTAAATTAATAAATATTTAAATTCTTATAAAAATGAATTTCAAATATTGAAAACTAATATAAATAAATAATAAATATTTAAAAAATTAAATGAATAAATCATTTTTATATCTTTTCTTCCTTCTAACATTCTTAATATCAATTAAAACTTATAACATAAGTAAATATGAATTAGATTCAATAGAAAAATTATCAAGATCAGGAAGTAAAATACAAGTATTAAAAGGAAAAACAAACAAAACAAAATGTATAGCAAAACAAGATTTAAAAATAAATGATACAATATTAACATTTGAAAAATCTGATGTTTTAACAAGTGAAACATGTTATTTTCCAAATAAAACAGGATTAATATATAATATAACTTATATTGTTAAAGATGATATAATTGAAAGGGAAGAATTTATATTAACTTCATGTTTATTTTATATTATTGAGAATTATTATAATGATACTGCTTTAAAAAATATTAATCCTAAAATAAAAGAATTAGTTAAAAGTTTACCTTATAAAAAATATGAATTTACTCAATTTAATTTTTCTGACGAAGAAACAAATGAATATTTAATTTCAGCAAGAAATTATTATTATGAAAAAGCATATCATATTGAATTAATTGGAGATTTAGTTTTTGATGAATTTTCAACAAATAAAACAAGATATTCATTATTTGGAAGTTTATTATATTATATAGATCAGCATTCATTTTTTATAGAAGAAAATATTGTATTAATTCCATATTTTGATATATGTAATATTTATCCTCATTATTTAACGATTCCAAATAATAATTTTACAAATTCAACAGAAATTATTGAATTTGAAGATCAATTTATTATAAGAGTAAAAAGACCTTTTTCAGAAAATGAACATTTTGCATTTGGATATAATCATACTTATGATAATGAAGAAATGTTAACTAAAAATGGTATTATTATAAAAGATAATATATATGATACTCATAGAATTATGAAAAAATATACTTTTGAAAAAAATTCTACTTGTGAAAGTTTATTAAATTTTTTTAAAAAATATGACTTAAATCTTTCTAATTATTATTATACTGTTGAAGAACAAGGACATGAATTATTTGTTGAGTTTGATTTACAAGATGAGAAAATTAATCCTTTAATTTATAAATTTGCTTTTACTTATTATAATTGGTATAATACTGAATTTTTAAAAAATAAAAATCCTAGATTATTACATATTTACAAACAAATTTTTTTCTTTATTGTTAAATTAGTTTATGATGATTTTTTAGATATTGAATCAAAAGCTGAAGTTAATTATATGGAATATTTATTTGCTACTCAATATGAAAAAGATAAAAGGAGGAAAATTTTTAGAAAGTTTAATTTGGAAATTCTAAATTTAATGTTTAAAAATATAAATTTTGTTTATTCTGATTTAATCAGAAATTCTTGGAAAGAAATTGATAATTATAAATCTAAATATATTGTTATTGACCCTAATACTTTAGTTAAATAAAAATTATTATTTTTTATTTAATAGAAAAACAAACAAGTAAATTAAATTTTTATATAATGAATTTATTTAATTAATTATATGTTTTAATTTATTTTTTGTTTAATAAATGTTATTTCTTTCAATTAATATTTATTTATAATTATGAAATTATAATAAAATAATTTTAATGATTTTGATATTCTTTTTCCTATTGTATGATATTGAGCTATTTTTTCTTCCTCTTAATTATTTTTTTAATATTAAAACATATCATGAAAAAAAGTGTATGTTTATTGAATATTTTTTTTTTGAGAATTGTTTATTTCTTAATTTTCTTATTCCATTATTGAGAAAAATTTTTAATTATTATATCAATTAAAATAATGATTTCACCTTTTTTTAACCCTTTTTTAACTTTTTTTTTTAAATGATAATAAAATTATTTTGGGGTAAAGAATAAATAATTATTTTTATTATTTATATTTTAACTATTATTAATTAATTTTTCATAATAAATAAATAAAAAAAATGTATATTTTTTCTCTTTAAAATAAAAAAATAAGAAATAATTAATAAATGAAAAAATAGAAAAATTAAAATTTTAATCCTATTTTGAATATTTTTATAAATGAGAATTTAAAATATGTTTATTTCCTTCAGACCTATTTTTCCTATTAAATTTAGTCATATTATCAGATTTTTGTAGAATCTTCATATTAACCATAATAGTAGATTTTTTCTTTAACTTTTTAACAAAATCACTTCCATCTATTTGTTCTGAAAAGTCAATGTTAAAAACCTGTTTTTGGAAATTAGAATTATTATTATTTAAACTACTATTTACATTAATTTCATTATTATTTTTCTTTAAATCACCAAACATACTGACTTTTTCTTGAGATTGATTATTATTATTATTTGAATTTGTATTTCCAAACATACTAACTTTTTGTTGAGTATTATTATTATTATTTGAATTTGTATTTCCAAACATACTAACTTTTTGTTGAGATTGATTATTATTATTATTTGAATTTGTATCTCCAAACATACTAACTTTTTGTTGAGATTGATTATTATTATTATTTGAATTTGTATCCCCAAACATACTAACTTTTTGATGAGTGTTATTATTATTATTACCAAATAAATCTCTTTTAGGCTGAGTAGAATTTCTATTTCCAAATAAATCTCTTTTTGGTTGATTTGAATTATTTCCAAATAAATCTCTTTTAGGTTGAGTAGAATGTCTATTTCCAAATAAATCTTGATTTCCAGTATTATTATAATTAGTATTATTATTATTATTGAAATTATTATTATTATTCAAATTATTGTCATTAGAAGGATTTTTGGTTGTTTGATAATTAAATAAATTTTTCTTTTGACTTGATATTGATTCATTATATTGTTGAACATTAACTTCTCCTTTAATATCCATTCCATCAATTAATTCTAGAGTTCGAATTTTTTTTAAAGTATTTTTATATTGAATATAACCCTCATTTCCAAAACCAGGATTCATTGGATTGTTTAAAGTATTTATAGTTTTTATTTTTGGGCATTTTTCTAAAATTTCATTTGAAAATTCATTTACATTTTTTAATTTATTGTTATTTATACTTAAATTTTCTAAAGCAAACAGATAAGGAAGATCATATAAAGATGAAATTTGGTTTCCATCTAAAATTAATATTTTTAAATTTGGGAAATCCAAAGATAAATTGAATGAACTATTTTATTTTTTTTAAATAATTATATATTTTACGTCAAAAAATTATTTGATAAATCTAGTACTTTCAAAAATGGTGCTGAACTTTCTATTAATTCATATATAAATGATAAATCTTGTATCCCTTGACCTGATAATGATAAAGTATCTCCTTCCATTTTTATATAATTTTTTTAATTATATTTTAAATTATTTATTTTATTTTTTTCAGTTAATGGAAATTGAAGAAAATATTGTTTCTTTAGATGATTTAATGGACGATAAAGAAAAATTAACTTTTCAATATAGTCAAGAATTAAAGGAGTTATATGAAATTAAAGATAATTTATTTAAAGAGTTAGAAATTAAAAAGAAAGATATTGTTCCTAGAAATACAAAGAAATATGTTAAATTGTTATTTAATAATAATAATGTTGAACAAAAGTTAAAGAAAAATAGAAATGATAATAGTTTAAGAATTTCAAATTCTAAAAGTTTATCAACTAAATTGGATTCAGATAGTAATTAACAATTTAATTTTTTACTTTGAAATAAAACTTAATATTTATTTTTTAATTATTATAAATGATTTTTTTAAATATCAATCAAAGGTAAAATTCTTCTCTTAAAATCAAAATAAATTTGCTATTTTTAATTTCGTAACATTCACTTTGATTTTTGTTAAATTAATTTTCAAAAATTCAAATTTAAATGTTAATTAAAAAATTTTCAATTAACAAACAAAAATTTCAAAAAATAATTAGTGGAATGTTTAATGGTTGAATTAAATATTTTATTTTAATTATTATAATAATTACATAAATTTTTTTGGTAATATTAGAATAAATAAAGATATTTTGAACTTAAAGTTTATAAAAGAAAATAGAATAAACTTCAATTTCCAAAATATAATCATCATCAACATTTAAAAAAGGATTAAAAACATCATTATTATCAAAAAATTTCGGAAATTCAGAAATATATTTTTCTTTTTTAAAATTAACAGGAACAATTAAATCACCATTTCCAATATTAAACAAAATATCTCCATATCTTGGAAATAACATAACATAATCAGAATTATATTTAATATTATAAGTTTTATTATTATTTAAAGAAAATAAAAAAGAATTTTTATCTTTTAAATATAAATCATTAATATATTCAGGTTGAAGAAAAATTCCAATTTTTTTCCCATTTACAGTTTCCATTAATATTAATTTATGCCAAACTCCTTCAAATTGTTTTCTCAATAAATCACAAGTCATATGTAATGTTGATGATGATATTAAAAAATAAAGATGAATTTCTTCTCTTATATGTTTTTTATCTTTTTTTTCATTTAATATTATCATATCTTTTATTTGATTCAATTCAGAAAGATCTTTTAATATTGTTGTTAATTCTTTGAAATATTTTGAACTAAAGGAATTTACTAACATTGAATTTGTTTTTTTTATATAATCTTTTTGAATTTTTTCTTCAATAGATATTTGAGATTTTAAAGAAAGAGAAATTTGAGATGATAACTTTATTTGATATTTGAATAGAAATAAAAAAACTATTATTATTATGTTTATTACTATTAAAAGATAAATACATATTTTATGAATTTTTATATTCCATTTTTTTAATTGATTATTGTATTCTTGGATTTTTTCTATTGATATTTCATCAATTTGTTTATTTTCTTTTATTATTTTTAAATTTCCTTTATTTTGACTCATTTCTCTTTTTCAATCATAAATAATAAAATTATAATAAATATATTATTTTAAAATTTTTTTGATATTAAAATAAAAAAAATTAATTTTTAGTTTTAATTATCTTTTCAGATAAAATTATATACATTAAATATATATTATTTATAATTCAATAAAATATTCAAAAAATAATTTTTTACTTTTCAAACATGCTTTTATTATTATTTGAAGAAAATAATTTATTAAATGAAACATCAGATTGATAGGAATTATTTTCAAGTAAATTATTTTTCATAATATAACTTGAATTATTAAAACTTTCATTTGAATCATTTATAACATTATTTTTTTTATTAATGGATTTTCCAAATCTTTTTTTATATATAAAATTTTCAGGTTTATAACTGTTAATCATTTTTCTATTTTTTGGCTCTTTACTTTTATTTAAATTTATATTTGTATAAAAAGAATCATTTTCATTATGAAAAATTGTTTCGGTTAATGAATAAGATGAATTTTTATCATTTAAACTTTTATTTTCAATAGAATTATTAGAATATTGTTTAGTGTAATTATTATTATTTTTATTTAAATTTATTGAATTACTATTATTATTTATTATTTCAGGAATTTTTTTCAAATATTTAGTTTTCTTTTTTTCATTGTATTTAGTATTAGAATTATTTAAATTAATTTGATATGATGAATCTGATTTTAAATTATTTTTAAAATCAATCAATACTTCTTTAATTTTTTTATCTGATTCACTGTATTTTTCTTTATTAATTTCATTATTATTAATTTTATTCAGAGATAAATTTTCTGTTACATTTTCTTTTTGGTCATAACTACCAAAAGTATAAAACTGACCATTTTTTACATTTGAATTAATTTCATATAAAAATTTTTGGGTTACATTATCCTTATTTCTTTTATTTTTATTTTTTTGTTCATAATAATTAAAAGAATTTTTATGAGTCTTATTATTATATAGATTTGAAATTGGAATTGTTTTTAAAGAATTTATTTTATTTTCTTCTTTTTCTTTACTAAAAGTAAAATTTTTTTTAATTATATTACTTTCATCTAGAATTATAGTACTATTTATATATTTATTAATATCATTCTCACTTTTATTTAATTTATTGCAATAAATTTCTTTTGAATTTTTTTCAAAGTAATTTCTTATTTTAATAAAATCTTGATATGGATTATTATTTACCTTTAAAAAGTTAGGATGAATAATAATCAAATCTTTATCTGTTTTTTCAGGTGAATTTCTAACATCATTTTCTTTATTATTTCTTTCAATAACAGAAATAAAAGATAAAGGTTTAATTAATACAATTTCATCATTGATTTTTTCATTATTGTTAGCAAAAGAAATATCTTTACTAATATAATAATCTAGATGATCATTACAATTAAAATTATGAATTTTAAACATTTTATTTTTGTTTTTATGTATAAAAGCATTTTTTATATAAGAATCAGGAGTTTTCATATTAACAATATCTTTATTATCACTTTGATATTCATTACTATTAATAGTATCATTTTTTTCAGTATTAATGATAGAATTTAAGTTTAAATAATTTGATTCTTCTGATAATTTTGATATATTTAATTGAGGAATTGATTCAATTGACATATTTGCTTTTTCTAATAAATTTGCATCAAAGCTTTCTCCTAAAATATATATTTTTGGTGAATGATAATTTACTAAATTTTCATAATTCGTATTTTTAAATGTGTTTTTCCATTTTGTAAAATATTCTTTCAATAAGAATGAAGTCTTTTCATCTATTAATTTTTTTAATATATTTGCTTTTAAATTTTTATTATTATAGCTAAATGAAAATGATATTCTTTCTTTTTCTATTGTTTTATCTATTATACAATTTTCTAAATTTTTTATTGATTTTTTTTGTTTTGAAAAATTTGATATTTTTGATATTAACATTGATATTTTATTTTTATTTTTATTTGATTTAAATATTATATTCTTGAAATGCATAAAATAAATCTTTTTAATTGTTTGTAAGAGAAAATTTATTTTACCTTTTAATTTTATGTTTTTGGTTAAAAGATATATTAAATTTTTAAATTCTAGTTTTTTTTTTCTTTCATTCCAAATTATCAATTTTTCTTTTAGTATTTTTTTATTTTTTTTAGATATAATTTTTTCTAAAATCTCTTTCTTCTCAATTTTCTTTTTCCATAAAATTAAAAATTTCTTTTTATATTTATAAGCAATTAAGCATTTTAAAATTTTTTTAAGACTTATAATTTTTTTCCATTCATTTAAAGCGTAACATAAATTTCCCTTATTTTGATTTTGTTTCTTTGATGAACTTTTATTCTTTGATAAACACAAAGAAATATAATTTTCAGAATAAGAACTAATTGTATATAAAATAGAATTCATTTCATTTAAATCTTTATCTTTATAATAAATAGTTTCATTTGATATTTGTAAAGGAGAAATTTTATTCTCAATTTTATTTTCAGTTTTAAAATCATCAATTAAATAAGAAATATTACTAATAAATGTTTCATTATTATTTTTATTTTGTTCAAAACTGAAATTTTTTATTAAGTAATTATTATTATTATTTAATTCTCTCGAATTTGTAATTCTTTCACTTGATAAAAAATAATTTTTTTCCATTATTTTACTTGGAGTTGAAAATAAATCTTTTGATATACTTATTATATTTTCTTTTATATATTTAAATAATTTCTTTTTTATTCGACTTTTTTCTATTTTGTTTTTCCATAAAATAATATATTTTAAAAGAATATTTTTATTTAATTCTCTATTATATTGTAACCATTTATTAAAATAATTTCTTATTTTTTGTTTATTGAAAATATGAGAAAATATAATTAAAATTCGTTTGATTTTCTGTGATTTATTTTTCCAAAAATTTAATTTCTTCCTTATAATTAATTTATAAAACAAATATTTTATTTTTTTCATTGTAAGAAATTTCAACATTTGATTTAATATAAATTTCTTTATTGATTTAGAAATATAATTAATTCTTTCAACAAAAATATTTTGTTTTTCTAACAATAAAATAAATTTCTTTCTAAAATAACATCCTCTAAAAATTTTTTGAATAAAAATAATTCTAAATAAACTTTTCCACCATTGTTGAATAAAAATGATTTTGACTAAATTATATTTATTATTTTTATATTCTTGTGAATTATTTCTTCTAACATTTACAGAATATTCATATCTTCTAATTAAAACAGCAGTTCTTTCAGCATTATTTAATTCATCTTTTTCAAATTTATTCTCAGTATTAAAATTATTTCTATAAATTGGAATTGGAGTTAAATAATTAGAAGAATTTTTATTTCTATTTGGAATTATTTTTTTTTTTAAATTTATGTTTGTTTTATTATTTTTATTTTTTTCTTTTTCTTTTTGGTGTTTAATTGTTATTATATTGTTTTTTTCTGGCTTAATATTTTTTAAATAATATTCTCCACTTTTATCAATATATCTCTTATTACCTGAAAAAGTAATATTTTTATGGTTTTTTATATATTTGTTTAATTTATTTTGACATTTTTTCATTAAAGTTTCTGTTCCTGAAACTATTTTTATTTCTTTTTTTAAACTTTTATTTTCTTTCTATAATATTTATATATATATTTTACTTTTGAAAATGAATTTTTCTTTTTTTCTCCTTTATTTGAAATTGGACTAAATAAAATATTTTTTCTTTCTTTTATATCTTTTTTGCTATTCTTAATCAAATATTTTTCTAAGTTTTCACTTTGTAATAGTGGTTTAATAATTTTTTGAGAACAATTTTTTTTTAATGGATGTTTCACTTCGTTTTTTCCGTTGATACACTTTGGAATTTTATTTATCTTATTTTTTGAGTTTATTAGTTCTGATTGATATATCTATATATTTGTTTTATATGATATATTTAAAATAATTACATTTTGATTTAATGCATAACTAAATGAAAAAGAATTTTCCAAAAAGTGTTTTGATGATTTTGAAGGATGCATTTATTATTTTTTAAAATATATTTGACAATTAATTAAATAATATTTTTTAATTATATTAAAAAAATATTAATGTAAAAAAATATATTATTTTATTAATTTAATTTTAAACCTAAAACCCTATAAAATATCCTATATTTCTTACACTCAAATAAATATAAACATATTAAAGAATATTATATATATAAACAATTAATATAAAAATTTAACTTCAGCATTTACAAGTCTCATTAACTTTAAATCTTCGAAATTTTGTTCTTCTTTAATTCTAATATTATTATAAGCTTTATATAAATCATCAATTTGTCTCTTTCCAATTTTAACAAATAAACTTTGTCTGCTTTGAAATTCATTATAAATATCTAATTTATCATGATCAATTTTAAGAGGAGGTCTTGATAAGAAATCAAATAATTTAACTTGATCATGATCTAATATAGTATAAACTAATAAATCTATTTCTTGCATTTTTTTAATATAATTATAAACATCAAAATAATAATGAATTTTCTCTTCAGCTTTCTCAAAAAATTCTTTTCTTCTTTCTTGTTTTTTACAAGCCCAAAAAAATAATTTACTCCATATTGCATCTACAATTCCTAATTCAGAGAAATTTTCATCTTTTTCTTTTAAAGTTAATTTCTTATTTATTGGATTTAAAGTAATATATCTTATTTTATCATTATAAATTATTGATTTTGGCATTTTTGGAGAAAATGAATTTTCACTTTCAATTAAACTTCGACTTGAATTTATTTTTTTTTCATTTGATATTGAAGTGTATATTATATTATTTGTATTTAATCTATCTATTCCATCTTTTTCTTTTAATTTTACTTCTATATTACCATCTTTTTTATCTTTGAATTTTAAATTATTATCGTTTAAGTTTAAATAATTATTTTTTTTATTTAAATTTAAACTATATTTTTTATCATTGAATTTTTTATTTGTTAAACTATAAGATCTTTTCCTAGGAGAAGATATCCCTCCAATGGAATTTTTTTTAATAATCATTTTTCTTCCATTTATAATTTCCATAACTTTACTCGTATGTAAATGTACATTTTGATTATCATTAAATACATTTAATAAATAATCAACATTACAATTTTTACTTCCTTTAAATTTAATCATTTTCTTAATTAATTTATTATCAATAGCTTGCCTCTCTAAAATATTAACTAGTAATAAAAGTAAGGCTAAAAATTCTTCTAATATACCAGATAAATCAGCAATAAAAGAAGGTAATTTTTGATAAGTTCTAGATAAAGTAAACATAATTGGACTTGCTTTAACAATATATTTCCCAACAACAGATTGCCCTAAATAGTTTGGATCTATAATTGGATGAAATGAATCTGATTGAGCGTCAACTGTACAACCATATAACATATGCGGATTATTTATTATAATATTTTCATCATTACTAAATTCCATAGGTGATAATATAATTTCAGTCTCTTTTTCATAACTTATATCCAATCCCTTAAATATATAATTTAAAAAATGTGGAATTGGTGCTGTTCTATTTTCATAATCTATTGCATTATCTAAAAAATAATATGCCATTTCTAACGGATATAAATCTGCATAATCTTGTAATTCTTGAAAATTTTTTAAAGCATAATCAGTTAACCATATTTCTAAATTATAATATTTGTAATAAGGATCCATCATTGTTCCTTCTACAGTAAAATTGACACCATCTAAAATAGGACAATACATATTTTTTAAACCTCTTAAATCAAAAGTTCTATTTACTATATTTCTAAAATGAGCTCTAGTACAAAATTCAATTTGAATTGGTTTTTCAATTATAGTTTCACTATTAAATATTTGAACTTCAGTTATAGAATAATTAAAATATTTTGTTGTGTTTAAAATAGCTGAAGTATCATCAGCCATATATTGTAAACCAAATGCAAATCTATATTCAATTTTTTCAAAGTCGACAATTGGTTGATCATTAATTGTTTTTTTGGAATATATGAAATCAACATTTTTTCTTGCAATAAAGAAATAAGAATTATATGCAATATATACTGATGCTATTAAAATGAAAAATATAGATGATAATCCTCCAATTAATGATTTATATTCTGTGTCACCTTTTATTCTAAATGTTATGAATGTTCCAAAAAAATCAAATCCTTTTATTATTTGTTTTGTAAATCTTAGACATTTCATGATTTTTATTAAATAAAAAAATATTTATATTATATAATGTAAGATAATGTATATATATATATTATATTTTTAAATATTTGTTAAAAAAAAAGAAATTTAATTTATAAAAAGAATATATTATTTTAAATAAATAAAATGAAATAAAATATTTTTTTAAAGATACAATAACAATTTAATGTTTTACAAATTAAATAATTCTTTAGTTTATTTCCTGATTCTCAATTGTTTTCCATTGTGTTTTTCTCAAATTTTTTAATTGAATTATTATTAGAATTTATATTTCAAAAATGATATCTTCTTTAGAATGACAATCTATTTTTTTACTCATGTATAATGTTTTTATATGTTTGAAATATAAATTTTTAATATTAAATTTAAATAAAGTATTTAGATAATTTAATGTTTCTTGAAATATTCTTTTAATTTTCAATAATTTCTATCAAAAACATTATTTTAGGAATCTTATAATTTATTTCTTAACAAAAATCCTCATTAAAAATTCATATTTTTCTTTGATTACTATTATCTTTAATTAAAATATTTTTCATAAATAAAAAAACACATTTTTTGTTAAAAAGAAACAATTGTTTGAAAATAAAAACACATGAAGAAATTATTGATTCAAGAGATTAAATTAGATTAAAAGTATATAATATATTAATAAATGTTTTTAAGGACCAGAAAGATTAATTCCCATATTTCAAAAATTAGTTTAATTCTCAGAAATAGGTTTTTTCTTTTTTATTTTTTTCAATAAAAATGATCTTTAAAAATGTTTAAATAATAATATTAAAAAAATACTATCTAAATGAAAAAAAAAAAAATAAATATCATATTAATAAATTTTCAAGTAAAAAAAATAAATCAAAAAAAAAATTAAAAAATAAAACAAAAATAAAAAGCCAAAATTAAATAAATAATGGGAAATTCATGTTGTAATAAGAAAAAAAAAAAACCTTTATCCAATATTGAGCAAAACATCCATTCAAAAGACAATATAATAGATGAAGGAAACAGTGCAATAAAACTAAACGATGGTCATGTAACAATGGTAAACAATTTTTTAAATAACAACGCAGACACAAAAATAATAAATAATTCAAGTAGTTCAATTCCAAAAAAATCTACAAATATAGTAAATGTAGATTACAAAACATTTATAAAAGGAAAAAAATATTCAGATTTATTAAATGATTATACATTATTAGAACATTTAGGTTCAGGAGCATTTGGTTTAGTTCAAAAAGTACGTCATAAAGTTTCTAAACAAATAAGAGCAATGAAAATAATTAAAAAAGATAGTCAATATTCAGAAAAAAGTTTAAAAGAAATTGATCATTTAATGCAATTAAATCATCCTAATATATTAAAATTATATGAATATTATTTTGATAATAAAAATTTATATATAATAACTGAATTTTGTGAAGGAGGAGAATTATTTGATAAAATAAAAGAAAGAGATGGTAATTTTAATGAAAAAGATGCAGCAAAAATAATGAAAAGTATATTATTAGCAGTTTCATATTGTCATTCACAAGGAATAGTTCATAGAGATTTAAAACCAGAAAATATATTATTAGAAGGAAATGATTTTGAACATTTAAAATTAATTGATTTTGGAACTTCAATTATAATGAATTATAAAGGAGAGAAATTTAAAGAAAGATTAGGAACAGCATATTATATTGCTCCTGAAGTTTTAAAAAAAAATTATGATGAAAAATGTGATTTATGGTCAATTGGTGTTATAATGTATATTTTATTAACTGGAGAACCTCCTTTTAATGGAAGAAATGATGAAGAAATATTAAAAAATGTAAAATCATTAAACATTAATTTTCATTCATATTTATTAAGTGATGTATCATTTGATGCAAAAGATTTATTAAAAAAATTATTACAAAGAGACACAAAATTAAGAATTTCAGCAGCAAATGCATTAGAACATCCATGGATAAAAAATCAAGCACCAAATGCAAAAATGAATAAAAATTCAGCTTTAAGAGTTTTTAATAATTTAAAAAGTTTTTCAGCTGATGAAAAATTACAAGAAGCAGCAGTTGCATTTATAGTTAATCAATTAACAACCAAAGAAGAAATAGAAGAATTAAGAAAAATATTTATTGATTTAGATAAAAATAATGATGGTGTATTATCAAGAGAAGAAATACAAAATGGATTAATTAAATATTATGGAAGTGAACAAGCAATAGAAGAAACAAATAAAATATTTAATAAAGTTGATGCTGATGGTAATGGAACAATATCTTATGATGAGTTTATAAGAGCTTCAATTGATAAACAAAAAATAGTTAGTGAAGAAAGATTAAAAACTGCTTATCGATTATTTGATAAAAATGGAGATGGAAATATTGAAGCTAAAGAAATTAAAGAAGTTTTAGGTGGAGTTGGAGTTAAAGATGAAAGTATTTGGGATAAAATAATTAAAGAAGTTGATGAAAATGGAGATGGGGTTATTAGCTATGAAGAATTTAAAAAAATGATGTATCAATTATGTAAGTAAAAATATACCTTTTTTTTGATTTTTTTTCTTTTATAAAAAAAAGGTTTTTTTCAGTGTTTTCATAAAAGTTTTTTTTTGGGTTTTTTAATTTTTTTTGGTTTTTTTTTTTGTTTTTTAGGGTTTTTATGGGGTTTTAAAAAAAATTAGTTTATTTTCCTTGATTTTGTTGATATTATTTATACTTTATATAGGAATTATAATGTATTTTGATTTGTTTCTTAATGTTTTATTAGAATTATTATTTTGAATGGATGATTAATTAATTAAATTAATATGCATTAAAATTTTTTTTTTTATTTAAAAGAATTTACATTTAGATGTCTTATAAACTAGTTTTATTCATAGTTAAATATTTGGAACTATTTTCAATTTATCATTTATAAAAAAATGGAAAATGAAATAAATATACAAAATAATTTAAAATTCTTTATATCATAATCTTTGAGTATAATATTTAATAAATAATCCAAAATTAAAACTTTTACATAATTTTTAATTGGTGATAAATTAAAATAAATAAAATATTATAAAAAAAGTAAAAAATATATTCTATATAAACACATAAAAACTGAAAATTAATTCAGAAAAAATGTTTTTTCAATACTATTGACCAAAAAATTCAACTTATAAGAATTTAAAAAAAAACTCAATAAAAGAAATAACAATTATATTTACATTATTGTTGAAATCAAAATATTTGAAAAAAAACTTAAATAAATAAATTGTTTTTTATAATTGTAATTATTTAATTAATAAGAATATAAATTAACAAAATAATGCAATTATAATTTATATTCCAATAATGTCTAAAAACAAGAATTCTCAAACTTTTGACAATAAAACACTTAAGAATAATAATAATAACACAGATTTAAATAAACAAAATAAAAATAGTAATAATATTGGTAACATTTATACATATAACATTGAAAATTTAACTTATGTTGGAAATCAAGGAGAAGTAATAACCACTTTTTCATTAGATCAATCAAATACAAATACTTATTCAAATATAAATTTTGATGAAAATAGAAAAAGTAGTCCAATTAGAGGGGGAATAATAAATTTAGGAGAAAAAAATATTCAAAATTTAACTGAAATAAGTATGAAAGAAAGGAATAATGTACCTTCAAATAGTAATAATAATCAAAATGATGGAAAAAAAGTTTATCCAGTTTATAATGTAAATACAATTTCAATTCAAGCTGAAAGAAAAACAAATAAAAGTCCAAAATTAAATCAAGTAAATCAAAAGAAAACAACATTAAAAAGTGCAAATAAAAAACCAAATACAAATACATCAAATTATCGAAATAATTATTCTAAAATAAATGCTATCAATTTTTCTTTATCTTCAAAAAAGAACAAAAAATACAATTATAATCTTAAAGTAAGTAAAAATTCAATAAGTATATTAACAAGTCAAAAAAATAATAATAATATTAATAATACTAATAATAATGATAAATCAATAACATCAACAAGTTTATTTATAGATAATTCTCAAGCAATTCAAGGATCAAGAGTTTATTTATCATCAAATAAAAATGATCAAAATTATATTCAACAATCAATTAATATAAATTTAAATAAAGATGATTTTAATCAAAACCCTGTTAAAAGTGAATTTCAAAAAAGTTTTGATGCTTTTTTACTTGAACCTCATTCTACAGATAATAAATATGTATTTATTAATAATTCTGATGGGAATTATCAAAGTAAAATAGTAAATATAAATTCAATAAAAGATTTAAAAGAACAATTTCAGAAATTTTTAAATAATTTAGGAAAAAATAGAAATAAAAGTCCTTATATAATTCCATACAATGAGTTTTTAAAAATTATATCTAATAACATAGAAAATTCAAATGATTTATTTTTTGAATTAAAATCATTTTTAGAAAAAAGTAAAAAATATCAATATAATTCTTTAATAAAAACAGAAAAAGAAAAATCTTTAATGATATTAAGTTCAATAAGAAAGAATAAAGAATATAATGATTTTTCAGACAATACTCCAATGTCATTATTAGATAATAAATCTATTCTTTATATGGTTACAAGATGGATTAAATATTCTTTTCCAAGTGTAGAATATACGTTTTCTTATCCTTCAAATAATGAAGAATTTAAATTTGAAAAAGAAAGTGAAATTAATGATGATGAAAGTGAAAATCAAAAAATTATTAATAAGAATAATAAAGCTTTAGAAGAAATTGAAAGGGTTAAAAAAGATTTATTAAATGAATTTAGTAAAAAAGATCAAGAAAGTAAAAAATTAAAATCTGTTAATCAAAAATTAAAAAATAGGAAAAATTCCAACGAAAAAAAAAAGAAATATCAAGAAAAAATTAAAGATAAAAATATTTCTTCTCAAATTACAGAAAAAGATTATGCTTATAAGCCTGAAGTACAAAGAAAAATCAATGAATGGGAAAATAGACCTTTTGTTTCTTCAGGAAGTAATTTTAGTAATTATAATAATTCTTTTGGTAATCAGAAAATGAATGTAAATAATGATAGTTTTAAACAACAAAAATAAAATAATAAAAATATTATTCAAGAAATAAAATTTGTTTTTATATTTGATTATAAATACAATCAGATTAAAATATTTGATTAGGTTTTTTTTAAATTGAAATAAATATAACAATCACTAAAAATAAGATTAAAAGTATTATTACAATAATTTTTATTATAAAAGATATTCTTCTATATTTTATTTTTGATTTTAATAAATTTTGATATCCAGTCATATATAGTTGGTAATTATTTTCATTTATGATTATTTGATTCAAATTTCTTTTTTCATCGAAATTATTTTGAGAAGAACAATTTATTGTTTTTATCTCTTTATTAAAATCATTAATAATTTTTTCTAATTTAATTTGTGAATAATGTTTTAAATGATAAGTTTGCTCATCTACCATAAAGGGAATTTGTTCAATTTCAATTTTATCTATTAAATTAAAAATTGTATTTTCTTCTATTGATTTTCCTGCAATAATCAAATAAAAAATGTTTTTTGATGATATTTTATAATAATAATTTCCATTTTTTCTTTGTTCAATATTATTTTTGTTTATTTCTTTATTTGTTCTACAATAATCCGAGAAAATTTTATTTACTTGATTTTTTATATTTTCTAATATAGTAAATTTAGAATAATCTCCTATTTTTATCAATGAATCAACCTTTCCAATAAATACATAATGAACTAATTCACTCATTAAATATTTTATATCAAAAAAAAATGTTCAAAAAAAACAATTCATAAAAATAAAAAACATTGAGTAAGATTTATTTAGATAATTAACACAAAGCCTGAAAATTCCAAATCAGATAAAATAACATTTTAAAAAGTGAATTCTTATATTTTAAATTAAAATTAAATATAAATAAATTAATTATAATTTTTCATGATTTGAAAAATCATATTAAACAATTTTTAACTTACAACTTATATTTTTTATTATTTTTCAAAATTATCATTTTTTATTTTTGTATTTCCTCCTGGATTTAGTTAAAATATATTCTTATTCAATATTCATTAATTAGATTTTTGGTTATTTTTCTTTATAAAAAAAAATAAAAAAATAAAAATTATAAATGGATAGTTCTTTAGAAAGAAAGCAAGAATTTCTGAGAAATTCAATATTAGAATCTGGATATGACGCAGATGAATTTATGGCATTTCTCCAAGAAAAAAAAGGTGATGATGGAATAGATTTAAATAATTGGATCTTAAGTGAATTACAGGATGCAGTTCTTGAATTTACTTCTCTTCATCAACCTCATTTAAATGAGAATTTTAATGAAAATATATATGAAAATGAACAAAATTATAATAATTTAAATTACAATGATAATAATAATAATAATGAATATAATAATGATAATAATAATAATTACGAAAATAATATAAATAATTATTCAGAATCTGTTAAATTTCAAAATGAATACGTTGATTGTACTAAAACTGAAGTATCAACTTTATCAACTAGAAAAAATATTATTGTTAATGTTGCTTTTCCTGAAAAAAAAGAAGGAGGTATTTTTAGTAAAAGTTATGTTACTTATTGTGTAAATACATTACCTTGGGATTATAAAGTTAGAAAAAGATATTCTGATTTTGAATGGCTAAAAAATATATTAAGTATAATTTATACTAACCAAGTTATTCCACCTATGCCAAAAAAAAATTACAAAGATAGATTTAATGAACAATTTATTAGTAAAAGAATGAGAAGTTTAGAAAAATTTTTAAGAGGATTAGTTATTCATCCTTTAATTAAACACAGTGAAATTTTATCTGATTTTTTATGTTTGAAAGAAAAAGAGTTTGAGAAAAATAAAAAGAAATATATTGCTTCAACTCCAACAAATGTCAAACAAATAAAAAGCTTATATGGTAACATAGATGTCGGTATTTCAAAAGAAAAACAAACATTTTTTGAAAATATTAAAGGAAATGCATATTTAAATCAAACTAATCTTAATAAAATAACTAAAGCTTATAAAATTTTAATAAATACAATGATTTCTGTAAGTGAACAAATGAAAAAAATATCTCTAATGTGGAAAGAATTAAATGAAATAAGTAGTAAATATAATGAAAATTATAATACATCAGAATCTTATAAAATACTAAGTAACTTAATGGATAATTGGGGTGAGATTGAAAAAGATCAATCAACTTTATTAAATTTAAAAGTAAGAGAATATTTTAGATATATAAAAAATGAATTTAGATCAATGGAACTATTATGTAATAAAGTAGATTCCCATAAAAATATATATTCAATTTCCTTAGAAAAATTATATAAAAGAAAAGAAAGTTTATTCGCTTCAAAAGAAATAGAAAAATGGGGTTTAAATAATGAAGATTTAAATGATAAATTAACTTTATTACAAGATAAAGATAAAGCTTTTTCAAAAATGTTACCTAATGATACTCAAATTGTAAATAATAATAAAAAATATTATGGAATGTTTTTAAATAATATTATTCAAGAATATGAAAGAATACAAGATTTAAATGGCATTAGACATAAAGAAAATGTAATGAATTTTAGTAGTGAATTATCTGGTTTAGTTGCTAATTTCCATGTTAAACTTGCTGATTTATTAGCTTATTTCGATGAAAATCCTATTAAGAAAAATGAAGAAAATGAAATTGATAATAATTTAGAAAATGAAATTAATAAAGAGGATAATGAAATTAATTTAAATGAAAATAAAGATAATGATATTGATAATAATAATTCTAAAGAAAACAATGAAGAAGTAAACAATGAAAATGAGATTGAGAAAAGTCAGGATGTGGATAAAGAAAATAAAGAAGAGGAAAAAGAAAAAGATGATGTAAAAATTGATAGTGAAGAAAAAAAAGAAGAAGAAAAGAAAGAGGATGATAAGAAAGAAGAAGTAAAGAAAGAAGAAGAAATAAAGAAAGAAGAAGAAGTAAAAAAAGAAGAAGAAGTAAAGAAAGAAGAAGAAGTAAAAAAAGAAGAAGAAATAAAAAAAGAAGAAGAAGTAAAGAAAGAAGAAGAAGTAAAGAAAGAAGAAGAAGAAAAGAAAGAAGAAGAGGAAAAGAAAGAAGAAGAGGAAAAGAATATAGAAGAAACAGAGAAAAAAGAATAAAAAAATACTTAAAATTATTGAACCTCCAAATATTATTAACCTTAATAATATAATTAAAAAATTAAATAAGGGAATAAAAAACAATAAAAAAACATTTTAAAAAAAAATTATAACCTTAAAAAAATAAAAAAAAAAAAAATATCTAAGTTTAGGTTCCACTTAGTGGATATAATATGAGATATAAATAATTCTATTATTTAAGAGAATAGTATAGAACTAAACATATAATTTACATAAAATGAAAAGAAGTGAAATGTTTTGAAAAATAAATTTTTTGTAATCTTTTTGAATTAAATAAATTTAATACTAATATTATTAGTGATATTAAAGAAAATATTACTATTAATAAAGAAAATAATAATAATCAAAAAAGAAGATTTCAAATTCTTACTGAAGTAATTATTATCAAGAATATATTATGATTGTAAAGATATTTAATTTTTTTAATTTTTGAAAATTTGATTTTTAAATAGAAGATTTTTTATTCTTATGTGTTTTTGTTTATTTATATTTTCTTTTTATGTTTGACTTATTTTTTTATTTTTTTTTTGATGTTTTTAGAAAGTTTTTAAAAGGATTTTGGTTATTGTGTGACTTTTTTGTAGTTTTTATGGTTTTTGGGATTGATTTATTTTTTGTATTTTTGGATATTTAATAAAAAAGTGTTTAGTAAAATTATGACTTTATTTATTTTTAAATTTATTATAAATAATATAAAAAATATAGTTTAAGAATATTCCACTTAATTATAATTATAATATATTATGTTTTAATTGTTTTTAATTAATCATTTTAACATTTTTCAAAACAAAATAAATAATAAACATAAAAAAAACAAAAATACATGATATTTGAATTTTAAAATAAATAACAATTAAAACAAACAATTTAAAAGTCTCTTCCATTCATATAAAAAAAGAAAAAAAAAACTTTAAAAAAAATTAAATAAGGCAAAAATCTAAAAGTATTTTTTAATAATACAATTTTTCCTAAATAATATATAACATAAAATGAAGTCTTTACAAAAAAAAAGAAATTCCTCTCCTGAAAAAATAGAAAAAGCACCTGAAGAAAATCAAATAATAAACAATCAACAAGAATCAAATATAAGAAAAGATGAAAATCCAAATTTTTTATTAAAATTATATCAAATATTAGAAACTCCAGAATACAAAGACATAATTCATTGGAGTGACAATGGAAAAAGTTTTATAGTTCAAAATTTACATGATTTCACAGAAAATATTTTACCAAAATATTACAAACATAATAATTATTCTTCTTTTGTAAGACAATTAAATATGTATGATTTTCATAAAAAAAGAAATAATCAAAATGAACATATTTTCCAACATAAAAATTTTATTAGAGGTGAAAAAGATTTAATAAAAACAATAAAAAGGAAAAATAAAAAAGAATTAATAAATAATAAAAATGACAAAATTCGTCCTTTTAAAACACATGAAGTTAGTAATGAACAAGCTTTAATAGGTTATTGTAATGGTTCTTTAGGAAAAAAAGTAACAAAAAATTCATTAGAAAAAGCTTTAAATTATTTAATTAAAAGTGTAAATGAAAATACAGATAAACAAAGAAATTTAGAAGAAAAAGTAGAAAAATTAGGAAAACAAAATGAAGATTTTTTACTACAAAATAAAAAAATGCTTCAAGAAATTGTTTCTAAATCAGAATATAATAAAAAATTAGAAGCTGTTGTGTGTTTTATTTTAGAAATGATTGTTAAAAAACCTACTTTAAAAAGTGGGAATGATTTAAAAAATGTTTTAATT
>JAEEGL014106943.1_pt1 | contig 45168 bp, 36 predicted proteins | sample 9134231 | NCBI WGS metagenome assembly JAEEGL01 (sample SAMN16246548, study PRJNA631951) | gut metagenome | biome: gut microbiome; feature: rumen; material: fiber-attached | host: Bos | place: Iran: Karaj | collected 2018-10 | reverse complement strand
TTTCTACTATTTGATGTCTATGATGGTTCAAAGATGAAGAATTTCAAGCAATTCACAACAATATGAATCAGCGTGTAAAGTTCACTTCTGATGTCTATGATGGTTCAAAGATGAAGAATTTCAAGCAATTCACAACCCTGTGAGGTAGTGTAGTTGAGTCCAGTGTGATGTCTATGATGGTTCAAAGATGAAGAATTTCAAGCAATTCACAACTCATAGATTGGACGATGTCGGCATGGCTGCGATGTCTATGATGGTTCAAAGATGAAGAATTTCAAGCAATTCACAACATGAGTGCCCACGAGGTGTTCGCGCTTCTCGATGTCTATGATGGTTCAAAGATGAAGAATTTCAAGCTGTTCCCAAAATGTCAAAGAGCGATATGATTCAAGCGTTAATGCCGCTTTTCTATTTATTGCGTCTCGCCCCATTTCCAGTCTAGAAAAACTACATTCAGGGTTAGACGAGGCAAAGATACACATTTTTTTCCTTTTGCACATAAAAAAGCAGGTTATTTTCATAACCTGCCTTGAAAATGATTTGTTTTGCACGCCTTTTTGCGCTATACTTATGGCTCCGTCGGCAATTGACGGATGATGTCAGAAATGGATGGCATGCGGCTTTGAGATATTCAGCAATCAATATAGTCATGGGCTCTGTAGGTCACTTGTTAATCACCCACAATCCGTTCTTCCACCTGCCTTGTCTGACGATAACGCCAATATCTTTAGGCCTTTTCATCAACTTCTCGACACCACGCGGGCTCATGCCCAGTAAGACGCCCTCACCGCGTCCTATCATATCTCCTTCGTATGCAAATCCGCTTTTTATGGATATTACATCTCCTAACCTATATTCCTTCCATCATTCTTCCTTCTCTTAGTTTTTCTGATTGATTAAGTTCACCACCACCTTCACCATGACATCTTTCTCTTCCGTTTTGCTCTCTGCTATCATCAGGGTGAGTGCCACGAGGGTGTTATCGGCGATGCGCTTGCTGCCATCGGCACGATAGAGGACATGGTTGTTGTTGAGGAACCATAGGAACAGGGTGGCAGCGATGCGTTTGTTGCCATCGCTGAAGGAGTGGTTCTTGGTGACGAGGTAGAGGAGCATGGCGGCTTTCTCCTCCACGCTGGGATAGAGCTCCTGACCGCCAAAGGTCTGGTAGATTTGTCCGATGCTGCTCTTGAAGGAGTCGTCCTTCTCGTTGCCAAAAAGGGTGCTGCCGCCAAATTTGTCACGCAGGCCATTGATAGCCTCCATAGCATTCTCATAGGTCGCGTGAAAGGGTTCTTCTTTGGTGGTCTTGTCAATGGTCAGGCACTGGTAGTCATAGGCGTCGAGGGTGTCAAGGGCGTAGGTGTAGTCGGTCACCACTTCAAAGAGCGCACTGGTCTCGTCGTCGGACAGCAGAGGCTGGTTCTGGATGGTACGGCCAAGCATGCCCACCAGCTGGCGCAGCTCGCCAATCTGCTCGTGGCGGATGCGCTCATTGATGGCATAGCCTTTGACGAGGTAGTCCTTTAAGAGTTTGTTCGCCCATTGGCGGAACTGCACACCCCGCTTGCTCTTGACTCGATAGCCTACAGATGTAATAACTTCAAGGTTGAAATAGTCTATCTCATGAGTCTGTGTTTTACCTTCTATAGCTCCATGCTGAGTGGTATTCGCAAATTTTGCGACTACCACAGAACCGGCTAATTCCTCTTTAAGTGCATTATTGATATGCTTGCTGATTGTCTTATAGTCACGTCCAAACAGAACGGCAATCTGTTGGCGCGTCAGCCATATCATATCATTCTCCAGACGGACATCAATCTGTGTCTGTCCGTCCTCGGTCTGGTATATGACGATTTGATCCTGTGTATTCATCGCTTTATCCGATTTCAAATCCTATGCTACCGAGTTGCTTCTTTATCTCATCTTCTAAGCGGTGGCTCTCGGCGAAGAGGCCGCTGAGTTCGGAGGTGAGGCCATATTGTCTCTTCAAAACCGATGGAGGTCGTATTCGTCTGTTTCTTTGCCATACCTTCGATGTATATTTTTGCGCCACAAAGATACACATTTTTTCCTTTTGCACATAAAAAAGCAGGTTATTTTCGTAACCTGCCTTGAAAATGATTTGTTTTGCACGCCTTTTTGCGCTGTACTTATGGCTCCGTCGGCAATGGATGGATGATGTTGGAAATGGATTGCATACGGCTTTGAGATATTCAGCAATCAATGTAGTCATGGGCTCTGCAGAACCCAGTGTGCGTGTGCTTAACGGTAAACTCTTAGCAATCAATAGGCCTAAGCGTAATTGGCTGATAGTGAGAGGGAATGAAAAAAAAGGTCTGCTGAAAGTGATTTCCTGACGCCTCAGATTTGGTGGTTCCAAGAAAAAGCAGTACCTTTGTAACATGTTTCGGATGTAGGCAAGCGAGCCGCTCCGGCACAATAATCTTATTCATTAACCCTTAAATTTCTATTATCATGGAAAGAACGATTTTCCTTTCCCCCGAAGAGGACACGAACGTGTCGGGGGTGCTCCTGACGGAGCAGTTCCTCAGCGAGAATTATGCGTTCCAAAAGAACGTGATTAGTAACAAACTGGAAGTGCTTGAGCGCGGCAAGGAGGGTGCAACCTTCCAGCCCCTGACGGCCGAAGTAGAGAACAGCATCATCGTCCGAGCCCGCAAGGAGCTCGATGGGGTGAAGGCCCTGAAGACGCTGCTCACGGAACAGATCCACAGCAATGATGTCGCGTTGTTCGACCCCGTCGAACACTGGTTGCACGGCCTCCCTGCATGGGATGGTCGCGACCGCGTGGCGGAGTTGTTCAGCCGCCTGCCCGGCATCTCGGCCGAACAGGTCTATTGGCTGTCCATCTGGTTCCGCTCGGCGGTGGCTCACTGGCTGAAACTGGATGATGTTCACGGCAACGAGAGCGTTCCCACGCTCATCGGCGACCAGGGATGTGGCAAGACCGTCTTCTGGCGTCGGCTGCTGCCCGACCATCTGCGCGAGTATTTCCTCGACCACCTGAACCTGGGCAATCGCTTCGACCGCGACATGGCGTTCACGAACAACTTGCTTGTGGTGCTCGACGAGTTGGATCAGATCAAGGCCGGACAGCAGGCCGCCTTGAAGCAGTCGCTCTCGAAGAACACCGTGAACGGACGTCCTATCTTCGGACGCGCACAGACGGACCGCCATCGCTATGCCTCGTTCATGGCCACGACCAACAACCCTCGTCCGCTGAACGACCCCACGGGCTCGCGCCGCTTCATCTGCGTGCGCATCCCCAACGGTACGCTCATCGACAACGAGTTGCCCATCGACTACGAGCAGTTGTATGCGCAGCTCGTGGACGAGGTGGAACAGCGCCGGCTACGCTGGTGGTTCACGGCCAGTGAGACAGAAGCTATTCAGGAGGCCAATCTCCCTTATCAGCATGTGTACAGCATGGCTGAGATGGTGAGTGTGTGTTTCCGCCATCCTCGCCTTGGCGAGAAGGTGGAGCCTATGACCATCGGACAGATCATGGAGACCATGCAGGAGCTGTACCCGGAACTGGATATGGCTTCTAAGATGAAGGCTCAGGTGGGCGCCACAATGAAGCGTCTTGGCTTCGAGCAACGCCGCCGCAGCGAAGGCAACTGCTATGTAGCTCTGCCCCGTCAAGTGGTATGAAGCCAGAAGGGAGTGGAAGCAAAGTGGAGGCTACGCGAATAGCCTCCACTTTTTTATTTTACTTACAGACAATTAGTTAAGCTGCATTTTTGGCCAAATAGTGGAAGTAAGGCCTAAATGCCATCAACAAAATCTGTACACCTCAAATTTTCGGGAATCCTTCGGGCAGGAAGGGGGTGATGTCCTTGCCGAAATGGGCAAGTTCGCGGACGACGGAGCTGGAGATAGCGGCGAGCTCGGGGTCGGCGAAGAGGATGACGGTCTCGATGCCCGCGAGTTGGCGGTTGACGTCGGCCATGCTCAACTCGTACTCGTAGTCCTTGACGGAACGGAGTCCACGCAGGATGGCCGAGGCACCTATGCTGGCTGCGAAGTCGACCGTCAGCCCCGAGTAGCTCTCCACACGCACGCGCGCATCTTCCTTATAAAAATCTTTCAACGCACGCACGCGCTCGTCGGCAGGAATCCACCCCGGTTTCTGCGGGTTGACACCAACAGCGATGACGACCTCGTTGAACAGCGCGAGGGCGCGCTCCACGAGATTGGCATGCCCCCGCGTGAAGGGGTCGAAGGAGCCGGGGAAGAGGAGGGTGGACCCTCCCCCTGAAGACCCTCCCCCCTGCCCCTCCCTTGTAGGGAGGGGAGTAGTATGCGGTTGAGAGGATGGGGAAGACCCTCCCCCCTGCCCCTCCCTTGTAGGGAGGGGAGTAGTATGTAATTGAGAGGATGTTGGTTTGTCCATTGAAAAGGGATTTTGTTATTGAGAGGGTGGGCCTTGGGGCGGGGTCTGGGTCTTTCCCTAAATCTCCTTATACTCCCTCTCCTCCTCTACGTCGTCCTCAGGACGGTCCTCCTCGATGACGAGGTTGTCGATGATGAAGTTCTGACGCTCCATCGTGTTCTTGCCCATATAGTACTCGAGGAGTTCGGCCACTTGGTCGGACTTGTGGAGCGAGACTTGCTCGAGACGGATGTCAGGCCCTATGAAGCCGCGGAACTCATCGGGAGATATCTCGCCAAGACCTTTGAAGCGCGTGATCTCGGGTTCCGGGCCCAGTGCTTCGATGTTCTGCAGGCGCTCCTCGTCGCTGTAGCAGTAGCGCGTGATGAAATCGCCTTTGGTATCGGCTTCGCCGATGGCCTCGAGGCGTGCTCGGGAGAGTTTCTTGCGACGCTGACGGACGCGGAAGAGCGGCGTCTGCAGGATGTAGACGTGCCCCTTCTTGATCAGTTCGGGGAAGAACTGGAGGAAGAAGGTAATCATCAGCAGGCGTATGTGCATCCCGTCGACATCGGCATCAGTGGCCACGATGACCTTGTTGTAGCGCAGTCCGTCGAGGCCGTCCTCGATGTTGAGGGCAGCCTGCAGGAGGTTGAACTCCTCGTTCTCGTAGACCACTTTCTTTGTGAGACCATAGCAGTTGAGGGGCTTGCCACGCAGGCTGAAAACGGCTTGCGTGAGGACGTCGCGGCTCTTGGTGATGCTGCCGCTGGCGGAGTCGCCCTCGGTGATGAAGATGCAGGAGTCCTCCTGGCGGTCGCCCTTGGGGTCGTTGAAGTGGATGCGGCAGTCGCGTAGCTTGCGGTTGTGGAGGTTGGCTTTCTTCGAACGTTCGCGCGCCAACTTGGCCACGCCTGCCATGGCCTTGCGTTCGCGCTCGCTCTCGCCGACCTTCTGCAGGATGATTTCAGCCACCTCGGGCGTGCGCCGCAGGTAGTTGTCGACCTGCTGCTTGACGAAGTCGCCTATGAACTTGTCGATGGAGATGCCACCGCCGTTGGGTTCGGTGGAGAGGGAGCCCAACTTGATCTTCGTCTGGCTCTCGAAGAGCGGCTCCTGGATGTCGATGCTGATGGCGGCGACGATGCCGTTGCGGATGTCGGAGTAGTCGAAGTTCTTGCCCGAGAAGTCCTTGATGGTCTCGGCGATATACTTCTTGAAGGCGCTCTGGTGGGTGCCGCCCTGCGTCGTATGCTGCCCGTTGACGAAGCTGTGGTACTCCTCGCCATACTGCCCATTGGTGTGGGTGAACGCGATCTCGATGTCCTCGCCCTTGAGGTGGACGATGGGATAGAGGGGCTGCGTGGTCATCGTGTCGGACAGCAGGTCCTCGAGTCCGTTGCGGGAGAGGATGCGGTGTCCGTTGAACATGATGGTGAGCCCGGTATTGAGATAGGTATAGTTGCGCAGGAGCGTCTCGACGAACTCATTCTGGAAGCGGTAGTTCTTGAAGAGGGAGTTGTCGGGTTCGAAATAGATGAGGGTTCCGTTCTCCTCGCCCCCCACAAACCCTTCGGGCGCAGCGCTGGCGGCACCACTGGCAGGCGTGCCTTCGTCGGCGACCAAGAGACCTTTCTCGAACGAGGCACGGCGCGTCTCACCGTCGCGGAAACTCTGTGCGACGAAACGCGAGCTGAGCGCATTGACAGCCTTGAGGCCCACGCCGTTGAGGCCTACGCTCTTCTTGAAAGCCTTCGAGTCGTACTTGCCGCCCGTGTTGAGCATGGACACCGCCTCGATGAGCTTGCCAAGGGGGATGCCGCGACCGAAGTCGCGCACCCTGACGCGCAGGTTGTCCTCGATGTCCACCTCGATGCGCTTGCCGGCGTTCATCTTGAACTCGTCGATGGAGTTGTCGATGACCTCCTTAAGCAACACATAGATGCCATCCTCGGCGTGCGTGCCATCGCCCAACTTGCCGATGTACATACCCGGACGAGTACGCACATGCTCCATATCGGAGAGGTGGCGTATGTTCTCGTCGTCGTAAATAGGAGTCTGTATGTTATCTAATTCTTCTGCCACGGAGCGTTAAGATTTCAAATCCTCTAAGTTCAAATATCAAATCGGCAAATGCCAAATGGTAAGTAGTAAATGGTAGATGGTAAATGATAAGATGCAATTAGAGGTTTTTCCTCCAGCAACGACGGCGCTTGTGGATGGAGCAGTCGAGGTGGGACCACTGCGTCTGGCTCTTCTCGTTCTCCTCCAGTTGTACGTGGGTTTCAGCCCAGACGAAGCCCATCTTCTGCGCTACCGGGATGATCTCGGCGAAGAGGAGGGCGTTGACTCCTTTGTTCTGATACTCAGGCAGTACGCCGATGAGCAGCATGTCCAGCACGGGCGCGGGCTTGAAGTAGACCGCCTTGATCAGATGCCACCAGCCGAAGGGGAACAGCTTGCCATGAGCCTTCTGCAGCGCGTAGGAGAGAGACCCCATCGTGATGCCGACGGCTATAGGTTCGTTCTGCTCGTTCTCGACGACAGCCAACAGGCGCAGGTCCAGGAAGGGGAGGTACGTCTTGGCATACTGGTCGATCTGCCGCTCGTTCATCTGGCTGTAGCCATAGAGGTCGGCATAGGCGCGGTTGATGACGTTGAAGATCTTGTGGATGTACTCGCCGCCGTCGGCCGCCAGGATCTCCTTGTGAGTCTTGAAGCGACGCATGTGGAGGTTGTAGCGGCGGGCACTCATGTCGGCCACGCGCATGTACTTGCCGGCATCGGCCTGCGCTTCGGTCGTGGGCACCATGACCTTCCGCTCCACCCAGTCGACTTCCTTCTCGAAGCCGAGACGCACCATGTGCTCGGGGTAGTAAGGATAGTTGTAGATGGTGCTCATCGTTCCGAGTTGGTCGAAGCCGTCGGTGAGCATACCCTCGGGGTCCATGTCGGTGAAACCGAGCGGCCCCACGATCTTCTTCATGCCGCGTTCGCGCCCCCACTGCTCCACGGTGCTGATGAGCGCGTCGACCACCTCGGCATCGTCGATGAAGTCAATCCAGCCGAAGCGGACGTTGCGCGTGCTCCACGTCTTATTGGCCTTGTGGTTGATGATGGCCGCCACGCGGCCCACGACTTCTTTGTCGCGATAGGCCAGGAAGAGATCGCACTCGCAGAACTCGAAGGCGGCGTTCTTCTTGCGGTCGAACGTGTCCATCATGTCCTCGAGGAAATCGGGGACGGCATAGGGGTTGCCCTTGTAGAGCTTGTAGTTGAATCTGATGAAGGTGCGCAGCTCGCGTCGACCTTCAACTCGTTTAATTGTAACCATATTTGGGTGCAAAGATAGCTTTTTTTTGCGTTAAGCGTGCTTCCGAAGGCATTTTTTAGCTTATAATAAGGCATAAAGTTAAAAAAAACGGCAAAAACCTTTGGTCTTGACGCGGAAAGTAGTAATTTTGCAGACAAACTAAGGGCAAAAAACATAAAATCGATACGTATCAACCTCAAATAATTCTATCAGGAAATGAAGAAAATCCTCATGCTGGCCTTCATGGCCTTCAGCGCCTGCCTGAGCATCTCGGCACAGGACGCAGCTGAGCAGCTCGACTACAAGCCTGCTCCCTACATGTTCATCGGTCTGCAGGGTGGTGCCCAGACCACATTCTGCAACTACGATCAACTCAAATTGATCACGCCGACGGCCAGTGTCAGCTTCGGTGCCTTTTTCACGCCGACAGTAGGTGCACGCCTGCACGTCAATGGAATGTGGAACAAGAGTGGCATCAAGCCTGACTTCACCTACAACTACAAGTACGTCACCACCGACCTCGACCTCATGCTGAACCTCTGCACCCTCTTCGGTCGCAGCACGTACTACCCCCTGAACGTCTACCTCATCGGCGGTATCGGCTTGAACTATGCATGGGAGAACGATGACCTGCTCAACAGCTCGTACTCTCTGCCCTTCGCTTGGGAGAATCGCCTGAGCCACAATGCCCGCGTCGGCGCTATGCTCGACTACAATATCGCTAAGCACTGGAGCATCAACCTCGAAGTGAGTGCCAACAGCCTCAGCGACCGCTACAACTCGCAGGTCAACTACCGCGACGACTGGCAGCTGACCGCCCAGCTCGGTCTGGCTTACAAGTTCGGCTTCAAGGCTAAGCCCGCTCCCGCGCCCGTGGTCGTTGTCAAGGAAGAGCCCGCCCCCAAGCCTGTCGTCAAGGAAGAGCCCAAGCCCCAGCCCGTCGTCGTCAAGAAGCCCGAGCTCCGCACCGAGATCTTCTACGCTATCCGCGAGACCATTCCCGTCGGCGCCGAGAAAGCTAAGGTCGACAACCTCATCAAGTTCTTGAAAGACAATCCTCAGACCAAGGTTTCCGTGACCGGTTATGCAGACGTAGGCACGGGTAACCCGAAAATCAACCTCGGCTATTCACAAGGCCGTGCTCAGAACGTGGCCAAGGCTCTGACGGATGCTGGCATCGACGCCAGCCGCATCACGGTCGACGCCAAGGGTGACACCGTTCAGCCTTTCTCGGAGAACGACAAGAACCGCGTCACCATTGCTATCGCTGAGTAAATCGTACGTGCCTCGCATCTGAACAGGTGGGAAGGCTTTGGTAAGACATTACTATTAATCAAAAAGTTAGCTCTAGATCATTTTTAGTATATCATAGTATTTCAATTTAGTGTTCCGTCTATGTGCCCGTGAGGGTTAAACAGCGTATCCGTGAGGACACTCAAAGGAATTAATTTTATTTTTTGATAATTTATTTTCCTGCCCGAAAAAACATCTTCGGGCAGGATTTTTTATGCGCTACGCTGAGGGGGCGTCCTAAAGAATGCTAAAAAGTACGCTCGTATGCTCGCTCGCTCACCAAAATGCACTATCTTTGCCGAGAATTTCAAAACGCTACACAATGAAAATAGCATTAATCGGTTATGGTAAGATGGGCCACATGATAGAGCAAGTGGCCATCAGCCGCGGCCATGACGTTGTCTGCCGCATCGATATCGACAATCAGGACGACTTCGACAGCGAAGCCTTCCGGACGGCAGACGTGGCCATCGAGTTCACGGCTCCCACTGTAGCCTACGCCAACATACAACGTTGCTTCGCGGCAGGCGTCAAGGTCGTCTCTGGCAGCACGGGTTGGTATGCCGACCACGCCGACGAGGTGCGTCGCGCCTGCACCGACGAGGGGCGCACCCTCTTCTGGAGTTCCAATTTCTCCATCGGTGTGTTCATCTTCGGCGCCGTCAATCGCTATCTCGCCCGCATCATGAACCAGTTCCCCGGCTATGACGTCCGCATGCACGAGGTCCACCACATCCACAAGCTCGACCATCCCTCCGGCACAGCCATCACGCTGGCCGAGCAGATCCTCGACGAGGTCGACCGCAAGGACGCTTGGACCTTAGGCACGCTTACCCAACCCGATGGCTCACAAGTCACCGAGCACACACCCACGCCCACAGAACTCGCCATCGACAGCGAGCGCCGCGGCGAAGTCCCAGGCATCCATGCCATCACATGGAACAGCGACGCCGACCAGATCACCATCACCCATGATGCCCACTCGAGGAGCGGCTTCGCCCTCGGCGCCGTCCTCGCTGCAGAGTACACAGCCACCCACAGCGGCCTGCTCACAATGAACGACCTCTTTAACTTCTGAACGTATGAAAAAACTGGATAAGAAACCCGTAACGTGGAAAGACTGGGCAAAGATGCTCGTCATCGTAGCCCTCTACATTTGGTTCCTTGCGTGGGTCGATGCGTGGTGGGGCCTCATCATCGTACCCTTCATCTTCGACGCCTACATCACCCACAAGATTCCCTGGACGTGGTGGAAGGAACTCGAGAACCCTGTCACCCGGACAATCATGTCGTGGGTGGATGCCATCGTCTTCGCACTCGTAGCCGTCTATTTCGTCAACATCTATTTCTTCCAGAACTATACCATCCCCTCGTCATCGCTCGAGAAGAGCCTGCTCGTCGGCGACTACCTCTTCGTCTCCAAGATGAGCTATGGCCCTCGCGTGCCGCAGACGCCGCTGTCGCTGCCCCTTGTGCAGCACACCTTGCCCAACGGGATGAAGAGCTATAGCGAACTCATTCAATGGGACTACAAGCGCGTCTCGCCCAAACGAGTGACGCTGAATGACATCGTCGTCTTCAACTACCCGTCGGGCGATACCGTCGTCTCCAATCCTGCATACCAAGCAGCCGATTTCTACGCCCTCTGCTACGGCTACGGCCGCCAAATCATCCGCGAGAATGCGCCGGCGCTCCCCGTCATCGACAGCCTCTCGTTCCTGCAGCGCCGCCAGCTGGCCGACATCTACTACAACGTAGGCCGCCAGTATGTGGTCGACAACGCAGCTGAGTTCGGCAGCATCATGACGCGCCCCGTCGACCGCCGCGAAAACTATGTCAAGCGCTGCGTCGGACTGCCCGGGCAGACGCTCGAGATCAAAGACCGCATCATCTACCTCGACGGCAAGCCTAACAAAGAGCCCGACAACGTACAGTACAACTATCGCATTCAGTTCCGCGACCCTATGCGTCATGATCTCAACGAAGCCGTGGCCCACGAACTGCGCCTTCGCAGCGAGGACCTGCGCGACCTCCATCAGACGGGCGTGATGCCGCTGACCGCAGCCGCCCGCGAGCGCCTGCTACAAGAGGACTACATCCTCAGCATCGATGTCGACACGACAGCCTCGACCGACGACCTCTACCCCCTCAACGGGTTTACAGGATGGACGCGCGACAACTACGGACCCGTATGGATTCCTGCACGCGGCCAACGCGTCGAACTCAACCTGCAGAACCTGCCTATCTACGAGCGGCCTATCCGCGTCTATGAGGGCAACGACCTGCGCGTGGACGACAACGGGACCATCTACATCAATGATACCATTGCCACCGGCTATACCTTCCGCATGGATTATTATTGGATGATGGGTGACAACCGCCACTGCTCGGCCGACAGCCGCTACTGGGGTTTCGTGCCCGAGGACCACGTCGTCGGCAAGCCTATCATGATCTGGCTCTCCATCGACAAAGACCGCGCATGGTCTGACGGACGCATGCGTTGGAACCGCCTCTTCCGATGGGTGGACGGCATCAAATGAGCCATGACTACGACCTGATCAATGGAAAAGCTCCTGCATTACGTGTGGCGGCACCGCGTCTTCCCCTTGGAAGCCTTGGTAACAACCGACGGACAAGCGGTAGAGGTCATCGACCCCGGCCTGCCTAATCGTGATGCTGGCCCCGACTTCTTCAACGCCAAGGTGCGCATCGGGGGAACGCTTTGGGTGGGCAACGTTGAGATCCACCTGCTGGCGAGCGACTGGAATCGTCATGGTCATCAGTCCGACGCCGCCTACGATACAGTCATCCTCCATGTCGTCGAGAAAGCCGATGCCGACGTGGTCACTTCCGACGGAAAACGCCCTCCTCAACTCGAGTTGCCCATTCCCGAACGTGTGCGGCAAGGATACGAACAACTCAGTCAACGCGAAGACTATCCTCGTTGCTGGCCTGTTATTCCCAAGTTGTCCCCTCTGTCCACCCACTCGTGGCTCTCGGCCTTGCTGGCTGAGCGCTTGCAGGAACGCGCGGGGCGTTGTCTGGAACGCCTATCAGCCGTCGAAGGCGACTGGGAGCGAGCTTATTTCATCACACTTGCCCGCAATTTCGGTTTCGGCCTCAACGGAGATGCTTTTGAGGCATGGGCGCGACGCCTGCCTCTTCACGCTGCGGCGAAGCACCGCGACAACCCGTTCCAACTCGAAGCACTCTTCCTCGGAACAGCAGGTCTGTTGGACATCACCTCCATTCCCAACTCCGTCAGCGCAGCAGCCGAGGGTGATGACTACCTGCGCCGACTGCGGAACGAATGGGCTTTCCTGAAACATAAATTCCAGCTGGAACCGCCTATGAAAAGACACCTGTGGCGTTATCTGCGATTGCGCCCACAGAACTTCCCGCATCTAAAGCTGGTCCAGTTAGCGATGCTTTATCATCGGCAAACGGCCTCGCTCTCCGCCATCCTGAAGGCCAAAGACCGCGAGGCTCTGCACGCAGCCTTCGACACGGCTGTGAGTGAGTATTGGCAGACACACTACCTGTTCGGAATGCCCTCTCGACGCAACGAGAAACGTCTCAGCGCGGCCAGCCGCGACCTGCTCATCATCAACACCGTAGTGCCCATCCGCTTCGCGCACGGTCAAGCCCACAACAACGAGGCTGAACAAGAGAGTGCGGTCTCGCTATTAGAGGAACTGAAGGCCGAGAAGAACTTCATCATCCGCCAGTGGCAACAGTGCGGACTCAACGTCGACAACGCCGCCGACAGTCAAGCGCTTATCCAACTCAAACGCGAGTACTGCGACTGCAATGACTGCCTGCGATGCCGCTTCGGCTATGAATACCTGAAAAGAGCGGACTCAAAATAGCAAACAGCATGTCGGAACAAGAACTTCTTTATACGCTGGCACTCACGAAAGTGCTCCCTTTCCACAGCCGAGAACAACAGACCCTCCTGGACATCATGGGCAGCGCAACGGCTGTTTTCGAGAGCCGCCGCGAAATCAAGGGTGAGGCGACTCTGCTGTCGCCTGCGCTACGTCAGAAAATCGATTCCATGGAGGAAGTCCTGCCCCGTTGTGAACAGGAACTGAGCTACGCCCGTGCTCATCAGATTGAAGTCCTCACGTGGCAAGACGATGCGCGCTACCCTGCGCGTCTGCGGGGGTGCGGGGACGCTCCTTTGGTGCTCTACTTCTTAGGCCATGCCGATCTGAATGCTCAACACATCATCAGCATCGTCGGCACACGGCATTGTACCGAACGGGGGCGTGAGCTCTGCACGCTTTTGGCTCGCGGACTGGCGGAACTATGCCCCGGCACATTGGTGGTGAGTGGCTTAGCCTATGGAATAGACGTGAGTGCGCACCGCGCTGCCTTGGCAACCGGTCTGCCTACACTGGGCGTGTTGGCTCACGGCTTAGACGAGATTTATCCGCGACTGCATCGTCAGACAGCAATCGAAATGCTGAAGGACGGAGGCCTACTCACCGAGTTCATGAGCAAGACCCCGATTGACCGACTGAATTTCTTGCAGCGGAATCGCATCGTAGCTGGCATCGCCGATGCAACGATCGTCGTCGAAAGTCCCGCTCGCGGTGGCTCGCTGAGCACCGCACGTCTGTCCATGGATTACAACAGAGAGGTCTTTGCTTTCCCTGGTCGGCCCACCGACAAGAGCTCCGAGGGCTGCAACCTGCTCATCCGCAGACACGGCGCCAAGCTGATCACCACCGTCACAGATGTCATCGAAGATCTCGGATGGCAGACCGCTGAGACGAGCCAAGTCGTGCAGACCGAGTTATTCCCCACTCTGACTCCAGACGAGCAACGCATCGTAGAAGCCCTGAAAGCGACTGAGGCCGACCGTTCGTTGGCCGACCTCAGTAGTGAATTGTCTCTTCCCACGTTCAGACTGACGCCTTTGTTGGTAGGACTGGAGATAAAAGGCGTGGTGAAAGCGCTGCCTGGCGCTCGCTACCACTTAGTTAACGCTTGATCATCGCCTAACCCACCTTCTTTTTCGCATCCTCATGCGGTAACGTATAATTGAGCATGAGGGCACCTGCGAGCGCCGATGCCAGGGTGCCGCAGAGGATACCGAGTTTAGCTTCATTCAGCATGTCGGCCCCTTCTGCACCAAGATGAGCGGGATAGCTGAGAGCCGCGATGAACATGGATACGGTGAAACCTATGCCGCACACCATGCAGACGCTGGCAAAGGAGCGCCAGTTGCCGCCTTCGGGCATTTGGCACCACCCGAGTTTAATGCTGAGCCATGAGAAGCTGAGCACGCCGGTGAACTTGCCGACGAGCAGGCCAAGGAATACGCCAAGAGCCACGCCATGGAAGAGGCTGCCGATGCTCATACCATCGAAGTTGACACCAGCATTGGCAAAAGCGAAGATGGGGATGACCAGGTAGTTGATGGGCATGGCCAACTGATCCTCGATATCCTGAAGGGGTGAGATGAGTTGGTCGGAAGCTTTTTCGATGCGACGCAGGAGCTGGATGTCCATCTTGTCGAGCACCATGGGTTTCTTGCGGTCGGCCTCAGTGAAATCGATGTCAGGATATTCCTTGAGGTATTCACGGATGTACTCCATGTAGTAACGCGTGCCACGCGTGAGGTTAGCTGGAATGCAGAAGGCGAGGACGACACCAGCGATGGTCGCATGGATGCCGGAGTTCAGCACCAAATACCACAGGATGAGGCCGAAGCCCAAGTAGAAAGCCTTCACGCGCACCTCGCGTTTGTTGCCGATGAGGAGGATGGCGACGACGATGGCTGCAGCGATCAGGTAGGGCAAGGACAGTCCTTGCGAGTAGAAAAGGGCAATGACGATGATGCCACCGAGGTCGTCGGCTACAGCGAGGGCTGCGAGGAAGATTTTCAGTCCGAGAGGCACACGCTTGCCGAACATGGAGAGGACGCCCAGTGAGAAGGCGATATCGGTAGCCATGGGGATAGCACAACCGCGCTCCATGAGAGGATGACCAAGACAAACGCAGAAGAACACGATTACGGGGACGAGCATGCCGCCGCAGGCTCCGATGATGGGCAGGAGGGCCTTCTGACGCGTGGAGAGTTCACCGCAGAGGATCTCGCGTTTAATCTCAAGACCTACGCTCAGGAAGAAGAAGAACATGAGGAAGTCGTTGATGAAGTCCATCAGCGTAAGCGTATGGCCGCCATGACTGAAGAGGTTGAAGCTGCCAATGCTGAGCGAGACAGGTTGCTGCCACAACCACGCATAGAGGTCGCGGGTCGCGGGCAAGTTCGCGAAGACGAGCGCCAGGACAGTGGCGATGATCAGGAGCACACTGGCGCTGACATAGCGTCGGATTAATCCGGCTAAGGACGAATCGGGTCGTTGAATTTGTGACATAATGATTCTTTATTTAATAAGGATTAATACATGTTCATTTCATGATAACTGCTCGGACGACGAACCACAGGTGGGCAACGAGCGCACGCGGCCAACCGTAGTGGTGGGCCATGAGGCGCAGACGCTCCACAAGCGAACGACGATGATTGCGTGTTGTCATGCCCTCGGCGAGGTAGTCCGTGAGGATGAGTTGTGTGTTGTGAATACGCAAGTGGCGTCGCTCAGCCTTACGCAGCAGACGAATGCACCAATCGTAATCGGCCGAAAAACGGAAGCGGAGGTCATAGGGTGTGGCCCGTGCCAGATCGACGCGAGCGTAGAAACTCTGGTGACAAACGAGCATGCCAGAAAGGAAACTGCGAGACGTAAGTTTTTCGGGAGCCTTCAGACGGCGATGGCGAAGGAATCGACCTTCATCGTCGACGAGGTCGGTCTCGCCATAGACGACAGCAGGCAAACGCGAGGGGTTGTAGCGACCCAGCTGTTGGGCGATATCGTTCAAGACACTCTCACCATGGAACTTATCGCCTGCATTCAGGAAGACTATATAGTCGCCTTTCGCCTGAGCAATCGCTTTGTTCATCGCATCATAGAGGCCGTCGTCGGGCTCACGGATGAGTACGATATTGTGAGGATGACGCTGGTCGGTGTTGCGCTCAACATAGCGTTGAATCTCTGTCATCGTGCTGTCGGTGGAACAACCGTCAATGATGAGATGTTCTACGGCTTCATAGGTCTGCGAATAGACGCTTTGGAGCGTGCGGCCGATGGTGGCAGCGGCGTTATAAGTGACAGTGGCGACGGTGAAGCGAATCATAGGACGTAGCTATTACAGGTAGAGCAGAAATTTGTCTGTTATGCATGTTTATCTCCTTTGAAGGAGGCGTTCGTAGAGATCAAGATGGCGACGGGCTATCGCGTCCTCGCCGAAGCGAGAGGCCACACTATGATGCAGCGCGTCAGATGACAAATCAGCCTCGAAAGCCCATTTCAAGCCAGTTGCCAGGTCATCAGTGTCGGGATAGTGGGCAAGATAGCCATTCTCGCGGTGACTGATGATGTCGGTCTGCCCGCCACGATCGAAGCTAACGGGAATGCAACCGCAGGCCATAGCCTCAGCCAATGTAAGACCAAAGGTCTCGAAGGCCGAAGCACTGACGACGACGTCTGCGGCCGCATAAAGACGACAGAGCGCCGCGCCATCGGAGACGGGACCTGTATAGACGTAATGACAAGGAATGTCTGAGAGCACAGAATGGTCCTTGCAACCGCCAAACAGCAGGAGGGTAAGATCTGACGCCGACTTCCCATCAGCTGTTGCTGCCTGACTATCGTCCACAAGCAAGCGGAGTGCTTGGATGAGGAGGTTGAGCCCCTTGAGGGGTTGATCAATGCGAGCGGCACCGAAGACGACGACGCGATCGTGGGCCGGAACGCCCAGCTGAGCGCGAGCCTGCTGCTTGTCCTCGGAATGGAAAAGAGCAGTCGGTATGATATTGGGAATCACTTCGACGGCATGCTTGCCGACGAGAGCACTACGGAGTGCTCGCTGCTTCACCCACTGACTGACAGCTACGAACGTGAGTGGTGCTCCGTCATAGGCCTTAAGCTTACGCTCAAAAACGCGCCAAGAGAGATCGCGCGAGTGAGGAGCAACCAATTGAGGGCAGGTGTGACAGTGTTCCGCATCTGACGTGCAATCGGCCGGATGATGGCAAATGGAGGTGACGGGCCAGAAGTCGTGGAGCGTCCACACAACGGGCTTTCCGCTGCGCAAGATACGTTCTATCTGCAACATCGAGAGAAGCCCCTGATTGACCCAGTTGAGGTGGATGACGTCAGCCTCTCGAAACTCGGGAAGCGTCGTCACATCGACGCCGGCATTTGCAATATCGACCGCCCAGAGCCCTTTGCGACGGAAACGATTGGCCGTCCAGATGCATAACCGTTCCCAAAGGAAGGATGCACGCAGACGTAATCGAGCTGGAATGGCAATCGTAGTGACGCGTTCTGTCTGCTTGTCACGCACGAGCATGCGAGCCTTTACGCCATGATGGTTCAGGGCATCGACGAGACGACTGGCAGCGATGGCCGCCCCGCCCGTGGACTCGGATGTATTGATGACGAGGACGTGCATCGAGCGTAGAAATGTTTTCGGCTGCAAAATTACACATTATTTGCGATTCTTGCTCAGTGCTCGGCCATTTTTCACCCTAAAAAATAGGTTTGACGATAAAAAAAGAGGAAAAAGGCATACCGACTTGAAAATATTTGGGCCAAGAGGATTCATTATTCGCAATAATTCGCTACTTTTGTACCCGCAAACGCCGCCCAGATGGTGGAATTGGTAGACACGAGGGACTTAAAATCCCTTGGCCAGTGATGGCCGTACGGGTTCGATTCCCGTTCCGGGCACATGCATTTCGACGAACGAATCACACAGTCTGACGACTATCGGCGCGAGGAGCTCATCCGCAAGATTGAGCGTTCGCTGCAGAACCTCACGCTCACTGAGCTTGAGGCTCTTTCGTATAGTATGTCTACGCAGACATACGCTAACGACTAACCCCTTCACGAAAACCAAACCCTTATGTATATGAGACGTATGATGCAAGTGCTGCTCACGGCAGCCCTTTTATTCAACATTAACGCTATCGGGCACACGGACAGCGCCAGCAGCTTACGTGCTCAGACGCTGCCGACATTCAGCACCGATGGCGCCGAGACTTGGTATATCATCCAATTCAAGCGCGGCGGTGCGGCCTTGCAGGATATGGGTGAAGGTGCGGCTCTGCAGACGGCCGACGTGGACAAGCGAAACAATGCACAACTCTGGAAGGTGACCGGTTCGCAAACGAACTGCGAGATCATCAGCAAGGCGGGTCGTCACATCTATTACAACGGCAATCGCTATGCCGCATCGACTAACCAGAAAGGCTCGCTCCGCCTGGCTGCTACGACGAACGGTGAATTCAAGCCAGCCTGGGAGATTCAGTCGACAAGCATCAGCGGTCAGTCGATGAACCAATGGGGTGGTTTTGGCGTCGGACGCGAGTTGGGTTCTTGGAGTGCCAACGACCCCAACAACCCACTCCTCTTCGTGGATCCCACGTCGCTGCCTGATCCCGATCCGCAACCCTCGAAACTGACGGAATGGGCCTGCTCGGGCAGCACCACTTACCGCCCCGACAACTTGATGACACTGTGGTATACGGCACCCGTGACGCGACAGTCGGTGGGTGACCCTTGGATGGAGTATGCTTTGCCTATTGGCAATGGGCAACTGGGCGCTATGATCTATGGAGGGATACGTCAGGACCTCGTTCAGTTCAACGAGAAGACCCTGTGGACGGGGTCGTCAACCCTCTACAACCGCGATGGTGGTTATCAAAACTTCGGGCATGTGTATATCGAAGATACCTCCGACCGTTTCTCTACCGCCTCAACGAATGGGGTGAAGGACTATGTGCGTACGTTGGACCTGTCGACAGCCGTGGCAACAGCCGAATGGAAGAACCCGGACAAGAGCATCACGTTCACCCGAGAATACATCACATCCTATCCCGACCAGGTGATTGCCGTTCGACTGACGGCCAGCGAGCCGGGTCAACTGAGCCAGCGCATCTATTTATGGAACGCGCATAACGTGCGCGCAACCTATGCCGACGGCGAGGCTACGTTCGATGGCAAACTGACCACCGTCAGCTATTGCGCCCGCATGAAGGTGCTCGCCGAAGGCGGCACTGCCACAACCGATGCCGAGGGCATACACATCCAAGGAGCTGACGCCATCACCATCCTTGTGGCTGCCGGCACCGACTACGACCCCATCGCCAACGGCTTCGTCAGCGGTACAAAAGAGGGGTTGACCCAGCGCATCAAAACGACGATTGACGCCGCTGCCGCCAAAGGATGGGCAGCCTTGCGTGCCGATCATGTCGCTGACCATGCCGCGCTCTTCGATCGTTGCCGCCTGGAGCTTGACCGTGCCACTAACACGAAAGCCACCAACAAACTCGTCGACAACTATGCCACTCTCACCTCAAGAGCGACATTGCTGCGCTCGGCCGATGCACGCGAATTGGAGCAGCTCTATTTCCACTACGGGCGCTACCTCCTCATCGCTTCATCCCGAGGCATCGACCTCCCCAACAACCTGCAAGGCATCTGGAACCACAAGAACGCAGCACCTTGGTGCTCGGACATCCATGCCAACATCAACATCCAGATGAACTACTGGCCAGCTGAACTCACGGGCTTGCCAGAGATGCACGAGAAGTACCTCAACTATCTCTACAATATGGCCGTCGTCCAACCCGTTTGGAAGAACTATGCCACGGGCAACGGAACCGACGGGCGCTATCTGCATCACTCCACGGGATGGGCATGTTATACCGAGAACAACATCTTCGGTTGCTGCACCGATTGGATGGCCGCCAACTATCCTGAGGCCGGAGCATGGAGCTGCGACCACTTGTGGCAGCACTACCGCTATACGCTCGACCGCGAGTTCCTCAAGTCAAAGGCGTTGCCCGTCATGCTCTCTGCCACTCGGATGTGGATGGAGCGCCTGAAGAAGGCATCCGATGGTTCATGGGAATGTCCTAATGAATGGAGTCCGGAGCACGGCCCCACTGAGAACGCGACAGCCCACTCCCAGCAGATTGTATGGAACCTTTTCGACGAGACAATCAAAGCGATAGAGACCTTGGGGATTGAAGACGCCGGCGTCACCCAGACATTCCTCAACCAATTGAAGACCAAGTTCGAAAAGCTCGACAATGGCCTCCACACCGAGACCTACAAGGGTAACTATGGCGCTACACGCAACGGCGTGAAGACGGGCGACGAGATCCTTCGCGAGTGGAAATACACCGACTACGCTACCGGCAATGGCAACGAGAGCGGACACCGCCACCTCTCACACATGATGGCGCTCTATCCCTTTGCCAACCTGCCTGCTTCTAATCCTTACTACGAGCCCGCAGTCCGAAGCTTGAAACTGCGCGGACTCCCCTCAACAGGTTGGTCAATGGGTTGGAAGATGAATCTGTGGGCGCGCGCGCTCGAGCCCGACCAAGTGGTTGAGCTCTTCAAGACGGAGTTCAAGCATAGCACCAGCTATGGGACCGACCAATCGAAGGGCGGCGTCTACTATAACCTCTTCGACTCGCACGCGCCTTTCCAGATTGATGGCAACTTCGGTGTCTGTGCGGCTATGGCAGAGTTGCTGCTGCAGAGCCACACCGATACGCTCCAACTGCTGCCTGCCCTTCCTTACATCTGGCCTAAAGGAAGTATCCGCGGACTGCGTGCCGTGGGCGGTTTTGAGGTCGACGAGGAGTGGGAGAACAGCAAGCTCACGCGAGCCACAATCCGCAGTCTGAAGGGCCAACCCCTGATGATTGCCTACAAGGATATCGCATCTTTCACCATCACCGCTTCCGACGGCCAAGCCGTGACGCCCACTGTACTCTCAGCCGACCGCATCGTTATCCCCACAACCACAGAAGGTACAACCTACGTTTTTGCCCCGGCGCCGGCTGATGCCATCAGCCCACTCCGCGCGCAACAGGCCGAGAACGATAGCGTCTATGACCTCTCAGGGCGTCTCGTCTCCAGCAACCCTCGCTCCGGCATCTATGTCAGGAATGGCCAGAAGGTGGCGAAGGGAATCTGACCATCCCTCAACGTGATGACGACAGCGGTGCTTCAGTAGATTCACACTTACTGAAGCACCGCTGTTTTCGGATGGACAAGTACGGGGCGATTGCTCGTCAAGATGACGGTTCTGGAATCTTTCGGATGAGCGTCAATCCGTCACGAAGGGGCAGGATGACGCGTTCCACAGCTGGGTCTGCAGCTACCAAGTCATTGAAAGCAATAATGCCCTGTGTCTGTGCGTCCTTACCATTGAGGGCAACTTGAGCGGAACGCTGCGCAGAGGTTGCCAATGCCTCGTCATCAACGACATGTCCATCCCAAAGTGTATTGTCCGCTATGATGAAACCGCCGGGACGGAGATGAGGCATGACAGCATGATAATAGTCGACGTAATGACGCTTGTCGGCATCAATGAAGACGAGGTCGAAGAGGTCGGAGCAGTCGTTGAGCAGGCTCAGCGCATCGCCGATATAGAAACGTATGCGATCGGCCCATGGCGAGCCCTCGAGCCACGGACGAGTGAAGTCCTCTTGCTCGTCGTTGATCTCAATCGTATGGAGTACGGCATTGCCTTCCAACGCGCTAGCCATACAGAGAGCGCTATAGCCGGTGAACGTCCCTATCTCGAGAACAGCGGACGGACGTATCATGTGAACCAGCATGTGCAACAGTCGCCCCTGCAAGTGTCCACTGGCCATGCGAGGATAGTTGAGATGCAGGTGCGTCGCCCGCCAGAGTCGATGGAGGTACTCGGGCTCGGGGTCAATATGAGCGAGGATATAGTCGTCGAGGAACATCAGACCAACGCTTCAATGGCAAGGCGATAGCTGTCGAGGCCAAAACCGCAGATGACGCCGCGGCAAGCAGCGCTGATGAGGCTCCGATGACGAAACTCCTCACGCTGATGGACATTAGAGATATGCACCTCGATAGCAGGAGCCGTCACTGAGCGGAGGGCGTCGTGAAGCGCTACACTCGTATGGGTGTAGGCACCTGCGTTGAGGACAATGCCGTCGGCGGTATCACCCACCGCCTGAATGCGGTCGATGAGATCGCCCTCGTGATTGCTCTGATAATAGCCCAGCTCGACGTCGGGATAGCGTTGACGGAGTTCACCAAGGTAGTCCTCGAACGAACGGGTTCCATAGATACCAGGTTCGCGAACGCCCAACTTGTTCAGGTTCGGGCCGTTGATAATCTCTATTCTCTTCATTGATGTAAGGAATGGTTTGCGTTGTCGACTTGAAGGGTTAATAGTTGCGTTGCACGACGTAATCGAGATAGTCGTGCAGCGCCTGCGCGACCTCAGTGTCACGGAGTCCTTCGAGCAGGGTGACAGCCTCGCCACAGAGGCGACGCATCTCAGCCTCAGCATAATCCAGTCCGCCATGACTGACCGTAAACTCGGCAAGTTCCTGGACCTCGAGCTTCGAGGCTTCAAGAGAGCGGACGCGCATAGCCAAGTGATGATAGCGGGCGTTGGCCGTAGCGTTGAGCGCGTGGATGACAGGGAGCGTCAGCTTGCCTTCCTGCAAGTCGTTGCCTTTAGGCTTACCCACATTCAGGCTCTCGTCGAAGTCGAAGATGTCATCGCGCAGTTGGAAACAGAGTCCCACAAGATGCCCAAAGCGTTCGAGCCGCTTGACGGTATCCTCAGAGGCACCGCCGAGGTGCGCTCCCAGCCGGGCACAAGTGGCAAACAAGGCCGCCGTCTTGCGTGAGATGACCTCGTAGTAATCGTCCTCGCTGAAGACGGTGCTATGGGTGTTGTTCAATTGCAGTAGTTCGCCGTCGGCCAACGTCTGTCCGAGCCAAGCCATTCGCTCGACAGCCTCCAACGAATGAGTGAGTGCCACCTCTGTCAAGGCTTTCGAGGTAATGAAATCACCGACGAGCACAGCGGCTTTGTTGTCGAAAAGCGCATTGATGGATCGTTGTCCGCGACGCATATCGCTCTCGTCGACGACGTCATCATGGACAAGGCTGGCGGTATGCAACATCTCCAGTCCCGCAGCAGCATGGATGGCCTCAAGCGTAACACATCCCCCCTCGCGAGCACACAACAGGACGAGCGTGGGACGCATCATCTTGCCGAGTCGACGGGTAAGATGGGAGAGGGCTGCCGACAGGAGGGGATTGTCGGACTGGAGGGCATCGCGGAAGACATCCTCGTAGCGATGGAGGTCAGCTACTATGGGTTGACGAATCGTTTCTAGTGTCATTTCGAGTGCAAAGATAGGAAAAAGTTTTGAGGCGGAAGGGTCTTGTGCAGGGTAAAAATGGTTTTTGAGGCTAAAAAAGGCTAATAAATGACGATTGTTCTGGAAATATCCTCTCCGTTTGTGGCCTTAGCTCCAAAGTTTTGCTTATCTTTGCCGACAGTTATGGCAACAGTTCTTTATCCTTCGCCCATCTTTGGGCCAGTACATAGTCGCCGTCTCGGCGTGTCGCTCGGCATCAACCTGATGCCAGCCGACGGGAAGGTCTGCACCTTCGATTGCATCTACTGTGAATGTGGTCTGAATGGCAGCCACAGGCCGCATCAGCATCGTCCTTCACGTGCCGCAGTGGCCGCAGCCCTGAAAGAGCGCCTCCAGCTGATGGCAGCCGAAGGGCCTCGCCCCGACGTGCTCACGTTCGCCGGCAATGGCGAGCCTACGGCTCATCCTGAGTTCAGCGGCATCGTCGAAGATACGGCACGGCTCCGCGACCGCTATTGCCCCGAAGCCGGCATCAGCGTACTCTCCAATGCTACGAGGGTTGTTAGCGACGACGTTCACGCGGCGCTCATGCGCGTGGACAACAATATCCAGAAGCTGGACACCGTGAACATGGATTTCATCAAACGCGTGGACCGCCCGACCGGCGCTTACGACCTCGAGACAATCATCAACCGTCTGGCGGCATTCAACGGGCATGTCATCATCCAGACGATGTTCCTCGCAGGCACAGATGCCGAGGGTGTTGACGTGCGCAACACGTCATCCTTCTATGTCGACCCCTGGCTGCAGGCGCTGCAACGCATACAGCCCGAGCAGGTGATGATTTACACCATCGACCGCGAGACGCCTGTTCCGACGCTGCAAAAAGCAACGCCCGCCGAGTTGGACAGCATCGCCGAGCGCGTGCGGGCTTTGGGTATGAAGTGCTCCGTCGCCTACTAACAGACTCCCCCCTTTCCTTCCGCTCCCCTCCGTCTGTGCCTATATACGCAAGCATCTGCGCGTATATACGCGTGAGCCTTCACGTATATACGTAAAGGGCTGAGCGTATAGTACGCAAAGGGCTGAGCGTATATACGTAAAGGGCTGAGCGTATATACGTAAAGGGCTGAGCGTATAGTACGTGAAAGCCGATGCGTATATACGCTGTGGTTCCTACGTTTATTCGTGCTAATGGCTGCGAGCGCAGTCGGGGCAAACACCTTTTACGAGGAAATTGACGCCCTCCATCTCGAAGCCTTCGGGCATCGGCAGATGAGGGATGTGAAGGCTATGGAAACAGAAGGTACGCTGGCACAAACGACAATAGAAATGGACATGCTGGTCGTCGAGCGAACAATCGTCATGACCCTCACAAGCTTCATAGCGGGCAACCCCTGTTCCGTCTTCGATAGCATGAACAAGATGCTGAGCCAACAGCAACGTAAGTGTGCGGAAGATGGTAGAACGGTCTACAGTATCGAGGCGGTCGTCCAGCTCGCGCAGCGACAGCGAATGACGGCTCTCGGCCAAAGCGCGATAGACCAACAGACGCGTGGCAGTGGGCTTGACACCACGCTCCTCCAAATGTTGAGCATAATCTTCTGTCTTCATCGGGTGGTGGTTTCGAGATGAGGGGATGAGGGAGAATCGGGATTTCAACTTCGCGGGATAACGAGATATCGAGATATCGAGATATCGTAATAACGTAATAACGTAATAACGAATTAACGAAATAACGAATCATCGAAACAGTTTTATCCTTGATTCCCGGTTCCTTAATAGTGAAAACTTGACCCGCCGAGGAACTCGCGGAGGAGCGAGGTGAGCGGTATCTGCTTGTCGGGAATCGGCTCGAAGAAACCGACGAGCTGACGCAAGCGCCAGGCCTCTTCGTATTCGGGCTCGCGTTCACGCACTTGCTCCAATAGCGGTAATACGAATCCGCGAAGGACGGCCAACTCGTAGAGCAAGGCGCTGTTGATCATGCGGTCGCAGTTCTCTTGATAAGGGAAGATCCACTTCTCCTCACCTGCGCGCACACTTGGCCAACGGCGAATCGTCTCTGAGGCCGAGTAGCCACGGAAGTTGCTGTCGCGAATGATGCGGCGAAGGAGTCGGTTGTCCGAGGTCGAGATGCGACGATTCTCGTCCAATTGGATGGTGGTGAGGGCCGAGACGTAAAGGCGGTACTTGACTTCATCAGGTATTTGATGTGTCAGGCTGGGGTTGAGGGCATGAATACCTTCGATGATGAGCACGTCATGCGGGCCTATGCTCAGTTCATGGCCGCTCGCCTCGCGCTGCCCCGTCTGGAAGTTGAAGTGAGGCAGTTCCACCGTTTGTCCAGCCAGGAGAGCGCCCAGCTGCTCGTTGAAGAAAGCGACGTCCAACGCCTGCAAGCACTCGAAATCGTACTCTCCCTTTTCATCGCGCGGGGTGTCCTCGCGATTGACGAAATAGTCATCCATCGAGATGGTGCGAGGCCGAAGGCCACAAGCGGCCAGTTGCACAGCCAAGCGCTTGCAGGTGGTCGTCTTGCCGCTGCTGCTGGGTCCCGCCAACAGCACCAAGCGCTTGCCCTGTGCCTGAATGTCATCGGCTACTGAAGCGATGCGGCGCTCCTGCAGGGCTTCTACGACGTTGATAATCTCAGTGGCATATCCATCCCGGACCACTTTATTCAGTTCAGCCACTGTTCGCAGACCTACGATCTCCTGCCAGCGACGGTGCTCAGCCATGACGGCTTGTAGTTTCTTCATAATGAGTAGTGAAACAGAATTAGGGGGTTACATATACAAGTTCGGTTGTCAAACGGTATGGTTTCAGACGCCTTAGTCCTTGGCCGTCAGGATGCGCGTCAGCTCCTCCATGCCTTCGGAAGCGCCCTTCATGATGTGACGAACACGATGGCTTCCCGACCAAGGCACTTCCTTCGGGTCGATCAAGTAGATAGGCGCGTGGTCAGGAGCAAACTGGATGAGCCCTGCTGCAGGATAGACGTTCAGGCTGGTGCCTATGACAATGAAGATGTCAGCCATCGAGACCTCCTCGGCAGCCCTCTCGATTTCGGGTACAGCCTCGCCAAACCAGACGATGAACGGGCGCAACTGACTGCCGTCGGCAGCTCGATCGCCCATATGGATGTCCATGTGCTGCTCGTCGAGGGTAATGATTTGCGTGGGATCGTTGGGACGACGAGTCGAGGTGGCTTTCATCAGTTCGCCATGCAGATGAATGACCTTCGACGAGCCTGCGCGCTCATGGAGATTGTCGACGTTCTGCGTGATGACTGTCACATCGAAATCCTTCTCCAGCGCAGCCACCAGTTCATGACCTCGGCAAGGTTGTACTGCTGGCAACTGACGACGGCGCTCGTTGTAGAAGTCAAGCACCAATTTGGGATTACGTTCGTAGCCCTCAATCGTTGCGACGTCCTCAACTCGATGTTGTTCCCAAAGCCCGCCCGAATCGCGGAAGGTGCTGATGCCGCTCTCAGCGGACATGCCTGCACCCGTAAGAATAACCACTTTTTTCATTGCTTATCACATTTTTCGTGGCAAAATTAACAAAAAAGAATGACTATCCGCAAAAAGAGAAGATAAAAAAGTTAAAAAAACATGCTTAGACGCTAAAAGATAAAAGAAAAGCAGTACCTTTGCGCGCGAAATGCGCGCTTCGCCCGCGCGTATATATAAATAAGGTATCAGACACAAGCCTAAAAGGCATTCATCAAAAAAGCAAAAATGGATAAAATCAGTTACGCCCTCGGCCTCGGCATTGGCCAGCAACTCAAGAGCATGAACATCGAAAACTTCAATGTGCAAGACTTCACGCAGAGCATCTGCGACGTCTTGACGGACAACGAACCGGCAATCTCGCACCGCGAAGCTCAGGCGCTGCTCAACGAGTACTTCGACAAGCAAGCCCGCCGCCAGGCTGAAGGCGCAATCGCACAAGGTAAGGCTTTCCTCGAAGCCAATGGCAAGAAGGAAGGCGTCGTCACCACCAAGAGCGGCCTCCAGTACACCGTCCTCAACGAAGGAACGGGTCGCAGCCCCAAGGCTACGGACAAGGTCCGCTGCCACTACGAGGGAACGCTCATCGACGGCACCGTCTTCGACAGCAGCTATCGCCGTGGCGAGCCCGCCGACTTCCCCCTCAACGGTGTCATCCCCGGTTGGACCGAGGGTGTACAGCTGATGAAAGAGGGCGCCAAGTACCGCTTCTTCATCCCCTATCTGCTCGGTTACGGCGAACGCGGTGCCGGCAGCAGCATCCCTCCCTACTCGACCCTCATCTTCGACGTCGAACTTATCAAAGTACTGTAAGAGGGGGGAAGTTGAAACGTTGAAAAGTTGAAACGTTGAAAAGTTGAAAAGTTGAAAAGTTGAAAGGTTGAAGCGTTGAAAGGTTGAAACGTTGAAAGGTTGAAACGTTGAAACGTTGAAAGGTTGAAACGTTGAAAGGTTGAAAAGGTTGAAACGTTGAAGCGTTGAACTATTGAAGATTTATTAAACCATTATAAAAAAAACAAAAAGCAAAATGAAAAAAATTTCTCTGATTCTCGCAGTCGCCATGGCAGCTATCATGACGTCCTGCAACCAGACGGCTCCCAACGCCAGTCTGAAGACCGACATCGACACCCTCAGCTACGCTATCGGCATGAGCCAGACAAGCGGCCTGAAGGAGTATCTGTCCATGCGCATGGGCATCGACACCACTTATGTCGAGGATTTCCTCAAGGGTTTCTCTGAGAGCGTCAAATCTGGCGAAGACAAGAAGAAGGCCGCTTACTACGCTGGTATTCAGATTGGTCAGCAGGTCAGCCAAGGCATGGTGAAGAACATCAACCAGATGATCTTCGGCGAGGATAGCACCCAGACCATCAACGAGAAGAATGTCTACGCTGGTTTCATGGCCGCTGTCGCCGGCAAGGAGGACATCATGAGCCTCGACTCCGCTAACAACTACGTTCAGACCAAGATGGACGCCGTTCGCAATGCCGCTCGCGAGAAGAACTTCGGCGAGAACAAGAAGGCCGGTGAGGAGTTCATGGCCAAGATCGCCAAGAAGGACGGCATCAAGAGCCTCGGCAATGGCGTTTACTACGAAGTACTGAAGGAAGGCAAGGGCGAAGTCGCTGCCGACACCTGCCGCGTGAAGGTTCACTATGAGGGTACTCTCATCGACGGTACTGTCTTCGACAGCAACCTCGAGGGCGAACCCACCGTCTTCGGTGCCAGCCAGGTCATCCCCGGCTTCAAGGCTGCTCTGACCACAATGCCTGTTGGTTCCAAGTGGAAGGTCTACATTCCTCAGGATCAGGCTTACGGCAGCAATGACATGGGCAACATCAAGCCCTTCAGCGCCCTCATCTTCACTATCGACCTCCTCGGCATTGAGAAGTAAGCAGTACGATGAAAGGACTGAAATATATCGCCTTAGCTCTTGGCTTGCTGGTGTGCGTCAGCACCAGCGCTGCCAAGAAGGCGAAGAAGAGTAAGAAGGCTGTTGTCGCCGAGAAGGTGGATACCATTCCGATGTCTGACTTCAGTTATGCTTTCGGCATTGCACAGACGAATGGTCTGAAGAATTACCTCGCCCAGCGCATGGGAGTTGAAGAGGCTTACATGGCCGACTTCCTCGCTGGCTTCGACAAGGCTGAGATGGACGAGGCCGACAAACGCGAGAAAGCGCGTCAGGCTGGCATCGAGATCCGCCAGCAGGTGATGAATCAGATCATCCCGCAGATCAACCGCCAAATCAACGACTCAACAGACCTACTCGATAAGGCTCGCTTTGTTGAAGGATTCCGCGCAGCCATCGCCGGCAACGCACAGCTCACCGCCGACAGCGCACAAGCGATCACGGCCAAGCAGATGGACTACTACAACAGTGTCAAGATGGAAGCCAAGTACGGTCAGAACCGCCGCGACGGCGAAGCGTTCCTTGCAGCCAACGCGAAGAAGGACAGCATCGTCACCACGAAAAGCGGTCTGCAGTACAAGGTCATCACTGCTGGCACGGGCGCGGTGCCCACAGCCTCACAGAAGGTGAAGGTTAACTACGAAGGCCGCCTCATCGACGGTACCGTCTTCGACAGCAGCTACAAGCGCAAGCAGCCGGCCACTTTCGCCTGCAATCAGGTCATCAAAGGATGGACTGAGGCACTCACGATGATGCCTGTCGGTTCGAAGTGGGAAGTCTACATCCCCCAAGAGCTCGGTTACGGCTCTCGCGAGGCTGGCAAGATTCCTCCTTTCTCCACGCTCATCTTCACAGTGGAATTATTAGAGATTGTCGAATAGACCGCTCATCAACCTATCATCCGGACAGGTCAAAAGCCCTTCGGACATGCAAAAAGACACCAAAAACGCACTTTGGTGTCTTTTTTTCAGCTAAAGTGATGGTCGGAAGAAACTTTTTGACTATATTTGCCAGCAAAATGATATCTCAATGATTTCTCTTATGGAAAAGATCGACAGTTTGGACAAGAAGATTCTCGAAATCATCACCCGCAACGCACGCATCCCTTTCAAAGACGTCGCCGCCGAATGTGGCGTCTCGCGTGCTGCCATTCATCAGCGCGTACAGCGACTCGTTGACATCGGTGTCATCACGGGTTCGGGCTACAATGTGAATCCCTCTTCGCTGGGCTACAACACGTGTACTTACGTCGGCATCACGCTCGAACGAGGTTCGATGTACAAACGCGTGGTCAGTGAGTTCGAGAAGATTCCCGAAATCGTGGAATGCCATTTCACTACGGGACCGTACACCATGCTTGTCAAGCTCTATGCTCGCGACAATGCCCATCTGATGGAGTTGCTCAACAACCGGTTGCAGGAAATCGAAGGCGTCATCTCGACAGAGACGCTCATCTCGCTGCGTCAGAGCATTAAGAAGGAGGTTCCGATAGGGCTTTCCGAGTCCGATGCTGCTGCCATCAAAGCGCTGACAGCCAAGAAGGCGGCGCTGCTGACCGACACCGCTGAAGATCTATCCGAGACATGCTAACGACAATGATGTTCAATTGGAAATCCACTTACGACGCCTTCCATGCCACTTATCCAGGACATGAGCGCCAGCCCGTGATTGGTATCACGGGCAATTTTGGCGATAAAGGGTGCGAACTGGCCGAAGGTTACTTCGAGAGCGTCCTACGCGCAGGTGCCACGCCTGTCGTGCTGCCTCCTACCGAGGATCGCGACGCCCTCGTGAATATGCTCGATCGCATTGACGGTCTGCTCCTCTCTGGAGGCGGCGACCTCAACCCGCTCTACTTGGGCGAGCAACCTATTCCGGCCCTCCATAGCATCAATGCTCGTCGCGACCTCTCAGAGCTCTTGCTCACTCGATTGGCGTTCGACAGGCAGTTGCCCATCCTCGGCATCTGCCGGGGCTGCCAGATGCTCGCCGCCGCTCTCGGAGGTACAATCTGCCAAGATCTGGCAACCCAATGGGAACCTACAGGAGCGCTCCTCAAGCACTCACAGGACCTCGACCGTGCTTACGCTTCTCACTCCATCACCATGAGCGACAACTCGCTGATTGCCACCATCATGGGCGCAAGTGAGCTTGCTGTCAACTCTTTCCATCATCAAGCGGTAAGAGAAGCAGGCCCCCATCTGCGCATCTCTGCCCTGGCACCCGATGGTGTGATTGAAGCGGTCGAATCATCAGAACACAAGAGCATCATTGGCGTGCAATGGCATCCCGAATGTTTCTGCCTGCGTGGCGATGAGACGATGATGCCGCTCTTCCGCTGGCTGCGCGACGAAGCGGCCAGTTATGCCGAGGCTCGACATGTCCATCGGCGCGTCCTCACCCTCGACAGTCATTGCGACACACCCATGTTCTTCGACCAAGGCATCCATTTCGACCAACGCGACCCACGCATCTTAGTCGACCTGCACAAGATGAGCGAGGGCGGACTCGATGCCAGCATTATGGTAGCTTATATCCCCCAGGGGCCTTGCACGCCCGAAGGTCATGCGACAGCTACTGCATACGCCGACAGTCAACTGAAACGCGTTCAGCAGATGGTCGAAGAAATCGCTCGCCAGGCAGAAGGCGGCCCCCTCCCCATAGCCATCGCCCGAACGCCTGCCGACCTCTATCGTCTCAAAGCTGAAGGCACACGCGCCATCATGTTGGGCATAGAGAACGGCTACGCTATCGGTCGCGACCTCTCGCTCGTCAGTCACTTCGCCGAACTGGGCATCGTCTATATGACCCTCTGTCACAACGGTAACAACGACATCTGCGGCTCAGCACGCCCACGCGAGGGAGAGACGCTAATGGGTATCACCGACTTCGGTGCCGATGTCATTCGCGAGATGAATCGCTTAGGCATCATGGTCGACCTTTCCCATGCCAGCGAGCGCAGCTTCTTTGATGCCATCGACATCAGCTCAACACCCATCGTCTGCTCGCATTCGTCCAGTAGAGCCCTCTGCGACCATCCCCGCAACCTCACCGACGACCAGCTGAGGGCATTGGCAGCCTGTGGCGGTGTAGCACAGGTGACCTTCTACAATGGTTTCCTCCGCGCCGACGGCCAAGCCTCTATCCTCGATGCCGTTGCCCATCTGCACCACATGATTGACGTCGCAGGCATCGAACATGTGGGCATCGGCACAGATTTCGACGGCGATGGCGGCGTACCAGGACTGGCCTCAGCCTCTGAACTCATCAACCTTACTCGTCGCCTCCTGCGTGAGCACTACAGCGAAGCCGACCTCCGCCTCATCTGGGGTGGCAATTTCCTCCGTGTGATGCAGCAAGTGCAAGAAGCGGCACATACAAAACAATGAAATTGAACGTTATAACGACCTTCTATCGAATGAAGCTTTTGAGAAAATATCACCTCCTTCTCCTCGGTTGCGTATGCAGTGGCATTGCCGCAACAGCTACCCTTTTCCCCTCCTGTAAAGGCTCGAAGAGTGTTCCCGAGGTCGACACCATTGCCCTCGCTCCGGCTCCTGCCTTCATCGCAGATTCAGCTATGGCTTATGTCGAGGCCCAATGTGCCTTCGGCCCCCGCGTTCCTGGGACGAAAGCCCATGAGGACTGTGGCGACTGGATCATGTCTACATTCAAGGGCTTCGGCGCCGAGGTGAGCGAGCTGCGTACAACCCTTAATGGTTATGACGGACAGCCTCTTCCCTGTCGCAACCTACAGGCGCGACTCAATCCCGAAGCTGGCGACCGCATTCTCATCACGGCCCATTGGGACAGCCGCGCCTGGGCCGACAACGACCCCGATGTCCAGAACCATCACTTGCCAGTCATGGCTGCAAATGATGGGGCTTCGGGCGTAGCAGTCATGCTGGAGTTGGCTCGCATCATTCATGAGACGGGACTCAACTATGGCATTGACTTCATCTGCTTCGACCTCGAGGATCAGGGCACACCACAATGGGCCGAAACCGACTCTGAGGACGATGACTTCTGGTGTCTCGGCTCCAAGTATTGGGCCGAGCAAGCCTATGCCATCGGCTATCAAGCGCGCTTTGCCATCAATCTTGACATGGTGGGCGGTCGCGGCTGTCGATTTGCGATGGAAGGTTTCTCGCAGCGCTATGGACAGACGCTCGTATCGATGGTGTGGCATTTGGCTCACCAACTGGGCTTCGGCGACTATTTCCCCCTTCGTGAGAGTGGTTACGTGACCGATGACCACCTGCCCATCAACCAGATTGCGCACATCCCGGCCATCGACATCATACCTCACTTCGATGGAGGGCCATCCAGTTTCGGCCCTACCTGGCATACCGTCAGCGACACACCCGATGCTATCGACCCCGAGGTCATGCGTGCCGTCGGTCAGACGCTCTTACAATTGATCTATAACGATAACTAAGCCCCAGCCCCACACATAGGGATGGGAGTCACCTGCAGGTAATCTTCATTTTTCACTGTCTTCTCGACAGCACAGTTTAGGTAACTTTCATTTTTATTTTTCACTTTTCATTTTTCACTTTTCATTTTTCATTTTTCACTCTCCCAAGGGATGGCATGAATAAAAAAGATATGGAACTAAACGACAATCAGAATACGACGAGCCAGCCGCTCCCCTCCTCTGTGGAAGGGGTTGGGGGCAGGCCCTCTATCAACGAAATACAGGACGACATCATCGAGGAATTCAGCGACTTCGATGACTGGATGGATAAATACCAGCTCCTCATCGACCTCGGCTCAGAACAGCAGCCGCTCCCTGAGAGTGCCAAGACCGAGCAGAACCTCATCGATGGCTGCCAAAGCCGTGTCTGGCTCACCGCCGATCTCACCCCAGAGGGTCTTATCCACTTCGAGGCCGAGAGTGACGCACTCATCGTGAAGGGTATTGTGACATTGCTCATCCGCGTCCTCAGCGACCATACTCCTCAGGAGATCTTAGACGCTGACCTCTACTTCATCGAAAACATTGGCCTGCGTGAACACCTCTCCCCCACGCGCAGCAATGGGCTCTTGGCGATGCTCCGCCAGATGAAGATGTACGCCCTCGCATTCAAAGCCACTGCCTCGCATGAAGCTTAATGCCTTTACTCTAACCCCTCAATTCTAAACGCTAAACTCTCATACGGCATTGCCGCACTTCAAGAATGGAAACAACAAGACAGAATAAAATCGCTCGCCTCATCCAGAAGGAACTGAGCGATATCTTCCAACGTCAGACGCAGGCCACTCGCGGTGTCCTTGTCAGCGTCACTACCTGCCGCATCAGCCCCGACATGAGTGTCTGCCGTGGCTACCTCAGCATCTTCCCAAGCGAACGTGCTCAGGAGATTTGCGACAACATCAACAACAATGTTCGCGAGATACGATTCGAGCTGGGTCAACGCACGCGCCACCAGTTGCGTATCATCCCCGAACTCAAATTCTTTGTCGACGACTCCCTCGACTACGCTGAGAACATCGACAAATTGTTAAATGAAAAGTGAAAGAGTGAATTCTCGCTAAACAGATGTTTTCGTTTTTCATCGCTCGCCGTTACCTCTTCTCACGCAAGAGTCATCATACCATCAACATCATCTCTGGGATCTCTATCTGCGGTGTCGCCCTGGCGACGATGGCGTTGGTGGTGACGCTCTCTGTGTTCAATGGCTTCCGCGACTATGTGGCATCATTCTTCACAGCCTTTGACCCTCAACTGAAAGTGACGCTGGCCAAAGGCAAGACGATCTCGGCCGACGACCCGTCACTCGTCGCGCTCCGCGCTCATGAAGCCGTCGAAGTCTACACGGAGGTGTTGGAGGATCAAGCCCTTATCGTTGGTAACGACCGTCAGTGGGTAGTTACCATCAAGGGCGTCGATGACAATTTCAACCAACAGGCCGACCTCGAGAGCATCCTCTATGGTGATGGCGAGTTCGTTCTTCATGCCGATGTCCTTGAGTATGGAATCATGGGCATTCGCCTCGCTCAACAGTTAGGACTCGGAGCACGCTATGATGGCGCTCTGCCCATCTACGCGCCCCGCCAGGGAGAGCGCGTGAATCTTTCGAATCCCATGCAAAGCTTCACAAGCGATGAACTCTATTCCCCGGGCGTTGTTTTTGCCGTCAATCAGAGCCGATATGATGCCCATTACATCCTCACATCCATCTCTTTTGCCCGACGTCTTTTCGGTCAGGAGGGTGTGGTCTCTGCCATCGAACTGCGGCTGAAGCCCGATGCCAACATCAACGCTGTTCAGAAGGACATCCATCGTCTCCTCGGCAAGCGCTTCATCGTCCAGAATCGCTATGAGCAACAAGAGGATACATTTCGCATTATGCAAGTCGAGAAATTTATCGCTTACCTCTTCCTGACGTTCATCCTCCTTGTCGCTTCATTCAACATCATCGGTTCGCTCTCGATGCTGATGATTGACAAACGAGCCGATGTACAGACACTCCAAGCACTCGGAGCCGACGATCGTCAGACGGCTCAGATCTTCCTGCTCGAAGGTTGGCTCATCAGCGGTTTCGGAGCAGCTTTAGGCATTGTGCTCGGGCTCTTGCTCTGCTGGCTGCAGATGCGTTTCGGTTTTGTCAAACTGGGGCAAAGTGAAGGCTCATTCATCGTCGATGCCTATCCTGTCAGCGTTCATGCCATGGACATCCTCGTTATATTCCTCACCGTCTTGGCCGTTGGACTGCTCGCCGTCTGGTTGCCCGTGCGCCGCATGACGCGTGATCTCCTGCGCGAAATCAAATCCAAGAGCGAATAGAATTCTGAGTAAACCTGCACACACATGTGTCATTTTTACAACATCGCAAAGTGAATTATATCGTTTATCTTCACGAAGTCTCGTAAAAGTTTTGTCTTTCGCGAGACTTTCTTTATTTTTGCACCGCAAAACTAACTAAGACAAACATTATGAAACGCCTTCTCTTCTTTGCTGTTATGACCCTGAGCGCCGCATGGACGAGCGCCCAATCACGTTCCACCGACCTCCAAGGCTTTGCTTACGAGCAACGGCCTACCGCCCCCACGGGCAAAGAGTGGCAGTCGCCTGAAGCCCTCTCACTAAACAAAGAGCAACCCCGCGCCTGGGGATTCCATTTCCCCTCCGAGGAGGCCGCCCGTGGAGTCTTGCCCGAGCGTGGAGCCTACTGGCAGAGCCTTGACGGCACATGGAAATTCCATTGGTGCCGCACACCCGAAGAGCGCGCCAAGGGCTTTGAAGCACCTGCCTATGATGTCGCGGCATGGGATGACATCGAGGTGCCGGGCTGTTGGAATGTGCAAGGAATCCAGAAGGACGGTTCGCTCAAATATGGTGTTCCTATCTATGTCAACCAGAAGGTTATCTTCGAACATCAAGTGGCTGTGGACGACTGGCGTGGCGGAGTGATGCGCAAGCCTCGCAATCCGCAGTGGACCGTCAATGAGTACCCCAACGAAGTCGGGAGTTATCGCCGCACCTTTACCGTTCCTGCCGACTGGAAGAATCGAGTGGTCTACATCAACTTCGACGGCGTTGACAGCTTCTTCTATCTGTGGATAAATGGGCATTACGTAGGTTTCTCCAAGAACTCTCGCAACACAGCCTCTTTCGACATCACCCGTTTCCTAAACAAAAAAGGCGAAAACGTTGTTGCTGTCGAGGTCTATCGCAACAGCGACGGCTCATTCCTGGAGGCACAGGATATGTTCCGTCTGCCCGGCATCATCCGCAGCACTTACCTGACGAGCGCGCCTGAGGTGGCCATCACAGACCTCGTCGTCCGTACAAAGAAGCTTAGCGGTGCCGGCATCACAGAAGAGGCCGACGGAACCATCGCCGTTGAGGCAGAAGTGAAGAATCTTGGGAAGAAAGGTACCAAGTTTCTCTCAATTGATTATAAGGTCTATCCTGTCAAACTTTATTCCGACGAATTGGCTCCTGGACGCTTGTCTATCGATGCGGAAGCTTCTGTCGGCACGCCTGACTGCCAAGCTAGGACGGCTGTTATCAACGGCCTGAAGGTGGTTCCCGCTGAGATCCGTTGTCATGGAGTACGCGCCTGGTCGGCCGAAGCACCTTATCGCTATGTCCTCACCGCTACACTGAGGAACAGGAAAGGCAAGGTGCTCGATGTGCGCTCCACCTATTTCGGCATCCGCACCGTAGAGATCCGCGAGACGAAGGCCGAGGACGATGAGTTCGGGCTGGCCGGCCGTTACTTCTATGTCAACGACAAGCCCGTGAAGCTGAAAGGCGTCAATCGCCATGAGACGAACCCTTGGCGTGGTCATGCGATCACCGCCGAACAAATGGAGCAGGAAATCTTCTTGATGAAGCGCGGCAACATCAACCACGTCCGCAACTCCCACTACGCCAACTCCCCTCGCTGGTACTATCTCTGCGACAAATATGGTATCTATCTTGAGGACGAAGCGAACATCGAGAGCCATGAGTACTACTACGGCGATGCCTCGCTCTCCCACCCGATTGAATGGCGGGCCGCTCATATCGCGCGTAATATGGAAATGGTACGCGCGCACGTGAATGCGCCCTCCATCGTCATCTGGAGCCTTGGCAATGAGGCTGGCCCTGGCGACAACTTCAAGGCCGCTTATGCAGCTATCAAGCAGTTCGACGCCTCACGTCCGGTGCAGTACGAGCGCAACAACAACATTGTTGACATGGGTTCCAACCAATACCCCTCGGTCGGTTGGGTCGAGTTTGCAGCCAAGGGTGGCAAAGGTCCCAAATATCCGTTCCATATCTCGGAGTACGCGCACTCCATGGGTAATGCCGGCGGCAACCTCATCGACATTTGGCGAGCCATCGAGACCAGCAACTTCATCTGCGGTGGCGCTATTTGGGACTGGGTGGATCAGGCTATCTGGAAGCCCCTCTCTAACTCCCCCCGTGGGGGGGAGGACTCCAGTTCCTCTGGAAACAAGGCAAGCAATTCTTCTCAAAACCTATCAAGCGGAAACGCTACCCTCCCCCCCACGGGGGGAGCTGGGAGAGGGGCTTTCCTCTATGGCGGCGACTTCGGCGACCTGCCCAATGATGGTATGTTCTGCATGAATGGCGTGATGCTGCCCGACCTCACGCCCAAACCTGAATACTTCGACGTCAAGCACGTCTACCAGAACGTGGGTGTAGAGCTCGACAGCATCTGGCAGATGGGCGAGCGTCAGATGGTGCGTCTGCGTGTGACCAACAAGAACTACTTCACGCCTCTCGACTACGTTGACATCAGCGCAGTCATCATCCGCGACGGCTTCGACGTAGGGCGCAGCACCATTCCGCGCGACAATCAGCACGGCATGAGGCCCATCTTACCACGCCAAAGCGAACACATCGTTATCCCTCTCGTGTTTGCTGACGAGAATCCCGATGCTCATTGCTATGACCTGCGTGTGGAGTTCCTTCTCCGTGAAGATATGCCGTGGGCCAAGAAAGGCTTTGTGCAGATGAGCGAGCAAGTGCACCTCTGGGGTGCAGGCGATGTGAAGCCCATCTTTGAGCCCGCGAAGGTTCAACCCGCGCTCAGCGTCAGCCAGAGTGCGGCCGAACAGAGAACCGTTATCCGTCCGAAGTCTGTTGAGGCAACCAAAAACCCCTTCCTTGTCACCTTCGACGATGCACAAGGTACCATCCACTACTACGGCGTTTGCGGTGAGACCTGCGACGACGCAGATATGGTCGACCTCATTGAGCCCGGTTGTGGTCCCGTCATCGATGCCCTGCGCGCACCTGTCGACAACGACAACTGGTTCTATCAGTCATGGTATCAGAACGGCCTGCACAACCTGCAGCACAAGGTACTCAGCCGCAATGTCTATACCCGCAAGGACGGAGCGGTAGTCTTGAACTATATGGTGGAGAGCCGTGGCACGAAAGGACAGATTCGCGGCGGAAGCAGCGGCCGTTTCACGATTGATGACGGCGGTCAGATGAGCGACTTCGCCTTCACGAGCAACATTGTCTGGACGGTCTATCCCGATGGCACCATTGAAAACGAAAGTGCCATCACGGGCTCTAATCCGAAGGCGGTCCTGCCGCGTCTGGGCTTCCTCTTCAAGCTGCCTACTCGCTTCGAGGGCGCAGGCAGCAAGCTGAGTTACTTCGGTTGCGGCCCGCAGAACAACTACGCCGACCGCATGAGCGGTATGTTCTCACATGTCTATGAGAGTACCGTTCGCGACCAGTTTGTAGCCTTCCCCAAGCCTCAGGATATGGGTAACCGCGAGGGCGTTCAATGGCTTGCGTTAACTGACAATACGGGCAACGGCCTCGTCTTCGGCGCCCTAACGGGTTCCATGTCGACAAGTGCCCTGCCCTGGAGCGACCTCCAGCTGACCTATGCCCCCCACCCGAAGGAGCTGCCCGAGAGCGACCACGTCTACCTGCACCTCGACACCAAGGTTACAGGTCTTGGCGGCACAAGCTGCGGACAAGCACCGCCCCTCGAGCAAGACCGCGTCTACGCCGACGCTCACACCTTCGGCTTCTTCATCCGTCCGACAGCAACTGCCGACGCCCATCAGATAAGCGAAGCCAACTTCCCCGTCATGCACGCCGGCGACCTCCCCTTAGCCATCACGCGCGATGCCAAGGGCGATGTGACGATTGTCTACAACGAGTTCAACGGCGAGGAAGTGAAGTATGAGATGAAGAATGAGAAGGGGAAGAAAGTCATAAACACCTATGCCGGCGAGCCTATCAACCTGCGCAACGGCGGCACAATTACCGTTTGGCACACCTCAGCCCCCAACGTCCGCATCAGCCGAGCGTTCGACCGCGTTGAGTTCGTTCCCGTCACCGTCCTCAACGCCAGCAGCGAGGAGCCCGGCGAAGAAGCCAGACGCCTCGTCGACGGCAAGACCGAGACCATCTGGCATACCGCCTATGGCGTCACTGTCACGCAGTACCCTCATACGGTCGACTTCGACTGCGGCGAGATGCAGACCATCAAAGGTTTCACCTATCTGCCCCGTCAGGATGGAGGCGCAAACGGCAATATCAAGGGCTATCGCGTCCAGCTCTCGCAGGACGGCAAGACATGGTCGGCCCCTGTTGCTGAAGGCGAGTTCCAGCGCTCATCCAACCTCCAGCGCGTGATGCTGCAGAAACCACAGCGCGCTCGCTACCTCCGCTTCACTGCCCTCTCCTCGCAAAACGGCCTCGACTTCGCCTCTGGCGCCGAGTTCAACGTACTCGCCGAGTAAAAAAGCACGCCAGATTACCCCCCCCGGCCGTAGTGCCCCGCGATTCATCGCGGGTTCACCCTCCCCCCAACAACGAGCAAAAAAAGACCGAGGCCGCGTCAACAATTGACGCGGCCTCGATTCTTTTAGAGAGGGGATGCCCATCAGCAGGGCAATGGGATGGAATGCCCATCACCTGGGCAATAGTGCAGCTGTCAGCCTACCTGACTGCCGGGCTTCACCTCCCGTTGCGGAGTAATGACGCTGAGGGTGCCATCGAAGTTGACAGCGGAGAGGATCATGCCTTGGCTCTCGAGGCCCATCATCTTGCGGGTGGGGAAGTTGGCGATGAAGCAAACCTGCTTACCAACGAGCTCCTCGGGGTTGTAGTACTGAGCAATACCGCTGAGGATAGTACGATTCTCCAGACCATCGGCAATCTCGAACTTCAGCAGTTTGTTCGACTTCTTCACCTTCTCGCAGGAGAGAATAGTACCCACGCGGATATCGAGTTTCTCGAAATCGTCGAATGTCACTTCCTTCTTGACGGGTTCTGCCTTGTAGTTGGCGGCTTCATTTTCCTTCTTGATGCGCTCAAGGCGGTCCATCTGAGCCTTGATGGCGTCATCTTCAATCTTCTCGAACAGCAGCTCGGGCTTAGCCAACTGATGACCAGCCTTCAGGAGTTCGGTGCTGCCAAGGTTCTCCCAGCCCAGAGGCTCGACGTTGAGCATGCCATAGAGTTTCTTGCTGCTGAAGGGCAGGAAGGGCTCGAAGGCGATGGCAAGGTTGGCGGTGAGTTGGAGCGAGATGTTGATGATGGTCTTCACGCGCTCGGGGTCGGTCTTGATGACCTTCCAAGGCTCGCTGTCGGCCAGGTACTTATTGCCGATACGGGCGAGGTTCATTGCCTCCTTCTGCGCGTCGCGGAAACGGAAGTTGTCGAGCAGGCTCTCCACTTTGGCCTTGACATCCTTGAACTCGGCGATGGTCTCGCGGTCATAGTCGGTCAACTCGCCGCAGGCGGGCACTACACCCTCATAGTATTTCTGCGTGAGCTGAAGGGCGCGATTGACGAAGTTGCCGTAGATGGCAACGAGCTCGTTGTTGTTGCGCGCCTGGAACTCGGCCCAAGTGAAGTCGTTGTCCTTGGTCTCGGGAGCCGAAGCAGTGAGGGCATAGCGGAGCACATCCTGCTTGCCGGGGAAGTCGACCAGGTACTCATGCAACCAGACAGCCCAGTTGCGGGAGGTCGAGATCTTGTCGCCCTCGAGGTTCAGGAACTCGTTGGCAGGCACATTGTCTGGCATGATATAGTCGCCGTGCGCTTTCATCATCACGGGGAAGATGATGCAATGGAAGACAATGTTGTCCTTGCCGATGAAATGGACAAGGCGCGTGTCGTCCTGCTGCCACCAACGCTGCCAAGTGCCCCAGCGCTCGGGGTTGCTCTCGCAGAGCTCCTTCGTATTGGAGATATAGCCGATAGGCGCATCGAACCAGACGTAGAGCACCTTGCCTTCGGCCCCTTCCACAGGCACGGGGATGCCCCAGTCGAGGTCGCGTGTCATCGCGCGCGGCTGCAGCTCCATGTCGAGCCAGCTCTTGCATTGTCCATAGACATTGGAGCGCCACTCCTTATGCCCTTCGAGAATCCACTGCTTCAGCCAGCCCTCGTACTCATTGAGCGGCAGGAACCAGTTGGTGGTATCCTTCAAGACGAGCTGCGCGCCGCTCTCCTTCGAGCGTGGGTTGATGAGCTCCGTAGGGTCGAGGTCGCGTCCGCACTTCTCGCATTGGTCACCATTGGCCTCAGCATGGCAATGCGGACATTCTCCGACGATATCGCGGTCGGTCTTGAACGTACCTGTCTGTTCGTCGTAGAACTGCTGGGTGGTCTTCTCGATGAGCTTACCATCGTCGTAGAGCTTGCGGAAGAAGTCGCTGGCAAACTGATGGTGGGTCTTGCTCGTTGTCCTGGAATAGACATCGAACGAAATGCCGAACTCCTCGAACGAGTCCTTGATCATCTTGTGGTAGCGATCGACGACCTGCTGCGGGGTGATGCCTTCCTTGCGAGCGCGCTGGGTCACGGGAACTCCATGTTCATCTGAGCCTCCTACAAACATCACATCCTCTCCTTTCAAGCGCAAATATCTGACATAGATGTCCGCGGGGACATACACGCCTGCGAGGTGACCGATGTGTACACCCCCATTGGCATAAGGCAGGGCAGACGTGACGGTGGTACGCGCCCACCTCTTGCCCTCCTTCTGGGGGAGAGCACAGTCGCCATTAAGCTGGTTGTTTTCTTTCATTATTATTCGCAGATTGTTAATTCATTATAAAATCCCTTCCCTCCCTAAGGATAGCGAGGGAATGGTTAATAGCAGTATGTCGTCCAGCCTCTATAGCCCTCTATAGTTTCTATAGCTTCTATAGCTTCTATAGTTTGGGGAGAGTCCTCCCCCCCACGGGGGGAGTTAGAGAGGGGCTTTCTATAGTTGGCTCTCGCTGATGCTGAAGGTGTCGCCGCGGCTCATATCGCCCGTCTGCAAGCCGAGTTTGAGCCATTTCATGCGCTGTGCACTGGTGCCGTGGGTAAAGGATTCGGGCTGTGAGTAGCCGCGAGCCTTCTCTTGGAGGTAGTTGTCACCAATGACCTTGGCGCAGTTGATGGCCTCCATGAGGTCGCCATCGTCGAGCGAACCGAAGGTCTTACCTTCGTGATGCCCCCAAACACCAGCATAGAAATCAGCTTGAAGCTCGATGCGGACGCTGACCTTGTTGGCAGAGGCCTCACTCATCTTGGCCATCTGAGCGTGAGCGCTGTTGAGGGTTCCAAGCAGATGCTGGACGTGGTGACCGACCTCATGAGCGATGACATAGGCGTAGGCGAAGTCGCCGTCGGCACCCAGCTGGCTCTTCATCGAGGTGAAGAACGAGAGGTCGATGTAAAGGGCTTGGTCGGCCGAGCAGTAGAAGGGACCTACGGCAGCATTGCCTGCGCCGCAACCCGTCTGGACACTACCTGTGTAGAGCACCATACGAGGTGGGATATAGGTCTTGCCCAACTGCTTCTTGAACACATCAGCCCAGACGTCCTCAGTGCTGGCCAGCACTTGCGAGGCAAAGAGAGCCAGTTGCTGCTCCTCCTCGGTGAACTCGCGCTGCTGCTGTTCGCTGGTCGAGACGTTTTGGTTAGTGATGGCTTCGAGACCACCGGCCTGCTGGAAGGCCTGGAATACATTCCCGCCTGTCAGCCAAGCCATCAGACAAGCGATGATAACACCTGCGAGGCCGCCGATACCGGCCTTCGTCGCGCCACTCATGCGACGGCGATCGTCGACATTAGAGCTTTCTCTTCTTCCTGTTAAGTCCATATTTTAAGTGAAAAGTGAAAAGTGAAAAGTGAAAAATAAAAGTTACCTATGCTGTGCTGTCGAGAAGACAGTGATAAGTGAAAAGTGAAAAATGAAAAGTGAAAAATAAAAGTTACCTAAAAGAGTGAAAAGTGATAAGTGAAAAGTGAAAAATAAAAGTTACCTTAGAGAGTGAAAAGTGATAAGTGAAAAGTGAAAAATAAAAGTTACCTTAGAGAGTGAAAAGTGAAAAATGAAAAGTGAAAAATAAAAGTTACCTATGCTGTGCTGTTGAGAATGCCGTGAGAGTGAAGAGGCAAAAGCGAGGCTTATGTTTCACTTTTCGCTCTTTCGCTTTTCGCTGTCGCAAGTAGCCATCTACTCTCTATTAGCACGTTTGCGCTCCAGATGGTCGAGGATGATCTTTCGCATGCGCATGCTCTTGGGGGTCACCTCCACGTACTCGTCCTCCTTGATGTACTCAAGTGCTTCCTCGAGCGAGAGGAGGGTGGCAGGGATGATGCGAGCCTTCTCATCGCTTCCGCTGGCACGCATATTGGTGAGTTGCTTGTTCTTCGTCACATTGATGACGAGGTCGTTCTCATGGATGTGCTCGCCGACCACCTGTCCGGCATAGACCTCGGTCTGCGGTTCGATGAAGAACTTGCCGCGGTCCTGCAGGTTGTTGATGGCATAGGCGAAGGCTGTTCCGCTCTCGAGGGCAATCATAGAGCCGGAGGTGCGGCGCACAATCTCGCCCTTGTAGGGTTGGTATTCCTTGTAGCGATGGGCCATGATGGCTTCGCCCTGACTGGCGGTGAGGACATTTGTGCGCAGTCCGATGATGCCTCGCGAGGGGATGTTGAACTCGATGTTCACGCGGTCGCCTTGCGCATCCATGCTGGTCATCTCGCCTTTGCGCCGCGTGACCATATCAATCATCTTGGAGGCAAACTCCTCAGGGACATTGATGGCCAGTTCCTCGATAGGCTCGCAACGCTCACCATTGATTTCCTTGTAGATGACCTGCGGCTGACCGACCTGCAGTTCATAGCCCTCGCGACGCATCGTCTCGATGAGCACGCTCAGGTGGAGCACTCCGCGTCCGCTGACCACCCAACGGTCGTTGTAGCCCTCGGGAATATCCACGCGCAGGGCCAGGTTCTTCTCCAGCTCCTTCTGCAGGCGTTCGTGGATGTGACGGCTGGTGCACCAGCGCCCTTCCTTGCCGAAGAACGGCGAGTCGTTAATGGTGAAAAGCATCGACATCGTCGGTTCGTCGATGCTGATGGTAGGCAGTGCCTCGGGCTCATCGGCATCGCAGATGGTATCGCCTATCTCGAAGGCCGGCAGTCCGATGATGGCACAGATGTCACCGCTCGAGACGGCATCGGTCTTCTGATGCCCCATGCCCGTGAACGTGTGGAGTTCCTTGATTTTCGTGCGTTCCTTGGCGCCGTCGCGATGGACGATGGTGATGGGCATGCCCTCGCGAAGGGTGCCCCTATGGACGCGTCCCACGGCGATACGGCCGGTGTAGGTCGAATAGTCGAGCGAGGTGATGAGCATCTGCGGCGTACCCTCCAGCTGCTCGGGGGCGGGGATATGCTCCAGGATCTGGTCGAGGAGGTAGAAGATGTTGTCGGTAGGTGTCTGCCAGTCCTCGCCCATCCAGCCCTGCTTGGCAGAGCCGTAGATGACGGGGAAGTCCAGCTGGTCCTCCGTAGCATCGAGTTCACACATGAGGTCAAACACCATCTCATAGACCTCCTCGGGGCGGCAGTTGGGTTTGTCTACCTTATTGATGACCACAATGGGCTTCAGCCCAATCTGCAGGGCTTTCTGCAGCACGAAACGCGTCTGAGGCATCGGCCCTTCGAAGGCATCCACCAGCAGCAGGCAGCCG
>JAEEGL010381806.1_pt1 | contig 45181 bp, 37 predicted proteins | sample 9134231 | NCBI WGS metagenome assembly JAEEGL01 (sample SAMN16246548, study PRJNA631951) | gut metagenome | biome: gut microbiome; feature: rumen; material: fiber-attached | host: Bos | place: Iran: Karaj | collected 2018-10 | reverse complement strand
TAATTAAGCTCAAATATATCGTTATAATTAATAGCCTTAGTAGACGCCTTCATATTTATGATTCAATGAATTCTTAAAAAAATTAGTTTGATATAGAGTACATGCGAAATGAATATAATTAATGTGTTATACGGCGTCAAATGGTTCAGTCTCGAAATCACCGAATAGAGACTTCTCAGTAGCTCTCTCAGTATCATAGTATGAAGTATGTCTAAGCAGAATCACAAGCATATCCATATATGTACATTGTAAATCAAGCCTATGCATAAGTCTCATCAAGTTGCTAGAATTCATTGGCAACAGATGGCGATATTTATCAGTCTGTGTGAACTTGAGATAATCAATCATGAAGTTAGGATTAGCAGTTGGAGCCTTATATATTGACTTCATATGATTGATGTTTTCTACATCAGTGCCATGCATATCTGTTGTGATGTATTTATCCTCTACGAATTCAGAACGTTTTGCATCACGTAATTTACCATCATGAGCAAATATAGTCTTGAAATCATTTGCATCAATATCGAAGAGTGATACTTGTTTGCCTGCAGCATCCTTACCAACTGAGCTGAGAATGTATTTACGAGCCATATTGAAGTGTTGCTTCTTTGCTTCAGAATCTGGTAAGTTAGAAACAACACCAGAAAGTCTTGTCATAGCATCCTTCATGGAGATAGAATTCATGAGAATTTGAGCATAACAGAGTTGATTGAATACGTTACTCATGCTAATGTTGAACTTATGGAAATATCTAATGGTTGCATTGAATATGGAACTAGGTTCGTTAGTCTTGAATGTGGCAGCTGCATTGAATAGATTCATGAAGATCTTATATGGAATAGGTTGATCGGCATAAAGGTTCTTCATTACTTCCTCAGGTTTATTGCCTTCAATATTGTCCTTCATAAGAAGTTGAAGTGAGCCACTTAAACCTCCAGTAAGTTTCTTTGGAATAAGGAATCCATAGTTCTTTATCTGAGAAGCTTCTACATCAGTCATAAGTTCAATATTTTGTCCAACAATCTTGTTGAACAACCAGATTAGATCGAATTGTGCAATTCGTGCTTCACTTACAGCCCAGATACTCGATGCCATAGCTACACCAAGACGTGCAACAGCACCATCTATATATGTATAACGAGTGTTTGCAATACCATTCCAGTTATTGTTAGCATATGTATCGTCGGTATGTACAGCAGCAGCGAAGCTATCTTTATGGATAACGTTCATATTTATGGTCTTGTAATCTGCTGTAGTATATCTTTCACCAGCAGCAGGAACTACTCTATCTACAGCAAGCGTGTTTACAACACCAAGATGAGCCATATTTTCAGCGAAATCAATCTTGTTGTTCAGTGCATTGACAGCAACGTATTGATTAGCTGTGACGAATGGAATGATTGGAACATTATTACCTACTTGAACATCATAACCAAGTGATGTGCTATTACCAGTACCTACAATGATAATGTGTTGAGCATCAATAGCTTGATTAACCTTGTATATTTGGAGATATTTCTTTACTGGATCAGAGAAACCAGCTATAGCTTCATCGAGTTTAGCGAGTTTATCGAAGCGTGCGTTTGTTCCTTTCTCAGGTGCAATTCCAAGTAACACATTGAACATCTTTGTAATGATATTGATTGTCATTTCATACTCGGTGTCAGTTGACAGAGGAGCGAAGTTTCTATGACTATGAATCAATGCGTATGCAAGTTTTGTGATGTTATTGTCGTTCAATACATTAGGCTCTGTAAGACCATCGAAACCAATGTATGATCCCTTCTTAGTATTAACGATCTTAATGCCCTTGATCTTATCAAAATCGAATTCGACACCGCCGTTATATGCAGCCTTCCATGTAGCCTCAGCAAATCTATTTGCTTTAACCTCGATTTCTTCAATCTTGCTGGTATTGTAGTTATATAACTTGAATTTCATGTTTTCTCTACCAACTACATCAAGATACTTAGTCTTGACATAATTCAGGAAGTACTTAACAATTGCATAGAGAATGTACTTAGTTACAATCTCTTTGCCAGTTGTTGCTGGTAAATTAAGTCTCAAGAATTCTGCAACCAAATGATTTGGTGCATATGCTGCTGAAGCGAGAATGAACTGTCTGAATTTAGGCATGAATGCATTAATGAAACCAGCTAAGTCACCACCAGTTAATCTTGCAAATTCCGAAGAGTCTAATTTAACAAGTAAATCCTTAAGAGCAGTGAGCACTGGACTGTTATTGGCAGATGAGTTCACACCATCATGTTTGAAGATTGATTGTGCGTCGACTGCACCAAGTCTAGTACCAACGTTTGCATTTTGACCATGAGCAGCACCATCAGCATCATTGACAACTAACTCAGTTTCTGCATTATTAGCATCGTAGAATTTATAATCTGTATTAGTTGGATTGATAGCTGCGATTGCTTGAACCTTGGCTTCATAAGTAGTAGCTCCTGCTGCATCTGCTATGGCATAAAGTGCGACTAATTGTGCATGCACATTTTTCATCAGTTCTGAAGTGCTTCCATTTACAAATCCACCTGCACCAATTTCAGTCTTACTTGCCCCAACAACCTTCTTAACTGAATCATATAATGACATGATGTCCTTGTAGTTAGCTAGATTCTCTATTTTTGCTTGAATATTGGTTGGATATTTAGTCACTTCAGTCTTAATGTCTTTAACAACAGTTTCAAAGACAGGTAATGCGTTTTCAAGAGTTTTAGCACCTGTTCCATCGACATCAATATGTGTACCACGGATCCAGTATCCAGCCAAATTCTCAGCACCATTTCCTTCTTGATCTTTGAGAGTATTGAGCTGTCCATAGAAGAAGTCTTCCATACCCACAGGTAATGGATACATCATGTAGTATTCATGTTGCTCTGCCATATTACCATCTCGTTGAGCCCATTCAGCAATAGCCCGAATTTGAGCAGCAGGAATTACCTTTGCGACCTCAGCACCATGAGCTATATATGGAGTTAAGTCAGCTGCACCTGCAGTTACACTTCCGTCAGCAGCCATTGTACAATCAATTTTATTACCATTATCTGCCTTTACTTTATCATTTTCAGCAGTAAGTGCAGCTATGACTACGTGTTTAGTTCCTGCATTATCATATTTCTTGATACAGATTGGACCAATATAAATACTCTTAGTAGCTGCTGTTGCTGCATCGTATTGTTTAAAGAGTGGTGTTAAATTGAAATCATTAAAGAATTTCTTATATTGATCAGCGATCTTGTGAGCATTATTGATGTAACCACCAACAACTTCGACAGCTCTTCTGAAGTCATTAATATAGCTAGCACTCATGGTATTCTTAAGAAGATTTGTGATTGTGTTAGCAACATCTTCTTCTGTTAAATCAGTAACTTTATCTATCTCAGCATTCATTTCATCGATAGCAACATCGAGATCAACTGGTGCGGTTAAGTCATAAACATCATAAACCTTCTTATAATCATCAGTTCCTTTATTAACTACATCGAGCGTATTAACAGCATTTTGAATGGCTGTAATGAAATTGGCTTCTGTGAATGCACCACCACGTTTATCATTTGCTGGGTTTGCATAATCGAAGTATTCCTTCTTTCCGAAGAAATCATCAAGAACAACACCTAGAGACTCGAATGCTGAGTTATATTTACTGTTGGATAATGATACGCCAGAATTAGCCAGAACAAGAGTCATAATCATAGCACGATATGCACTATCTGTCTTAGTATCAATGAATCTGAATGATTTCATTTCTAAATCACGTCCACCAACTTTAACTTTGATACCAGGATGACTATATGTTTGCCTGCCTGCTTGATCGATTTGTTCTGGTGAAGTAAGTGCTTCCCATGCACTAAACATTTTAACAGCAAATCTGTTATAAAGACCACCTTCTGTATTAGCATATACTATATTTGGATAGAATCCATAATCAGCTGGACTGAGATTTGCGATACCATATGCTGTATTGAAACGTGTGAAATCAATGTCATTACGTGCAATAACTCTTCCATTAACAAATGTCACACCGTTAGCATTGCCATCTGAATAAACACGAGCATTTTTATTTGCAATACCATTCTGATGTCTACCATATGCATGAGTTTTCATGAATTCGACGATCTCATCAATCTTTCTCTTGAAATCACTCTCAATACCTCCATACATAACATTGCGAGCTGTCTTAATAGCGTCAGATGATACTCTTGAACCAGCGCCGATGTTGTTGAAGAATACATCAAGTATGTATTGGTAATCACTCTTATCAGTACATCCGAAGTAGATAGCAATACCAAGAAGTTGACGAATGTAGATTGAATCATCCATAGTAATGAATGGAATCTTTGTATTCTCGATTGATGCCTTGTAAGTAGATGCAATAACAGAGTTCCATACTTGGTTAGCCATGTTTTCCATGATAACCTTGAAGTTCTGCGAGAAAACGGGCTGTGTGAATACGTTCTTAGCATATTCCTTGATCCACTCAAGTCTGTCGGTATTCTTATACTCAGGATATGTGATTGAAGTAAGGAAGCTGAACTTATATTTATTGGCCCACTCGAGTGCACTATATGATTGGATAGAAGCGACTGGTTCATTTACATACTTAATAACTTCACCAAGTGGATGATCCTTTCCATATTTAGTGGCACCTTCTTGCAGATATGTAATTGGAGATACTGATGTTGAGAGATCATTGTAGAACTTGGCAAGAACAGTCATGGATGAATTGATTTCATCAATAACTCTGATTCCATGATACATGACAGACGATTGAATTGAATTCTTAACGCCCTCAAGAGTTGCCAAGACGAATGGAATGATTGAAATGATGTTGTTGATTGTTTCCTGTCCATATTGAAGAGGATCTGTAATTGTCTTGTTGTACTCAGTACATGAACGAGTCATAATATTCATAGTAATTGGGTTGAGATATGAGCCATCCTTTGCTTTTGTAGCATTATATCCCCATACCTTTCCAGTCGTGTTAAGCATTTCTCTAGCAATCTGGTTAAGAATTTGATCGGATTTGATCATCTGAGCAAGTTTATATGGAATCACGAAATCATTGTTAGATTTGGCGAGAACATAGAGAACATAATCGAACCAACCATTTCTATAAACACTACTTCCACCATCAGTATATTGAGCAACAGCTGGTTCACCTTTACGTGAATCCATTATACCTTCGATTTGACCTTGTCCGGAATGAATTCCACTGAAGAATCTAATGATACCACTATTTGAACCTTCAAGATGTGTCTCATAAGCACCATCCTGATTAATTGGAATTCCTGGTATGACTTCATCACCATGAACGAATGATGGAATTGATGCTTTTATTTCATGAGTTGGATAGATATAATCATCAGATTTCTTAATTTCAACACCTTTGAATGTATCCATAACCTTCTGGATATGTTCATTACGAAGAATCTTATCAGCCTTGAATGTATCATGAAGTTCTCCTTCGACGATCTGAACAGTCTTATCCTTCATGCCAGGATAACTCATGAATAAGTGAAGACATTGATCAACAGATGATGCGAATTCACGAATGGTAAACTCGAAGTAATCAGCCATAGTCTTAGCATTAATATGAGGATACAGTTGTCTGAATACGCTTGTAGAATTGTTCCACATCATTTGTTGAGGCATTTCACAATCGAGTTTACTTTGAGTTGGATATGAATTTTTATCCATAACGAACCAGAATTGAGGAGCTTTAATGATGCCAGATTTCTGGTAATCAACAAGCATCTTGTTGTACAGTAATGTGTTCCATTCTTGAACAACTGGATTCATTGTAAGATATTTAACAACGTTAGTCTCATCGTAGCTTTCTTGTATAAGGTCCCACATACTCTTTGCAGTACCGTCATCCATTACAATAAAACGATCTTTGAGATCAATGCTTATTGAATTACCAGCAGCTCTTTTGATGAAGCTGTGGATTGATGTGAAAAGACCAAATACATTCTTATATGACTCGTAGCAAGTAACCAGAGGAGAGATAACTAGATCCATGAATTTATAGTATTCATTCATGTTTGTGTTAAGTTCCTCATCCTTTGTAAGAAGAACCTTAAGTTCATTCATTCTCATATCGGCTGAGATATCCTTAACTCTGTTATAAGCCTTCTTAAGCATTCTTTCGAATCCAATAAGTTCTTCCTCAGGAGAAACATAGTCGAATCCATTAACAACTGCTGACTTGTAGATACTTTCAATAACCTTCAGAACCTTCTCAACATCATTCATAGCGGATGCAGAGAATGTATCCATGGTAGCATAACCGTTTTCAATGAGTGAATTTTGAATACCGTCAGTGATGAAGAGAGATGCATTGAGCTCATTTAGAAGCATATCTATGGAAGCAGATAACTTGTCACTTGGACTTCCAGAAGTCTGATTCCAAATATCATTGAGAATAGCGATGCATGTGGTGAGTTGTGCAGTAGAAAGCATATTGATATCAACGTTATACTTAGCACCGAAGATTTCAGAGATAGGATAGAGAATTGAAAGCTCACTTATTTTGAGACGTTGAGTAAGTTCTCCTGGTTTCTCTTCAGTCTTTCCAAGATGTTTAATATAGTAATTACAAACGTTGAGACCAGTAATGTAGAATGGAACAGCTTCTGGAATAACTTCTGCTGTTGAAATATCATGGAACTCAGTAGTATCGAAAACATTACCACCTTTCAACATTTGATTAACTCCCATTGGAAGAGGAAGATTACCAGAGTATCTCATGCTCCAGTACTTATCGAAGAGGTTAACTATATTAACGAATAATGAATCGAAAACAGCGTTAATGATAATGTTATTGTTCTTAGTTTTGCCAAGTGTAGCTTCATTAACTGATGAAACAAAGCTAATACCGAAGTTATTTGTTACGATTTCAATTGGTTTCTGAGTAACTTCTCTAGCAGCATCAGCACCGTTATTTCTATCGGAAGCCCAGAGATATGGTTGAATAACGTCTCTGAAGATCTTGTCGTTATAGAATGTGGCTGGTATTTGATCTGCGGCTGCAATACCGTTATTGATTGCAGTTATAGCATCTGCGGCAGTGCATGCTGGAACAGCTGCATGATCAAAGACCTTCCACTTGAAATCAGCGCTGTGATCATATGGTTTGTTCATTTCGTTAAGGTTCTTATAGAAATCTTCAACAAGAGTGTATTTACCCTTAGTATTAATAGCCAAATATTGAGCAATACTCATAATGAATGATGGAATTGATTGAATACGAGTTTTAGAAGCAGTCCATTCATCTTCAGCTGTAATATCTGGAAGGATGTATCCGAAATCAATTGAAAGTGAATTCAGAACCATGAATGTAAGCATCATGTTTGTGAATTGATCCCAGTTGAATGAATCATCGAATATATGGAACTCCTTGTAGAGTGTGGCGATGAAATCAATATACTTGGAAGCAACTATGATCTTCTTAATTTGATTGGCAATTGTGAATATATCCTTATTTTTCTTGATCATCTTATTAAGAAGCTTGAATTCTTCTTCATACTTTGTGCTCATCTTTCCCTTCTTGAACATGAGGAAAGCATTCTCAATCTTAATAACTTCAGACTTAGTAAGGTTCTTGTATTGAACAGACTCAAGTTTCTGCTTTGTTAATTGTGGCTCAACTACATTGTTGACATATAAGCAACACTTCATAAGTTGTTCATTCATAATCTTATTAACTTGAGTCCACATTGTTCTGAGAGAAATATCTTCAATCTTCTGTGACTTGAATTGGATTTCTGTGTCAAGAATGTTGAATTGCTGTTTAATAACATCTTCTCTGTTCTTCATTCTATCGAAGTACTTCTTTATCTCCTCCTTATTGCTAAGGATTGATGACTCAGAAGAGTTGTTTCTCATCTGCCAATACAGAGCATTAATTGCCATATCGAAGCTATTGAAATCTTCAACAGTTAGATTGCAAGGAATCTTAACTCTCTTACCAGCAATGAGAAGAATTTCAGAAGAAGCCTTTGGTGAACGAATGAACTTAATTCTGATGTCCTTAGCCTTAGCATTGGTATCCTTAAGTAATTTCTCAAGAGATTCAAGAGTATTTACAGCGTCATTGAAGCAACTGTATCCACTCTTCTTAAGTGTATCAATTGTCTGGCGTACCACTTGAGTATAGATATTATTGCGATTCTTCTTACCATAAAGACCAGAAATCCAGACGGTTGTCTTAGGATTCTTGATGGCAACGTCATTGAAAACCTTGCAGTATGGATACAGAGTATTAATAGACTCTTTATAGATTGATGGGAGTTGAATTGATTCGATGTTCTTAATCAGACGTCTATAAAGCTCTTCATAACTACGATTGAAGTCCTTTTGGAGTTGAACAATCTCTTTAACCATCTCTTCGGCAGACATTGATTCTGTCTTAACTGGTATTACTTCTTGAACACCACCATAAAGTGAGTAAATAGAGTCAAATGGAACAGCTTCTGCAGTATCAATTACAACAGGTTCATGAATCTCTTCTTCTTTGCGTTCAACTACAGCAGGCTCAACTGGAGTGGCATCAACGTCATCGTATATTCCACCACCAAGAATTTGAAGGCCATCGTTAATGTTAGCAAGTACATGTGAGTACTTCTCATTATCATTCATAAGCTTTGCCTTGAATTTGTTGATGAATGGAAGATAGCAGTTGACGATATAGTTAATCTTGGTAGTCATGTCGGCGTTCTTGATTCTTCCATAGCTAGATTGGATAGTTGAAGCGGCTCTTCTGACATTTACAGAGTTTTCTCCATATCTATTGAAATCAGTACCAACAAGACCACTTGTGCTGGTCTCGATTGAGTCTGATATGATCTTAGCAGAATCAGCTAAAACAGAGTTGAACTTAGAACGATTATTGAGAAGGAAGTTAGAGACTTGGCGCTTACGTTCAGGAGATAACTTGTTGAAGTTAACAAAGTTAGAAACAAGACCGAAAGCAATACCAGAAGCTGATGGATAATTAGAAGGAACGACGCTATAATTACCTTGATAAGCAGCAACAATATCATCAGTAGAAGCCTCAGTATCGACTGGTGTGGCTTCAATGGAATCAATATCAGATTCTGGTGATGTTGAAGAGCTGATCTTTAATTGAGTCCAGACTGGAGCTATGCGTTGCATAATTGAAACTGCTCTATCGAAGCTTGAAACTGTTTTACCAGTGGTCTTTCCATAATTCATTTGAATATCAATTGTTGACCAGAATAACTCAACGGTTTTAACATCAGATAGCTCGAATGTTGTGAGAAGATTTGAGCATAAGTTTCCATCAGTAAGACAATCAGCAATAGAGAACTTACCAAATAATGCTTCGACATCTGGTTTAATGAGCTGTGTTTTGAGGTACTGATTGAAGAGTTCTGCATCGAAGACACCTTCAGCATATTTCTTGCTATAGTGTTCATAAACAAGCTTTGGTGAAAGGAACATGAATGCAAGGAAACCCTTGATGTTAGAGCTAGCTTCATTGTATATTTCAACAAGTTTATCATGACCTAGCTCAATCTTCTCGCATTCGAGTTCGAGACCAAGGTGTTTGGCATCTACTGATTTAAGGTGTTCTGAGTAGATCTTCTTCATAGCAGATGCAAAGATTGGTCCGAATTTAGAAGCAATCTCTTCGACTTCCTTGCTGTTCTTTGAAGATTCAGTCCATGAGACAGTATCAGCAAGGCTATTAAATGAATTGAGCAGATTACTTCCGACGTGCTCGTTCCTAAAAAAGAAGAACATGTCTTGATTAGACATTTAAAGGGCGATAAAAACATGTTTTAGTTGTAAAAAATGGCTGATTATACGCCTGAAGAGATTACAACCATCACTCAAGCCCTTGCTTCATTGGAAGCAATAGGCATTAATCCCGATGTTCAAAAAGAGATGGATAAACTAGATAAAGAAATAACATATCGTCGCTTTTATTTTCCAGGATGTGATACTAGATTAAGAATCGAAGGTGAAGGTACTGACGATGCTTATAAAACATATAAAACAACAACAAGAGTCTCATTTGATCCACGTTATATTCAGAATTACATTGAATTATGTAAAGAAAAAGGGTTTTATAAATGGATGTTATGGTTCGACCCTGAAGATAATGATAAATTAAAACAACTAGATTTCGAAATGGCTTTCAATAATTTCAAACGTTATTATGAAGGCAAAGGATATGTTAAGAGTGAATACATTGATAACAAAAAAGCCATTGAAACTGTTGCATCGACATACGCTTCATTAAAATACTTTGATAAACTCAGTTGCTTTAACTTATATGTAAATGAAGTTGAATCTGTTGATTTTGTTGTTGGAAAGATAGATACAAAGAAATGGAATGTATTTGAAAGTAACTATGCAGAAATTATCAATGAATATGTTGTTAAATTAACCAACAAAATAGGACAAACACTAACCGAATTCAAAACAAATGACATTGGTTATTTCGCTCCAAGTAGCTTAGCTTTCGGTATTACAGACGACATGATTCAAACATATCAAAGATATGAAACTGAATATAAAGAATATAAAGAAAAACTTTGGAAAGTACTCGAGAAAGTGAATGCGCTTCAGATATGTATAAATAAGGACAACTCAATCAACGAAATCGCAAATGGAGGAGAACTCAACGTTACTCAGATGAATAACTGTGTTCAAACCATAAGCAATATCATATCTGATGCTGAACCAGATACTGGCGGTAAATCACATACACCATCAGGAACTCCTGGAGTTCCTATTCCATCAGCATCTATGACCGATTATTTACCTCAGATATCAAAAATTCAGAGTGAATTAACTCGTCATCTCAACTATATAAAAATAGAGTTTGTTATCATATGCGTTGTGGTATTAATGTTTGTCGTTATAACCATTCTTTATGGTTTCAAGTTGCGCTCTTCTAAACGCTATGGCCCCTACACTATGCCCTATGTCATCGAACGACATTAAGAACGTTCTATTTGCTGACATAGTATGTTTTAATGTATCTGATGCCTCCGGATTCAGTGAAAAGAATGTTATTTCATTAGGTCTAAGTCGTATATAATTTCTGAGAAGATGCTCTTCTTCATGTGATATATCAATGATATATATTGATATTAACGGGTTTGCGTTGTCTCTATATTTACCAAAACAACGATTGTGTCCACATATTGTTTGTTGTATATCTAGTCCTCCTATTTTCATCTGAGTCAATGTTCTTGAGTTGATGTATATATGTGTTATTAACGTATTATAAACATAGAATACGTGTCTACAGAGTGAGAAATACATTAATAAGACATTTACATCATGAGGACTATATCTAAGTACATTCTCATGAGTCTTATGTTTGAAACTATATTGATATGAAAACACAGCATATCCGTTTATGATATTGATTCCTTTAATTGAATGGAAATCTCTCAATATCTCTACTTCTTTATTTCCAAACAAGAATATGGTGTCATCATTAGACATCTTTGATGAAACTATGTCTGATAGAATTATTGAAGACGTTGGCAACTCTCTCTTAAATCTATCATTATATGTGTATATATCTATACACTTGTATTGATATAATTCTTCAAACTTTGAGATAGCTAATTTACAGTCATCTATTGTATTAAATTTAGTTATTACCTCTGGGATTTCATATCCAAATTTATGCAAGATTGTTTCCAATCGCTCAATGCACAATGAACTAGATCTTGGAGTATAAATATCTCCCAGAAATATAATCCTTTTATCACCTCTATTATCTATTGCTTCGATAGCATCTTCATAACTATAAATTCCATCTTCAATATCCCCTATTATTAAATACTCTGACATATAACTATCGAAAAACAAATACAATAATTTAAAATTGTTTAAATGTTATCTCCTGTAGCTACTTTTCTAGTAGATCAACTGACATCAATTAAGAATACTTCTCTTGCGAAAACAAACTACAAAAACAATTTCGAGAACATATCTTCTAACATAGTTCCTTCCATTAATAATCAACTCAGAAGATATGAAGTTGACGCATTAGAAGCAATAAAAGCTGAAATATTAGAAGAGATGAATACAGAACTCGATTACAAACAAATGAAAGAAAAAGTAATGAATGATCTGAAAACTGGCGTTATAAATAGACTTGAAAGAATAACACCAAAGCCACAATGCACTTGCAAGATATCTTTGATTGATGTATCTAAACTAGCACAACCAGATAATGATGTAACAGATATGCTTGAACACTTCAAATCTGTTATATCTGATCTAAGATCATTTGAAAATGACATATGCTCATATAAATTAACACTTAAGAATTATATAAATGAATGTGTTCCTAATTTATTAACCAATTATGAATCTTTAGTTAGGAAGTCATGGAAAGCACAATTACAATTCCCTAAATTGACAGAGTATTTTGAATCACAGATAAACAAACTTCTTGACCAATAAATAATGGTCGTTCAAATTTTAAGCAAAGTTGTTGGAATCAAAACACCTGCGAGCGATTTGCACTTTTTGGATCTATTTTTGCACACATAATTTTCATTTAAAATGACTTTATATTTATTAACATCTGAACCCGTTTCAAAAAATGCATGAATAAAGTCGAAAAGCTGCGTCGCTTGTGTGATTCTAGCAAGTTTGTCAAATTCATGCACATACATAAAAGTAGCTAATGTGAAACTTGAAATCGATGATCCGTATTTTCCTAGCACACTTGAGTTATTTTATGCATAGATATCGTTGAATGTATTTTCATTTAAGAATTCAAATACAAAAACGTTGTTATATGTATATCATGCATAAAAGCATCAAACTAAACACCCTGAATCAGTTTCTGAAACAAAACGTTGTACCTTGGCGTTTATTTGCATGACATCTAGAATCATACATGAACAAGCATGAAAACACGTTATATATGATTATGATTTGATTTCTACATTTGATTTTGTTATACATAAATGTATCGTGCATGAAACTGTCAAAGTGTGAAATTGAAAATAAGATACTTGCATTTTGATATAAACATCATTTGTTTTCTGCATGATAGTGTCTCATTAATTACAAGAACATTTCTATATACTTATTTTTCTATGCATAAAACAGCATAAGTTTAATCCAGAAATGCATGTTCCACATGAAACTTTCAACATTAGATATTATCTACATGCATAAATAAAGATAACTGTGATATCGTCGAGATCTGATCGAACGGTTCGTATATTTCATGCATGGTAAATCAATGTTTGACTATTCATGCTTTAAATCGATGTACGTGGAATTAATTGGTACGATTAAATACTTGTTTAATGAAAAAATAATGTGTTTTGCAAGAAATGACCAAAGTAAATGCCGGAATTGTATTTCCTGCTTCCAGCGTAACACTTTATCATATTTATGCACGTCCATATGCAGAAAACAACATAAGCGACATCATGTTTGGTGCGCCGACTGAAATGACCGTTTACATTGACCTATTTACGTACAGTATTACATAGCTATGGCATTAATGAAGGCCATAATATTCTTACCATTTACAAGTTTTGTGCAGTCCTCTCCCATCTTATCAATAGTGGCAGCGATATTGCAGTTGTTACAGAGCATAAGATAATTAGATAGAACAGAATACATACCACAAGAACTATGGTCGATTTGTATTGTTCTTGGATTGAATTCCATTGATATTCCTTTCCTCATCAAAGCAGATTTCAAACTGCCTCCGTCATCAAAAGATTCATACGAATTACCACCAGAACAAACAAGATATGAATGCATATCTGAGAAAGTCAATGACATCCAATGTTTTCCATTACCAGATCTGTATGTAGCTGTATTAACTATATAGCCTATGATAGCAGATGGATATCTCTTCATAAATTGAACTAACTCAGATATCGAAAGAGATATACCTGAATATAGATAAAAATCACATCCATGACAGCCGCCATAATAAAATGGATAATGCTCATAACATGCATCACAAACATCGATTGAACTCATCGTTTTAAACGTTGGTTCTACGATCTTATATACTGGATTTGTTTGATATAAATTGTTCTCGATTATAAATCTACGTAGAGTTCCTACTAACATCTCTACAGCATGGTCAGGATCGTGGAGATTAATGTCTTTATTAATTGGTTTTGGATTTCTTCTTACACCATAAGTCTTATCTCTATCGTTATCTTGCCATACAACCATATTCATACCATTGCTTATACCATTAAGTCTGAAGTTATTAAACCATTCAGTTATGTCACCGAGTGGCTTTATTTTCCCAAATGTTAGGAATGTTTTATAAAGTAGGTCATTTTGATCAGGTCTGAACGCTACAAAAGCATAACTCATTACTCCCTCTGGAGTTTCTACTTCAATTCCATGTAGAAGTTCATTCCATAACTCATCTATAGATCTGTCTTTATGTTCTAGAATGGAGGTCATAACTGTCTTCAATTTATCATATTTATTCTGATCATCAATTCTTGTTGGATGATGACAGTAATAAATAAGTACTTCCATAATTATAAACTTACCATATTCATGTAAGTGTTTGCCATATGTTAATGTAGACATCTGTTCTCCATGAAAGTTATCGAAGTTCATTAACTATAAATAAAACAACCTTTTTATATCATATAAACTATGTCTGCTTCTGAGTATGTAACTCGTGAAACTTTACAACAAAACACTGAAATCGAAAAAGAATGCTTCAAAATTATGAAGGATATGATCGCTACAAATGACAAAGCTCTTATCGCAAATCTTCTTGATATATCAAAGAAAATCATTGTTTCAACCAAAGATCTCAAGAGATTAATTAAAATAGCCGTTGGTGATGAGAATAAAATTAAGATAGAAACTGATATAGAACAAAAAACATGTATATGCTGTCATCATAAGGTCAATATACATCCATATGAAAACATAATTCGTATTAGTATAGATGGAGAAGACTTTGAGGATGCACAACCTGATTTATATGAATATCTTCAAAGTTATTGCAATATCAGTCTTGATAAAACATATAAAGAAAACGTGATTCATATTGAAAAAGAGGACCAACAATGAACTCGATTAAATTAATCCATCAAACACTTGTCTCTCTCCATTTCTTTTTTCACTTTCATTTTCTTCATCAGTTTTCATATATTGCTCCACGAAATCTTTATTTTCATGAGCCGTTATAAATATTCTCCAGTCAGTTTGAATTGATGCAGTAGTATCAGCTCCTTTTACAGGTAAGAACTGTGCTAAATCTATATACTTGAAGAAGTAAGGCATTGTTAATATACACTGAAGTTTACAAGTATATAACTTTGAATTAGATTTAGTCAAACCAGTTGATTTTGGTTTAAATTTCGCTGTATATTCATTTGACCATGTATCAAACCTTTGAATCAGGTCAAGAATCTTCTCAACATCATCAGGTGGTATCTTTATAAATGGAAACTTAAATGTATGATGAATAAGATACGAATATGATTCAGTTAATGTAAATCTATCAATAGCCTTTCTACTAGATAGACTCAGAAAATTAAACATTAAACCTGGTAAACGAATATTCTCACCAAATATCTCATCGACTTCATCTTTGAAATCACTCTCTTCATGAGTTATTTTAATTAAATTAATGAAGTTACCTACATCATATGTAAATCCATTATAAATAAATGTTTCTTTAGGCTTTGGAATATGTTTATTTTCATCATAATATGCTTTCAGAATTTCTATTTTCTCCTCTTTAGATTTAGAAAGCATGTTTGTCATAGTAAATTCTGTTGTGGCAAACCTATCACATTCACATAACATAGCATGAAACTCTGTTATGATTAATTTATATTCAGGATATGTCCATTTATATTTTTCAATCGGTTCTATATCCATTTTCCATGTACCAGTTTCATCTCTTGGATTTTGAATATAAATTCTTTGAAGATCTGCCAACCATTTTGCTTTTGTAAACCTTGATTTTAACAGCTTAAATGTCTTTTCCTTAAAATCTAACCAATCATATAACCATTTCATATGTAGCATCCATTCTCCAGCATATTTTTCTAGTTCTTGGATTTTATTTGGTGGTGGTAGTGAACCAATCAGGCAATCGATCTTATTTTTTGTATGTTTTAGATTATTTGATTTACTCTTACCAGCTTTTGAAACTATTGGTTCTACTTCACCACATTCATCACATACAACTGTCTTACCAGAAATATGAGTTTTTCCGCCACATAATTTACAAGTTGTAATCTTTGAAGATAACCTTTTTGTCTTTGTGCGTGATGATGTCTTATTATTAAATCTCATAACTTCCATATCCTGTGAGCTGAAATAATCCATCCATGTTGGATAACTATGTAGAACACAGTTTTCTTTATAATGTTCCTCAGCGACTTCTTCTCCTATAGTATATGCCATTTGAATATATTGACATATCTGTTGTACTAGCTCATCATGAATTGGTTTCCATGATGGAATGTACTTTGGATTTGATTTTGTTTTTAGAGCATCTGCTTTTAACGCATTCATACGTTCTATAAAACTCACTTCCATGATATCATTCATTAAAAAAATAAGTTATTCGAACCATTTACCATTCTTTTTTAATTACAATTCTCTTGTCTCTAAAGTAAGTCTTGTTTAGAACATGTTTATCTGCGATTATGAATGCACAATTACGACCTGCAGCACGTAATGATGATGTTGTCAATTTATTAATAATTGGAAACCAATTTCTAGACTTACTTGCATCGAAGTCATCGAATACAAGTACTGTCATACCATTAACTGTTTCGATTGGATTCTCTAGAAACTCATCTATTTCATTTCCTTTAATTACCTTTGAATAAGGTTCAACTGATTCACAGAGTAATTCCCAATATTTTTCATACTTATCGTGAGTATATGAAGCGTTGTTTAATATTATTATAGGATCCATTATTCACGATTAAAAATCTAACTATGAAAATAACTAAGCATGAAATTAATATGAATAAAATTAACTTATGTGTTATAAATTTCTTCTTCCTTACCTCAACAATAATAACATCAGAGAAAACTCTGACAGGTATATCTTTGGTGTCATCTAAGAACGTAACAATAGGCTGCATATCTCTATCTTCTTCAGCATCTCCTCCTTTTAATGACTTTGTTTTTATGAACCTTTCCGTATAATTCGTTCTCAATAAATCGACATCATGAACTATAACAGCATTAGATAACGATATTAACTTCTTTGTAATCTCTCCATCAACAATGATTTCCATCTCAATAGATGTATTTGGATGAATTGGTGTTTCTTGAATTCTATCAGCATCTTCATGTTTAGTAAATTCCTTATTCTCTATCTTATCAAGAAGTGATTTCATTTCAGTTATTTTCTCTGTAAACATATCCCAATCTTGTTTCTTATTAACAATAGCTGTCCAATAGATATATTTATAATTAACTAAGCGATATAGGATGTCTCTAATCTTAATACAATCAGGATCATCATTTAAACAATGAACTGCGCAATCACAGTTAGTTGAAAGTAACTCTGTTTTAATGCATGTTGTAATGAATTTATGAAGACGTTGTAGATCTAGTATCGTAAAGTCTACTTGTTTATGCATATTTCTAAACGCTTCAAGAGTTCCTATAACTGAAGCCCATGACCATGAATTAGAACTATAATTACCAGAGGGGAATAAATAAGCACCAGAACATATATTCATATTCAAGAAATATGGCCTAATACGTTCATATGCTTCGATATTTGGAGATGTCTTGTTCATACTTAGCTGTATATATTTGAATGGAAGTAGATTGTTGTTCACCCAATACCAAAACTCCTTTGCTAAATCAAACTCTTCATTCGATAAAACATCTGATTTGATATGCTTCTTAAACATCTCATAACCATCGTTGAGGAATTTATATCGTTCGTCTCTAAATATATAGAAAGCTTTTTGTGGCCATTCTTGGTTATGAAATGATCTTGAATCTTCTAAGCTTCCAAGATTGATACTGTTAGAAAGAAGTGGAATGGCCTCTCTTGAAAAGAATTTAAAGTTCATTGAGAAGAAGCTAGGACGGTCTATTAATGTGGCTTGAGATGTATCAATCGGTATAGATACCTTGGAAAATGGGTTTTCTTTACTGCCCCAGACATTCTTTATTCGAATATTAGTCATTATCATAGCTATGACTGGTTTACGTTGATACTTCCATAAATCTCTCTGTAATTGAAACACATCAAGGTATTCCTTGTTAAGAATTATATCCCAATATGAAGGATCATTAGTGCCCATACCTAATTCCTTAAGCTTTTTTGCCTGAATATATAAATCTTCTAAACATGCAGAAAAATCATCGTCGTCTTTGAACATTAAATAATCACCTTTAAATGTTTGCATGACAGAGTTTCTCATTCCACATACTCCTATTTTTGATTTATGAAGCACTTGATAATGAATATTAATTGATTTACAGAAATCAATGAAGTAGTTTTCAAGTTCTTTATTCATCTCTACTGGAGCGTTATCGATATCTCCATCCATTGCCAAAATCATCTCTAATTCATCTGGTTTAGATGGTAGAACTCTAGTGAAATTATGGTCGGAGAAATCACCTCTGAACTTATCTGATGGAATCTTTCTTTCTCTAGGTATCCATCCTTCAAGAATACGAGAAAGTTCAAGGTAATCATTAATGGATGTTGGTCTATGAATATATGTCTCTAACAATAGAGCAAATCTATAGAAATCAGTGCCAGGCCATGCATTGATTGCAATAGATAATAAAACCATTTATGACCACAAAAAAAGTCATTGTCTTTACTGTTTTTTCAGTTTAAGTGCACAATCATAGAGCTTTGAGAAATCTTTCAAAGCACTAATCATTACTTCTACATCATAATATAAATAATCCTTAGTAGCTGCATCTGTTGCAATACCATATAAATAATCCATGTTTGGACTCTTCAAGAATTCGTTATTTTCTTTGATGGTGTTTATGGCAATAGTATAAGCTTCTCTATAAGTTACGTCATTGTTAGTTATTTTCTTGTAATTCTCAGCAGATATATGGATACGTTCAATTAAATTATTAGTTGAAATAACTTCAGAAGCTAATTCATGAATAAGCATACCTTCACCTAAAAGCGTATTCTTTATATCACCAGGATTATTTCCATGACAAGGACATGGGCAACTTGGGCATTGACAAGACATTTATATGGTTAAAAAGAATGAATTTACGCTTATTTCTTCCTATATACACGAACATGAATAAGTTTATAATACTCAAGAAGCTGTTTGAATTCATCATTACGAACTAGTTTATCAGCCCAATGTTTGCATCTATCATATACATTATAATCATCTATCTTATCTAAATAAGTGTCTAGTTTTGTTAATGATTCATCAGTCACTAACGGTTCTTCTACATAAGTCTCACTCTTTGCATTTCTAAACGTTACAAGAGGCATTTTAGCATGGATAACCCTTCTTACTTGTCTGATTTTGATGTTAAATGGGCCTATCTTTGCCTCATTCTTCTCAGCCCTCTCTACTATAGAGTCACCCTCGAAATATGTGAACACAAACAAACCTCTGTCATCAAGTACATTCTTAACAAACTTGGCTAATGCATCTATATTTGCTTGTGAAGTACAGAGATAATGAATTGCAAAGTTCATTAAAACAACTCTACAAGATCCTCTCCATTCGAACCTACTTTTTAGGTCTTGCATGACTTCGGTATAACTCTTTCCAAGTTCATGCTTAAGAACATTAACAGATATAGGATTTCCTTTCTCATTAACATTGTTTCTAAATGAACGAAGAAGTGGCTTATACTCACCTTTTTTATGCATAAACTTCACATTCATACATCTATCCACATACTGTCTTAGTGCTGTTGAGTCAGAATCAATAGCAAATAAATTAGTTACTCCATTCGAATATAAATCAAATGTATCAGCTCCACGCCCTCCACACAGATCTATAACTGTTGCAAACCTGCCTATTGGATTTATATGTGCTTCAATTATATATTTTCTGAATATTCCATTTAATTCATGTACAAACGTTTGCTTTGCAGATTCCATAGCAGCTCCTTTCTGGAAATAGATCTCATCTAATGGACGTATTGGATCAAATACTGCACCGACACAGCTTAAACCAGTTAACAAACCATTTGGCTTAACTTTATCAGTTCTAACTCTAATTGGTATCCATTTTCTATCTTCTGTGAGAGCCATTTCCACAATCTTGTTATCAAGTGAATCTGGATAACGAATTAGATTACTTATAATTTGATCTGCTGCGTCTATATTTCTCTTGAAGAACCCTTTTGAATTCCATGTTTCAGATATCTCATACACACCTAGATTAGGATAATAAGGAGTGTCAAACAGAATTAACATCTTTTCAGGAAACCTTTGAAGCTTCTTTCTCTCAAATACATGTCCATCTAAGTCATAAACATAGTCTTCTTGTCGTGGTCTAGATGTTGGAGCATCGAAGTATGATTTATATGAACCTGAAGTATATAATTTATATGATTTTGTTTCTTCTTGATATTTCATTAATAAATCAGTCGTCATTAATGATGCGGGTTTCATCTTATAAACATAAACATCTCTATCTGAATTATATGGTGTATCAGTGCGTTGTAATATAACCCCATCTATTTCATTTCCAGTATCAGGAGATATGTCATTCTTAACATAATCTATAAGGAATTCAATAGATGGAACAGGCTTAAATGTTTTAATAACGAATTTATCTCCAAGACTATCTAAATAAGGCTCTACCGCAGCCATTCTTTCTATAAAGAATTTATCTCCAATAGTCTTTCCATCTACTACATACACATCGAAAATAAAGTACTTGTTGTCATACTCTTCCGTATCTAATATTAAAGTTGATTTACAATCACAGTCTCCAATATGACGTATTTCTTTAATATTCGTGACGTTGTATATCTTTCCTTCATGTATAAGTAAGTTAGCATGAATACCATCAGTTTTCTCTGAATAAACGAATGAAGATAACGGTATCTTCATTAATAAGTAGTTAGAAATTACACCTACTTGAGGCCATATAGGTAAACATAATTGTCTAATGTTTTCTGGTAAGCAATTCGAATCAGCGCCAATCATATATGATTCCCTGAAAAAATTAGTTTCTTTTGAAACATCTCCACCTTCTAGTAATCTATCTGTTATTTCTATTTTATATCCTTTCCATAATCTATATGCTACGAATGCTAGAATAATAACGATAATTACTACAATAGAGACTGTAGCAATTGATACAGGCATTTAAATGTCCAAAAAGAATGGACGGCATATATCAATCACTCTTAAACCGACCAGCCTTTTGTAGTTCAGTGCACCACCAATACCAATCTTTATCTGGATATAGATTAGGAACGTTGATCAATATAAATTTATTCTTATCAACTTTGAGTGGTTTATAGTCACTAGGCAATATAATAAAATGAGCTCCAATATCTTGTGAAAGACGGTAGCATATCTCATAATCTCCTTCATAATCAGATACCTCATCATGAAGTAGATTGATCTTATTCAAATCGTACGTTCTTATCTCTAAATTCCAATCATTTATTCCCATATGGTCTATTTCAGAGTCGATATCAAAATTAGAATAAACTACAGCAGATTTCACATAAGCATTTGGTCCAAGTAGAATTATTGGTTTTGCATACTCTTTTTCAAACCAATCCTTGAAGAATGGGTTATACATATTAACACTGTAAAAATAACGATCAAATATATCATTTTAATTAATTCGAAATGAATTACCTAGCTGAAGTCAGGAAACTTGCTTCTAATGGTAAATACAAACCATTTAATGATGAGAAAGAACTGGCGCTTATATTTTGTAATAGCTATGCTGGCACATCATTAGATTTGAAAGACTGTGCTTTGAATGATGGTATTCTTGCTTATGAAAGCTATAAACTATATGGTTATACACCATATCTATATCACGACATCAGTAAACGCGAATTCAAGCTAATTATTCAAACCTTCTTAGAAACAGAAACAAATAAGCTGTCTATCTATTTCATTGGTCATGGATCACAAACATCTGACAGAAATAGAGATGAAGCTGATGGACGTGATGAAGTATTTATATTGAGAGATGGATATGTAGTTGATGATGAAGTTAAAGCTCTCATAACTAAATATAATAAATCAAAACAACTTACATTGATTTCTGATTGTTGCCATAGTGGATCAATATTCGACATACCTTCTGACTCACATATATTAACTATCTCTGCATGTAAAGATAACCAATGTGCAGCGCAATATTGGTTTGAACGTAAAGGTAATGGTTGTTTCAGTTATTATTTCTGGAAGTATATGAAGATAAGTAGGAACTCTAAAGTTATACTCCCAAAAATAAACGAAAAATTGAGACCATTTAATCAGTCATGTACACTAAATCATGACTGTGAAATGATCCTTTAAATTAGAACATTGATGGAAATATTCCTCTATATGGTCTAACTCTATCTGGTATATCGAATGAAGGAATGGTTATTGTTGCTTTCATTTCTTTGCCCATTTCTTTTTCAAGATCAAGAAGCTTCTGTATTTGTTCTTCTTTATTTTTCAGCTTCATAATTTCTTCAACTTTAGGATGCATAATTAATCTCTCAGAGCTATTACCTCGGAGAATTACAAACGTCTTTTCTGTTGGAGATTGAATGACTTCATATGAAGGTTTTGTGATTGATTTTGGAACAGTAGGAATCTTTGATTCAGGTACAACACGAGGAGATGTAGTTGGTTTCTCTGAAGGAGTTGCACTTGTTTCCTTTTTTAATGAAGACTCTTTTTCGAATGATTCTTCTTCAGCCTCTTCTACTTCAGAATCAACCGAGGAAACATTCATTTCTTCCTCCTCTTCTTCTGATTCTTCGCAATCGGATTTCTCTGATGTAGTTGATTCATCCACATCTTCATCAGATTTCTCTGATGTCGTGGATATATCTACATCGTCATCAACGCTAGATTCTTTCTCATCTTCTTCATGTTTACAAAGGTTCTTGAGTTGATTAAATATAAACAAGATGCCGGCAATGGCAATAATTAGTTCGGTGAACTTCATATGAGTTCGTAGTAAAAAAATTGACTTTATAAAAACGGATGGCAAAAAGACTTACATCACGGCTCGCTTATGTTGTTATATGTTGTTATTCATTAGAGCCGTGAACGCTTTCCCTTGGCTTACGCTACCTGCAAACGCAGGTTGTGACGATGAACTCTGAGAGGATTTCTTATGATACGGAAGACTGGCTCATATTCTACTTCGTATTCATCTTCATCTATCTCCTCTTCGATAACTTCTTGGACCATTTCTGGTTCATCATCGTCATGTACGTGAGGCCTAAGGTATATATCTGCGACATTACCCAACTTCAATCCCCAAAGTATTTCCTTCAAATCGTTGAGTTTTCCGACACATAATATAGCTGTAAGCATGTCATCATCATCAAAGCACTCAAGATTGTTTGCTATGTAATCATGACTTCTCTCAACATGCATCAAGACTTCATGACTCCAAAGTCTTACTCCTAAGTGGATTGCTGCTTTATCAATGTCGTCGGGTTGTAATTTATTGACAGTAAAGTAGCCTGGAATGACCACCTCTCCATCATAAACAAGGTCTTCATCTGAACGATAGATCTTATACATGTCGCATTTTGGTTCGTATGTATGAATGTTAATAATATCAAGATACTTGTCTAAACAAGATCTGAGATAGTCACACTTACGCTCGAACTTATCGATACTATTAAACATTGTGTGTAAACGTCAATCAATTAATAAAAATAGAATAATGCCGAATCTTAATTAAAATTGAGGTTCCGAATGCCGTTAGTCTGTATACGTACGCGCGTGAAAAAGAAGGGCCGACTTACACTTTTCACCGTCTGTTTTTTGTTTTTATTATTGTGGTTACTTCGATGCGGCCCTCCTTTCGAAGGTTAACAGAGTTGAACAGGATCACCGGGATTGTATTCTCCGGCAGCATAAACTCTAGCAGCCCACCGGTTATCAGTTCCCCATACCATCTCTAAGTACTCCACAGAACCAGAGTCAATTGTGTGTGAGTATCTGCCGTCCTGAGTATAGACATCGAAGACGTCATGTGGTCCGTTCTTCTTGCCAGTTTCCACCAAGCCAACTACAGTGTATTCGAAGGGCGCAACGATTTCGTCAAGTATATATAGTGCGTCCTCAGCAACAGCACCGATATTGTCGACGGTTTCGCCTTCTCTCATGAGCTTAGATACAGCAGACATGTGTTTCTCAATGTAATCGAGAGTGTGTCTGATCTTTGCGCTCATGATGTCAGCGTATTGGCAAACTAGCCTGTATTGCAGCGTCGTATCTTTTGGAATGCGTCGCCAGCCATGTATAACCTTCTTGAAGAGAGGAAAACGAGCAATCTCTCCGAAACTCTTAAATCCTAGGACTAGGTCGTTCTCAACGTACCATCCATAAAGTCCAAGATATTTGATTCTGTAGTTATTGTTGCGTAGCTCTTTGAGATAACCCTCTGCACATATTGAAATATCTTCACAAACTGTGTAGAATTCAATGAGTTGATCAAGTGTCACCACCATCTCCAAACATATTTAAATTAGTAAAAATAGAATAACGCTTCGTCTTAATCTAAAGATTAAGACTCTGAATGCCGAAGGATTGACGTTAATTTATATACTAAAGATGTTATTGTTTTCCACTAATTTAAGTTTATATTTCTCACAGAATTCAACCCATCCTTCATATGAACCTTTAACAGTTGAGTCCTCAGCAATACCAATAAGTTTCTCCTTATATAAATGTTCTGCAAGTTTATTAACGTCTTTCAATTGATTCTTATCCATATACATAGGAACATGAAGATCTCGTGTGAATATGCAGTTAGCATTGCCGTTGAAATGAACGTATTTGATTTGTTCTTTCCATTTATCCATAAATTTAATCATTTCTTCTGTATTTAAACCATTAGCATGAAGATGTGCTGTATCAACTACGATACGGTAGTTTTTGATGTATTTTCTTGGTATTGATTCCCAAATAGCTTCTACATAGTTTTCATACTTATCAAATGCATTGTCCTTATTCATGCTCAAATATTTGAATAGATCCTTTGTTAATGGATTTGTTTCCAAATGACATATGCAACCATTATCAATCAGTTCTTTATTAATACAGGCCAAACCATTTACAAAGTTAGTCAATTCCATAACACTAGAAGGCATGTGAATTAAAACATCTTTTGTTCCTAATTTATGCGCTAATGTAGCATAGTTACGTAAGTTAATTCTAGTAATGTTTGTTATATCTGATGAAAATGGACGAGTTATATAGCTGCTATGTATCAATATATTAGGATTCTTCATATCTATGAATTCATCTATCTGTTTAGATGATAAAGAGTTTCTACCTCCTGGCATAATTTGAAACGGGCAATTTAGTTTAGATAACTCTTCTTTATTAACTGTTGATGCATTAAATGATATCATATGCATTCAAATAAAAATAAGTTTTGAATCGTTTATTCGTATGTTATTCTAGTATCTCTTTCATTTGTGAATCTACTATGTTGAAGTAAATTCAAATCAATATTAGCTAGAAGACGTCCAGATGGTCCATACCTATACATCCATTTATAATTGTATGCATCGTCAATATCTTCAACAAGAACTAACTCATTATTAACTTCTGCATATAAACGTCTCTTATATCGATTTATATTTATAAGACAAGGATTATAATGCTCGAGTAAGTTTCTTTTGAAGTTGATTTCTTCATTAGAAACTTGATCGATCGTAGCTACATCTAAATCATTTACAACTGGATAATTATCATCACGGTCTAATTCTTCTTGAATTACACGAATAAATTCATCTTGTTGATCAATTCTTATAAGTATATCTCTTTGAGGAGTTGTTTGGTGAATAAATCTATTAATATTAGGTTTATCTAGTAAAGATCTAAACGAGTCCAATCTATTAGAATTCGATTCAAATATAACAACTCTATCTCTAGGAACATTAGGATATCTAAAGTTACGCGGTTGTCCGTTGAAAGTGGCTATCCAGATATAATTTTCAGGAATGTGCTCCCTAATATCATTATCTCTAGGTTTCTCTGCTGATGTGTATAGAATAAGGACATCATTTGTTTTGTGTTGTTTTATATCCTTAGCTTGAATAGTAGAAATTTGGTTATGAATAGCTCTACCTACATCAGCTATCTGATTTAATTTCTTGTCCATAGATCTAATAGTTACTCCAGAAGATAGATTCATATTATATAGTTCATCTATGGTTTCTTTAAGCTCGTTATTTTGATTTATAACTTGTGTATTCTGTTTTTGAATTTGTCTAAGCAACTTCTTAGTTTCTTCATGAGCCGACACTTCTTTACTTAAACTCTTTTTAAGTTTGTTGTTTTCTTCAACTATCTCTTCATATTTATCCTTTGTTATTTCTTCAATAGTTAATCCAGATTCTTCAGATTCAAATGCATTTCCAAGTAGAGACATAATGGCTTGGTTGTTGAATTCTGGATAAGCTGATAAATGAGATAGACGTTCAAGTAAGAAGGCAAAGTGACATAGATGAACAGTTTCTCCTCTATTAATAGTTAAGTTAGAATGAACATAAGTAAATAACGGAGCAACTTCTATTTCATCGAAATTATGAACGACAAGAGGGAAATCTTCGTTACGATGTTTATTGAGTTCTTCAACGTTGATATTCATATCACTGTTGAGTAACCCATCTACTAAATCAAATCTATTAATCAGTCCGCCAGTACTGGCGGACTGATTATGAGTTATGTATTCCTTCATCTCGCTAACATAATCAGATTGATTTGAACTATTAACATAAACATCATAAACGTTCTCTCCATAAATTAGTCTGCTTAAGTAATTAAGCAAATTAATAGCTTCCTGGGTCACTAATCCTTTCGGAATTAAACTCTCGTAGAGTCTACTTCCAGACTTCATTTCTTGAAGCTGACCATGATACATAAGCTTCAGAGATTTAGTTTGGCATATTGGGTGCCCATCAAAATACGACATAAGTATAGAGAATGATACATTCTCCGTAATTTTAAATGTTTTAGTAGTAAATTCCATATTATTCATTACAATATATGTTTATCTTTAAAAAAAGTAGTTTTATTAATCATCGGTTTCAGTATCATAAGATATACTACGTTCATCTATTTCAACAGGTCTATGAATACTTAGATACTTTTCATATAAATCATCTATAACTTGATGAGGTATTATTCCTGATTTAGTATCTTTTTTTATCATGAATTCCACGTTAAATTGAAGTATATCTGTAATGACTTGTTCTGGTTTTATTATTTCTATATTTATAATTGGTTGATATCTCTTTATATATTCATGTTCTCTACGTTCAATATATGATCCAATCATATGAACATTAACTCCATTGTAAATATAAAAACAACGTTGTGATAAACGGTATGAATTTCCTGAAAATGAATATTCATATACCTCAACGCTTCCATTGTTTATAGATTGAAGCAATTGTTTATTCATTTATTGCACTTAAAATTTTAATTCTAAACAACAAATAATCAAATTTAGATATGGCTAAACTTAGATTTTGAAGACCAGTATTTATCTTATCATCATGATTTTGAAGTTTAAATATTACCTTCTTATATCTACGTTTGAATTCATTTCGTTTTGATTTAATTTCTTTATATAACGCTCTGGCTTCTTTTGCCATTGGATCTTTACTTGTAATGTCTAATTCAATAAATTCATACATCCTAATTAATACGTCAGCATGTTTCTGAAAATGATAAACATCGTCGACTAGATCTTCATATTCATCCATATATTCACACAGAAATATAGTTATAGAACCTTAATATTTCTCTGAATTTAGACACATAATCTGAGAGATCTGGCTTTAAATTACTAAAGAACAAAACATCTTGTGAAGCCCTTGTTATCATTGTATATAACATAGAAACATCAAACAAGTCATCAGTACATACAATTATCTTTGGAATTGTTAATCCTTGAGACTTATGAGCTGTTATCAAAAATTCAGGTAATAACTTTATAGAACGTTCATATCTGAACATCGTTCCATCTTCCGTTTTTAAGTAAGCATCGGTTCCTATGAAATGATCTAGTTTAACATACTCACCATTCTTATATTTACTCGTTGTTTCTGCCACCAGGAACTTGGAATCAGGATAAAACAACAAGTCATTAATGATTCTATATTGCTCTGGGGTAAACTTCGCAATGATCATACTCTGAATCAATTTATAAATAGGTACATGATGTTCATATTTGCTTGATATAAAGACATATCCTTCATCTACAATTAATCTAACTACTTCTAATTGATTGGTATAAGTAATAACATCTAGATTAACATCGTAGAAAATACTCTTAACTAGTTGAAGCACATCATTATTTGCTCTATAGTTTGTTTTTAGTAGTTCTTTATGTGACTCACGAACAAACTTGAGTGAAAACAAACAGTTGTAATCATGTTCAATAACGTAACTACTTGTTCCACTATATCTGTGAAGTGACTTGAATGAGATATATCTCTTCTCAGTATATATTGGAGATAACTGACATGGATCACCATACAAGTGAAATACAATTGAGAATTCAGGTATCCTATTTTGATCTATAAATTTATGAAGCTGAATTGATGTTTTATTAAGTATTTGTTTGAATAACTCTTTCTTTATTAAACCGAATTCATCAATAAATATATGCTTAACTATCTTTAACGGACCAATTACATGATCTTTTTCATAATCAATCTGAAAGAAGCTATACAAAGTTCGAGCACTATCTTTAGTGTTGATATCTAGTTTATTAATTAGATTTCGTAGAGATGAATGAGTTGGAGATAGGATGATGAACGATGGTGAGTTTAATTTCTTCACATCATTAATTAATCGTGTTGTTTTTCCAGTACCTGCACCACCATATATAACTTCTAGGAGTAAGCTCATGATGTATTGATATAAAAATAAGCTAGTTGATATATTTAATATAGAGGAAATGAAGATAATTATAGGTATAGATGGACCTAGGGATATTGATTTGATAGAAGAATACACTGGGCTTGAAGGAGGTGAACCGATTTCTATGAAGCCATTGCATGTAATTTGTATGCACTTAGATAAGAAACCAGAGGTTATTCATGGTGTATTGACTCAGTTATATGTGCTCCAAGGAAACCGTTTCAATAATGCTTATAAAAAGGCAACTGAGTTAATGGATAAACAAACAAATAAACGATGGAATAAGTATGATAACGTTAATAATGTTTTGAATCAATCTGCTGAAGGAGATACAGAACTCATTATTCTTCATCCAAAAATTAATGGAGGTGTTGCTCATAACAGAAACATGTGTATTCATTATATTGTAAATCATAAAGATGAACTCAAAGACTATACACATATTCACTTTATGGATTACGATGGACAGTTTGGAATACCATTTATTGATGACGGTATTGTAAAAATAGAAGGGATTAAACTCAATACATTAGATTTAAATCCAGAAACACAAGCACCTAATGGTGATTTGATTCATTCAATGGATAGCCCTTCTATTCCAGAAGCAACTAACGACATGTATATGGGAGATGTATTAATAAAAGATGGAAGTCGATATAAACTTAATAAAGTAACTCCTGGGAGTTCTATTTCAATGTCTTTATGGTCGAAATATATTCCGATGTCTGATATAAAGAAAGGTTTTTCATTCATTAATGCTGATATGAATGAGGACCTGTTCATGCTTCAACAAATCAATCGTGTTCCTAGAGATGATAACTACAAACATGTCGACTCATTACAATATTATAATGGCTTAAGTGAGCATCCAAATCCTGTACATATTAAAGACTTAATTATGGCATCAGAAAACAAGCAACCAGCTATAGAAACCATTTCAAAACTATGGACGCAGATTTACTTTAGAGTTCCAAGTAATGCATTTAACGAGTTTATAGACACGTTTAAGAAAGCAGAACATGAAACCGAAGAATCAATTATATCCATACTAAAGGAATTAAATGATAACAAACCAGATAAATATGAATCAATTATAGATAATGGAAGCCCATATGATATACGAAGTAAGAAAACGAATAAACCAATGAAACCATTCAAATTTTCATATCTTGAACAACATGGTAATCTTTATCCGTATGTAACGCTAGACAATGGTTATACATATATACATTTAACAAGACGCGAAGGACAAGGAAAAAGTGGTAATGCTGTAATGAAAACGTTATTTAATTGGATTAAATCAAGTAAGATTTATACCTTCAACGATCTTTATGTTTCACCAATACCAATTCTAAAGAGTAAACCAAAGACTAAATATATATTCATACCGCTGTATTCATACCTAGAATTTATGCATCCAACCAATAGTTACATAATTGAATACACAATAAATAAATCAGGATTAATAACATCTGATTATATGTCCGCGGATGTGTTTGGAGAATTGATGAATGATGAAACTGGAATTCGTTCAGGATGGATGAAGAAAAAAGGAAAACGGTATAACTTACTCGAACGTTCTCCTGTTAGAATAAACACAGATGGAACTATACACATCAATCCAATATTCATGACTGATGCAAGTAATGAAGGATATGTCGAATATTTACAGTTTATTTGTGATTTTAATCGAGCGCGTCATAAAATTAATGCATCTGATTCAATCATGTCTTCAACAATATCTACTGGAGAAACTATGGATTCAGAAACTACTTCAACAATATCTACTGGAGAAACTATGGATTCAGAAACATTCTTCGATGATTATGATTTCGAAGGAGGAGATAGAAACTATGGCAAATTCAATTACTATACAATAAAACATGATGATGTTGACTATGAATTAGCTATATACAAAAACAAATCAATACACTATGATGCAACTCCAGAAACTTCATATCATGATTTCCCAGAAGCTTTTCATGCTAAAATATTTGGTGGAAAAATAGGACTTGGATTGACCATCATATTGCTTATTCTGGTATTAATAACCGTATTAATCATTGTTATTATTAACGACGGAAGTAATCAAAAGCATCAATACGATCCTCATTTGCGTGACGATATTTAGTTGTCAAATCAACTCTGTCAAGAGATTTATGAAGTCTATCTCCAATTTCATTGATAACTTCGTTAGTTAGTTCAAGCTTACCTCCATAATTAGCCAGTTCGAACATCTCTAATACACATAACGATACTGTTGTATATGTAATTGGAATCTTGAGATGTTTAAGTACGGGAACGCTTATTTCTCCACATCTCCAGTTGATACTTATAAACTTGTTTAGATAAGTGCTCAATGGTTTCTCTTGTTGAAGTAACCATTCTATTGATAACATATTTAAATCAATATCAATAATAACGTACTGATCTTTATATTGCATTATATTTCCCCAGTGGTAATCAACGAACACTAATTCTGGATGTTTAATTAAGAAACGTCGAACTCTTATTAACATTTCTTTACATTTATCCATATCTTTTTTTACAGCATTGATTTCTGTACACATAGGCATAGTACACCATTTATTTTTATCATCATACTCCTTAACATCAATAAACCCAGTATCTCTTTCTTTACTCAATATCTTGCAAGAAAGTGCATCAAACTGGAGTTCATCATTCACATGTATACGAATGATTGTTTCTGGATCAAGTTTTGATATATCATAAGTAATATTGAAAGATCCATATGCTATGGGAGATATATCAGTAGATTTAAATAAAAGTTTATGCCTCATTCCATACATACCAAGGGCTTTATTTAGACAGAATGATTCTTTAATTCTAAATTGTGACTCCATGTATCTCATTAGTCCACCCGTTGTTGTATCCATGTTATCATAATTAACGACATGGTATTGTGAATTATAAAACCATTCATAAGCATCATCAATGTTTTCACATCTGCAACATAAACAATTACGAGCGAACGATCCAAACTTCTTCCATGTTTCAAAGTTTCCTTTCAAGATCTCTAATGTTGGATGATGTTGTGGTTGTGAAAACTTAAACCCAGGATGTGTAATTAATATATAGTTACGGAAGTCGATTTCATCTCTTATTTTCTCATATTCATCTGCATTACATACACATATGGACAACCATTTAGATTCATGAATGCGCTCAGAGTATTTCTGTAACATACCTTCTTCATATTCAATAACATCATAACCATCTGAAGTATAATGATCAGAGAACCATTTATAATTAGATATATTCTTGGAAATCCATACAATCATAGTCGTTCTAGAACCTGTTTTCTTTAGAATGGATGGTGTTGAAACATTGTTAGAAGTTTCTGATGCTTTTGATTTAGAAAGAGTTGATGCCTGTCTCCTTGCTTCTTTATCAACGATGTCATTATATTTAGAGTCATCATCACTGCCACCAGTATGAGCCATTACATGTTCGAATTCGATAGAACAATTCATGAATTCAAGTTGCTGAATGAGCTTCTTACAAACAGATATTGCTTTAACGTTAACTTTGGCGTTCTTCTTACCCGTAATAACATTGATAGCATATTCAGAGTCACTCTTTATCGTAATATTCTCTCCATTTAAGTTAAGTTTGTTAACAGAATACCACAGGGCATAACTTATGGCTTGTATTTCTGCAGCATTATTAGTTGAATACTGAGACCCACTTCGTAATATTGTTTTCCCATCTATAAATACAAACAAACAAGCCCATCCAGCTGGTGCATCTTTCTTATTGTTTAGAGCACTGCCATCTGTATAAATAATGACCATTTATATCTGATTATATTTAAAAAAATAAACCATCAGAACGTTATTAGTCTAGGCCATTCCTTATCTTCTCAATCAGTTTAAAACGACGGACCATGAATATGATAACCATTACTAGAACAATGATTAATAATATGGATATTATGAACTTGAAAACAAACATGAGTTTACATTGAGGACTACAATCATTTCTGAAGTATGTTTTATATATACTAGTTAGTTTGAAATCAGTTCCAAGTATATATAAATAGAACAAGAGATCATTATCACCAAACATGCTCTTGGCATAATCATAAAGAGTTGATGAAGGTATATCTGCCTTCATACATGCTTCAACAAACACTCTCTTCAAAATAGAATCTGATTTCAAATCAGTGTACATGTTTGATTTATCAAATCCATATGTGAACATGAATGGAATTGATAAAACATAGCACTTTTCCTCTACGAATTTTGCAATCTCAGGCATAAGATCTTGCATTTCCTCTTGATTAGTAAGCTTAATATAGCAACGCTTAGTTAGTTCTTTCATTTATAAATGGATAAAGTTTATGCTTTGAACTCTACTTCTTCAAGCTTATCAAATACAATGAATGATGATGTATCAATCTTCAAAACATCCTTTATGGAATCAAATCTCTCCTTTAATTCATCGTATATGCCTAGTTCTCTGGATTCTTGTATTAGAAGTCCACGCTTATCATAAACACGTTTACACAGTGATTCATAAGCTTCTTTATCCTTTGATTCGTTAATACAATCAATATCATACTGAGCTGATGCAATAACAAATTCTATATTCATATGCATTCTCCTAACTTGTTCATCATGAGTTAATGTTTTATCCTTACGATCTTTGAAATTTAATCTAAATTCACGAGCTTCCTTGATCATATCATCATAAAGTTTATTGTAATCAAAGTCAACCTTCTGATCAACGAACTTAGTATTAACATACAAGAAGTCACTCTCAAAGTTATTCTTAAGCTTATTTATCGTTAGAATATTTGAATCAACCTTCTCCATATTTCCTTTATTTGCAAAGTCATAAAATTGGGCGAATAATCCATAGAACATTGCTTTATATTGATCCATGAAAGCATTTACAAAGTGTTTTATATCCCAGTGTTGTGACTCCCATGAGTTGATTTGTAATTTGACATCAAATATACCCTTCATATACCTATGGAGCAAAAATATTAGCTTTAAATTTACCAACGTCTATATCTTCTGAATGATTGTTTCTCAGGAGATTGTGGTTGTGGTTGTGGATGAGATGACTCTGCCTTAATGCAAACTACAATTATAACTATCAAAATAAGAATAAATATTACAGCTCCACAAATTGCATATATTTTGCCAAGCGGAGATTTAAAAGCGAATGGAACATCATAACGTGGACCATGATGATGGTGGTGATATATCATTTGAAATATAAAAAATAATGAAAACACTCACTGCCAATGATTAGTTATTTCAATAAATTGAAGTCTCATTGTTTTGACATCACCCTCAAACCATTCATTTCCAAAATTTCCATGTGTATCATCCTTTATTAGTTTGAAATGAAGCTTGAATGCGGTTATTAGATCTCGTTCGCTTTCATTTTCATCTCTCACTCTAGATGTCATTATTATTGAAGCATTTCTATATTCTGGCGTCTGAAGTCTTCTTAATAAATCACTTGCTTTACCGATCTTATATTTAGACGTTCCCTTATCCGCATATGCTTGTAGTAAATAAAGACCCTTATGAGTGAAGTCATCATCACTTGGAGGATTCATGAACTGTTTGAATTCATTCCAGCGCGTATATTGTAATGTATATTTCCACTTCTTCTTTATTTGAAATGCTTTTCTAATACCAATTCCAGGACCATTATACTCATTAATATGAACATTCATCAATAAGAAGTATAACCATTTATCATCTTTATTAAATTGACTACATATACTCATCATCTGTGATTCTGGAATAACAATCAAATCGCCTTTTCTTTCAATCTTAGATGGTGGTATCTGATTGAGAAGATTGAATGATGCAGGTATATTTTCTTTAATTCTTGTGTCCTTGAGTACATCATAGTTATTATCTAAACTATATTGAATGTAAACATAAGCATCTGGAGTATATTTAATTTCATAAATCTGATCATTATAAGATATTGAAGTTGATTTTGTGTAGCATATTTCTGGTAATTCCTCTCCTGTAGATAACAACATATCAATAATTAAGAACTCATTCTCATCGGTAATTTCATTTAGATTGAGTTTATATGAAGGTATTAATCCTTCATAAATATACTTTGTTTTTAAGAACTTTATAGTTTCACTCTTCAGCATATATGCTGCAAAAAATACTTAAAATCTAGATGATGGTACAAAATAACCTTCTTCATAAGGAGATGCATATAACTTTCTGTTTGCAAAATCAATTAAACTTTTAAATTCTGGAATAGATGGCATCATGGCTCTTATTTCATCTGAAAGATTACCATCTTGATTGATTATTCTAATTAATTCTCGAGCATCGTTTCTAATCTTCTTTATTTTGGCATCATCATACATCTCTCTAGAAGCATTCTTGAGTATATTATTAATAAGCACAATATAGTTACCGATTCTTGGAGTATGATATACCTCCACAGACATTTATAGATAATTAAATCTTATGAATTTAATGACGATGAAATGATCGAACTTGTTATTGTTTTGATGTTTATGCTTTTGATATTTGGCTTATTTTTCCATTTATTCAATAAAAATAAATCTTTGAAAGGTGGTGAATACATAGTATCAAATGAAAGACGATAAGTTTATATATTCGTTAGAGGACGAATCAAAATCATTGAATGAAACATTGATTTATAAATCATTTGCCCCATATACCCATTTATTATAAAATAGTTTGAACTCATTTATTGATATACCAAGTTTATTATTTTTATTAACAATTTTCATATATAAATCAGTAATGGTTTTTAATAATTCTGTATCAGTATCATCTAATTGCGTTACTATAAAATTAGGATATGAACTCATGATGAAATTAAACCACTTATTATATTTAAGCTTCTTAAAGATTTCTAATGCTTTATTGAATAATAAATCATATGGTATTCTGTCATTGTTACTAAAATAAATGGTTAATAAATCAATAATTTCATGTTCATTCATGCTTTTTATAAATATGGATAATTGATGTATTTTATTTATAGGTTTCATTTTATAATATAAGTTAACATTTTTATATATTGGAAACTTTTCAGATGTTAATGAAACTTTCTTGCATTTATGAAACATGTTTCTAATATTTTTTGATTTAGAAAACATATTACCTTTAATAATAATTGATAACCTATAATTACAAAACATATACTCGCTGTTAATTACATTCGAGAAATCACACTCAGTCATGATTTCAATCCATGAATTGTAAAACATATATGATGTATTTGTTGCGTTAGATGTATTTAGGTTATAAATTTCACCAGATATATTTTCAAACGTATGTGAAAAATCAGTAACCGCTGAAGTATCTACGTTCTTAAAATCTATTCTTATATTTTCAATATTTTGATGTCTAAACCAGTTCATAATATATTTAAATGGTCCATTTATCTTTATGGTATCGAACTCATAATAATTGTCCTCATCATTGTATATTGGAACTATTAAAACACTTTCACTTAATAATATTGTCATTACTAATCAAGATTTAAAAAATAATTTGAGTCAACATCTACTTGGATATCAACTTTTCAAGAGTCTTTTTGCTTATACTTCCAGCATGTTTATGACCTTTATATCCTTCAATAGAAGTCAAATCAAAATCACTTCTACTTCTCAATGATACATGATCAAATTTTGGATACGTTAATGCTGCTATTGTTATGTCTTTGTGTTCATTCAGTAAACGATTTCCAACATAAGTAGCAAAAGGACCTCTTATTTCAACAACTCCTATATTTCCATACTTCTTATATGTTTTTATAGACTGAGCATATGCACTGTTTTCATCTTTCTTAACTTGTTCTATTGCTGATTTCTGGGGGCCATTGAATGCAAATGTCTTCAATCCTAATTTGAAAACCGTATAGAACATGGAGTTTATGAAGTGCGTGAACGCATTCTTAGTTAACTTACCATCTTTAACTACTTGTACATCATTTCTATCCATCTTTGGCTCAAGCATACCTTGGAAACATCTATTCAAATCACAAGCTAAATCAAACAGTCTATGATCTGATTGCCATGTATCATAAATTCTTATTAATTCAACAAACCTATCAGTTACTTCTGTATGAACTGGAGTATAATAATACTTGTAGAATAACTCAGTCCCACATGATTTCTCATCATGTTTATGTCTTGAATAAGGATCCTCAACTAACCACTTAGAGCTTTCATGGTGATCAAGTATAGTCATGTTGTCAGTCACTTGTTCAGGAGGGAATGATAAATCTGCCACGACTACTTCATCATAAGCATCTATAACTCTTCTGTCATAAACTCCATATTGCCATACATATATAGCATCAAATCCTAGTTGTCCTTGAACTGCTAGAACTGCTGATCCAATACCGTCAAGATCGTTATGCGTAATTAATAACCTTGTCATAATGATTGATCGTTAAAAAAGTAATTTTATCAATATATTTACTCATATCTAATTCTAGTATCATGTTCATTAGTGAATATATCCTGAGTCAATAATAACATAGATATTTCTCCAGATTTCGATCCATTGGTACCATATCTATAAATCCATGGGTAATTATAAGCTTCATCAAATTCATTCACAAGCCTGTATGAATTTTCATTCACTTTAGCATAAACTCTACGTTTATAACGATTAATGTTAATGTGTAGATCATTATATTGTTCAAGTAGTTGTTGTTTTCTTTCTGTCTCCGCACGTTGTTCTTGATGTTGACGGTTGTTATTCTTAATCCTTTCATTAATAACTTGAAGATTGCGAACGACTTCATATTTCCCATCAGCATTCATAAGTCTATTGATTTCATCTATAAATCTATGAAAACTAGGGATATAGATCTTAATGTTACGTTGATATATGTCCAAGATATACTCTTCAAGCACTTCATTTTCCGTTATAAACTTAAATGAATCCAGCCTATTTGAATCTATTTGATACAACAGATAGGCATCATTAGGAACACTGCGTCTATAATTAGAAAGTTGGCCATTATAAGTACTAAGCCAAATTTCATCATCTTCACAATCGTTTCTCTTATCAATGTCACTCGGTTTAGATTCTGAGAAGTATATAATGAAAACATCATGAACTGTATTTAATTTCTGATTATTAATCGATAGAATACCTACACGTTCATTAACTTCAGCAATTGCATTTGAAACATCATGCATATCCTGAGTTAAATATCCGACATCTCTACGCAAATGAGATACGTCTTGAGTTGATCCTAGATTCATATTGTATAGTTCATCGATTGTTTCTTGTAATTGCTCATTTTGCCTTCTAACTTCTCTTATTTCAGTTAACAAGTTTGTGTTTTCACCACGTAAACGTTCATTCTCTATTTCTAGCTGAATTAATCTTGTTCTAGTTACTTCTTCTATAGTTTGATTAGTAACATTAGCTATCTCTAATTCAACAGTAAGAAGCCTAGTTAGATCAGATCTAATACGAGGAAACCTCTTCATAAGTATATAAACTACAATATCAAAGTGAACACAATGGCATGAACTTGGATTCATACGAGGTCCGAAGAACTTATAAATAGGAGGAACTTGAAGTGTATTGAAGTCATCAAGTTCATATTCATCACGTTCGATACAACATAATGAATTCAAGAGTTCTTCAGGGTCATAATGACCTTCTTCATCTGGTAAAACAAGCTTCATTTCTGGTCTGTCGATCGACAGACCATTTTTAAAATCTGTTTCCTCGAGTTCCTTCTTGAATAATGTATTGAACCATTTCTCCTCGTTGATATGAAGTGATATGTAGTTAATATGGTCGATATTCTCTTGGAAACGTAAGAAGAATTGAACAACATCAAACAGTTCTTTGTCTTCATTCTTTCCGTATTTATATTCATTTCCCTCAACATTCACTATCAATGAGCGCAAGTTAGCATATAACTCATCATTGAATTTAAATGTAGATATGGTGAAGAAATCCCTCTTATTTATCGCAAATCTTTCAACTTTAATCTCCATACTTGAATCTTTAGATTCTTGTCCGACTTGTCGGCTTAATGTATTTATCTTAAAAAAGTAGTTTTCTCAATGTATCTACTCAATAGATATAAAACCATTGAATATTAACTTAGCAGGCAATGGATATTGCATGTTCATGAATCCATCTCCATATGCTAGTTTATATCCTCTGAAATCACAAGTTATATCACATTCACGAGTATTATTTGATACTGATCTGATATCATAAACAACTCCTTTGTATCTATGTTTTGATAGATCTATATCGTCGAATGCAATGACTTGAACGTTATCTATCTTTTCAGCAATGATCTTGGCATATTTACACTCATCTCCATATGCAATAACTATACAGACGTCTTTATAACATAGTTCATCGATTATATCGATATCTTCTCCATGTTGATATACAAACGTATTAATACCTCCTTCATTACAGCATTTCATAAGTTCTTTGTAGTAATAGTGATGTCCCATAAATACAACATTAATAGATGAGTTTGAACTATTGATTTCAAATATGCCTTCTTTATTAATTGGATAAACTTGTTTTCCCTTAGCTATCTTAATATAATTAGCATATGTAGTTCCTTCAGAAACATCGTTATGTTCATAAATGATGGGGTTTATTAATTTCTCTTTGCCATTCTCATATGTTAATCCATATATCCTAATTATATATCTAAACATTTCCTCGAGCGTAGTAAATGGCCCATGAATTCCAGTTAGTGCCCACCAAGTTCCTTCGGCTACATAATAACGATCGTTGTATTGGTATGTTACAATGGAATGATTTGAATCGTTATATTCTAAGTAATACAGTGTTACATTAGTAACTTTATCTATATTTTTGAGCTTAGTTTCAAAGTAATGAGCAGCATCATGACACTTCACAAGTCGCTCTGTTTTCATCTCTTCCAATGAACGAAGCTTCCATAAATTAATATCAGTTGGATCATATAGATAAGTTTTGAACTCATCGAACATATCAGCAGAAGGTTCAGTTTCTTCCTCTTCAGAAACATGTTCGAGCGTATATTCCATCGTTTTAATAAGACGTTTATAACCACCCATAGCAGTAATGCAATCCTCGAAATGTTTTGACCAATATTCATCTTTATAATTACGTCGAGCATGTTCTACATCAGATATTAATGAATGTAAACAAGATAAGAAATTCTCTAATGTAATCTTGTTACTCAAGAAGTTATTGAGATGATCATTGTAATTAGAAGCTAATGAATATAGCTCATGAAATTTGCCTTCATTTGGGTCACAGTCATTAGGGTCTTCTTTTTCCTTAAAACCAACCCATTCGTCAATCATATTAAACAATTCGTATTTAATATCAGGACGGTAACCATTGATTAATTTTCTAGATGAATTGATTGGAAGCAAGTATTCATCATGGAAATCATAGACCCAATTCTCTAAAGCAATCCATTTTTGACCACCACCTATACAATGGCCTTTCTTAGGAATTAACTTCCATGCATTCATATCTTCGAACTTATCTGAGTCATATGCATCATAGAATAATTGTTTAACTATGCTAGCGTAATTTATAACATAGTTCTTAATTAATAGTTTTTGATCCTTATATCTTGGATATCTTTTCTTTGCTTTCGTAAGAAGAAACCTTATTGGAATAGGCATATAACAACACTACAAAAAAGTAGTTTTATTAATTGTTTATTCATAATTGATTCTTGTCTCTAATTCACTGGTAAATCTTGACGTTCTTAATAAATTTAGTTCCATTAGGCCCGTATCTATACATCGTCAATATCCTCCACTAAAACAAGTTCATCATTAACTTTCGCATATAGTTTAATCTATAAAATCAAGGCAAAAAGAAGGGCGACTTACGCATACCTCTTCGATTGAATGATAGTTACTAAAGAGGTTTCTCTATGCTGCGCCCCCTTTTTAATGACTGCCACATCATTATACTTGGAAATCAAAACATTATTCTGTCGCCTGGTGTATATTCATCGTACTCATAAAATCTGACGATCCAAGTCTTTGAAAGCTCACCCCAAACTTTATTTATATATTCGTCCTCACCGCTATGAAGTTCCTTGTAGAAAGTTCCGTTCTGAAGATAAACTTCGTAGACTCTGCATGTGTTTCCATATTCATCAGTTACCTTTCTATCAGTTCTCCTCATTCCGATAACTGTTGCATGATAACTCGGATCAATTATATCGTCAATAAGTCCCATCAAGTCTTCGTACGCGCCACCTAAGCCATCCATAAAGTTTTCATACTCCTGTCTAGTCATACGTTCGGCAAATATCTTTCTGTAAGTTTCATCGTTGTGTTGTTTGGTGTCCACTAACTTACATACACGATCATACATTCGCCTAACATATTCATAAATTTCGTATAAATACTCTAGGATTTGATAATAAGCTTCGCGTCCGTTGTCAGATATTACATCTATATTCGTTAACTTCTTGAATCCAGGAAATGAACAAATGTCATCTTTAGAGCCATCTTCCATGATGAAACCAGCTACAAGTTTGTCATCCTCGAACCAATAACTAAGTTCAGACATATCGAGACAATATCTTATATCCATCAAATGATCAAAATAAGGCTCGATTTCATAGTACAACATGTGGCAGTCTACTTCGGAATTAGATAAATCTTTATAACTAATTGGCATACTTCGAAAAATAAAAACTAAAATCAGTTATTGCTTAATAACACCTTGTTCTAGCAAATGCTTCAGCTTCTCCAGGAGTAGGAGTTGATTTAGTTTGTCTTGCTTCTTCAGATTCAAATGCATTTCCAAGTAGAGGCATAATGGCTTAACTGATAAGTGAATTGTTGGACTTTGATTTATTGCAATGAATGATGAACATAAATAACGAAGCAACTTCTATTTCATCGAAATCTTCTTGATCAATATCTCCATTATTATTTACGTGTCCTTCTATTAAATCAAACCGATTATTCAGTTGGTCCGATCGTACTGGCTGATTATGAGTTATATACTCCTTCATCTCACTTACATAATCAGATTGATTTGAATTGTTAACATAAACATCATATATGTTCTCTCTATAAATCAATCTACTTAGATAGTTAAGTAAATCCTATGTGGAAATAAACTCTACGAGAGTTTATTTCTAGATTTCATCTCTTGAAGCTTCAGAGATTTAGTTTGGCAATGGAAAATCCTTTGAAAAAGGAGGAGAAGGGTCCTTTAGGGCCCAACTGTAATCCATTCTTTAAAAAAATGTAGTTTTATTAGAGTTACTGTGATAATAACGTATACAGTTCCTCCAGGTCTTCTCTCTTGAACAAGTCATCAAATCTCTTGTATTCTATCAGAGACACACCTTCATTCTTCATTATTTTTATCTCATAATCCTGATTCTGTATATATTTCTCCATTGATTTATAGAGATGTTTCCATGCATCACTATCTAAGAAATCAACCATGTCATTAGGACTGATATCTATATATCTAGTGGTATTACCTAGACGAGTTGTATCTCTTGTCTTAGTATTGATATCTAATCCTGGATATTGATCACTTGGAAATAATAACAAACACATGATCTTATATGCATCGGAAGGCTTGAAATTTCCAATGGTTATCTTAACTTCATCAACATAGAGCATGGATGTTAATAAAGTTTCTGCCTTTCTAAGATTATGTTCAATAATAAACCTATGAACGAATGACACTATAAATCTAGATAATGAAGACTCTGGAAGAAACTTCAACTCATTTAATATATCGTGATAGTTACCAGTATATCTATATATAGGTTTTATTATAGTATCAATAAACTCCTCTTGTATCTCTTCAGATGAGTTAATAATGTGTTGTATATCATCATAGAACGTCATGATTAATACACCTTGAAAAAATAGATTCTTCGTTAACTTCACTCATTACTCTTCTGGGACTTTATTAGTTACAGTTCCATGAACCTCACGTAGAAGACGTGAATGCTCTCTGTCAGAAATAAAGCTATAAATAGATACGACCAAGCTAATTATTGAGAGAACTAAGGCCATAACTTGTAATATCATTTATTCGAGACAAAAATGGATTAACACTCAAGATGTAAATGTTCTGATTACAAAACTGACTTATAAAGATCTATGAATTCTGATATAAATTCTATATTCGGACTATTTAATGTATCATAATATCCTTTATACTTTGTTTTTAACATCAAGTACTTTGAATCATCTAATTTATGTGTCTTATGTTCATGTCTTATGATTTTCATAATGCTCGATAATGTTGCTATAATAAATTCTCCATGCATAGACTCTTGGAATGAAATGAGATTGTTTAATGATTTTTGATTTGGTGATCTTAATTCATCAATGAAATCACGAAATATCTCACTGAGATCTTCATCTATAGTATCTATCATTGATATAAAGAAATCTGGTTGTACATGATAACCTGTACACAATACTTTATCTTCAGGATCTATACGAAAATACCATGGATGACCTTCCATTTCAGGAATAAATTCTATATGTCTGAACTCTAAAGGTATATATTTCATTTCCATACGCGCATTTAAATCATCATCGTCTATATGTTCTTCTATGATATTAATGGTACTCTGGAAATTCTTTACAGTGAAAATTTCTTTGAAGTGAAATGAATAATGACGAATTGGAATTGATCTATAACAATGTTTAAACACAGAATCCAAATAAATGTATCCAGTTTCCTTATGAACTTTGAGTATTAATGGCGCACAGCAGTATCTAATATAATTAGGATTCTTACATTGTTTTATAGTGATAACGTTTTGAACGTTAGGATCGGTTATAACTTCTGGAAATGGGTTCATTATCTGATGATTAAAAAAATCAATTATATCAGATCATGTTTATTTGTTTTCTTCCATTTGTTTAATAATTCTAGCCTTTCTTCTAGATACGGCAGCAGGTGTTAACTCTTTTTTAAAATCACTGAATATAGATGAATTTTCATTAATTAAACTGGCGATCTTATTTGGTTTCAGTTGATTCATTTTTAATGCAATGAATTCATTGATTGAGTATCGATCTGTGGGATTTGTATTAATACTTGTTTTTTCATAAATTGTATCTATATCTACGTTTTGTATATCTGCTCCTTCGTTTACTATTAAGAACAGTTCATAGTCTTCATCAATAGCCTTAAACTTATTAAGCATTTCTTTAGATCGTTGTAATTGATCTGACATTCTTAATGTTCCAGAATAACACTTACATTGATAAAGCTTTTTATTTTGTATGTCTACAAGATCAATACCAGTATCTCTATGAGTAAGACCAAATTTCATTATATATGAATCTGGCAAATCTTTATAGAGAAATGCGTTATATTTTCTAGACATCTCTGATTCAAATAAGAAACCATAAGCTTGATTTGTCTGCATTAGGTCAAAATAGTCTTTCCTTTTTCTATACTCTTGTTCATTAAATGTAAACAGTTCTTCAGAATTATACGCTAGGATATAATAAATATGATCAATTATTTCTTCAAGTTCGTACCCGTCGTTAACAAGATACTGATTTCTAGTTCTTCCAAGCGTAAGTATTTTTGATCTCTTTTCCTTAACATAATTATATACTTTATCACGTTTTGTTTTACTATCAAATAGATCTTTAATAACTACAGAGCTTGAAGTTTCTACCTGATTATAATTCTCATGCTGTAATTTGAGTTTATTTGCTATAAGCGTTAATTTAAGAGAACCATTTAAATAGTTTGTTTCTAGTAGTCTTTCTTTTAATGTTTCATTTTCAGTTGTTAGTTCTTCATTGCATTTCTTGAGTAACGCGATTTCATTTTCATACATCGTTTTTAATTTAATATTCATCATAGCTGATTTATGACAAAGTATGTTAACCATACGTATATATCTTATGGCTCTCTTTTTCGATATCCAAAACAGAGTGTACATGAATAAATCAATATGGATAAATCTGCCTATTAATTCTTTAGGACATCCATTGTTTAAATCAAAGTAACAAGGATGTAATTTAAGCTGTTTTATTATATTTTCATCCGTGTATTCAAG
>JAEEGL010365735.1_pt1 | contig 45182 bp, 30 predicted proteins | sample 9134231 | NCBI WGS metagenome assembly JAEEGL01 (sample SAMN16246548, study PRJNA631951) | gut metagenome | biome: gut microbiome; feature: rumen; material: fiber-attached | host: Bos | place: Iran: Karaj | collected 2018-10 | reverse complement strand
TTCGCCAATACGGCCGCAAATGAAAAAAGACAGAGCTGCGGCCGTACGAATTTCTCATTTATACGGCCGCAAATAAGGAAAAGGAGGAATGCGGCCGTACCTCCCACCTTGCCAATACGGCCGCAATTGGAAAAAGACAGAGCTGCGGCCGTACGAATTTCTCATTTATACGGCCGCAAATAGGGAAAAGGAGGAATGCGGCCGTACTACCTTCCTTGCCAATACGGCCGCAAATGAAAAAAGACAGAGCTGCGGCCGTACGAATTTCTCATTTATACGGCCGCAAATAGGGAAAAAGAGGAATGCGGCCGTACTACCCACCTTGCCAATACGGCCGCAATTGGAAAAAGACAGAGCTGCGGCCGTACGTAGCAACCGCAGCGGTAAAATCGAGGTTTTGTGTGCCAGCTGGGCGCTGTCTCTCGGCCGGGCGCCAGCTTACTCGCCTTGGAAACACCGCCTGAAAAGCTAAAAACGAAAACCAGGCGGTGTTTTGTGCTCATTTCGATCAAAGACAGCGACAACTCTAAACTCTAAACTCTTAACTCTGAACTCTGAACTCTTAACTCTACACTCTTAACCCTCTTCCCTCATCACTTCATCAATTGCCGCCCACAGCTCTTCGATGCCTGTGCGGTCGAGTGCGGAAACGGGATAAAAATTTTCAGCGGAACCTGCGCCGAGCGAAGCGGATATTGCCCGCACGCGCTCCTTGCACTTCATTCTGGAGAGTTTGTCGCATTTGGTAAGAACGACGGCGTGCGCAAGGCCGGATTCGCAGATCCAATTATACATCACGATATCGTCTTCGCTCGGGTCGTGGCGCACGTCGAGCAGCAATATGACCATATAAAGCTGGGGCCGCACGTTCAGGTACTGCTCTATCACCCTGCCCCAGAGCGATTTCTGATCCTTCGAAACTGCCGCGTAGCCGTAGCCGGGAAGATCCACGAACATCAGTTCGTCGTCAATATTATAAAAATTTATCTGCCTTGTCATCCCCTGCGTACTGCCGCTGTATGCGAGCCGTTTGCGTCCGACGAGCGCGTTGATCAACGACGATTTTCCGGCGTTGGAACGGCCTGCGAATGCGATCTCGAGCATGTCGGTAACGGGATATTGTTCCGGTTTCACAGCAGATATTACAAAGTGCGGATTTTTAACCAGCATATCAGCGCCCTCCTTCGGCGGAGAAATGGTCGCTCAGATTTTTTAGAAAAGTTCTGCGGTGGATCGGACTTATCCCGAGCTCCTTGATCGCGGCATAATGTGCGGCGGTGCCGTAGCCTTTATGCGCGGCAAAGCCGTAGCCGGGATACTGTTTATCGTACTCCTCCATGAGGCGGTCACGCGTGACTTTCGCGAGTATCGAGGCAGCGCCTATCGTGACGGAGAGAGCGTCGCCGTGCGTTATCGAAAGCTGCGGTATTTCTATTTTCGGCACGTGAACGTGATCGACAAGTATTGTTTCCGGTTTTATCGCTCCTGAGCGCTCTGACGCGTCTTTTAAGGCATTTTCGACGGCGCGGCGCATAGCGAGGTACGTTGCGTTTAAAATGTTCATACGGTCAATTTCCGAGCTGTCTGCGAGGCCGACACCCCAGCCGAGCGACATTTCTTTTACCGTTTCAAAAAGTGCATCGCGTTTTTTCGGAGTCAATTTTTTAGAATCGTCTGCTTCCGGAAACGGGCCTTGGGCTCTGAAAATAACGCATCCCGCTGCGACGGGACCAGCCAGAGGTCCTCTGCCCGCTTCGTCAAGTCCCGCGATGATCTTTATGCCCTTCTCCGCAAGCCCGCGCTCATATTTAGTAAGTTCAAAAAAGTGTTCTTCTGTCATAAAGAGACTGCCTCCCCCGCACATGAAGGCGCAGCGGCCACGGAGACAGGCGGCCGGTCGAGCGATATTCTTCCGAGCTTTCCGCCGCGGAAATCGTCGAGCACCATTGCGCACGCGCGGTCAATATCAGCCACGCCGCCCTTTCTCATGCAGCCTTTTTTTATTGCCGCCGCCTCGAGCGCGGGAAAACCCACCGTCCCGATGCGTGAAAGAACTGCGTTGTCCGGATCCGCGTCTCCGGCAGATAGCAGCTTTTCCTCGTCGATAGAATATTTTTCGGCAAGTACTCCCGGGTAATTGTCAAGAATATACAGCAGCAGAAACGAGGCGATCTCGGCGCGGTCGAGTATATCGTCTTTTATGGATCCGATGCTCGCGAGGCAGTACCCGGTGCGCTGGTCGTCAAATTTCGGCCATAACAGTCCGGGAGTATCGAGCAGTACGATGCTCTCGTCTACTCTTAGCCATTGTTCGCCGCGCGTAACTCCGGGCCTGTCGCCCGTAACGGCGGAGGCTCTTCCGCAAAGCTTGTTTATAAAAGTGGATTTTCCGACGTTGGGAATACCGACGACCATCGTTTTTACCGTGTATTGACGCATTCCGCGCTCTTTTTTTCGCGAGAGTTTTTCGCTCATCAATTCGAGCACCGCCGCTTTCACGGCTTTAACGTCGGATCCGGTTTTGGAGTCGGAGCTGATCAGTCTGATGCCGCGCGATCTGAATTCTTTAACAAATGCCTCGGTAACGGCGGGATCGGCGAGATCTGATTTATTAGCGACAACGACGCGCGGCTTGTTTTTCAGGATGCGGGCGATCTCAGGATTCTCGGAAGAAGAAATTGCCCGTGCGTCAAGCAGTTCGACGACGGCGTCCACTTTGGACAGGTTCTCCGTTAAAAGCCTCCTGGCCTTCGCCATATGCCCGGGGAACCACTGGATATTGACCTGGTTTCCCTTTTCATTATCTGCGTTCATACTTACCTCGCTTCTGGTTTTTCGGACAACGGCTCAGGAGCCGGATCTCCGCTGCCATTGCCCGGTCCCTGACCGTCGCCTTCCTGAGGCATTGTCCTTTCCGTACCGGGCTGCACCTCGCCCGTGACCGGCTGATCATCACCTGGAAGAGGCGGATCTCCCGGCTGAGGAGGTACGTACGTTCCGTTCCGGATTGCCTCCAGGGTATCGAGCGGCGTATAGTCGATCACAGGATTACCGTCGAGGTAGATCGTTTCGAGCGCGGGCATTTTTATTACTTCGTTTATCAGCCAGATATAATTATCACGCACGTCAAGCGTGGCAAGTTTCGGGGCTTTTTCCGCTCCGGCAAGGCTGAAGATAGTGTTAGCGCGTACGATAAGCGTCGTAAGTGATTCCATTCCGCTAAGATCAGGAAAGGCGCGCAATGCATTGTACGTTGCGTCAACGTATTCAAGTTTCTTCAGTCCCGCGATCGCATCTAGCGACGGCACCATCCCGTTCGACATATAAAGCGTTTTAAGCTCGGTAAGGTTCGAAAGGGCGCTTATGTCAGAGATGCCGGCTTCGTTGTTATCAGCGTCTATCCTGAAGCTGTTGCTGATGTTGAGATATTCGAGCGAAACGCAGCCTTCCAGCCCGGAAAGATTTGTGAGCCTGTTGGTCTGGATATCGAGACGCTTCAAAGTTTTCAGTGAGCCGAGCGCGGAAACGTCCGTTATGAGATTGTTGGAAGCATCCAGTATTTCGAGCATCGGGAGCGTTCCCGCGGGAGAGATATCCAGCCCTTTTTCGCGGTCTCCGGTCATAACGGTGAAGTTTTTGGCAATATTAAGCGTTCTCAGATTTTTCAGTGAAGTGAGGGGCGTAAAATCGGCGATCCTGTTGCCCATGAGGTCAAGTTCTTCGAGTGACGTGAAATATGTTATTTCGCGTATGCTGACGATCCCGCTTACGCGCGCCGTGAAGCTTTTTATTTCCGCCAGATCAGCCGGATAAATGCTTCCGATGTTTCTGCCTATCGCCTCTCTCACCGCGTTTTCGAAATTTATGTCGGTGAATGTTATAGGAACTTCGGTCTGGGGCGTGGGACTGGGCACGGAAGTCACGAGCGATACCGGTTCTTCCGTGGGCGGTGCCGTAAAGACGTTGTTTATCGTCACGGGCGGAAGTTCAGGAACGTTGTTAACGCGGCATCCTGATAACAGCAAGGTCAATGCAAGCGCCGATATTGCGCATACAGCAACAGTCCTGATAATTACGGATATGAATCTACGCCGCATTTTTCACTCCTTTCCGTCCTACCGATGCCGGCTATGCTAAATCGACAGGAACGATCTGACTGAAATTCCCCGCTTCCCTGCTTTTCCCGTCAGACCAGACGCAGAGCTTCCCTTCCGAAACGAAAAGGACGTTATCGATGAGGCTGTCGAATATGATGGTGGATTCGACAGATGAAGATATCCGTTTAAAATATCCGGAATCGGCGAGGTCAAGCGATATGCCCCCGTAGCCGTAACTGCGCAGGAGCAGATATTTATCGACGTCCGCGCCGTAAAGTCTTATCTGCTCGTTCATGTTGTACTGTTCTACCGCGTTTCCGTTGCCTATCAGTGCGATCATATCGGATTCCGGGAGCGTAAAGAGTACGAACGGTTTTTCCAGATATTTGTATATGTTTGATGATATCTCAGATATCAGGACCGGTTTCAGGCCGGTGCTGTAAATGTTTACGCGGTAAAGCGCGCCTTCTGCAAGCTGATAATAAAGGTAGTTGGTTTCTGAGTCATACAGACTGCGCTGGATGCCTTCAACGTATATCAGTTTCTCTACTTTTCCCTTTCCGTCAGCCCGGCATATCCTCTCCCCGTTCCCTTCAGGCACTGTGTATATGATCAGGCCGTGTTCGGAAGCCGCGTATATGACGCGTTTTATTTCTTCCGCGACAGTCTTCACGGACTTTCCGTTAAAGTACATGAGCGAGCCGTACGAACCGGAAGCGTTTTCGACATAGATATAGGATATTGCCGCGTTTGAATTGAACTTTCTTTGTTTCGTCGGATTTTCGTAGATCGTTGCCTGCTTAGTAACGTCTACGGGACTGCCGCCCGAAATTTCGGATACGACACCGCCTTTATTGTCCAGGATCAGAAGGGACTGGCCTCTGTGGCAGTAGATATATTTGTCTTTCGCGGAGAAGCCGTAAGGCTGGTAGTAGGAGATGTTTTCGGCGACCGGGCGTTCGGCGCCGCCGGAAGTGTAGAGTGTGAGCGTGGCAGTGCCGGCTTCCTGGTCGATATCCTTAAGGAAGAGGAGTCCCGCGTTCCCGGTAACGTAATATTTATCCGGAACGGTTTCGGAAGGAGCGGCCAGCTCCGTTACCTGCTTTCCTTTAATGACCTTGAGTGAATTGTCCGTGCCGAAAATGACGGTCAGCGTTCTGTCGCCCGTCATTGAAAACTGTTTTACGCCGGAAGCCAGAGGTCTGCGGCGTTCGGCGGAAATGTCGTATTCATACAGTTCATTGTCACGGACGTAAAGCACGCTGCCGGTGCCTGTGACGTGTACGGCGTCGCTGACGGTATCGTCGATGGGCAGTGCAGTCTTATCACTTCCGCCGAGCACGTAGAGGCCGCTCTTTTCGTCGGTAAAAACGAAGGGATACATAAAACTGCGGCCGAGGCCGTTGTCCCCGTCGCTCCTTAAGCGCGGGTTCTTTTTCGGAAGCAGTGTGAATATGCAGACCACTATGACGGCAACGATCAGCATTGCCGCGAAAAAGCGTACGTATCCTTTTATGTCGCGTTTAACGAATATGCCTTTTTTCTCTTTTTGCGGAGCGGGAGTTTCAGGATCCGGCTGCGGCAATTCTTTATCCGTCATTGTTACTCGCCCTTTCTGTCGGGTTTGAAGTCGCCTGTTATCATAGAAAGATCGTACGGAGTAGCCTGGTAGACGTAATAATTCAGCCAGTTCGCGTAGAGCAGATATGCGTGGCTGCGCCATTGATGGAAAGGCTTTTTAGTCGGGTCATCGTCCGGGAAATAATTTTCCGGGACGGCTATATCGAGCCCTTTTTCTACGTCCCGCAGGTATTCGAGTTTGAGTGTGTCTCTGTCGTATTCGAGGTGCCCCGTCATAAATATCTGCCGTCTGTCGTGAGACGCGCAGACGCAGAGTCCTGCGACGTCGGAAAGGGCGAGTACGTCGATTTCAGGTACTTTCAGCACGTCTTTGAGATCTGTGCCGGTGTAGCGTGAGTGCGGAACGTAGAATATGTCGTCAAAGCCTCTTAAGAGTCTCGTCCTTTTATTCAGTACGTAATGCGGAAATACGCCGAACAGTTTTTTACCGAGGTCGATTTTCGGTACTCCGTAGTGATAGTACATTCCGGCCTGAGCTCCCCAGCAGATGTGAAGAGTGGTCGTCACGTGTTCTTTCGACCATTTCATCACGCGGCAGAGTTCCGGCCAGTATTTAACGTCTTCGAAGGCAAGGTTTTCCACCGGGGCTCCGGTTATGATCAGGCCGTCGAAGTTTTCATTGCTGACGTCGTCAAACGTCTTGTAGAATGCGTGCATGTGGTCTGCGGGTGCGTTTTTGGATTCGTACGTTCCGGGGTGGAGCAGTGTTATGTCTATCTGAAGAGGCGTGTTGGAAAGCATGCGCATCAGCTGTGTTTCGGTGACGATCTTAGTAGGCATAAGGTTCATTATGGCTATCTTCAGGGGGCGTATGTCCTGACGGAAAGCCATATCTTCGTCCATCACGAAAACGTGTTCTTTTCTGAGCGTTTCTCTCGCAGGCAGATTTCCGGGTATTTTTATCGGCATCTAACAATTCCTCTTTTTCGGCCCGTTTGGGGCAATTTCTCTTACGGAGCCTCGCGGTGCATTGTCCGCGCCAAGGTTCCGGAGTACGTTTGATTTTATCATTTATGCGCCATTAAATCAAGGATGGCGAAAAGATTGTCGGCAATGGCGGCGGGTGAGATGAACATGCCTCCGTAGTTTCCGGTGGCGCTGTTATGGGTGTCGGGGAAGCAGCCGTCGAACGCGCCTTTTGCGTAGTCGTCGTACGTTTCGGGGATGTTGTGCGGCATCCATTTTTCTTTTGTGTGGTCGATCATCCACCTTGCTGCGGCGAGCGTTATCCCCTGCCTGAATCTCAGCCAGTCTATCTCGGTATCGAGCTCGGCCCAGTTTATTCCGCCGGACGTCGACTGCGAGAAGACGGCGAGCACCTCCCATTGTACGTGATCGCGCACCCAGTTTGCGAAGTACCAGTCGCTCGAGCAGAGGCAGGGTTTCGTGTTGTAGAGCATAGGCGTATCGGCCGGTTCCCAGAGGTGCGTGAACGGGAGCAGCGTTCTTATCCAGTATACCGCTTTTTGTTTGTATTTTTCTTCGCCCGTGAATCTGTACGCGTTGATACAGGCGACCGCGGCGTGTCCCGCGGCGAGCAGATTTGCGGCATGAAGCGGTGTTTCCCAGAAGTCTCCGCCTTCTGGCCTGATGCAGCTGTCGCAGGAATCAACGGCTTTTAAAGCGAGGCTGCCTATCCTCTGCGCTTCTTCTTCAAATCCGGCTGTGTTTTTAAGCTCCGAGGCAATGCCGAGCAGCGTGATCGCCGGGAGCATGTTCATGTCGAGCGCGGTGTCTTCGGCGAGGCCCATAGGCTCGGCGAATATGCGGGCAACGGCGAAATCGTCTTTTAAGTAGTGCCTGCCGTTCGGTTCGAAACGGAACGTGCCGTCAATGCGCTGATCTTTGAGAATGTTGTCCGCGCGTTCGATCATACGGCGCGCTTTCTCCGCCAGAGCGACGTTGTCCCCCGCTGCCTGCGAGGAGCCGTTTTTATTCGCGTTTTTTTCGTCGCAGATCCGTATTTTCTCGAGGAGGCCCGGGGTCTCTTCATTGTCCGGAAAAGCCTGAGTAAAGCGCCTTACGCAATACGGTACGGCGAATGAATAAGCGTTTCGCTGCGGATATCCGAAGCCTTTTTCGCCGTTCCAAAGGTTCGTGTTGAAATGGTGCGCTATTTTTTTCAGAATTTCTTTATATGTTTCCGGATCATCCATTCCGGGAAGCTCCGGAAGGCCTTTTCGCATAACGTATCTCGCGATCGCATCAGAAGAATTGCCCTTGCACACGAATATTTCGGCGTCCATCCTGAACTGTTCATACAGATGTACCTCCATAGGCGGCTCGGCGTAAATCTGATTTTCATCCTTGAGCCCTTCCGCCTGAGGCAGCATAAGCCCCATCAGAGAATTGTCGTCGCGGTCAATGAAATTCGGCACTGCGAATACCGGCTGCGGGCAATGTACTTTGTAGTTGAACCATCTCGATGCCCATTTGCCCGGATCCCAGCAGAGCGCGATCGCGTCGCCTTCGTGCGAGACTGCCATACACGGGATAGATACTTTATTGACGAACGGTGCATATTTTTCGGACCACGGATACCTGAACCAGTCGTTTCCGCTCGACCATTCCCTGCCGGTGACCCAGTCGATTCCGGGAAAGATCGCGTCTGTTTTCTCTGTGCCGAAAGAATCGCAGCCTACCTTCAGCCACGGCCCTCTGAGATAGCGAAGATACATATTTTCATTTGCCTTAACGCGCATGCTGTAACTGAGTTCCGGGGAGTTTTTGGAGAGTGATACCGTTACAGTTCCTTCAAGTACAGGACGGGTAAAAGGATAATGCATCCACGGTGCGAACGAGGTGCCGTCGAGCAGAGATTGAACGACCGTCGATCTTACTTCGAAAAGTACGTCAATACTGTCTTCGTTCTCTTTCAGGCTGTACGTTTCAGCCTCCAGGCGCATAGGTATCTCCTGGTCGCGCACGAGAACCTCTCCCAGATGGTCAAGCACCGCGAGCAGTTTTCCGTCCGTATTATAGATCTCGCAAAAGCCCCATCCGCTGAGTCTTTTAAACCACACAAGCTTGACAAAAGCGTTTTCCAGCTCGAAATGATCTCCTCCGTAACTGGCCTTCCTGTAACGCGGCATAACTGTATTATCCATATTTAAACTCTCCTCTTAAATTTTTGCGTACAAAAAATGGAACCTGCATTTCACAGGTTCCATTATAATCATTCTACTCAAACAGAGCAAGTGGAATCAACTAATCAGCTGATGGTCTTCCATTTCTCGTTTGCTCTCTGCTCAAGAGCTGCCATACCATCGACAAGGCTTGCCTGTCCGTTCAGAGCTCTCGTAAGAGCAGTACTCAGGTTAGAAGAGGAGAAGATGTCAGCGATCTCGGGAGGAAGCAGGCAGTTAAACTGACCTACGGTAGCGTAGTCTTCAGCTTTATAAACGCAAGCGTCCCAGTTCTTATCGCTCCACTCGTCATTCGGATGCTTCCAGAAGTCGTCTTCCTTAAGTGATGCAAGCAACGGAACAGAACCGCCGGTCTGGCCGTTGAATGCTCTCTGGCCTTCCTGAGTATAGAAGTAAAGTGCAAATGCTGCGGCAGCGTTAGGATTGCTGGTGCGGTTGAATACGCCCCATCCGGAAGAACCTGCGCCAAATGCAGGATGTTCAAAGAGCGGAAGGTTGATAAGATCCCATTTTACAGCTTTCTGATCATATACTTTAGCCTCAGTGTTAATGCTGGGATAAACAAGATATTTGAAAACAGATTCCTTACCGCCGAAGTCACCGCCGATCATAAGGTCGATGTAACCCTGCTGGCATGCGTCGAGAGCTTCCTGGATCGCTTTCAGAGTATCGCCGGAAGTGATGTCGATCTTCTTATCTTTAAGGCTGAACCATTTGCCTCTTCCTTCGTAAGCTTCAAGGAAAGGAATGAACTGAGGAGCGTACGGCATATTCAGAGTAGCGCCGTAGTAATCATCGTCAGTGATCTCTTCGCAGAGCTGAAGGAATTCATGCCAGGTCCATTCAGGGATAACGCGGGAGGTGAGTGATTTGGAAGAAATAGCATCTGCGTTATAGATGAACAGCAGCTGGTTAAAGTCGCGGGCAATATAATACAGGTGATTATTGATCATACCGGCATCATAAATACCGCTGTAAACGTCGCCGCGGTCAATATCAAGTACTTCCATATAGTACTCGAGCGGCATCAGAGCGTGCTGCGTAACAGCATAGTTATACGCGCTGACTTCTGCAAAATAGAAAACGTCGCCGATATCACCGCTGGAAATACGGGTGTTGGGATCGCTCGCAGAGTAGTCTCTCTGAACAGCTACTTTCGGATACTTCTTCTGGAATGCTTCAATAAAAGCATTTGCAGCCTGCTTATTATCCTCGGTGGAACCGCCGGAGTAAGAGAACTTTATGCTTCCTTTAACTTCAAGCTCTGTGCCTTCGGGAGGCATAGTAACGACACCGTCCTGCTCGGGAGCTTTATTACAACCCACGAGAGCAATGACACCGACAACTGCCAGGATGAGAGCAAGAACTTTTATCGTGATTTTTTTCATCGGATCAACCTCCATATTTTTATATTGATATAATATCACTTTTTAAAATTTTGTCAATAGTCAATTGTGTCTTTCCAGGTATACCGCATAAAATATCATACGACAGACCTTTTATGCCGCTACTGCCAGTTCGCATTGACATTGTCCTGGATCTTTTGAAGCAGATCATCCATCGGGACGTTGTCAACGTCTGCGGCGTGCGCGGAAATTGCCTCGCCCACACTGTCGCCGAGTTCACGCGCGGCGTCGATCAGCATATGGGCGGAAAGCGTCGCAGGATAGTCATATTTGTTATAAAGTGAAAAGACCGATGTGTTCTTTCCGGCTACAGGGTATTCTCTCCAGAAACGCCTGCTGTTAGCCGATATCAGAGCGGGTACGCGGAAGCCTGTCGTTCCGGCCAGAGCAACAGCTGCCTCAGGAACCAGTGCATAGAGCGCAAGCTGAACTCTGATCTCGTCTTCCATCAGTATATCGCTTTCCGAATAATCTTCCGGATCGTAATCTCTCACTCTCACAGCTAGTCCGATCGTTTTTACTCCGATGTTAAAGTAATACGGATCTTTCAGTTCTTCATCTTCTGCCTTGAACCTCGGGAAATGCGCAAATTCCCAGGAGAAATCAGCGTCCCGGAGCGCTTCCTGCCAGTTTTGAAGATCGGCGTGCGAAATGACGGCGATACCGATATTTTTAAGTTCTTCGCCTTTCATTTCAGCCGGAGTTTTATCATAAACATATCCGGCAGCCAGGAATTCTTCACTGAACATTTTTAATCCGGCAGAGACTTTGGGATCTGTGAGATTCAGAGTCGCGGAGCCTTTTTTAGGATCGCTCGTTTTGAAGAGATCTCCTCCTCCGCCCAGAGCGAAAGCGCCCCAGACAGAAAAGTCCGTGTAATCAAGAGCTATCGGTTTTTCGATCCCGGCTTCTTTAATTGCTTTTACACACTCAAGAACATCATCCCATGTCCATTTGTCAGACGGAACAGTGAGTCCTGCTTTTTCGAATACGTCGAGATTCACGAGAACAGCTTTGTTTTCATATTCAGTAGGAATCATATAAAGGCGGTTTTCATAGAGCGCGTCTTTATAAGCCGCATCGAAAAGGTCGGAGTCAGGATAGAGTTTCCGGAAGTTTCCGCTGGTATATTCTACAAGGCCGGTAAGGTACGGAGAAAGATCCATCACGTATCCTTTTTCAACGTATTTTGCGAGGCGGTCTGAATCTACCAGGAACACGTCGCCGATACTTCCGTCCTCTACTCTCTGATCAAGAGTGGCGAAATACTCTTCGTACGAAAGTTCGTTGTCGTTGGTGATCTCAACGCCGGGATACTGCATAACATATTCCTGAATGAACATGAATGCAGAAGTATCATTCTGGGCAGTTCTGTAAGTAGAGAGCGTAATTATTCCGCCCAGTTCTTTAGGCGAGGGTTTCGGAGTACGGTATACGTCGGGCCCGGAATCCTCTTCGTTACTTTTTTTCTTACCGCAGGCCGCAAACATTGAGACAAGGAGAGCCAGCGCTAAAAAGAGACATATATTTCTAACGAATCTTTTTTTCATTTTACGTCCTTCCCTCCCTTACTCGATAACACCGATACGCTCGATACCGGCGGCAAGCTTCTTCTGTCCGATTATGAATACGATCAGGACCGGAAGCAGGACCAGCAGACATCCGGCAAACAGTGTCGGTTCTGTCATAGCTTTGGTTATCGCGCTGTCGCCTGCACCGCTGTCGCCCATAAGGTCCGCGAAGTACTGTCTGATATTCTGCAGCTTCGGCTGAAGCGTCATCATTTTATCCTTATACATATACATCGGGGCTTCGTAGTTATCGTTCCAGTGCCATACGAACGAGAATATGAATACGATCGCGATAGCCGAACGTACGAGCGGGAGCATTATCTGAAGAAATACGCGGAACGGTCCGGCGCCGTCGATCCTCGCCGCGTCGTCCATTGCGTCGGGTATTCTCTGGAAGAAGTACATATAAATCAGCGCGAACAGGCCGCCTCTGATTCCGAGGCCGAACAGTGTAGGAAGCAGGACCGGCATGAAAGTATTGATCATTCCGAGTTTAGACCAGATTCCGTATGTGGCTATGATCATCGTCTGCGGCGGAATAAGCAGCGCAAGGATGACCGTCAGGAATACGATATTTCTTCCTTTGAATTTGAAACGTCCAAGTGCATATCCTATGATAGCGCATGATACCGACTGAAGTATGGCGCTTCCGAATGACGTTATGCACGTATTCAGGAACGACGACATAAATACTTTTTCACCGGTCTCGCCTTTAAACATACCGAAGTACGCAAGGCCCTTGAACGCATCGGAGTAGTTCTTCCAGTAAATACTTGTCGGTATCCATTTAACCGTCGGATCCATGTAATCCTGGAAGCTCATCATCGACGTCGTGAAGATGTAGATGAACGGCAGCAGGAACAGATACGCGAGCTCTATCAGCACAAAATAGAGGAAAATACGGCCGATGACAAATTTGATCTTCTTCTTTGCCCTGTATCCAAGACTCTTATATCTGTCAATAAGGCCGCGGATCTTGTCGGCAATTTTACCAAAAAACTTCTTCATCGTAACCACCTCTTTGTAAGCAGAATAAAGATTAGAATTACGAGCAGCGTAGCCAGCATGTACATCCAGCTGAGTGCCGCGGCAACGCCGTATTTATTACCGGCGCTGTTCAGCTGACTCAGCAGGCTCATTACCGGGTTCCGGGCGTCAACGAAAGTATCTACCAGCGCGTAGATCGCATTCAGAATTACGAAAGGCGAAATGTACGGGAGCGTTACGTGCCAGAAGGATTCCCAGGCGGTAGCGCCGTCAAGTTCAACGACCTCGTAAAGGATGGCCGGAACGCTCTGCAAAGCGGCAAGGAATATGAGGATCTCAACACTGCTTGCCCACATTATTGAGCCTATCTGTGATATTATCTCCGTGCCGAATATCTTATACACGAAACTGAAAGTCGTTGACGACGTCAGCGTCGAGAATACGCTCAGCGAACCTACTTCGTCACTGAACAGATACGACATTATGACGCCGGCGAGAATTACAGGAATGAAGAAGATGACACGGAAGACCGTCCTCCCCGGGAATTCCTGCTTCAGCAGTACCGCTACAAACAGCGCGAATGCAACTACGACGGGTACTTTATACAGCGACGACAGAAACGATTCGAAAACGACTTCGCCGTATGCCGGTTCCTTTACAACTTCAACGTAGTTGTCAAATCCTACGAACGGGCTGCCTCCTTCGAATCCGAACGGGTCGGTCAGCTTCGTTTCAAAGAAGCTTGTCCTGACGGACAGGAACAGGGGCAATATCATCAGAAGCACAAATCCCACTATCCACGGAAGCGAGAACGCCCAGCCCTCCAGTCCGCGGCGGCGTTCGAACGAGCCGAACGTTATCGTATTCTTATGGGCTAGTTGCTTCTTATATTTTACGGGTTTCTTTGCCAATTTGAAATCCCCCTCTCTTAAGCGTTAACTACGAGATAACTCATAGAATCCACGGTGTTGCCGTCAGGCAGCCTGTACCCGCTTTCGGTGTAGTTTACATAAACTTTAGCGCCTCCATCGTACTCGGTGCAGAACACTTCAACGTACGGAGCGACTCTGTAATGATTAACGATCTTCTGAGTCGAGAAAGGCTTAACGGCTTCATTAACCGCTTTATACGAGCTGATTATTTCGTCTTTAAGGAGTGAGAACTGTCCTTTGTAGAGGAATCTGTAGTTCGTATACATAAGGAGGTTGATCTCGTTTTCAGTCACTTCGTATGAAACGTTTGCGCCGTACTCGATCGCTTTCAGGAGCGAATAAGAAGGACGGTCCTGAGAGTTAAGCGGAGACGTGTAATACTCTACGAGTCCGTGGTAAACGATCTGTATGAACGGAACCTGTTCGTCAAAAATGATTCTTGAGGATTTGTCGATCGGTATTCCGTCAATAGTATCGGCAAAAGCCACGGCGTAGTCGTTTCCGTAATATACGGAGACGTGATCAAATTTCTCTCTGTACTTCTCAAGCCACTTTACGTAATAGTCGCGGGACTGAGTTCTCGTTAAGGCGTTCTTCTCGTTGTAGTCCGTATAGAGCGTATCACCGAGCTGCTGGAGTACTACTTCGGAAGTGCCGTATTTCTGAAGATTTTTGATCTGCTTGTTGAGCAGGCTGCTGTTGAAATATTTCGGGCTCATATAATAGCCTTCGTTTCTCAGACGGCCGGAAGTAGTATTCGAGAAATAGTTCAGATAGAACGTATTGGGCTTCTTAACGACGGAATTTCGAAGCGTTGCGCCGCTCGCCGGGCTCCCGTAGATATACAGGAGGTTATTATCCAGCGCGAGCGTAAGATCCTTTTCCTTTGCCCACTTATTAAGCGATTTAAGTCCGTTCTTTCCGCCGAAGTCGGATTCGACCTTGTTTTTCTTCGTGGCATTCCAGAAATAACCGTGATCCATCCAGCCGAGCAGAGTCAGTCTGAGATCCGTTAATCCGGCTTCCTCAAGTTCGTTGCCGATCTTCTTAACGTCATTGAACGTCGTCAGGACTTTCATCTGGTGCAGCAGGCCTCCGGATATCGTCTCGTCTCCCATAAAGAAGCGGATATTCATCGGAGCTTCGCTCTCGGTAAGTGCAGTTTTCTGAACGCCCCAGTTTTTATTCCATTTGGCCATAATGAGGTCTTTTGTTTTCAGAGCAACGTCTACGTAAGTGAAAGCGGATTCGTTGTTCTCGCCAGGAACGAAACCGGGTTTCGAATCGAAGTACAGGCGCTGTTCGGCGTCGCAGATCTGCTGATCTTTGATGACCATATCGTACTGCTGGCCGCCTTTGGTAAGCTGCTGACGGTAGAAGTACCGGTACGTGAACTCAAAATAGATCGAGTAGAACGGCAGACTCTTTACGCCGGGGTTACCGATCTTCAGTTCGGCGTTTGTCTCACCCGTTTCGATAAACGAAGTGATCATATAATCCTTATCGACGATACCGTAAGCGCCCATCGTAAGTTTTTCGTTACTGTAATCAGGCGAGTCAAGTATGTCAAAAGTCGGATCGATACCGTAGACCTTCTTTGAATACTCGTTGTAGTTTGAAACGCGGGCAACGTCGAAATATGTAAGAGCTCCGGATCCGTCAGGAGTTACGAAATATCCGGTCTCGCCGTCGCGGTGCGCACCTAAATAAGGCAGTACAGAAAGCGCACAAAGGAACGGACGTCTGTCCTCCTCTTCCCACGGAAGTGTTTCTCTCTCTTTAATTTCGTTAAAAGGAATCCGGTATACGAGCGCGTTATCTTCGATCGTGATCTCGACAGTGAAGCAAAGGTCAAGGTCTCCGACGTCGTATATCAGCTGTACTCCGTTATTTATGAAATATACGGTCTTGGTCAATGAGGTCATCTGGTTGATTCCTTTCGTGAATCCGCCTTCAAGACCGGACTTCGTATATTCTATAAATACAGGCGACGTCAATATCTGTCCTGTTTCGGTGCTGCTCTTATAGATCGCAAGATCGGATGCGACTTCATTCCCGTTCGCATCAACTGTTCCGTCGTAGATCGGCTCCGGATAACTTCTGAATACCCTGCCGGTCGATAGATCCTGTATTATAAACAGATCGTCGCGCGGAGAATATCCGAGCCTGAGCTTTCCGTTGTCAGCAAATATCGTCATACCTGCGTCTGAGAGCAGCTGCCCGTTTATACCCTTTGATTTGTCAACGGGCGAAGCGTCACTCTTCGAGAACGAAGAAGTATCGAACTTAATGTTTTTGCTGTTACCGAATGCCGCTTTTACAAAGATAAACACGAAAACAATTATTATGATTATCGGTATAACGATCTTCAGCACAGTCCGCCAGGAGAATTTCTTATCGACTCTGTCAAATTTCTTCTGAAGCTTTCTCGCGGCCTTTTCTTCTGCAGTCTCCGGTACGGAAGTTTTTTCCTTTTTCTTCTTTTTGGGAGCAGCTTCGGAGAGTTCGGTCCCGGCGTTTTTAACTGCTTCGGCAGCGATCTCAGAAGCATCAGATACCTGAGCCTCTGCTTTTTCCGCTGTTCCGGCAGCGGCTTCGGCTACATCAGCCGTGATTTTCTCCGTCATTTCTGCAGCGTTTTCGGAAACTTCAGATTCTATCTTTTTCTTCTTATCAGACAAGGTAGCTCAACTCCTTTCCGAACTGTGTAAGGAAGCTGATAAGCTGGTTTGCAAGTCCGTAAACTATCATGAACAGCAGTGCGACAAGTCCTACGCCTACAACTGTAAGGAACGTTACGACAACGGCTTTAACCGGATGGAAGCCGTGTACGGACTTGATGCAAAGGTATGCGAGCAGACCGACCCAGACGTAGATCAGCGTATGTATCAGGTTGTAAAGGGATGATTCTTCAAGTGTAAGCACGTTTGTAAGCAGCGAAAGCGGAAGCGTGAACAGAAGAAGCGGAACGTGGCAGTAAGCGCCACCTATGAATACGTCGCGTATTCTTCCTTCGCCGTACATTATAGTGGTCACGCCGTAGTTTACGATACATACGACCAGCCACGGAAGCAGCGAAGTAAGCAGTATCGTCATCGGGCGTATGAATTCTCTCGGTGAACCGCCTCTGTAAATGAATCCTACACAGTATGCCGAAGCGACGGATACGACAGCCCAGAGCACCATAATAATGATCATATCGGCATACGAACCTTTATTATCGTAGCGGACTCCCTCAAACGTATCTACAGGATGTCTCAGCACATTTTTGATCCTCTGGAAGAAATTCTTTATGGGAGTAAAGAAATTGTGCTTTTCCGGAGGCGGACCGTATTTTCTGCGTCTCGCCTGCTTTATTGTGATCCAGACGATCCAAAGGACTATCACGCCTACGAGTACAGAAGCGATGATCGGGAAGTTCTGGCGCAGGAAATCAGCTCTGATCTCCTTATACGCCTGCGAAGCCAGAGCAGCGTCTTCAGCTTCATAGAATTTATCTATCGCTTTCTTATACTCTTCCTCGCGCATGTAAATAACGCCTTCGTTTTTTAGAGCAAGGTTGTAGTAACTGTCTCTGTCGAGAACCTTCTGCCAAAGCGGGAAAGCTTCCTGATATTTGCCCTTGGAATACATATTATTTGCAGCATGTATCTGATCGGCAAATTCGGTCGTCTGGAAAACGGTGATCGTTCCCGAACCTTTGTTCAGCACGTAAACGCGGCCGTGGCTGTCGACTTCCAGTCCCGCAGGGAGTGAAAGCTGTCCGTAGCCGTTGCCGTTCGTAGAGAACGCGAACAGGTTGATTCCGTTTTCATCGTACTCGTAAAGGCGGCCGTACTGCTGGTCAATGATCAGCATGTTGTTGTACTGATCGACGGCAACGTCGCAGAAGTTCTGTGCCGCAGTGGCGCCGAACGAGCTTGAAACGTAACTGTCTCTGAAATCGTATCCGGCGTAAACGACGTCAGAACCGCCGGCGTTGATCTTACGTACCTGAGGCGGAGTCGTCGTCGTTGTCGTAGCGTAGATGTAGCCGTCCGAGCTCGCGTAAATGTTATTGAAAGAGTAAGGCAGCGTTACGACGGTACCCATACGGTCCTGCCTGTTCCAGAGCAGTCTCGCGACTGATTCCCAGAACGTCAGGGATACTTTATTCGCGCCGTAGTACTGGCGGAACGTTCCGTCGCTGTCCAGCATCAGAATACCGTTCGAGTCCGAAGAGTTCGCAACGTAGATGTAACCGCGCGTGTCTTTCGTGACTTTCAGAGGCATGTAGTTGAAGTCAGATGAAAGGATGCTGCTTGAAGGCGGCGCATAAGAATACTTGAAATAACCGTATTTGGTAAATTCGACGAGCCTGTTGTTTCCCGTATCGGCCACGAGGATCGTTCCGTCGGAATCCACGTAAATACCCTTCGGGGTCTTAAGCCCTGACATATCGCCTGACGCATAAGTGGACTCGCCTTTGATTATATTCTTCAGCGTGTACAGGCCGTTCTCGTCCATCGGGTTAATGATAACGATGCGGTCGTTCGCGGTATCGGCAACGTAGATCACGTCATTGTCGTCAATAAATATATCTTCCGGGTTCGACAGGCGCCCTTCTTCCGTTGTCTTGAAGTCGATCACGGTTACAACTTCATACGGCGCGGGAATTGGGTAAGCGCCGTTGTCGCCCAGATAATAACTGGCGTACGGTTCCTTTGCGCCCACCAGCAGCGTGCCCGTAAGCACGAGGCTGATCAGCATCGTCAGTATAAGGAGTTTCAAAAGTTTTCGCTTCATTGTCCGCCTCCTTATTTAATACCCGAGTGTGCCATCGTATCCATAACACGGCTTTGCTGTATGACGAATATGATGATGCTTGGGAATGTCATTATAAGAGCTGTAACGCCGGCAACGCCCTGACGTGCGATACCTCCGCCGATCGTCGACATGAAGAAGCCGAGTGAACGGAGCTGCTCTTTATAGATGTAAGTAGTGGATGTTCCGGATTCGTTCCAGATACCGCCGAAGCAGAGGATTATGATAGTGGCCTGAGCGTTTTTCAGCAGCGGCAGCGCGATCTTCGTGTAGAGCTGCCACTCTGAGGCACCGTCTATCTTACCTGCTTCGAATATCTCGTTCGGCACCTGGTCCATGAACTGTTTCATCAGGAACAGAGCCGTCGAGTTTGCAAGTCCCGGTATGACGAATACCAGATATGTATTGTCGATATGCAATCCCGTAATGATCAGGTAAAGCGGAATACCGGCCGCGGAAGCGATGAACATCAGGGAGTAAGTAACCATATTGAACAGGAACTTTTTACCCGGGAACGTGTGCTTCGAAAGCGGATAGCACGCCATCGTGTTTACCCATACGAGGAAGAACAGATAGGCTACCGTTATCAGGACGGTATTGAACAGGTATCTCGTGAAAGGCACGAGGCTGTTCGCAGTTACCTGGGAAAGCATCTTAAAGTTATCCAGAGTTGGGTTTCTTACAAAGAATCTCGGAGGATACAGGAACAGCTCTTCCGGGGGCTTGAATGCCGTACACACCAGATAAACCAGCGGAAGCATCGAGACCATACCGGCAAGGGCAAGAACGACTATGATAACACGCCCTGCTCGATCTTTGCGTTTTTTTGCTCTTTTTAAATAATCAACGTCAACTTGATCTACTCTAAGCATGTTTATCACCCCTTATCCGAAAGAATTTTGAATGCTGCGCGGCCGAGTCCGAAGATCAGCAGCGAAAGCACCACGGCGATAGCCGAAGCATAACCGACTTCAAATCTCGTACCCGAATAGTCGCTAAGGTGGAGCATGACCGTAAGACCTGCGTCCTCAGGCGTCGGGTGACCCGCAAGCGTTCCGCCGACTGAAAGAGAACCGGTGATCTGAAGCACGGCGGCGAACAGCAGCTGAGGCATCGTCTGCGGAATGTCAACGTACAGGAGCCTCTGGAAGCGCGACGTTACGCCGTCAACGGCAGCGGCATCGTACAATTCCTTATCAACATTCGTGAAGCCGGCAACGAATGAAAGGAAGCCGGTACCAAGGCTTGACCACAGCGCAACTATAATACCGACAGGCATTATCCAGTGTACGTCCTGCGTCCACTGTATGGGATCTTTAATAATATTAAGATTCAGCAGCAGAGAGTTGAGGTAGCCTGTGCTGTCGTTTGAGAACATTACCGCCCAAACGACTGACATTGCGATCGAACTCGTAAGCGAAGGAGCATAGAAAGCGAGCGTATAGATCGGTCTTACTTTTTTCGGCACCTGGTTGATGAACCATGCGAAGAAGTAAGATGCGATGTATGCCGTAGGACCGACTATGATCGCATAATAAAGCGTGTTGCTGAATGCTTTCAGGAACAGGGAGTCATCTACGAACAGGTATTTGTAGTTCTGCCAGCCTGTAAATACGGGGCTCTGCAATATGTTCCAGTAAGTGAAACTCAGATACAGAGAAGCGAGCAGAGGCAGTAGTGAAAAGATTATGAACAGGATGAAGAACGGTGCGATAAGACCGTAGGACATTTTATGCGTCCAGATCTCGTGCATTGTATAACCGAACCGTTTTTCAACGTTGAACAACCTTTTTTTAGGCTGAGCGGGAGTCTTTGCGACTTCTTTTGAAGAATCTTTTTTACTCATTTTTTATTCTTCTCTCCCCTCTTCACGGCGTTGCAACTTCACGGAGTACCGATCCGCCTTCAGGGATCTTATACTCTTGCTGTTTACGTTTCATTTCTTTATTTATTTCTTTAACCGCGTCTTCAAGCGCCACTCTGGCGTTCTTACCCTGAAGTACCGTCTGGTTAAGTGCGGTGATAAGGTAACGGCTCGTGTAGTAGCCTCCCAGCGTGCTCGGAGATTCCTTCAGCCATTCCCACTGATCTTCAATAACGCCGATCTCATACTGAGTGTAAGGCAGCGACTCGACCGCTTTCTTATTTGCGGGATTCCATCTGGAAGCGACGCCAAACGTAGCTTCAACTTCTCTGCCGTATTCGGCCTGCACTTCGTCGGAAGACCACCACTGAATGAACTGCCAGGCTTCCTTAGGATGCTCGGTGCTGCTTATGATGATATTGCACGTGCCCGCGCCGCCGTTGGAACGGTCGACGACTACCTCGCCGTTTTCATTGACCCTCGTATGGCCGGGGACAGGAAGGATCTGCCATTTACCGTTAAGTTCGGGAGCGGAGTATTTCAGCTTGCAATAGAAGCCCATGTCGCCGATTCCGACAGGCATCTCACCGTTCTTAAATCTCATATAGAAGTCAGCTGCATAGATGAAGTTATACTGGAGATAAAGGTCGGCGTACTCTACGAATCCGTCGTATGCCTCTTCCGTGTTCAGTCTGGAACGGAGTCCGTCTTCATCATAGAAGCTTCCGCCGTGCTGATACAGGAAAGGTGTGTAGTTTCCGACGCCGTACGGGAAGAAGAAGCTGTAGCCGTCTTTCGTAAGTACGGGGACAAGGTTGTAAACGTCTTCCCACGTATCCGGCGGTCTGACGTCAAGTTCTTCGAGAATATCGGTACGGTAGAACAGGGCTGCCCAGTTCTGCGTCTCCGGGAAGCCGTAATGCTTACCCTGATACAGGTACGGGACAAGTTCTTCTTCGTAGAAGGAATTCGCGACCAGCTCGTCGAAGCCCTGGACGTGAGTGCCGTTGGGCAGATCGTACGACTCTTTGAAGTCTTCCATCGGAAGCAGCGCGCCTCTTACGGAGAATTCAAACGGGATACCGGCTCCGATAGCGATCGCAAGATCCGGAGCGGTTCCGGCGACGTATCTGGTCATGATAAGACCTTCGGCGCCGTTGACCATGTTAACGTTTATCCTTACGCCGTATTCGGGAGTGAACTGCTCCGAAATAAGGTTTCTGAGTATATCTACGTATTCACGTCCGCGCGGTACGTAAACTTCAAGGGATACCATGTCTTTCGTGGTCTTTTCTCTCTGTCCGACGGAAGAATAGTCTTTAATAAACGTGTCCTTGAATCTTACAAAGCCGACGTAAAAGTTCTGCCAGGAATTACTGCGGGAATTCTTGTACTTATAACCCTGTTCGGAAAGCTCTGCGTAGTCGACCGTAATAGCCTGCTCGCGGATCGCAACCATCGTATTGGAAAGACCTGTAAGAGCGCTGTTGATATCGTTAAGCGAAATGGGAACTTTTTCCATATCTTTCGCCATTTTCTTGAACAGTTCGAGGGCAACTTTTACAGCGGAACCGTACGAAGGCTGTTTTCCGCCGTTGAAAACGGAAATATCTTCATAGCACTTTTTAAAGAGTTCAACGTAATTATCAAGGTCGTCCTGCAAATCGGGGATGTTCTTTTCAAGGTCCCAGTCGCGGTTACGGTCAACGACGTATCCGCCGCTGGAGCTTCTGGTGGAAGACGTGATCTTTGCGACCTGGTTGATCATAGAAGTTATAGAGTCCATAGCTTCTTCGATCTTATAATAAGTATGTCTCAAAGGACCGATCTTATTCACCATGGTGAGCGTATGCGTGCCCTTGGTAAAATAGAACATATAAGGCTCATCTTCGGGATTCTTTAATGCGTCCCCGATCCAGCCGTCAGCGTACGGGAAGCAGTATTCGTTCATTTCGGCGAACGGGATCTCACCGTCGATCTCTATATCCTTATATGCCGCGACGTTGGTCGTAATAGACATGTAACGGAAGCCGAGCTGATACCAGCCGTCCTCCGGAACTTCGAACGACCACTGCACGGAATCTCCGCCGGTACTCCAGCGCTCGCCGCCGAACACGTTATAACGCGTAACTTTAAACGAAGCAGGAGAAGAACGGTAATCGTTATCGTACTCCATACGGATACTTACGCTTGAAGTATGATCCGGATCCTCGAGTTCAAATCTGATCGCCTTCCCGTCATAGATCTTACTGATACCGCCTTTTTCAGATACGTACTGCTCATAAGTCTTTATCGTTCTCGGAGCGGAAAATCTGATCGCACCTATGGCGCCGGGCTGGTTATAGAAATGCATCGTTATCTTTCTGGTGCCCTGCTTGATATACATTTTGTATTCGCCGAGGTAGACACCTTCCGGATTCGACATCGTAACGCTCTGCCAGCCGAAAAGCTCCTGAGACTTCGGTCTGATCTGGTTTCCGGAAATATCGAGGTTCTTTTCGATCTCTGTATTATAGAAACCGTACATGCGTTTAAGCGTCATGTTACTCGCGTTCTTAAACGGAAGCTTATTATCGATCATGATTCCGACGTACATATCAGAATCCTTATCGTCGATCATCAGGTAATCCAGCTTAAGAGAGTACAGGCCGGAAACAGGGACGTCGATATTAAACGTTACGTAGCAGCCGTCCGCGTCGGTGTAGATAGCGTTCGGGAACTGCGAGCAGTCTACTTTTTCCTCCGCGCCGGTCTTATTATTGAAAAATTTCGTATCCCTTTCGAAGTTTTCCTCCTCGGTGAGTCTCACTAACGTGCTGCCCTCCGCGGCGGATACTGACGCCATGTCGACTACGATATCCTCACCGGTATAATCTGTATAACCTTTCTGCTCGTACTTGGTCAATACCTTTCCGTACTCGAGCAGGCTGTTATCCAGGCGGTTCTCCGTAGACACGAACGGGTTAAACTCCATCTCGTCACGATTCTCCACTTCAAACTGCTTAGCACCGACTTTACGGTTCCCGTAAGATATGAGGATGACGATCGCTACGGCCACAATTACTCCGAGGATGATTGATATGCGAATGATTTTTTTCTTCTTCTTATTCATACGCCAGGCCTTCCCGCAAAATCTGATAAAAATGCACAACACGAAAATCGTGAGCCATAGACTCGCGATCCGTTATGCAATATTAACAAAATTATTATACTTTTTTTGTGTAACTGTGTCAATAAGACAGTGTAAATTTTTTCCGCAATATGTTATACTACTATCCGTAAACCAAACACCCGGAGGTGTGACAATGAAATTCACGCAGGAACTTGAAAGCAACAACAGGCAGTACGGAAGCCTTCCCTTCTGGAGCTGGAACGACAAACTCGAGCCCGAACGGCTCCGCAGCCAGATCAGAGATATGCATGAACTGGGCATGAACGGCTTCTTTATGCACGCAAGGAGCGGCCTTGAAACCGAATATCTCAGTAAAGAATGGTACGACGCCATTAAGATCTGCATTGACGAAGCCGAAAAATACGGTATGGAGGCATGGTCGTACGATGAAAACGGCTGGCCGAGCGGATTTGCGGGCGGAAAACTGCTTGACGACCCCTATAATCACGCAAAATTCATTAAAGCTGAAGTCAAAAACGCTTTTGACCCCGATGCGCTCGCTGTTTACGTGATAGAAAACGGCAGATCGCGCAGAGTCAACGGGCCGGAAGAGAACGTGAGCGAATATTTCACGATCTATAAGAAAAGCGACACGTCGTACGTTGACACGCTGAACGGCGCCGTTACCAGGAAATTCATTAAAGAGACCCATCAGGAGTATAAGAAGGAGCTCGGTGAAAAATACTGGAAGAAGATGCCCGGATTCTTTACCGACGAGCCTCAGTACTTCAGATACGCGACAGTCTGGTCGGACACGCTCCCCGAACTTTTTGAAAAAGAGTACGGATACGACATTTTCTCCGCGCTTGACGCGATGTTCACCGATTTTGACGGTGCGCAGGAATTCAGGTACGACTACTGGCGCCTTGCGCATAACCTCTTTATCAACAATTTTGTGAAGATCATTTATGAATGGTGCGAGGAGAACGGCTGCAAGCTCACGGGACACGCGGTCGAGGAGACGTTCCTTGCCGGCCAGATGTGGTGCTGCGGCGGAGTTATGCCCTTCTATGAGTACGAACACATTCCCGGAATTGACCACCTCGGGCGGAATTACGACCTCGGCATCGCGTCTAAACAGCTCGGTTCGGCCGCGGCTCAGCTCGGGAAGAAAAAAGCATTGTCCGAAATGTTCGGCTGCTGCGGCTGGGACGTGAGTCCTCTCGAACTTAAACGCATTGCGGAGTCGCAGTACGTCGCGGGCATTAATATTATGTGCCAGCACCTCTACCCATACTCTGAGCGCGGAGGAAGAAAGCGCGACTACCCCGCTCACTACTCACAGCACCTGCCGTGGCAGAAGCAGATGAAGCAGTTCGATCAGTATTTCAACAGGCTCGGATACACGTTGTCCCGCGGAAAAGAGATCGCGCCGGTGCTCGTTATCCATCCTATCCATTCCGCGTGGCTGAACTACAGGCGCGAGATCGACGCTCCGACGGTGGCGGAACTTGAAGATTCGCTCAGAAAAGTTTCCTGGGAACTTTACGACAGACATATCGGTTTCCACTACGGGGACGAGGATATTATGGCGCGCCACGCGAAAGTCGAGGGAAGAAGCATAATTATAGGAGAGCAGTCATACACTACCGTGGTGCTGCCCAGAATCTACACGCTCGACAGCCGCACGGCCGCACTGCTTAAAGAATTCATGGAAGCGGGCGGAAAAATGATCATTACCGACTGCGCTCCGGACAGGATCGACGGCCGCAAAGCTCCCGGCGAACTCGGATTTATCGCTAACAATACTTCTTTCGACGAGCTTTCCGAAGCGAACGAACTGCGCGTATCCACACGTGTTCACGACGTGAGGGCAATGCTTCGCAATACTGAGCGCGGCAGGCTCGCATTCGTAGTGAATCTGACCGGTGAGACGCTGAAGGGCGTGCGTATCGGTCTTAAGGGGGCAAAGCACCTGAACGTTCTCGATATCGAGAACGGCGTATTCAGAAAAGTTGACGCCGAAATCTGCAATAAATGCGGCGCGCTCCGCACAGAACTCGATCTGGAACCCGGTCAGTCCGTCGTTGTGACCGAATTTGAGGGCGAAGACGAGCTCAGCGCGGCAGAAACCGGCGAGCAGATCACTTCAGCCGGTCCGTTCAGATCTGTCTCGAAGCCTGAAAATATGATGCCGCTCGATCATTGCCGCCTGTCTTACAACGGCAAAGATTTCGAAGAAAACAGGCCGATAGAGCTTGTCCGCGACATACTTTATAAGAACAGGTACGCCGGAGAACTCTGGCTCAGATTTGAATTCAACGTTAAAGAACTGCCTTCCTCCCTGAACGTTGCCGTGGAGCCCATGAACATTCTGGGTGTCAGCGTCAACGGCGCGGACGTCGCCTTAGAGAACAGCGGCTGGTTCGATCCGTCTTTCCTTTCCGCAAAGATCACGAAGCTCGTTCATCCCGGGCTTAACGACGTTACGGTGAAGGTCAATTATTTCCAGCGCGATTACGTGTATTACGTCCTTTTCGGAGGCGTTTCCGAGTCTTTGCGCAACTGCCTGCTGTTCGACACCGAGCTCGAGTGCATCTATCTGTTCGGCGATTTCGGCGTCGATACCTCCGAAGGAAGATTCGACAGCAGCGAGCGGAATTCGATCATCTATACCGGGCCTTTATACGTCACTGCTTCCCCCGAGACCATCTCCATGCAGTCCGTCCCACGTTCGGGATATCCGTTCTTCGCCGGCAGCATCGATTTTGAGGGGCAATACGTTTACAAGGCTGGCGATCCGACCGAGCTTCATCTCGCAGGCCGCCATTCGGTCGCGGAAATATTCGTCAACGGAAAACCGGCAGATACGCTTCTGTTCCGCACGCATACGAATCTCAAGGACTTCCTTTCCGAGGGCGTCAATACGATCCGCATCAGGCTTTCGAATTCGAACCGCAACCTCATGGGGCCTCACCACGGCACCGATCCCGAGCCTTACGCCGTAGGGCCTGTATCGTTCTCATATGAGCTGCAGTGGAATGACGAGGGCAAGTGCCCGTGGTACCACGACAGGTATGCGCTCGTGGATTTCGGAGCAACGTGCAACTAGAAACCGGCAATTATTAACAACGAGGAACTTTTAGCTGAACGATGAGTTCCGGATTATGAGTTCGCGTAGAATGCACTAAAAAAGGGACGGTGAATTGATAAAACTCACCGTCCGTTTTTACGTCTGCTTAGCTGTTGAGAAATCTTAATTCTACTTAACTACGCGTGAAGCAGAATGTTAGTTCTTCTTTTCCAGGTACTCATTGATCTTTTCGATCATTTCGTCGGCGCTAAGTCCGTGTACAGCGCATGCCTCCTCAAGGCTCTCGCCCGCGGCCGCCATGCAGCCTACACAGTGCATGCCGGAACCCATAAGGATCGCCGCGATCCCTCTGTCGATATCAAGCAGATCAGCTATAAGCATATCTTTTGTTGCTTCCATTGTTATTCAGACTCCTTTCAATACTGTAATAATAAAATGATCTTTGGGAATATATATGTAAGGAATCATTGCCGCCCGAGAGCAGCCGCTTCCTTGCGCTTGCGTTTTATCCTGCGAACAATAAAGAGCGTTGCCAGCGCAATGACCACCAAACCGATCACTACGAAATTGACCACCCTTATGATTGTATAATTCCTGAGAGAGCGTTTCTCCGTCTCACCCAGTTCCACGATAAAGTTCACGTCAGTTGCCTTTGTATACCCGCCCTGGTTATAATTGAACATATACCCTGCGAGTTCGGATTCGTAGCTCATTACAGGCCCTGTTTCGTTCGCTTCAGGATCGCGGAAGTAGAAGACCTGCATATAATTAGGGGCTACTTTCATTACGCCTCTTATCGTATCGAGCATTTTATAAGAGCAGAGCTTATATTCGCTGAACGAAAGACGCTTACCGTACATATTGACTTCAAGTTCCATCGTACTGCCGTATTTTTCCAGCAGCTGCGCCGTGTTTGAAACGTCAGCGTGATCCGCAAGCGGGACCTTCATCAGCAGTTTGATGTCAAGTTTCGCTGTTTCCCCGGATTCCGGCCATTTTTCGTCCATGTATGAGCGAATATACCCGAGTATCGCTTCATCTGCCGCCTTATCGCACAAAAAATCAGTGTAATAGCCGTCAAATTTCACTCTGAAATTCTTAGAGGCCATAATAAACTGACCCTTCTCGCACGAGCAGTCGTATTCGAACCGCCTGCGAGCCTTATTATACCCGCGGTAGCTGATTTTCAGATTCTTAAGCTCTGAACCGTAGTTACGCTTAAGGTACGAACTGACGGTGATGCGGTCAATGAACTCTCCTCCGCGGCTTCCGGTGATCTCGAGGTACAGGACGAACGAAACAGTCAGCAAAAGCACCAGAAGGACAACAAGAACCACACGCCGGGTGCGTTTCTGTCTGTCCTTCCGGTCAAAATAATCTTCAGAATAATCAGAATTCTTTTCTGCCATCTTTTCAGCCGGCTGTTATAGCCGCAAATTCTGAAAGCTTCAGGCTTGCGCCGCCGACAAGGCCGCCGTCAATATCCTCCATCGAGAACAGTTCGTGCGCGTTGTCAGCTTTCACACTGCCGCCGTACTGGATACGGACCGCAGAAGAAACGCGTTTGCTGTAGAGCTCTTTGATCGTCATTCTGATGATGCGGCAAACTTCCTGAGCCTGCTCAGCGGTAGCTGTGCGTCCTGTACCGATGGCCCAGATAGGCTCGTAGGCGATGACAGCCTTCTTAACCTGATCCGCCGTAACTCCGACGAGCGCAGCCTTTACCTGGTAACGGATATGCTCAGCGGTAAGCCCGGCTTCACGCTGTGCGAGTGATTCACCGACGCAGATGATGGGCTTCAGTCCGCATTTATATGCGGCAATGACCTTCTTGTTTACGGTCCTGTTGGTTTCGGCAAAATATTCGCGTCTTTCAGAATGACCGATAATAACGTACGTTACTCCCATGCTCTTGAGCATCTGTCCGGAGACTTCGCCGGTATACGCACCTTTCTCCTCAAAATGCATATTCTGCGCAGCAATCTTGATCCTGCTGCCCCTCGCCGCCGTAATAGAAGTCTGAATATCAACAAAAGGCACTGCACAGACTACTTCATTTCTGCTTCTTTTGATCAGCGGTTTAAGCTCTTTGATAAAAGAAGAAGCTTCAGCCGGAGTCTTGTTCATTTTCCAGTTTCCCGCAATAATTAACTTTCTGTTGCTCATTTCAAATATTTCCTTTCGTTTTATATTATCCACGGTCCGCCGATATTGCCACATGTCCGTACAGAAAAGCGCATGACAAATCGGGCACAGAAGCGGAGCGGCAAACCGCAATAATCAAATATGACGGATCAATCCTTGTCCTCAAGGCAGGCAATTCCGGGAAGGACCTTTCCTTCGAGGAACTCGAGCGATGCGCCGCCGCCGGTGGAAATATGAGTAATGGTGTGCGCGAAGCCGAGCTTTTCGATAGCAGCAGCAGAGTCGCCGCCGCCTACGATAGTCGTAGCGTCAGTGTGAGAAAGCGCCTCGGCAACGGCGATGGTGCCTCTGGCCAGTGCGGGGTTCTCGGTAACGCCCATAGGTCCGTTCCAGACGACCGTCTTCGCGTTCTTTACAGCTTCCGCAAAGATCTTATCGGTCTTAGGTCCGATATCGAGGCCCATCATATCGTCAGGGATTGCATCGACGTCAACGGTCACAGTTTCGATGGGAGCGTTGATCGGGTCGGGGAACGATGCGGCGCATACGCAGTCGACAGGAAGCAGGATCTTAACGCCTTTTTCCTCTGCCTTAGCCATCATATCGCGGCAATAATCGATCTTCGTATCGTCAACGAGCGATTTTCCTACGGTGAGGCCTTTAGCGGCAAGGAACGTGAAAGCCATTCCGCCGCCGATGATAAGCGTATCGGCTTTGTTAAGGAGGTTGTCAATAACTTTGAGTTTATCGGCAACTTTCGCACCGCCCAGGATCGTAACGAACGGTCTGTCGGGATTCTCAAGCGCTTTTCCCATAATGCTGATCTCTTTTTCGATGAGCATGCCGGAAACAGCGGGAAGGTAGTCGGCGATACCTGCCGTGGTGGCATGTGCTCTGTGAGCTGTTCCGAAAGCGTCGTTTACGTAGATCTCGGCGAAGGAAGCGAGCTTGCGTGCAAACTCGGGGTCGTTCTTCTCCTCTTCTTCATGGAAGCGGGCGTTTTCGAGCATCAGTACTTCGCCGTTTTTAAGAGCGGCAGCTTTAGCTTCGGCATCAGGTCCGATAACGTCGGCAGCCTGGATGACAGGTTTGCCGAGCAGCTGAGCGAGGCGCGCGGAAGCGGGAGCCATGGAATATTTAGGATTAAACTGTCCCTTCGGCCTTCCGAGGTGGGAAACCAGAATGGTTTTTGCGTTATGGTCAACAAGGTACTTGATGGTGGGCAGAGCGCCGACGATCCTTTTATCGTCAGTTATATTTCCCTCTGCGTCAAAAGGGACGTTGAAATCCACGCGGACAATAACTTTCTTACCGGCTACGTCGATATCCTCAACGCTCTTTTTGTTATACATACTCATTGAATGCACTCTCCTTGATATGGAATTTAAATGTTTTGTGATTTTTTCCCTGTCAAGCGAAGCATAAAATTGCCCGCAATGACAGTTTTTGCATTATACACATGATTTGCTCCAGAGTCAAGGGAAACTTCTGCTTGACATCGCGATGCTTATTGTGGTATCATCCTGCCCGGGCAAAAGAAAAAGTCCTTTTTTCGCGGGTGTAGTTCAATGGTAGAATTCCAGCTTCCCAAGCTGACTACGGGGGTTCGATTCCCCTCACCCGCTTTTTTTATTTTCATTCTGATCCGCTTAGTCTTACGGCTGTATTAAACAAAAGAAAAGCCCGGTTTCCGGGCATAAAAAAAGCTCTTAACCGGAGTCGGACCGGTGACCTCATCCTTACCAAGGATGCGCTCTACCTACTGAGCTATAAGAGCAAAAAGGAACGCGCTTTTTACGTGCGCGTTCCGTATTATACAGTTGCCGGAGAACTTTGTCAACCGGAATTTTTAAAACCGATCACAGATCTTTGCCATTCATCATTCGCCTCTGAACTCTGAACTCTTAACTCTTAACTCAATCACTCGGTTCGCCTGCCATTTACCATCAAACCTGCTGGTAGCAAATCTCTATCTTCCCTACCGTGCTTGCCATTAAAGCGTACTCGTCGCTCCAGCCCTGGCCGCCCGTGCAGAAGGAACCTGGACCCGTTGACCCGGGATCTACCGGGAGCTGATGGAGCGGGCCGAACAGATTTTTACGGCTCGGTACGAAAGTAACGTCAATATTTTTGCCCTCATTGACCCATTCGGTAACGTCCGCCTCGTACGGATCCCAGCCGAGAACGATCTTATCCGCAGCGTTTATATCGCCGCCGGACGTGACTTTTACAAGGCTTCCGACGTATTCGGGCACGCGAAGTATAACGCGGCCGCCGGCTTCCGGCTTTTTGAGCTTCCCGAGATGGTACGTGAGCGTTCCGGTGTAGAACGGCAGATTATACTCGCATAGATTCTTGTAGCCTATCTTTGCGGGAAGCGTTGTGAGCGTGCAGCCGTCCCACGCGGCCTTTACACCGAAATCACCGATCAGGTACGCCGCTTCGATATTGGTGGTACGCATGAAATCGGTGGACATCGTAAGCTCGTTTTCCCCTTCGCACACGATACCGGGCGCGATCTTAAGCACCTGCAGGCAGTTGTCGATCCAGAAGCCGTCCTCCGCCTTATGAGAGAGCGCCTTACCGTTGAGTTTTACTTTCCAGTTTTCGGGCCGCTCTATCGCCAGTTTAAGCTCGCCTTCAGGCACTTTTTCTGCATTGAAGCGGAACCGGAGTTCGACTTTTCCGTACTTCTCAGTATAGTTCAGGCGCGCGTACCAGGGCTGGAGCATACCTCCGCCTCGGTGCTCGATACCCACCATATCTCTTACGGCCCGGTCAACGCGCAGGATTTCCTGGGCCTGCTGCCATTTTCCGCCGTTCATTCTGAATTCGGCTTTGTCGAGGACAAGTACGTTCTGCTCGCCCATGGTATATTTGAAGGAAGGTCCGGCGATCTTCGTGCTTACAGTTTCGCCCGCGGCCGGTTTTTCGGGAAGTTTCTCGCCGTCAGGCGTGAATACGAATACGTGCTCCCCGCCCGGAAGCAGATCAAATCTGATCGAATAAACGTTGCCCGAGCGCCTGTGCGCCACTTTATATCTGGAAGCGTCGGAAAGGACCCATTCCTGAGCGTTCACGCGGCCTTTAAGGAGACCGGCATTGTCCTTCACCGTGAGCGTAAGACCTTCAAGCCCTCTGCCGCCGTCGGAATTGAGTACGACTACATAAAGATTTCCGTTGGTCTCATCGAATCTCGCCTGCGCGAGCACTTTCTTTTCAACTTTTCTGCCGCACCTTACGACAATGTCTGCTGAAATGTTATCACGCACCGCGGCGGAAAGCTCTTCGCCGTCAAAAGCGACGCTGACGCACTTAGCAGCGAGTTCGGCAGGTTTTTTGGACGGTTTTGCGTCAATATATCCCGGCGCCTCTCCCGCAAACACGACCTTACCGCCGTTGTCCGCGAACTTCTTAAGCAGCTTGTAGGTAGAATTTCTCAAAGTCTCGGCGCCGCTGACTACCACGGTCCTGTAAACCGCCTTGCCCACGCGCAGCACAGTCTCACCGTTCACCTTCTCAACTTTGGCTAAGCGGCTCATCATTTCCTCATCGCCGTAGTCAAAATCGATCTGGTTATTTGCAAGCATATAGAACAGCCTGCGGTAATGGTCTTCCAGCTTATTCACGTCAGGATCGACGCCGCTGATCCACGCCGCCCAGCCGATATGCACGCGGCTCCAGACCGATTCGATCGGATTCACGACGAGCACGTCGCACAGAGGTCTGCCCTGCTGCATGATGTAACCGAAACGCGCGAAATACGTTTCGACCGCGTTATAATCTTTATAGTAAGTCGCCTGGTGAAGTATGCTGGCAGGATAATCGCGCTTGCTCTCGCCTTCCATCGTGTACCATGATAAGTGCGGGCAGCGGAGATTAATGCCGAAGAGCGCCTGCCAGTCTCCCACCAGTTTATGACCCTTGAAATTAAACTGCCAGCCCGTACAGCCGTACAGTTCCGAAAGGCGCCAGTCCTTGCCCAGCTGCCGGCATGAGGATTCGAGCTGTTTTGCGGCCCAGTAGCAGCGGTTCCCTGCGGAAAGAATATCGATTCCGGGATAGCCCATATGTTCGTAGAAGCGCATCAGGGACCCTTCCGGAACGGTCTGGTTCGAAAGCGAATCCTCATGAAGCACGTGGCCGGTGAAAATGATCCCGTTCTTTTCGCACCATTCGTTTATCGGAGCGGCAAAGCGCTCGAGGAAGAGCGCGTCGGCGAGGTCAACGATATCGTGTTTTACAGGTGCTATCTTATTTCCGTCTTTATTGTAATATATTTCAGGGAGGATCTCGCGTGCGCTGTAGCCGTAGCGCTTTTCAAATTCCTCGAAAAGATCGTCGGTGTAGCAAAGCGCGCACGTGCGCTTTCCGCCTGCGTCGCGCAGATTATCGAGCATATGACCGCGGTGAGGTTCGTCGGTGAAGATACCTTTTATCGAACGGCCGAGCCTGTCTCCGCAGCGCTTCTTGTATTCTTCGTGCGTCAGTTCAATGAAACGGTCCGTCGCCTTGCGGCTCATCGTATCGATATAAGTGGTGCCGTTGTAGTTGCTGTTAGGCGCGTCGGGGACAACGGTGAAGCGCATTACTTTATACCCTTCCTTCGGCTCCGGCTTTTCGCCCTTTTTTAGTTCGCGGTAATCGTAGATATCGAAGCCGTCGATCTTTCCGTAGAACACCGCCAGATCTTCCGGATCGGGCTCGTATCCTTCGGCGTCAAGTTCGGTAAGGACAAGCGATTTCATCCGGTATTGAGGGTCGATCGTTACTTTTCCGCCCGCGGATCCACTCGGCCAGCGGTCTTCGTCGTAAAGCCAGGCTTCCATCCCGAGCTTTTCTCCCGCGTCGGCAACGGCGTTGATCATTTCGAACCAGTCGTCGCCGAGGTATTCCGTTATGAGTCCCGCGCGCGAGTGCATGAAATACCCGCCGAAACCCATTTCCTTGAGAACTCCTACCTGACGTATCAGTTCGTCTTTTTCAAGCTCGCCGTTCCAGGACCAGAAAGGTTTGCCGCGGTAGGCGGCTCCGGGCTCCTGAAAACCATCAATCAATTTTTTGTCATTCATTTGCGTTTCCTCCGCTGTTCTATATATTTCAGATTCTTTTATTACTCTTTTATGTTTTGGCATATTATAAGCTGCGACTGTTCGTCACCATGATACCTCACAGTTTGTCCGCGATCTCCAGCAGCTTCTCATACGTACGCTCGAAAACTTCGCCGTCATCGGAAAAAGACGTGAAATTGCCCCCGGTAGTTTGTTTAAGGAGCGAAAGCGCCTCTGCCTTAAGAACTTCATTGTCCGAGGCAAGTATCTGCATAAACAGATCTGCGTCCTGAAGCCCGTCGCGCGTGTTCATAAACCTTGCCGAAAGATCGAGCGTCTTTTTCCTCACGTTCGGATAAACTATCGCGCCGTCACCTTTAAACCTTGCATCCGCGTTAAACCCGTAAAGCGAATCGCCGTCGCCCCAGTAATTGAACCCCCAATGCAGGAAGCCCTTCGCTCCGACGTCAACGCACGCCCATTCCATAAGTCTCGAGCGTATCACCGGGAGGTCAACGAATTTATTGAGCCACCACGCTTCTTCCGGGAAACAGCACGAGTAAAGCCACAGTTCTCCGCCTCGCCCGATAAGTTTCTTAAACACCTCTTGATCCTCATCGTGAACGTTTATCCTCGGCACCGCCCATTTTGCAGTCTCGCATATGACCCTCGCGCTTTCGATCATATCGAGCGGCTCTCCGGTCACTATCGAAGGCGCAGCCTCCGAAATGAGCTTGTTTGCCCACAGCCAGCCTTCCGTAGTGTGCGGCTCATCCTCGATGTGCGAACGGAATATCTTATCCAAGCCTTTTTCTTTAAGGTGCGCTTCTATCGCCGCATAAAGCGTACGTATATAATCCTCCGCTTCAGGAGAAAACGTGTCGTAGCTCACTCCCTTACCGTCTTCGCCGATCGCGTATACTTCTTTTCCTTCGACCGATTGCATAAGTGCGTTCAACGTAAAGTCGCGCGCCGCACCGCGGTCAATAAACAGATTCACAAATCTGTCGAAATAGTCCCACTTAAATACGTAAGTTCCGTCGGGAAGTCTCCGGCTCCCTGCTCCGGTAAGCAGCGGTCCCGCCTGTATACATATAGTGTTATTGCGAAGCTCGCGCATAACGTCCGCATAATGTCCGAGCGTTTTCCACCATTCTTCCGTGTACAGTTTCACGCCCGCCTTTTTCGGCAGAAGCTGGATATTGAAGAAATACTCGTGCCCGAACGCGGATTCCGAAGGAGCATTAACAGCCGCTTTATGAACGATCAGATCGATTTTAACCTCCGCGTCTCCCCTGTCAGTTTTAACAGCAGCGACGTATCCGTATTGCCCCGGCTTAGCGTTTTCCGGCACAAAAATATCGACTCTGAACACCTGCGCACAATGCGCTTTTACGGCGGTCTTCGTCCTGCCTCCCCGAAGCTCCGTGAGTTTATCCGGATAAGCCGTCCGGTCGTTATACACCGTATACTCCTGCCTGAAGATACGCACTTTTGAACCCGCGCGCATCGCCTTCCCGCCGTTTCTTCTGACTTCGATCTTTTCGACCGTAAAAGGTTCCAGATTTCTGACAACGATCTGCGCAGCGGCATATGAATTGCGTGCCGCATGGACGCAAATAACACCGGACGAATCTTTCCCCGGCCTTGCATTGCCGAAAATCTGCTTCGTTGATCTCTCGAGCCATATAAACATATAAACGCACCTCGCAAATGCTAATTATGTTGTGACAATGTTATCACTTTTGAAGGGCGGTTGTCAATGAAAATCGGTCGAAAATCGGTCGTGGCTCGGCTTCACACGCGGCTTCCTCCGGGGCTTGACTTATACTGGTATAATAGTTGTCGCTGGAAAGGAAATACCGGAGGTAAACAAAATGAATAAAAATGTGATACATATGCTGAAATCCGTGACCGACACGATCGGCAACAGCTTCATTATTACGACGGAAGACGACAAACTTATAGTAATTGACGGCGGCTTCCCTTCGGAGACGGAGTATTTCAAAGAATACCTCAAGAACGTCGCAGGCTCCGAAAGACCGCATATTGACGCCTGGTTCCTGTCGCACCCGCACGACGACCACGCTACGGTCTTTTTCGAAATGATCGAAAAGCACCGCGAAGAATTCGACGTTGACCGCGTTTATCTGAACTTCCCTTCCCGCGAATACCTGGCTGCCGAAGACAAGTCCGCCGCCGAAACGATGGACCTGTTTTACCGCACGCTTCCCCTTTTTGCCGATAAGATGCGCATAGTCTGCGGCGGTGACGTTCTGAACGTAGGCGCGGCTAAATTTTACATTCTGTACTCTCAGGATTTCGAGGTCAGACACAACCGCGCGAATAACGCGTCACTCATCTTCCGCATGGAGCTCGGCGGAAAAAGCGTCATGTTCACCGGCGACGCAGGTGTCGAAGCGGGAGAAAAAGTGCTCCGTCTGTATGGCGGCACCGGCCTGCTGAAATGTGATATATGCCAGATGGCGCATCACGGTCAGAGCGGGTGCAACAGGCGATTTTACGAGGCAGTCGCTCCGGAGATCTGCCTGTGGCCAACGCCCTCCTGGGTATGGAGCAACGTCAACGGAAACCTTCAGACGCTCGTTGTCCGCGGCTGGATGGAAGAACTTGGCGTGAAGAAGAACTATATCAGTAAAGACGGAACGCAGCTGATCGAACTTTAACACGGTACGCTGCCGAGCGAGTTTTAAACTAAAATCATATGTCAGAAAATACAGGTCTGTATAACAGCAAAGAATTCAAATTATCGCGCCGCGCTTACACGCTGGAATGCATGTTCGAATATTTCATATCAATACTTGTAGCGGACGCTTTTATTGCCAAACTGCTGAAATATTTCGGCGCGAGCGATGCGTTGTGCGGCGTCATATCATCGCTGATCTCACTCTCATTCCTGTTTCAGATATTTGCCGTACTCGTTATGGGCAGGATCAGAAACACTAAAAAGACGGCGATCATATTTCACACTGCCGCCCAGTTCCTGTTCTCCTGCCTGTACCTGATACCGTTCATTCCCGCGGACAACGGCACGAGGCGCATTCTTTTTATCATCTGCCTGCTCGCCGCCTATTTCGGCAATTACTTCGTCTCCTCCCTGATCTACAAGTGGGGCAATTCCTTCGTCGATCCGCATAAGCGCGCGAGTTTTTCGTCTACTAAAGAGATGGTCTCCCTGTTCTCCGGCGTGGTCGTATCGCTCCTGCTCGGCTACGCTATCGATAAGTTCGACGCAAGCGGAAACCTGATGCACGGCTTTCTTCTTTCGAGCGTATGCATGTTCGTATTCTGCGCGTCCGACCTCGTATGCCTGCTGCTGATAAAACGCGAGCACAGGACAGAAACGTCTGACCGCCCTCCGAAACTGGCAGAGATAATGAAAAACACGCTCGGGAACAGAGATTACGTGAACACCGTGATCCTTAAATGCCTCTGGTGGGGCGGCACGTACACGACGCTGGGCTTCCTCGGGACATACAAGCAGGAGGAACTGTTCTACACGCTCGGACAGATCCAGCTTATAAACATACTCGGAGTGGCAGGCAGGTTTGCGCTTTCTAAGCTGTTCGGCAGATTTTCGGATAAGCACGGCTTTGTGCGCGGCATACAGTTCGGGCTCGTGCTGGCAGCCGCAGCGTACGCCGTCAATATGTTCACCGCTCCTGATACGAGGTGGCTGATAATCGTGTTCGTACTGCTGTATAACATAAGTCAGGCCGGAACGTACCAGAATATGATAAACATCTCATACGCTTACGTTGACGTAAAATATTTCGTACAGGCGGCGGCGCTCAAGGATTGTATCGCGGGAGTGTTCGGCTTCCTTTGTGCCCTTTTATCCGGACGTCTGCTGGCATTCATACAGGCAGGCGGCAATACTCTGTTCGGCTTTCACGTCTACGCCCAGCAGGTCCAGTCGGCGCTGTCATTGTTATTCGCGGTCTCGGCAATAATTTTTGCGCAGACCACTCTTGCGCGTAAAAAGACGATGCTTCAATGACCGTCGATGACTGTCAATTACCGTCGTCAATGCTCTTACCATTTTTTGCTGTACTTTTTGCGTGAAATGTATTAAAATAAAAAAGATTTAAGCAAAAAGAAAGGTGAGGCCGATGAAAAACGCTCTTACTTCAACCTCAAAAAAATCAAATAGAAGCATTCAGAACCGTTTATCGTTTAAACGAAACCGGCCCGTACTGCTTACTGTAATTGTCCTCGCCATGATCATCGCTTTGTGCGCGGCATTAGGTGCATGCGCAAAATCAGGGGGCGGCAATGAAACTAACGGCCGTACCGAACTTCCTGCCACCGAAGCCGTCGTGATCAATACCGAACAGCCGGGAAATGACCCGACCGGCGAACCCGCAGGAACTGAATTGCCCGCGACCGACGTTCCGGCCACGGACGTACCGACTCAGGAAATAACCGAATTGCCCGCGACCGACGCTCCTACCGACGTCCCGACGGAAATTCCGACCGAAGTTCCTACAGAAGTTCCTACTCCGGTTCCGACCGAAGTCCCCACTCCAGCCCCTACAGAACGTCCGACGGCCACGCCTACCGAAAAGCCCGACCCTACCTCCACAAAGGGTCCGACTACTACACCGCAGAAGCCAACCTCCACGCCTTATAAACCGACTCCGACAGATCCGTCCGCCACTGAACGTCCCGAGGTCTCCGTCAAAGGAGTAGCGCTTCCGGCCGATAATTCGTACAGCCGCGAGCTCGCACTCAGCCTCATCACTATAGGCAGTTCCGACAAGACAAAGGAAGGTCTGGCAGCGAATATAACGAATGCCGGTTTCGCTGTCGTAAAACAGGGCAATTACGATAAGGAGAAAACAGATCCTTCCCATACTGCCGCTTATACGCTCGGTAAGGGCACGATATTGCGGGACGGCGAGAAGCGGAACGTCTTTCTGCTGATCGTCCGTTCGACAGATTACGGCGAGTGGTATTCGAATATAGATTTTGCTCCTTCACACTCCGACCTCACCCTTTACGCTGAAAACTTCCAGGCGGCTGCTCAGGATATCTACGATTCTGTCAGCAAAACCGTGCTGGCAGATAAAAAAGCCGTGCTCCTCATCTCAGGCCATTCCCGCGGAGGCGCCGTGGCAAATCTGCTCGGTCTTATGTTCAACGCCGCACGCGATCCCGGACTGAATTACATATATGCTTTTGCCTCCCCCACGACACTTCACACCCCGTCCGACGGTTCGGATAAGCTCAGCGTTTATGCGGACAATATCTACAACGTGATCAACCGCTACGATCCTTTCCCGGAGCTTCCGCCCAGTGAAATGGGTTTCTACCGCCCGGGCAATGACATTATTCTCGAGGGCAATTCCCTTCCGTGGAGCACCTGGAAGAGCCTTAAGAGTTCGCTGATAAAGATAAGCGGCACGATCGGTTCTTATTACAACGACCGCCACTCGCTCACTCAGGCGGGTTTAGCCGAGGACGGAATGACGTTGTACGAACTGCTGAAACAGGTCATTGACCTCCTGATGAATACAGATCTTTCCGACACGTCTGATACTATGGCTCTTATGCAGAGCATAGTCGGAAGCGATACGTACAAGATGATCTCAGGCATAAGCAGACAGAGCGACCTGTATCCGGTCAGCCAGATGCTCAGCTTAACTAATCTGCTCTTCAATTACGAAAAATACACAGCGCTCGGTGAAAACCATAAAGTAGAAACGTACATTGACCTGCTGCAGGCATGACGGACCATGTAAGACGCCGCGCATTTATAAGCATAAAAACAACTCCCGGAAGGCAATTATCCGCGCCGCCCGGGAGTTTTTGTATAAATCCGCATTATGCAGGCTTTATTCACTGAATATGTCTGAACCCGCTGCCTATTATCTCGCTGCTGGTGGTAATCACCACGAACGCGTCCGGATCTACCGACTTCACGAATTTACGCAGCTTGACCGCCTCGAACCGCCTGCAAACGGTATAAAGCACCGTCTTTTTCTCCCCCGTATAAGCCCCCTCGGCATTGACGACCGTCGCTCCGCGGGAAAGGTCGTCGAGGATGAATTTCCTGATCTCATCCGGCTTCGTTGTGATTATAGTGAAGTACTTATGGCTGTTGAAGTTCTCGATCACGGCGTCGATCAGCATGCCTCTTATGAATACGCCGACGACAGATATGATTCCCGTCTGAACGCCGAACACGAAGAACGCACTCACTGCGATAAGGAAATCCACGCATAAAAGCGCAATGCCTACGTCGAGCGGCGTGAATTTTTTTAAGATCATCGCGATAATATCCGTCCCGCCGGACGTAGCTTCGTAATGAAAAATAAGCCCGCTTCCCATTGCCGTTATAATAATAACGCACACCAGTTCGAGCAGCGGCTCATTCGTAAGCGGCTCCTTTATAGGCATAATGATATCAAAAAGCTTAACGAAGCCCGAATACGCGAGCGAACAGTAGACCGTACGTATCCCGCACGATTTTCCGAGAAAAATGAAACCGAGCAGAAGCAGGAATACGTTCATGATAACTATAAACGTAGACGGATTGAAATTGATCGCTTTGCCGAGGGCAATGCCCAGGCCGCTGACTCCGCCGATCGTAAATCCGTTCGGTATTTCAAACAGATGCACCTCCAGCGCTATCATCAAAGAGCCCAGCGTCAAAAACGCGTATTCTTTAACGATGGAGATCTTTCTGTTCTCCGTACCGTTATCCCTTAATTTCTGTTCATTTTTATAACTGCTTTTTTCTTTTTTCAAATCGAAAAAACTCCTTATTTATCTTGTCAAAATCGCTATCAGCCTATCGGCCGAATCATAGAGCGTACCGTCGAGGCGCTCCACTGCCATCAGAAGCAGCACGTCACCCTTCCCCAGTCCGCGAAGAGCTTCCATCACGACCGGCGTTTCATACGGGAGTTCGTTTCTGTGTGCGAAGACCGACACCCCGAAATCTTTTGACATTACGCCGGACAATGCGTGCCTGAACGAGTCGCCGATGACAACAAGTTTTTTATCTTTGTATGTAGCGTCTTTCGCTGTAAACCGTGACAATTCCGTTGGCGAAGACGTTACGTGATTTTCGAAATATTCCGCTTCAGCCTCGATATTAGTCTTGTAGTTGATCTTCCAGTCTCTGTATTCCGAAGTATAACCGCTGAAGCTCGACAGATCTCCGCCCTTCCTTTTCGTCTCCGTGACGTCAAGTTCAAACACGTTCATTGACTGCAGGCCCAGTGCGCGGTAGACTGCCATTGCCCCCGTAAAGCCGCCCAGAGCGTTCCAGTGAGTATCCTGCTTGTAAAATACGTCATAGAAGATCTTGGTCGTCGTAAGTTCCGCTTTCGGATACAGATACCTGACGCTGCTGTTGGCTTTCATATAATCGAGGAATATATCCTGGCGTTTCTGCGCAGATGCGATCTGGTAAGTAGGCATATATTCGGGGTACATCTGTTCTTTGTTGGGAGCGGCCATTACGACAAGTTCTATACCCTTTTCGCGGCATACGGCGTTTAGCTGTTCGAATTTGTTTTTCCAGGCTTCCATCTCTTCGATGCTGAACAGATTCGTGCCGCGGTAATAATCTTCGGAACTGTTACCGGAATAAAACAGCCAGTCACGGCGGCCGAATATTGCCCCTCCCGCGTACTCCGGAGCAAGGTAGGAACCGTCCACTTCCTTCGGGACAAGGTCGTCAAGCGAATAAGTGCCGCATACGTTGCATTTTTTGAGTTTGTATCCGTAATTGTCATAATCAGCCGTACTGCTCTTAACGACAATGAATTGGTGTTCGGTCTTCGGCAGCGTTTCTGTTTTCGTTTCGCCGCACACCTTACAAGTGTACAGCTTCGTGCCTTCGCGTGTGCAGCCCGGGTAGAGCGTGATCTTACCCGAGTCAAAAGTGTGTACGTGCGGAGTCGGAGCAGGCGTAGGAGTGGGAGTTGGCGCCGGAGTGGGGGTCGCAGCAGGTACTTCCGTAGGTTCAGGAGAAGAATTGTCACTTGGCGTTGCTGTCGGTTCCGCAGTCGGTCCGGGAGTTTCAGTCGCAGGGACGTCAGTAGGAGGAAGCGGAGTCGGTGTGTCCGTTGCCGGCACGGCGGTGGGTTCCTGCGTCGGTTCCTGCGTGGGTTCGTCAGTCGGTTCAGGTGTATCCAGGCCTATTATCAGGCTGAGGTCTACGGTAGGCTGAGGAGTCACTTCCCCGCCGGCAGTACCGGGCGCTTCCGATGCGGGAGCAGGCTCTTTTACCAGCACGCGCGTAAGCACGGGATTTATCTTCTGCCTGTAGAATGAATTATACTTAAGGGCAGTGTTCGTTTTCAGTTCGATAAGCTGGCCGCGTGCCGGAGAATGATCAGAATAAAAGGATTCGAATTTTGAAAACCACTCGTTTGAATACTCTGAAGGAAATTCAGACAGCGTGCGTTTTTCTATTATCCCCTCGTCCTCGGACTGTGATTTTTCATGTACGACCGATTTAATGAGCCACGGCGCGGCTATGACGGCGAGCGCCAGAACGATCATAATAACGGAGAAGACGGTCGAAAATCTGTTTTGCTTCATTGACGCCGCCCCCTTAGAAATTGCCGTAGATCGACGGATTATACGAACCGGACACAAGCATGATTATTGACCACGCAAGAATCGCGAGCTGGAGCAAACCGTCGATGCACATAAATACCGGCTTGTTTTCGACTTTTTTGTAAAGCTTTCCGAACAGCCTCTGGAAAGGCCCGCACAATATCACGCCTGCGATCAGAGCGGCCATCACTTCAAAGTTCAGATAGCTCAGCACGGCATACCCCTGCGCAGATGCTTTGAACGAGAACAGCTGCCCGTAATAGGTAAACGCGTCGCTCAGGCTCGGGGCTCTGAACAGCACCCAGCCCATCATTATCACGAAGGTGGCGTAGATCCAGTTCAGCGGCTTTACGGGGTTTTTATCGAGCGCTTTGCCTAAAAACGCTCTTTCGATCACGCTGAACAGGGCGAACAACAGGCCCCAGAGTATGAAAGTCAGATTCGCGCCGTGCCAGATGCCGGTGACAATAAACACGACCGTAAGGTTGAGGAACAGTCTCGCCGTACCGACGCGGTTTCCTCCGAGCGGTATGTAGATATAATCGCGGAACCACGAGGACAACGAGATATGCCATCTGCGCCAGAATTCTTTGATCGACAACGAAGTGTACGGATAGTCGAAGTTTTCGCTTATCCTGAACCCGAGCATCCCGCCTACGCCGATCGCCATATCCGTGTAACCGGAGAAATCGTAATAAATCTGCAGCGTGTATAAAATTATCCCGAGCCACGCGATGCCGGAGCCCATATCCGATAATTTTTCAAGGCCCCAAATCTTATCGGCCGCTGCGCCCAGGGTATTGGCGATGAGCACCTTTTTACCCAGGCCGTAGCAGAAACGCTTAAGCCCTCTGCGGAACTTGTCCAGGCCGTGCTCTCTTTTTTTGATCTGCGGGGCAAGGTCGCCGTAGCGCATTATCGGCCCCTGCGTAAGCTGGCAAAGGAGTGACATGAACAGTGCGAACGTCAACGGCTCGCGGCTCGCTCTTGTTTTTTTTAGGTAAACGTCGGAAAGGTACGCGATCGACTGGAACGTGATGAAAGAAATTGCCAGCGGCATCAGCAGCCTGTACACGCCGGACGCGGCCGAGCCGTTGAAGGTAAACAGGACCTTAAAGAAATTGCCCTCCTCTTTCGTGCGGGCAATGATCGACGCGATCATCGTGTAATATTTGAACACCGAAAGAACGAGCGCGTTGACAACGATTCCGATCACGAGGATCAGACGGCTGCGCTTTTTACTGACGTTGTCCGACGCGCGCTCAATGCAGATGCCGTAAATATAGTTGAATGCGATCGTGCATACGAACAGCGCGAGCTGCCATATCCCGCCCCATGCGTAGAACACAAGGCTCAGCACCAGAAGGAACACGTTGCGTATATTAGTGCGTATTCCCTCGTTCCTGATCAGTCCGAGCAGATAGTATATGCCGATAAAAACCGGCAGAAATATTTCAATAAAGAATACCGAAGCAAATTCCAAAAACGATCACTCCCGAACGAACCGCGAAATAGACCGGTGCAGATAATCACAGCCGGGAAAAGGCGGTAGCTGTATGCCGCCCTTCCCCGGTTAAGATCGCGTATTATTCAGATCAGGCAGCTAATATTTCTATTTCAGCAAGCTGGCAGAGTATACCGTCACCTAAAGAGGAAGGTACGCCGTAAAGCTTCGTAGCTAAGAAACGTACGTAGCGGGCTTCGGCAGCCTCAAATTCGAGCACGAACGGCTCCTCGCTTCCGGTCGCCGCGCGGTCGTTATCCTCTACCTTCGCGACGGTCGTGTACTCTTTTCCGTCCATAGAGATCTGGATCTCAAACGTTACGGGGCAGTACGATCCGCCTAAAGTCGGATAAACTTTTACGGTATCGATCTTTGTCACTTTTGAGAGAGTGAATTCTACCCATTCCTCGTGGTCTTCTTCAAAATTCTCGCCTACTGCAGAAGTCCAGCCGTAGCTCGGGAAATCCGGGTCAACTATAAGTCCGTCGTTTATATATTCATACGACCAGCCCCACTGTATATGGCCTATACCGGTGGTAGATGACACTTCAACGTCTGCGTTGTATGCGACGTTGGTTCCTTTGGCTATCGGCGCCGCGGTCGGTTCGGGAGACGGAGTGGGTGCTTCCGTGGGAGCCTCTGTCACGGGTACGTCTGTGATCACGGGTTCCTGAGTAGGAGCCTGCGTGGGATTTTCCGCGGTCGCATCAGTTCCGGCCGGCTGCGTATTATCTGCAGTCTGCGTATTATCGGCAGGCTGCGTATTATTCGCAGGTTTGCATGATGCAAAAAGCATAACAGCGGCAACGATAAGAGCCGCGATGGCAATAACTTTGAGTTTTTTATTCATAATAATTCCCTCCTGAAATTATTCATTTCATGCGTTTTTGATAAAGTGAACAGGCGTCAATAAAAGCCGCTGAATTCTATATGATTATATTATCACAGACGGAAGATGTCAAGGAACTGGCAACGAGTAAGAGTCTACTCCCAAAATCGTAATGCCTTTTTGCCCTTTTATTTTCTTTTAATGCTGCGATATAAATATAGGAAGTACGAAATTTTGCAAATCGACAAAACTGGTCTTGCTATGTTTGAAGCTCCGTTTCCGGCCTGAAAATGAGCGAGCTCCGTCCGAAAAGACATACCAAATTCTGAATATCAAGCTTTTGGTATGTCTAAGGCTCCGTCTCTGGCCTGAAAATGAGCGAGCTCCGCCCGAAAAGACATA
>JAEEGL011587152.1_pt1 | contig 45185 bp, 36 predicted proteins | sample 9134231 | NCBI WGS metagenome assembly JAEEGL01 (sample SAMN16246548, study PRJNA631951) | gut metagenome | biome: gut microbiome; feature: rumen; material: fiber-attached | host: Bos | place: Iran: Karaj | collected 2018-10 | reverse complement strand
TTCCTGCTTGGGATATGTCTGGGGACCGTGCTGGGTGCACAGCTTCTGGCCCAGCTTCACGGCGCCGGCGGGGCAGTACTCCACACATCGGCCACAGGCCACGCAGTTCTTCGGGTCTACCTCTGCTACATAGGCGCTGCGGCTCATATTGGGCGTATTGAACAACTGGCTGGTTCTGAGGGCGTTGCAAATCTTGACATTGCAGTTGCAGATGGCGAAGATCTTGCCCTCGCCGTCGATATTGGTGACCTGGTGCACGAAACCGTGGTCTTCGGCCTTTTTGAGGATGGCCATCGCCTCATCATAAGTAATGTCGTGGCCGCGGCCGGTTTCCCTCAGGTAATCGGCCATATCTCCTACGCCGATGCACCAGTCCCGGTAGTCGTCGGCGCAGCCTTCGTCCAGGAGCTTGCGGCCGATGCGGCAGGAACAGATACCCACCGCCAGGTGGCCTTCGTAGCGCTTGAGCCAGTAGGAAATATGCTCTATATCAATGGACTGGTTCTCCATAGAGATGGCTTTCTCTACGGGAATGACGTGCATACCGATGCCGGAGCCTCCCATAGGAACCATAGGAGTGATCTTCTCCAGGGGGAGGAAGGTCATCCTCTCGAAGAACATCCCCAATTCCGGGTGCTTTTTCATCAGCTCCTCGTTCATATTGGTATATTCGGCACTGCCGGGCACGAACATAGGCACCCAGTATACGCGGTCTTCCCGGTTGTAAGTGGTGCCGGGAACGGGACCGTCCTTGGTGTACTTGTCGTCGTAGTCGTATTCCATAACGCCCAGGCGGGCCATCAGGTCCAGCAGCTCATCGAAGGACTTGTCGTCCGGGGTATAATGCTTCTGCGCATTCATCTGGTGCAACTGCTGATGGGTGTGGTGCTTCCTTACCTTGAAGAAATTGCCGGGCAGCATATCCAGCAGAAGATCCAGGGAGGCTTCCCGGGTGACGGCGTCCATTTCATCCTCGAAGATGCAGGCAAGGCCCCAGTATTCCGGGGCGTCCGTATCCATCTTGATCTTTCCGGGGATGCGGTCCGTGACGTGGCGGACAAATTTCAACAGCTTGGGATTGGGATTTTTATCCCCCTTGTGCTTGGGGATAAACTTTTTAGACATCTCAGGCATAACAGGTTATCTTTTTAGTGTTGTTTCCAGTTTTTAACTTCCTCCAGGATCCACTGCGCAAAGGCTTCCACGCCTTCTCCCGTTTTGGCGCAGATGGGGATTACCTGTGCCTTGGGATTGCGCATGTGGATATATTCCTTGCATTTGTCCAGGTCGAAGTCGAAGTAGGGGAGCACATCTATTTTGTTGATGACCACTACGTCGCAGACAGAGAACATCAGCGGGTATTTCAGAGGCTTGTCGTGGCCTTCCGGGACGGAGAGGATCATGGCGTTCCGGCAGGCGCCGGTGTCAAATTCGGCCGGGCACACCAGGTTGCCCACATTCTCCAGGACCACCAGGTCCAGCCCCTCCGTATCTACCCCGGCGAGGCCCTGGCGCGTCATTTCGGCGTCCAGGTGGCACATGCCTCCGGGATGCAGCTGGATGGAAGGAATGCCGGTGGCTTCCTTGATCTTGACGGCATCTACGTCGGAGTCTATATCGGCCTCCATGACGGCGATGCGAAGCTTTTCCTTAAGCAGGTTAAGGGTCCTGATGAGTGTCGTGGTCTTTCCGCTTCCGGGGGAAGACATCAGGTTCAGAAGGTATACTCCTTTCTCCTTCAATTCTTTTCGAAGTCTTCCGGCGTCGGCGTCATTATCCTCGAAAACACTCTTTTTGATTTCGATGATCTTGACAGGGTCCATGGACAGATCCTTTTTAGTGTTATTAATTGGCGAAAGTTACGAAATCTTTTCCGGATTCCGAATTTTTCCGGCTTTATTTATACCTTTGTATAAAATAATTCTACTCTATGAAAAGAATCCCCGCCGCCGTAGCCATACTCTTTATCCTTACTCTTTCCTGCACCTGGACAGGCCGGAAGGCCACCGCTCCCGCTCAGGAACCGGAGCAGAAGAAAGATACGGTGTACCCGCTGGGTTTCTGTGCGGATTCCTTCCGGGTGGTGGAGGGAAAAGTGCCGGAAGGGGCCACTTTCTCCGGCCTGATGGGAAGCCTCGGCCTCTCGGGGGAAGATACCTATAAGCTGATCCAGGCCTCCGACAGCCTTTTCGACGTGAGGAAATTCCGCGCCGGCAACTCCTGGAAGGCCTTTTACGAGGATTCCACCTCTCTGAAGTACCTGGTGTACCAGGAGAATCGCGTCAGAAGCATCGTCTTCCAGTGCCGGGATTCCCTGGCCGCCTGGCCGTACGACAAGGATGTGATCCATCAGGAGAAAGTGGCCGATGTCACCATCAACAGCTCCCTGTGGGCGGATATGCTGGAAGCCGGGGCTTCGCCGCTCATCATTGTGGAACTGGCCGATATTTACGCCTGGACGGTGGATTTTTTCGGCCTGCAGAAAGGAGACCGCTTCCGGGTGCTGTATCACCAGGATGTTTGCGAGGATGAGGTTTTCCGCATTACGGATGTGGAGTACGCCGTCTTCTCCCGCGGGGACAAGGACGCCCACGCCCTCTATTTTGACCAGGGGGACGGTGGCAACAAGTACTGGAATGAAAAGGGAGAGAGCATGAGAAAGGCCTTCCTGAAGGCTCCGCTCAAGTTTACGCGCATCTCTTCCGGCTTTACGTATCACCGGCTTCATCCCGTGCACGGGGTGGTGAGGCCCCACACGGCCATAGACTATGCTGCGCCCACCGGAACGCCTGTTATGAGCATCGGAGATGGAACCGTGATCAGCCGCGGCTGGGCCGGAGGCGGCGGCAACACCGTGAAGATCCGTCACAATTCCGTGTATACCACTTCTTATATGCACCTTTCCAAGTATGCGGCCGGCCTGAAGGTGGGAGACCGCGTGCACCAGGGGCAGGTGATCGGTTATGTGGGAATGACAGGAACGGCTACGGGCCCGCACCTGGACTTCCGCGTATACAAAAACGGAACGCCCATCAATCCGCTCACGATGGAGGCCCCCTCCGGAGACCCCATCCAGGAACAATACAAGCCGGCTTTGGATTCCCTCTACCGGCTCAGATCCCGTAAACTGGATTCTTTACTTACTTGGAAGCCTGTTCTTTAGGCAGCAGCACCCGTCGCACATTGCAACCCACAAAGTTGCCGATGACGATGATGGGGTAATACCAGAGGATGGCCGGGTCCCACTTGAAGGCGGCCACCAGGTATACTACGTCTGCGATGGAGTGGTAGAAGCCGCAGAGGATAAAGAGGGGAATGCCGAAAAGGATGGGGACAAGGGATTTGGAAATGCGGTACAGATAGACGGAAATGTCTATGATGACGCCGCAGCCCACGGCCCTTAGGAAACTGCGCCAGGGACCCTGGACAAACCTTCCGGCCACTACGCTCTGGGCCCTTTCGAACGCATCTCCTCCTATGGCATAGACCATCAGGCCCACCACTATGCAGGCCACTACGTTCCAGAACCAGATTTTGGCAATGGCGCCCATATCCGTCAGGACTCCCGCCTTCCCTGTATACAGAAGGGAGCCGGTTAAAACCACGCCCACCAGGCCGAAGGCAAAGATGACAGCGCCGGGAATGCCTCCCAGGGACAGGAAGCCGTAGGCGCCCAGACCAATCAGCAGGCCGGCAAACAGGGAAAGTCTGGTATCGTTACTCATAGCTCTTTGTATTTTTCTTCAAATATAGAAAAAAACCGGAGCAAGTCCAAGGACTTGCTCCGGGGGGTACAGATCATATCAATATTTTGTTTAACAAATCTGTATAACTGTACTCACTTTTTAGCTTTCTGAAGCCCCTTATGAAGGGCTTGCGAGGTACAAAGATAACAATTTAAAATGAATAATCAAGGCTTAAATCTATAGATAGAGAGTGTTTTACAACGGTTTGTATTTTAGAAGAATCAAAATTTCGTAGAAATTACTTTCAATTTGTAATCAAACAATTTAGAAAATGAATATTTATCATGAATTCGTAAATATTTATAATTTTTATTAAATTTGTATTAATCAGAATAAAACCGTATGAAACAGAGTATGACCAGTATCGGCCTGATGTCCGGAACCTCCGTGGACGGGTTGGATGTATGCCAGGCCACCTTTACGCTGGAAGATGGAAAATGGCGCTTTCACATAGACTGCGCCAGGGGCTATGAATACCCGGAAGAGTTAAAAAGAAAGCTGGGAAAGGACGTCCAGCATATGAGCGCCTACGAGTTTGTGGCCTTCCACAGCGAATACGGCCGATATCTGGGGCAGCGGGTGAATGAGTTTATGGAAGAATTCGGCGTGAAGCCGGATATCATCGCCTCCCACGGCTCCACGGTATTCCACGAGCCCGGGAAGAAGATCATGTACCAGATTGGGGACGGTGCCGCCATTGCGGCGGAAACGGGCATTCCCACGGTGTCGGACTTCCGTCGGCTGGATATTATGCTGGGAGGCCAGGGGGCGCCGCTGGTGCCCATAGGGGATAATCTCCTTTTCGGAGAGTATGATTATTGCCTGAATATCGGCGGCTTTTCCAATATCTCCTGGCGGGAAGGGGATAAGCGCATAGCTTTCGACATTTCGCCGGTCAATTACGTGATCAACCGCTTCACCCGGCAGATAGGTCTGGAGATGGACCGGGACGGAGAAATCGCCGCCAAAGGCGCCGTGAACCAGTTGCTGCTGGATAAGCTCAATTCCCTGGATTACTATTCCAAGCCCTGGCCCAAGTCCCTGGGCCGCGAATGGGTGGAAGCCAACATTTTCCCTCTTCTGGATGCTTCCGGCCTATCCCTGGAGGATTTACTGAGAACCTATTACGAGCACTGTGCCTTCCAGTTAAAAAGAGTGACCACCCCCGGAAAGAGCCTGCTGGTTACCGGCGGCGGAGCCTACAACAAGTTTCTCATAGAAAGGATGAAACAACTTTCCGGTTGCGACATAGTGGTTCCGGAACCCGCCATCATCGAGTTCAAGGAAGCGCTTATTTTCGCGTTCCTGGGTGTTCTGTATATGTGGGATATCCCCTCCTGCCTCCGCTCGGTCACCGGTGCTTCCCACGACAACATCGGCGGGATGCTGTTCAAGGTATAGCCTTTTAGTCCGGATAGGTACTTATTGTCCAGGTGGTAGGGACGGCGCCGATGCTGATACCGGATTTATGAAGCGTGTTCCATACTTCCGCCATAGATTCCGGACAGTACAGCGTGCCTTCATTGTTTAACATAGTGGTGGATCCGGATTTGACCAGCCATTTGTCTACGGCATTTTCCAGCTGTTCTTTCGTTGCATTCCGCAGGTTGCATCTGGCGGAAGTCAGGTTGGGGCACTCGCGGAAGATGCTGGCATAGCAGGCATCGGCCACTGTGGTAGCCGGTAGATCGGGCGCCGTGGTGAGCAGGGTGCCGCGGAACATATTCTTGTAGCAGCGCGCATTCACCGTGGAGGGCAGAACCAGAGGGTCTGAAGGATCATTGTCCAGTTGAACCTGGTAGAATGCCGCGTTAAAGGCATCTTCGGGCATAGCGGTGCTTTCGGAATAATCATCTTCCGCCAGAAGACTCATAATATGACCGGCAATATAGACTTTCTTATTTGTGGTAAAGACGGGCTTGTTACTGGGACTTCCGTCATTCTTGATGTTCTTATAGTTGGCCCTTAGCCCTTTGAAGCAGATTTCCTTCCCTGCATCAAGGTTTATGTCCGCTACGGCATTGTAATCGGTCCAGCTGTCTCCCTTGTCCAAACTGTATTGGATTCCATCTCCGGTGTAATTGAAGTGAATCTTGGTGCCATCTTCCGTTGCCTTGATACGGAAGCCTTTGTACGGAAGCGTGGAGCGGGAAATGGAATAGTAGTTATTGGCCGACAGTGCTTTGTCGGAAAGGGTGAAATCTTTCGTCTTCGCGCCACCCTCCCAGGAAAGGGAAAGCTTAGCATCGGAAAGGGACGTATCGCCTCCCGGGAAAGCCGTCACAAACGACAGCTTTCCGGCCTGCCGCGCCGTAACGGTAGAATTCCAGATGAGATTGTCTCCATTCAGGAGCCGGGCCGATACGGGAGCGTTCTCCGGAACTTCCTCATTGCTCATCCGGATGCTGAAGATGAGGAAGGCCGATTTCTGGGAAATGACAAACTCGTGGCTCCCGTAGGTGCCGGTGGCGGTGAAATCGCTGTAGTACCGGACGGCGGTGGCAAAATCCGGGGCATATCCCTCTGAAGGATAAACTGTGGCCGATACGCGCCCGTCGGCGAGGGCGTGGACTTTGTCATCGGCATTCACCAGGGTTCCCTTCAGAGAAGTGCTCTCTGTTACCTCGAAATCTTCTGCGCAGTACAAATCTCCTTCAAACCAGGCGCTGGTGGTGCCGGCCCCGGCCGTCAGGAAGAGAACGCCGTAGAGCTTCGGGGCATCCTCGCCGGAGGCTTCCAGATACAGACGGTCCGTATCCTCAAAGATATAGTGCTTTTCCCCGTCCACCGTGGCGCGGGTAAGGGCCTCATTCCCCACCCGGGCCTTGTAATGGATGGTGCGGACCTTTGCGGGCTGGTCCAGCTCCCGGGAACAGGAGAAGGCCAGGACAAGAAGAAACAGCCGTATGATTCCTTTCAGCTTCATTATAAATTGCCTCCGTTAATGGGATCCTCGTCAAAATGGCTGCCGCCTCCCGTTTCGTTGGACGAAGCGGTGTTGTGGACGGCACGCACAAACAGATAGCCGGCGCGGGAGTGGTGGAAGCCCTGCGTGGCACCCACGTACAGGGACTTGGAATCCAGAATCAGTTTCATACTCTCTCTGGCTTCCGCCGGAATGCCCTCACCCGACCACCTGCTAAGGTCTATGAACTGGTTGTTCCAGTGAATACCCTCCTTGTCCAGACGGAAGTGCTGCCTGGCCTGCAGATTGGGTTTGGCCTTTCCGGCGCCCTGCTCCACGAATCCGGTCCCGCTTCCGCTGACAAAGTGGGTGTAGTTGTAGCCGTTGGAAAGATTACTGCCGGAGCGGCGGGCGATGTTGGGACGCAGCCAGTCTTGACCGCTGGTATTGCCTCCGTCGTGGGCCGGGTAATAGATGTGAACGATATTGGGAACCGTCATACCGGTGGCTTCGTCCGTGCCCGTGATACCAACACTGATGAGGTTGTCCCTGCCGATGGTCCTGTCTTTGTTACCACCTACATTTTTGTACTTGCAGCTTCTCACATCCATATTGGCCTCGATGAAGTCTCCGGCATAGAAGTCAATCTGACTGATCAGCTGGGCCGGCCATTTGTTCACAATGTCACTGGCCTCCGACAGGGGATAGGAAGTGTTTACGCTGCCATCTGCGTTATAGGGCTCCAGTTCCGGATCCACCGGGTTGGGCCAGTAATTCACCTGCAGGATTTCCATAGACGCCACCTCCGAGCGGGTGGTTTTCCCGTCGGAGACCACCTCCAGCTGGAAAGTATAGGTTCCGCTCACAAGGACTGGGGCGTTTCCTTCCTCTCGGGTGCTGGTCCTGTACTTGTAAGGGTGCAGGATGCTCAGATGCTTCTGTTCGGAATCGTTCTCATTGAACAGGAGCTCCGTGTGGGTGATGCCGGCGGGGTCTATCACCTTGAGCGTCATCCGGGTAATGGGGGTGGCCGATGTGGCCGTAGCCAGCACCGGGAAGGGCGGATTATCGGCCACTTCGTCGTAGCGGCAGTGAAGAAGGCGCAGGGAAGTGAAAACAGGGGAGAGGAGGGTAATGGGCGCATCAAACACGTGGGGGGTGGAGGATGCGTAATTGAGTACAGACACCCGAACCGACATATTGCCCAGGATGGGCAGTACGTCGAAATCGGGCAAGTGGCACACGACGTCCTTCCGGAAGGAAATGCCGGAAACCTGCAGGCCTTCCGGAGTAATGGGGAGGGCTTCCTCCGTGCCGTAGGCCGTAGTATACACCAGGGCGATCTCCAGGCTCCGGATGGCCGATCCCAGGGAAGAGAGATTGATCTGGACGGTCATATCCTCGTTGTGGCGCAGGCGGTCTCCGTTTTTGACGGAAACAACGCCCGTGACAACGCCGGTGCGGCTCTCATCCCGCACGCAGCGCAGGCCGGTAATCCTGCTCTCTTCATCTACCAGGCTTACCCTGGTCTTTTGTTTGGCCCAGCCGATTTTCTGGGTTTCGTTATCCACCGGGCGGGATCCCAGTTTCCCGTGGGAATAATAGGATCGGCAGGGATAGGCCTTTCCGCTGTCCCAGTAGCCGGTAGGCAGCAGGCGTTCCATCATCAGCAGTTCCCGCATATTGGGAAGGCGGTATCCTTCCGGGCAGTAGTAATTGTGCCCCTGGGAGGTGATGGCGTTATTCATCACCTCTTCGTCCAGGATGGCACCGGTCTCTTCCGGATACCTGGCCGGCAAGGCGCCGTCTGCGTAGCGGTAATCAGAAGGGTTTTGTGCCACCAGTTCCTGATAGACATCGTTGTGGATGGAGAACTCGTCGTGATAGGGAAGGTCTTCCGCCGTGAATTCGCGGATGGAGGCCGGATTCAGGCGGGAGAAGCGGATGGTGTACGTTCCGTCGGCGTTGGGAAGGGCCTTGCCATTGCTGTCTGTGCCGGCGGGAATCTCGTAGTATTCATCCACCATCCTCTCGTAAGGGGCGTAGCTGATGTCCTTGATTACGCCTTCGTCCTGGTATGTGCCGATATTGCGCACGCAGCGGATGGAAGAAACTTTGTTGCGCTCATTCGTCCCGAACTTCCCCCCGTTATAGACCGCCCAGTTGTAGAAACTGTAGTCAGACTTGGTACAGCCTTCCTCGGCACGGATGATATTGGGATCCTCAATCGATTTACCCGTACTGGAGATAACCCAGGAGCGCCACTGCGTTCCGTCAGAGGTATTGGAGGCGTCCATCGGGTGATACAGGCGGGCCGAAGGAGTGAGGGATTCATTTCCCACCCACATTCCTACCAGCTGGTCAATGGAGGCAATGTACCAGCGGATCTCTTCCGGGTCTATGACTCCGTTGAAGTTGTTGTCCCGGTTGCGCGTCAGGCAGGAATAGGCCATAAAGGCAAAGTCATTCTCGGACTGTTCCCTGTCATATTGGAGTTCCGGTGTGTTGTTGGTTACGTTATAATCCAGGAATTTGTCCCAGGAAAGCTGCGCCCCCGTATTCAGGCCCCAGATGACAGAGGTGTTGAGGCGCCCGTTTTCTGCATTCTCAATCTTCCCGGAGATGCTGCGGGTAAAGCCTACCTCTTCGGCCGAGGGCCACCAGGGCCACTGGATTTGCGAGTTGTCCTTTCCATAGCGGGTACGATACTCCATTTCGTCCAGATGCTCCGTTCCCCAGATGGAATGCAGGTCCGGCGAATAAATATTGTAGAAAGTCTGGATGGACTGCTGGATAATGGAGTTGTTGGCGTGGATGACGTCGCTCTTGCGGTCTTTGCTGTACTGGGTTTCGGAAAGGATGTGCAGCTCCCGGGGTGGCTGGTTCACAAACTGGCGCCACAGCTCCGGATTGGGGGCCGGAATGTGGGAAAGCTCCTCCACCGTCCGGGGCTGGTATTCCCGAGGGTCGTACTCGTAGTAATACTCGTCTACATAGGCCGTTACGTGGATGACGCCGTTCCTGTAATCGCTGCTCCCCGGATTGTTTATTTCTTTCCGGGTTTCGTTTACGATGTATTTCACCAGCTGCTTCACATCCATCAAGGCAGGGCGGGAAGCATCGCTCCCGGGCGTCCAGGCCGGGTCGTAGGCCACCCATCCCGGTCCGGTACTGGTGGGGTATGCTTTGCGGTTATTGGTATAGGCATCGTCGACAAGGTCGTTTACGGCAAACTTTACCCACAGATAGTCCTGGCATTCTCCTTCTCCACCCGTGCTGAAGGGGGTCTTGATATACCAGGAGATCCCTTCGTCCAGATAATCCTCCGTATATTTGAAAACCAGGTCGTGGTACTCGTAGTGGGCGTCGCAGTTGACGATGCCTTCCGCCACCAGAAGAAGGGACCCTTCCTGTCCGGGCTGGTTTTCCGTATTGGAATTGACCTCTACGTAGATGCTTTTGGTATTCTCTATGGTAATATCATAAGTATACCAGTGATTGCGCTTTACGGTATAGTCGTTCACCCCGTTGCGGGAAAAATCTCCGAGGTGTACCGTGAATTCTGCCTTGGAGGTGATAGCCTGGGCCACCTGGTTCTCTCCTACGATGTTGTCAACACCCTCCTTGGTAAGGCCCAGAACCATATCAAACCACACATAGGTTCCTTTGGAGGGAGCATAGACCCAGTCTCCGTTCTCTACATATCCGCCTTCTCCTTCAACGTCCTTTTTCTCCTGCTTTTCCCGCTCGTGGTAGAACTGGGCACCGGAGCCCGTCTGGAAGTTCTCCAGCATATAGAAGGTAAAGACTTCCCAGGTGCCGCCATCATCCGTTTCGGTTCCGTCAAAGAAGGCCTCTTCCGTGGAAAAGAACCCCTCGGAAGACGAGGCTTGAAGCGGCCCGGAAGACGGCTCGAAGAGGTGGCAGCTGGTAGGCACATTGTGTACCTTCCAGTAGCGTGAATAAGACCTCTGGGGGTCTATGTTATCCGTATTGTATTTGATGCGGAACTTGATCTTGGCATCCAGGGTCTCAAGGAGGATCTGGTTGTCATTGTAATCATCCGGCAGGGTGCCCCAGGTGAGGGAGCCCGTATTGACGTCCTCCATCGTTCCCATCATCAGGAAGAGGTCGCTTCGGGTAACGATGTCCTGTTCCAGGGATACTTTGGCTTCCTTCAGCTGCTCCAGCGTACGGATGCCGGAGAGGAAGTCCACCACCTTGGTGGAAGTGCCGATGTGGCTGATGGTATTGGATACGTTGGCCAGTACCACCAGGGTGCAGCCCGGTTTGGAAACGGTGGAGAGTTTCACCACGCCCCGGGTGGTTACGCCCGCCTCGTCGGTTTCCACGTACCAGCCGTCGTTGTCCGTATCATTGATAAGGGTGGGAAGGCTGGAGATTTTCTGGGCATAGGAGAAGTTTCGTCCGTAGAACTTGTTGCCGTCCTCGTCGAATAGAAGGACGTACAGTTCCTTCACGCGGGACTCGTCTGCGGCCGATGCTTCGGCCTTGGTCCCAATATTGACATCCAGGAAATCGGGCGTTCCAAAGCCCAGTTTAAGGGTTACAGGCGTTCCTTCCGGGTAGCACTCGAAGTCTCCTCCCGGAATGGTCTCTTCCATCGCCCTGGTACAGGATACCAGGGTTAGAAGTGCCATAAGGAATATGCCTGCCAGTTTTTTCATAGTCTAATTGAAAATTACTTCTTCCGTCCGTTTTTCCCAGCCTCTTACGCGGAAGTTAAAGGAGATATCTTTGTCAGACCCTCTCTTGTTTATCTCTGTGAGGATGGTCAGACTCTGATTTCTTTCCAGGGAAAGGATGCTTTCGAAGGTGCTCAGGTCCTGGACCGGGAGGTTGGTGTTGTTGTACTCCTGATCTCCCAGGTGGAAGCGGATGTCGCATTGGTACATCCTTCCGCCTTCGCTCTGGGTAGGCGCTATGCTGGGGAAAACCAGAACAGGCTCTGTCCCGTTCTCTTTTCCGGCCTCGATGGTAATGTCCCGGCCATTGCAGAGGACAAGGTCGTCCTGGTCAGATTCTTCTCTTGTCACGTAGTCTGTGGCGGCCGGGAAGAGATACCCCTTCAGGGGGTTCATTTTCTTTAAGGTAATGGTGCAGTCTTTAAGCGTTAATTCCTCTTCCGTCTTGTTGCTGAAGGAAAGGCTTACGCGGGCTACGACGCGTTTAAGCTCCAGGTTGATCTGCCCGTTTTCGCTGGCGGCAAGGGTTAGGGTTCCCCGGGCCGAAAGGGGCATAGGATGCTCTGTATCAAAGGTTAAGACCGCGGAGCGGCTCAGAATCAGGTTCTCCAGCTCGGATAGCGTTGAGGCCGATGTGAGGCTGGCGCTCAGGCTGGGATTGGAGGAATCTGTCAGCCAGGATTGGTTGGCCACTACAAACACCGAATAGGTTCCGCGGCCGGGGCTGTCTATGGAGACGGTGGCTTCCGTGGCCGAGGAGGAATTGCATTGGCTCTTGTAGGTATCGTTCTCTTTGGAGGGATAGGTGGCAAGGATGGAGCCGTTGCTACCGGCCAGGGCGATGAAAAGGTCTGGCTGGTTTCCTCCCGTGATGGCTTTGGTTTCCAGCTCTGCCGTTACCAGGGTGAGGGTGATCTTGCCGCCACCCGAAAGCTCTTCACGCTGGCATCCGCTGCCGAGTACAATCGACAGCGAAAGAAGAAGGGTGATATGTGCTCTTTTCAGGATCACGATACAATGAGGCCGGGGGTTCCGGCTTTTACTTCGTCCCACTCGGTGGTTATCACGTGTACAGTGATGCCGCCGCCGTAGCGGATATGTATATTATAGGTATACTTCTTTCCGGCTTCCCACTGGGTAATATTATTTCCGCCCAGGGTGGTGATGTTGCTCAGACGGATGGGGGTTTCCACGATTTCTCCGGTATCCTCTGGACCTACCCTGTATTGAATCATCAGAAGGGGGGCCAGGGAAAGGGGATTCAGGTCCTGGGGGATCATCATATTCCAGGAGGGCTCATCATTTGTCAGAAGGAGGTCTGTGGTGTTTTTCTTCCTGCTGAGGTCCTGCCACTGGGCTTGAGGGGCGCTGGTGGAGAAGGTGAACTGGACTTCGGCCTCTGTGCAGAGGTTCCGGAAGCCGTACTGCAGCAGGGTGATTTCCTGGGTGGGGGAGTCGTTGGTTACCTTTACGTTTACGGCACTGAGGAAGTGCTCGAAGTGGAGTTCTACCGGGGTGCTCATATCCAGGGTGCCCTGGGCGTTGCTGCTGCGGTAGTAGCAGGCGGCCATCAGGTCGTATTCCGCTTCCGTGGGGTTGTAGGTTACCTTGGCCGACAGGGGATTCTCCGGATCCAGGGTGATGGCCGATTCGGAAGGTCCGGCTATGCCCAGGAATTCGTAGCGGCTGGCGCTGCTGTCCCAGAAACGGATGGGGCTGTACTGCCAGTTGCTGTAGATGTTTTTTACCTCTTCTCCGTGGAAGACGGTGCTGCGGTTCCCGGAGACGGTTTTGGTGCCGTAGACCCGGAAACTGAGCATCTGCTGCTCTGAGGTGAGAGGTTCGTATGCTTTGGTGGCATCATCCCGTAGCAGGGAGCATCCGGCCTGGAAGCAGATGGAGTTCTGCTCCCGGGCCGGATTGTCCAGCTTCGCGCACCCTGCCAGAAGCAGGGCGCTGGAAGCTATGGCTGCTATGAGTATGATGCGACGGGTCATCAATTACTTTACGAGATAGTAGTGACCAGTTTCCTCATTCCAGCTATCGATGCTGGCCGTGAAGGTGATGGCGTTGGCGTTGATGGTGATGTAATAGGTGTAGTGTACGCCGGGCATCCAGGCAGAGATACGAGGATCCTTATTTGCTTTTTCTGAATCACCCTCTTCGCTCTTGTCAAATTCTCCGAAGAAGATAGGCTTATCCTCAAAGGTAATTACATCTTCACTGCCGCTTTCTCCGGTGGTAATCTTGTAGGAGATGGTAATCATAGGGCTACCATCCGTTGTGCCCAGGGTCTGTGGCATTAATACAAGATTGGAAAATAAAACTGCTGCATTATCAATTCCAGCACCAGCGCCTGCAACAAGTGTAGCAGCATTGGATTTTTTATAAGTGTCTGCAGTATTGTCGTTAAGAACAGGAGTGCTAGCAAGTTCCCAACCAAGACCAGCTACAGAAGAAACCTCCTTACCAACAGGGTTTTTGCTAGTAGCGTCGTAGCTGGCAACTGTGAACTTACCTTTGGTTTGAATTCCCGAGAGTGCGATGGAGGTAACTTCAACCTTGGCGGCGGCAATGTCGGAGTGCTTCTTGACTTTGATGTCTACGAGCGAGCCCACGTGTTTGAACTTGAGCTGAACGTTCTTGCCGTAATCATCTTTGACTACATCCTTTTTCTGTGCGACCAGGAGAACTTCGTCAGTGCCATTGTAGGTGAGTTCATTGGAAACGAACAGCCCCGTCTGAGCCGGTTTGGTTGTCAGCTGATCCTTAGGGTAAGCAGCAAAGAAAGTGTAATTTGCATAGTTGGAATCCCAGAAGCGAAGGGGAGAGTAAGACCAACTGGTGCCATCATATTTGACATCAACGTCATCGAAGACAGTGGCCTTGTCGGAGTCGCTATTCCACTTGAATCCGAATACGTCGAATTCGTTGTTTTCCGCAAATTCAGTCTTGACAGCTTTGGTCATAACATCGTTCCAGGTGTTGAAACCGATGGAATTCTGAGCCACGGGCTCGTCCAGGTAGGTTTTTCCGCAGGCGACCAGGCTGAGGGCCGCTGCGGCAAGGAGTACTGCTTTTTTCATACTCATAATGAATTGTTAGTTAATTAAATAATTGTTATTGGTTAATTAAAATATAATTGTCGTTTCACCCTGCTCCTCGTCCCACTCATCAATAAGGGCATCAAAACCGCCGCCCCCGCCGGTATCCCCCTGTTCCGGAGGAAAGTCATTCACATCCAGCGTGAGGTCTATCACTCCGCCCAGCGGCAACTCCCGGAACGCCTGGGTTACATCTACCCGGATGTTCTTCCAGTTTCCGTTGGAATAGCTAACATTAATCACCAGGAAGTGATTCCCCTGCGGAGCCATCTCCAGACTCTCCCCATCATAAGGATTGCATCCCGGAATACCAAAACTCACAAAGCGGGCGGCCATCAGCTCCCTCGCGCGATCATAATATACATCCGCAGGCACGCACACACTCGTGCGCGCGGACACGCGCGTATCCAGGTCCACCCCACCGGCCACCCCGGTCAGGGCAGCCCCGCCATTACTTCCCGCCACACGGCCCTCATTGTTAAGAAGATGGATCTGGAAAAGGTGAATATACGTAGCTGGATTCATAACTCCCTGGATACGAAGCACATACTTCCCGTCAATATACTCGTAGTCCTCCAGGTTTCCGCTAATTTGCTCGTTCTGGTCATATAGCACAAACAGTCCGTCCGGCATCAGGGTAACCGGCTCGCCGGGCATTTCCTCCTCGGCCTTGGTATCCTCTTCCTTCTGCAGGGCGGTTAACACCTGATGAGATTCCTTCAGACCGCTGGAAATCACGCGCGTCGAGCAGTGAATGGTTCCCAGCTCGTTCTCCGAGCTGAAAAGCAGCGTCTCGGAGTCGTTGTTGTGGAAAAGGAGGTCGTAAGTGCCAACGGTAACGGGCATATTGGCCGTGGTACCGTAGAAATTCTGCGTGAAATGGGACTTGTGATTCCCGTTTTCATCCAGCGAGTACACGTGGGCGCTGATGCTGGCCGGTTCCTGGTAGCCAAGCGGCCCCAGAACATTCTCGTTCCAGGGGAACTCCCAGCGGGTTTCCCATTCCACCTGCCACATCAAGTTCAGGTTTACCTCCGTTTCCAGGACAATCTGGGTATGGATGGGCTGGCGCAGGTGCAGCTCCGGACGGATGCTGCAGGCGCTGGCCTGGATGCAGAAGGCCAGAAGAACAAAAATATGCTTGAATCCCTGCATTACTTCGTTCTCCTGTCTTTTTTCCAGAAATCAAAGCCGATAGAAAGCCACACGCGGGTGGGACCCACCCACCACAGGCGCTGGTTGCGTCTGACAAAGGCTTCCGGATTTCCGTTGTAGTCGTAGTAATACCAGTTGGAGCCGTCGTTGCCCCAGACGTAAGGGTCGTAGGCGCTGTAGAAGGCGCCGGCGGCAATGCCCATATCCAGGAAGAAGTATTTCCCGAGGGGCAGGCGGTATCCTCCTCCGAGCGATGCGCCTATTCCTTCTCCTTCCCAGCCCTTGTTGGCGTTAAAGCCAATGCCGTAGCGGGCCGCGTTGATATTTCCCATCAGATACCAGCCTTTTTTGCGGGGCTCCTGCCTGGAGCGGAAATATCTTCTGGTCCAGAGGGTGATGTTATTGATCTGGAAATACCGATGCGTTTCCGGATGCTGCCACATAGGCCATTCCACGTCTGCTCCCAGCGTCCAGCGGCTGTTTCCGGGCATAATCTCTAGCGTGAAGCTGGGAATGCTGGTGATACCGTAACCGGGGATGTAGGTGATATCGTAGGGGAGGTTGGTGCTGATGGCCATAAAAGCCCGCTCCTGCTTTGTCTCTCTCTCCTCTACTTTCTCTTCTTTCTCTTCTATAACTGGAGCTTCAACTTCTGTTTCAACCTCATTTACGGGTTTTTCCTCCGTTGATTCCAGTTCTACTCGTTCTATTGCCTTTTCTGTCTGCTCCGGCTTGACGGTGATGAAAATGTCGTAATAACGGAGGAGTCTGTAATGCTCCCAGAGGAGGAAACGGTAATTGTGCTCGCTGATCCGGGTGGCGATGTGCTGCTTGCGGGTTTCGTTGTCTATGCTCTTGTCGTCCAGAATGCTGAGAATCTGTTCAATGTATTCCGGTCTTAATTTTTTGTCGTTGGCAACGCGCATCCGGAGCTCTTCCCAGGCTTCTCCTCCTATGTGGATGTTCACTTTGTCCTCTGCTCCTTTGAAGTAGGGGAGAACAGCGGTGTTAAATTCCTCTGCTCTATTTCTACAAAGCTGCTCATTGAACTCTTTGGGGCCTTCCGGGGATGCAAAAACTGAAACATCAATGGACAAAATTCTCTCAGGAGTAGTGTTTTTTACCCATTTTTGGAGAGAATCCAGCGTTTTTTCGTTGTCCAGAAGGGTGTTGAAAAATTCACTTTCGTTACGGGCAAAATGGAGTCTGAAATGCTCCTGCGCGTGCGCATACGTGCAGAAATTCAGGCTTACCAGGGCTGAAAGTACCCCCGAAATGAATTTGTTCCTAACCACTAATTTTGTTTTATGCTACTGGTTATCAGCGTATTGGCAATTTTGTCGCTATTATTTGCCTATTTTTTCTGATTCAAATTTAGGGATAATTTTTGAAAGTAAAATAATTTATTATCATTTATTTTCAGCAAGATTTTACGATTCTTGATTTTTGATTTAGAAATAATTTTTGCTTTTCCTTGATAGCCATTTTGATTTTTGAAACATCTTAAGCGGGAAGGGGGTTTCAATTGATATTTTGAAACTATATTATGCCCTATTTTCATTTTAATAAAATTTATTAAGACGTATTTCTTATTTATTATTTGGAAAAATTATTGCTGATTCAGATAATTTTTGTTTATATTTGTAAAAAGGCATTTGGTATGAAGAGTAAGATTTTAGCTGTTTTTCTCTCAGGTGGGCTTTTTTTCCCCGCTTGCGTAGCTGTGGATCAGGGGGAGGTGGAGCCGGTTCTGCCTTCCAAGATGCTGGGCTTTGATATTTCTGTGACCCGGGACGGAGTAAAACTCGCCGATAACAATCTTGTTACCCGCGCTACGGAAGATTCTCTGACTTCCGTCTCTTCTATGCTGGCCACGATGGATATGTCCAGACCTTTTTCCCTGATTGGCATCGAGTCGGATTCCCACACTCTGCTAATTGATAACATCGCTGTTACAAGTGGCCGTACGGGCAAGTATGAGGCATACTTGGAGGGTGGCCTTCTGAAAATTGAGAATCCTCTTCTTTTCAGCGCCTATTATCCCCACGTCCGTTCTGTCACCTACGAAAAATCCAACGAAGCTTATTCCATTCCCTATCAGCTTTCAGAAACCGAGGCCGGTCCGCTGGTGTCCAAAACTGTGGAGCGTTCCCTCAGCCTTATGAATACGCTTCCCCTGGAGTTTAGTCACATTACCAATGATATCGGGTTCCGGGTGTGCGATATTACGCCTTATCCGGAGCTGCAGGGCCTTATTCACCTTCGAAAGATGGTTGCGACGCACGTGGCTTCGGCCGGTGTCTTTGTTAATGACATTCTCCAGAGCCGGGGTTTCTGGAATTACCAGGGCTATTACCGGGATGTGGTGGTGTTTGAAGGAGATGCTCCGGTTGGGGTGGGAAGGGAAGGCAAGCGTTTTGTGGGGAAGGATGCCCTGGTGGGCTTTGTAGAAGACAGTCACCGTTTCTATGCCGTACCGGATCAGATAGATCTGGGTGTGCAGTATGTGGAAGTCCATTTTGATGTGGACGGTTTTTCCATTGACGGGGAGCAGTACGCCCCCCTGCAGGACCAGGTGTTCAAATATATGATATATGGCGTGCTTCCCGGTAACACGATGGTGCCCGGCAAGCAGTATACCTTCCATATCGGCCTGGATCTGAGTTCCATTTACAGGCCCATCGATTTTTCTGCCGGCATCAGCGGCTGGGAAACCAAAATTTACGAGAGTAACCAAGACTTTTAATTTTTACTGATATGATCCCTGTTTACGCACAAGAACACGATTTTTCCTCCTGCCGCGTGCTGGCAGTGGATGATATCCCCCTGAACCTGGTTCTGGTGAAAAAGATGCTGTCCCGTTTCAATTTCCAGATGGAAACGGCCTCCGGCGGTCAGGAAGCCCTGGATTCCATTGCCCGTTCCAAGCCGGACCTGATCCTGCTGGATCTGATGATGCCCGGAATTGACGGCTTTGAAGTAATCCGCCGGCTTCGCGCCAATCCGGATACGGCAGACATCCGCATTGTGATCCTGACGGCCCTTACTTCCGGGGAAGATGTCTCCAAGGGCTTCAATATGGGTGCCAACGACTATATTATGAAGCCCATTATTATGGAGAGGCTGCTCACCAGCGTTGTGACGCAACTCTCTATGGTGCAGTCTGCGAAAGCCCAGTAGCCGTGCGCCGCTTCCTCTTCATTTTGTGCTTGTCCCTGGGTCTGGCGGCCCAGGCTCAGATTGTGAACCGTCTGAAGGTAGACCAGCCCACCTTCCTTTTGTATGCCCAGGCCCGGATGCAGCCCTATAATCCCGCCAATCTTGCTCTGGCAGATTCCCTGTACCAGGTGGGCGTGAGGAAGGGAAATCTCCGCTACAAGTGCCTGGCCCTCTCCCTGGAGATGCCCGTCCGGTTTGAAAGGGGAGAATACGAAAGGATGGACGTCATTGCGGCAGAACTCAAGGGCCTTCTGGGAAAGAGGAAAGATCTTAGGGATTTCTATTTTGATGTCTGGGACCAGTACAACGAGTTCCTCCTGAAGGCAGACCGCGTGTCCGAAGCGGTGCTGGAAGCCCGCGCGATGGAGCGGCTCTCCCTGGAGGAGAGGAATCCGCTGGGCCGGATGTATGCCTATCGCATCATCGGCCTCATCCAAAGCTATAGAAACAATTCCTACCTGGCCGAGCAAAACCTGGAAGAGGCCGTGCGCTTTTGCCGGGAAGCCAGGGCCGAACAGGAACTTCCCAATCTGTTTATCCTGCTGGCGCAGGAACAGATGAAGATGGGCCAGTTTACTCAGGCTCATCAGTCCTGCACGGAAGCCGCTTCCTACCAGGATTTCTTCCCGGGCCTTGAACAGAAGGTTTTGATAACGCGGGCGCTCATCTATTATGCCCAGGGAGACCTTCCGGCCTTCAACACCTGCTACCAGTTGCTGCAGGAAGACCCTCTCTATCCTCTTCAGACGGATATCGAAGACCGTACCCTGCTGGATATTACGTATCTCCGCTCGCAGGGGCAGCTGGAAGAAGCGCTGGTTTGTTCCAAGACCCTTCAGACCCGCAGGAACCGGCTGGAGCAGCAGTATCACCTGTATGCCGGCCTGGGAGATTACGACAAGGCCTACGACTGCCTGTTTAACCTGATGGAGGAAAAGGATTCCCTCTTCATCAAGGTGCAGAACGAGGACGTGGCCATCCTGGATGCCGAAATGGACAATGCCCAGCTGAGGGAGGAGGCCCAGAGAATGAAGGCCCACAATCAGTTTGCGATGCTGATGGGCTTCTTTTTGATGTTTGTGGCGGCTTTTCTGGCCGTGCTGGTGCATCAGTGGAGGGTGAGGGACAATCTGGAGAGGATGAAGGCCCAGCAGAACTCGATGCTGATGGCCCGTCGGGCTTTCCAGCAGGCCCTCAATGCTAAGGAAGCCGAGAATGCTTTGAAGATCAAGTTATTACAGAATAAAGAGTACAATTCTACCGAGTTATGAAACTTTCCTCCCTGCTGCGTTACCATAAACACGAACTTCACGCCCTGTTACTGTTTGTCATAGGGGCGGGCCTTTCCATGCTGGCCCTTTTCCAGAGAATTCCCCTTGGATGGGGAATCGCCGGGGTGGTGGTTCTCTCCTTCGGCCTTTTCTATTATAGCCTCAGCTATTCTTCGGAGAGGGTGTACAGGAAGTATTACAAGGAAAGCTACGAAATAGAGCACGAAACCATCGAGGAAGAGATTAAAAGGTCTATGATGTACCACCGGTACCAGGAAGCGGTGATCAACCGCTATGACAGCGCCTGCCGGGATCTGGGATTAAGCCAGGAGCAGAGCGACTGGCTGCTGTCCCTTCTGATGGAAGAGAAAAAGAAGGTGGATAAGGAGCTGAAAGCGCAGGGAGGAGTGCGCATATGAGTCTTACCCCTTATTTTGTCATCTGCGGCCTCATCTGCGCCTTCTGGATGTTGGTGCATTTTTTCCTGGCCTCCCGCCTAGATGCGTATAAACTGTTGCAGGCCCTGCTGGGGGCGGTTTTTTTCGCTGCAGCCGGAGACATTCTGCTGGAAGCCGTGACGGGCTCGGAAACCATCAGCCATCTGGTGGTTCTGGCATCGGCCCCTTCTATTATTCCGCTTACCGTCCTTTACTTTATCAAGCTGGGAAGGCCTTATCCTCCCCGGCCCGTACATTTTGTCTGGATCCTTTTTCCGGTTATGCTCCTGACGGCCGGCATCATCCTCGTGAGTCTGAACGGACTTGCCCAGACGGATATGCTGCTGGAAAGGATCCATTCCCGGATCCTCTTATATCCGGACGACTCCTACGTGGGATTGGAGAGAAGCTATTATATCTGGACGGTAGTTATTTTCCGCGGCATTATGCTGCTGGAAACCCTGATCATGTTGGTATACTGCGTATACCTGATCAGAAAGAAGCATTTCAAGTTGTCGGATTGGTATGGATTTCTTTTCAAGGGGTATAAGATGCGGGTTCTGGAAATCCAGATGACCCTTTCTCTCCTTATTCTGATTGGCTTTTCCGTCAAGGTTTATCTGCACGTTCCCTTCTATAGGCTCTATCCCGTTGTTACGGTGATTATCGTGATTCTGATGTCCACCCTGCTGTTTTTCTTCGGCCTCTTTGCGCTCTTCGGGTCCAAGGAGTCCATCTCGCTGGAGGATGTGACATCGGCCCTTCGCTTCAATTATTCCCGCGAAAGTCAGTCCCGCGTAGCCGAGGAGGTGGTGATGGATATGATGGAAAATCTTCAGGGACAGTCTCTTACACATGTTATCTCTCAGATGGTCATGCAGGCGGAAGGAGAAGCGGGAGGCTCTGCTTCCGGAGGAACGGGTTCCCTGACATCGGCCCTTTTCGGCAACACCAAAAGCTGGGACGAAGGGTCCCTGGTGTACCGTTTCCAGCATCTGATGCAGGACGAACTCCTTTTCCTGCGTCAGGGACTTACCCTGCAGGATGTGGCCGAAAGGCTGGACAGCAACAAGACGTATATTTCCAAGATGGTGAACCAGACATATGGAATCGGGTTCCCAGAGGTTCTCAATATCATGAGAGTAGACTTTGCCCAGCAGTATATGAGAATGCATTCGGATGCCTCCCAGGAAGACATCGCCCGTGCCTCCGGCTTCCAGAGCGCCTCCTCCTTCAATTCTACGTTTAAACGGATAACGGGCTATACGCCCAAGGTCTGGGCTTCCCGGAAATAGAGATTTGTGTATGAATGGCTTGACCAAATGGCTTGTCGGGGCTTTCCTGCTGCTTCCCTCCGTGCTTTTTGCCCAGGAGTGGCAGAAGGCCGATGATATCTTTGTCCTCTCTTCGCACACCGCCTCCAGCGAATGGGCGCAGCAGATGCTCTTTCCCATAGAACAGTTGCAGGAAGAACGCCCAGAACTGCGGGTGGAAGTGGGACACCTGCAACTGCTGGCACATAAAGACGTAAAAACCTTGCAGGAGGCGGTGGACAGCCTCCTTCGCATGCGCACCCTTCGGCCCCGACTGGTCATCCTCCTGGGCGGCAGTGCTTTTAATTTTGCCGAAGATGTCGAGAAGCACTGGCCCGGCATCCCGATGATGCTGGTGGGAGAGCAGGATTATTACTGCGATATCGACTATACGCTCAACGGTCCCGGAGACCCGGGTGCCCGCCGCATTTTCGTCTCTTCCCTCCGGCCCCGGGGATTCAATATGACCCTTCTCTCGGCGCCGCCTATGATCCGGCACACCATAGAGCTCATCCTGACGGTTCAGCCCCATCTGAAAAGGCTCTATTTTGTGGCCGGAGAAAACTATATGTCCAAGGAGCGGCAGTGGAGGGTGGAAGAGTATATCCAGCAGCAGCATCCGGATCTTGACTTCCGCATCATCTCCTCCACCAACACCTCTACAGACCGCCTGCTGGCCATCCTACAGCGCGAATCCGGTCCGGATATGGCCGTTTACTTCAGCTCCTGGCTCATCCGGGAAGGGTATCTGGAGAATGTCTCCACCCGCCACAATACGGTTTCCCTCATCGAATCCCTGGCGCCCGTGTATACGATGTACTGGAGCGATATGGATAAGCACCCCAACCAGGTGGGCTATTACAGCTATTCGGTGGATGAGTACAATGAGACCCTGAAGCAGTACATCCTGGATGTCCTGGACCGGGGCATCCGGCCTTCATCCCTTCCTTTTATGTACCTGCAGACGGGTTCCGCCACGCTGAACTATCACGCGATGAAACACTTCGGCCTGGATACCCGGCTCATTCCGCCGGATGCCATCGTGGTGAACCGTCCTGTCAATTTCTGGAAGACTTACAGGCGCCAGATTCTGTGGTTCGGCGCTGCGTTCTTCGTCCTTCTGATGGGCTTTATCATCCTTACCCTGGTCCGCAGTATGCACAGGATGCAAAAAGCCAGGGACCTGGCCGAAAAAGCAAACCTGATGAAGACGGCCTTCATCCAGAATATGAGCCACGAGATCCGCACACCCCTGAATTCCATCATCGGCTTTTCCCAGCTGCTGGGCATGCCGGACGGCACCCTGGCGCCGGAGGAGAAGGAAGAGTACCTGGGCTATGTGCTCAACAACTCGCACCTCCTTACCGTGATGATAGGAGATATGCTTTGCCTTTCGGATATGGAAAACGGCCGCTACACTGTGGAAATGGCCCCTACAGACCTTAATGAGATGACGCTGCAGGCCATCAAGGCGGTGGAAAGCCGGGTTCCGGACGGCGTACGCATCGTGCTTCTGCCGGGCATTGACGAAGATTCCCGGTACATCACGGATGGCATCCGCGTGCAGCAGATCCTCATCAACTTCCTCACCAATGCCTGCAAGAATACCAAGGAGGGGGACATTGTCCTCACCAGCTCGCTGGTAGAGCATCCCGGCTTCATCACGTTCTCCGTGGCAGATCATGGCCCCGGTATTCCGGCCGAAAAGGCCGAAAGCATCTTCGGCCGCTTCGTGAAGCTGGACGTTAACAAGCAGGGCGCCGGCCTGGGCCTCAGCATCTGCCGGATGATGGCCGAGAGTCTGGGAGGAAGAGTATGGCTGGACACCTCCTATTCAGAAGGTGCCCGCTTTGTAATGACTATTCCGAGGGAAGAGGCTTAGCGGGCTGGTTTTACTTCCGGCTTCACATACCGCTGTCCGGTGAGGGCTTTCACGGCATCAATGAATACGGGAGAATAGGCCGGGGAGGTGTGGCGTCCCCTGACGATCTCTCCGTCCCTGGAGGGACGCATAATTTGGTCGTTATGCTTGACAATCAGAAGCTTGGCCAGTTTATCCCAGCGCTTCATCATTTTGTCTGTGTAAGCAAAAGTCTTGTCGGTGAGATAGTCCGAGAGGTCTCCGGGGGTGAGTTGGGCAGTCTGGGCTTCCACTTCGGCCTGGTCTGCCTCAAAATAGTCTTCCAACTCTTGCTGGGCTTCCCGGAGGTCTCCGATCATAGCGCTCCAGCGAGGATAAACCATATTGGCCACCCAGTTGTTCATCCAGAACGCACTGTCGAAGGAAAATTCCGTGATCTTGTTGTTCTCTGCGCGGAAAGGCTCCGGAATTCGGTTGATGCCGCAGTAGACGGGGACGTACGCTACCATCGTGGCATCGTCCAGGTTGAAGTAGGTGATGCCGCCCAGGGTGTCGGGAAGCCAGCTTCTCATCCGGCAAACCATAGTCATTCCGCTCTGCTGGCAGCCGATGGGCCGCTCACGGAACAGATCGGTCCCTTCCGAGTCCTTGAAATTCACGGGCTGGTTGCGGTAGGGAGAAGCCCAGGGACCGGCGCTCACATCGGCCGTCATATCCAAGGCCGTGCCCTCGTAGTGGTCTCTCATATCGTTCTGGATGTCCCGGTAAGTCAGGGGCTTTTCCGGGCGGATCCACAGGGGAAGGTGGTCTATCTCACTCATATCCCCGTTGATAAAGGGCAGGTAGGCATCCATAGCCTCCGTATCGTAATGGTGGCGGAAGAAGCTCCATACGCGGGCTTCGCAGGCACGGATTTTACCGAAATCCATAGGACCGTAGGCCTCGCGGAAGCTGAAATCCTTGTCAGAACCGGTGAAATACCCCATCTCGCGGGCGAAGCTGATGCAATCGGCCGAATACATCGTCTCTCCATCGGCCGTTACGTAGAAGCCCAGTTTCTTGTCTATCTTCTTGGCCTGGGGGAACTGCTGGATGCGGCTGGAGTTGGCGTAGGCGGTGATGCAGTCGTCCGGGACGCGGCGGGCCACCCATACGGCGCCCTTTCGGCCCTCACCCTTGCCGATGAGTTCCATAATCCAGGCTTCCTCCTTGTCGCACACGGCGAAGGATTCTCCCGTCTCGTTGTAGCCGTATTCGTTGACCAGCTGGTTCATCACGGCAATGGCTTCGCGGGCCGATGCGGAACGTTGCAGGGCCAGATCCATCAGGGTGAAATAATCCAGCCAGCCTTCCGGATTGCGGAGTTCCCGACGGCCGCCCCAGGTGGTTTCCACGATGGACACCTGCTTTTCGTTCATCAGGCCCACCACGGCGTAGGTGTACGGGGCCTGGTCTATGTAGTGGACCTCGGAGCCGGGGAAAAAGCCGCGAAGGGCCACCTTCTCTCCGGGCTCGTGCTTGCCGGGACGGGAGTACGAGAGGGCCGATGCAAAACCAAAGCCGTCGCAGTTGTAGGTGCAGATGACGCTTCCGTCGGCGGAAGCCTTTTTGCCCACGATGAGGTTGGTACACGCGTGGGAGGGGGCCGATACAGCCAGGATGGCAGCCGTAAGGGCCAGGACAAAAATTCGTTTCATATCTGTGTGTTTAGTGTTTTATTCCCACTCAATGGTTGCCGGCGGTTTGGAAGACACGTCGTACACGACGCGGTTCACTCCGCGCACCTTCCGGATGATCTCATTGGATATTTTGGCCAGGAAATCGTAGGGGAAGGGGAACCAGTCTGCCGTCATACCGTCTGTGGAAACCACGGCCCTCAGGGCCACGGGGTTTTCGTAGGTGCGCTCGTCTCCCATTACGCCCACGCTCTTGATGGGAAGGAGGATGACACCGGCCTGCCAGATGGCATCGTAGAGATTGTAGGCCATAATGCGGGGGTCCGAAGCGTTGTGGAAGCCCATTCCGCTGCAGTCGTACTGGCGAAGGCCCTTGATGAAGATGTCATCGGCCTCCCTGAGCACGCGCAGCTTTTCTTCCGTGACGTCCCCGATGATGCGGATGGCCAGGGACGGGCCCGGGAAGGGATGGCGGCTCACCAGTTCTTCCTTGATGCCGAGGGAGCGTCCCACACGGCGGACCTCGTCCTTGAAGAGCATTCTCAGGGGCTCCACGATCTTCAGGTTCATCTCCTGGGGCAGGCCGCCCACATTGTGGTGGCTCTTGATCTTGGAAGCGATGCCGGGGATGCCGGCGCTTTCAATCACATCCGGATAAATGGTTCCCTGGGCCAGCCAGCGGGCATTTTTGATTTGCCGGGCATATTTGTCGAAGGTTTCCACAAAGAGCCGGCCGATGATCTTTCTCTTGGTCTCGGGGTCTTCCACTCCGGCGAGGGCGGAAAGGAACTCGGCGGAAGCATCCGCACCGATGACGTTCAGGCCCATGTCCTGGTAGGAGGAGAGCACATCCTCGAATTCGTTTTTGCGAAGAAGGCCGTTGTTGACAAAGATGCAGGTGAGCTGTTTCCCGATGGCCTTGTGCAGCAGCACGCCGGCCACGGTGGAATCCACTCCTCCGCTGAGGCCGAGGATCACCTGCTCGTCCCCAATCTGCTTCCGAAGGGCCGCAACAGTGGTCTCTATGAAGGAATCCGGCGTCCAGTCTCCCTTGCAGCCGCAGATCTTGAGGGCAAAGTTGGCAAGCATTCTGGTGCCTTCGGCCGTGTGATACACCTCCGGATGGAACTGCACGGCGTAGATGTTTCCTTCCAGCTGGAAGGCGGCGTTCTGCACATCGGCCGTGGAGGCAATCAGCTGTGCTCCTTCCGGAAGCCGGGAAATGGTGTCTCCGTGGGACATCCACACCTGGCTGTGGGCACTGACGCCCTCCAGCAGGGGAGAATCCTCCTTCACCACATCCAGCATGGCGCGGCCGTATTCACGGGAGTCGGATTTTCCCACCTTTCCTCCCAGCCGGTGGGCCAGGTACTGGGCGCCGTAGCAGATGCCCAGGACCGGCAGTTTTCCCAGGAACGCATCCCAGTCAATCTGGGGAGCATTGGCATCCAGTACGGAGCAGGGGCTGCCGGAGAGGATGATACCCTGCACTTCGGGGGTGAGGTCGACAGGTTTGGAATAAGGCTGGATCTCGCAGTAGACGTTGAGCTCCCTCAGTCTTCGGCCGATGAGCTGGGTCACCTGGGACCCGCAGTCCAGAATGATTATCTTTTGCATGCTTAGTTGATAAACAGTAATTCGCGGTATTTGGGCAGCGGCCACAGCTTGTTGTCCACCAGCTCTTCCAGCTTGTCGATGGGCCGGCGGAGGGCGGGGAAGCTTTCGGCCACCTCATGGAAGGCCAGGGCCTGCTCGTAGGTGTTGCCGATGGCTTCGGCCTTGTCGCAGGCCTCTTTCATAGCCTGGGCTTGCAGGCGAACGCTGTTAATGTGCTTGTCCAGGAGGGAGAGAAGCTGCAGTTCCGTGACGCAGTTGTCCTGGTTTCCGTACACCTGCTGGGAAAGGGCCACTTCCTTCAGGAGGGCGGTCTTGTACTCCACGGCGGCGGGAATGATGTGGTTCACGGCCATCCGGTACATCACGCGGGCCTCAATCTGCACCTTCTTGACATAGATTTCCCACTTCACCTCGTTACGGGCCGTGAGCTCCCGCTCCGAGTACACGCCGGTGCGGGTGAACATCTGGAGGGATTCGGGTCTTGTGAACTCGCAGATCATCTTGGGAACGCTTGTTTCCACGTTCAGGCCGCGGCGGTCGGCTTCCTTTTTCCACTCTTCACTGTACCCGTTGCCCTCGAAGCAGATGACATCCAGCACGGAGCGGATGATGGGCTTCAGGGTGTCCATGACGGCCACATTGAGGGGCTTTCCGGCAGCGAGTTCCTTGTCCACATCCTCCTTGAACTGCAGCAGTTGCTCGGCCACGGCGGCGTTCAGGGTGGTCATCGCTCCGGCGCAGTTGGCGCTGGAGCCCACGGCGCGGAACTCGAAGCGGTTGCCGGTGAAGGCGAAGGGAGAGGTGCGGTTGCGGTCTGTGTTGTCCAGGAAAATTTCCGGGATTTCCACCAGGCCCAGTTTCTTGCCCTTCTTGCCGGCAATCTCGATGGGGGTATCGGAAGGCACTTCCAGCAGTTTACGAAGGACCTGCGTCATCGTCTGGCCCAGGAAGGCCGATACGATGGCCGGCGGGGCCTCGTTGGCACCCAGGCGGTGGGCATTGGTGGCGCTGGCGATGGAAGCCTTCAGAAGGCCGTTGTGCTTCTGCACGGCGGCCAGGGTATTGACAAAGAAGGTGATGAACTGTAGATTCCCCTTGGCGTCCTTGCCGGGAGCCATCAGAAGGGTACCGGTATCCGTACCCAGGGACCAGTTGTTGTGTTTTCCGGAACCGTTCACTCCGTCGAAGGGCTTTTCGTGCAGCAGCACCACAAAGCCGTGGCGGGGAGCGATGCGGTTCATCAGGTTCATAATGAGCTGGTTCTGGTCGTTGGCCAGGTTGGTTTCCCCGAAGATGGGGGCCATTTCAAATTGGCCGGGAGCCACCTCGTTGTGGCGGGTTTTCAGCGGAATGCCCAGGTGATAGGCGGCAAATTCCAGGTCCCTCATGAAGGCGGCTACGCGCGTGGGGATGGCGGCGAAGTAGTGGTCGTCCAGCTGCTGGTCCTTGGAGGAGTTGTGGCCGAACAGGGTGCGTCCGGTGAGCATCAGGTCTGTGCGGGCCGAATAGAGGGCCTCATCCACCAGGAAGTACTCCTGCTCCCAGCCCAGGTAGGAATAGACCCTGGTTACTTTGGAGTCAAAGAGTTTGCAAACCGGGACGGCGGCGTCACTGACCGCTTTGAGGGCACGCTTGAGGGGTGTTTTGTAGTCCAGGGCGTCTCCGGTGTAAGAGATGAAGACGGTGGGGATACAGAGGGTGTCGTCCAGGATGAAAACCGGGGAGGTAGGGTCCCAGGCCGTGTAGCCGCGGGCTTCGAAGGTGGCCCGGATGCCTCCGCTGGGGAAGGAGGAAGCGTCGGGTTCCTGCTGGGCCAGCATCTTGCCGTCGAAGGTTTCGATGACACCGCCCTTGCCGTCATAGTCAATCAGGGAGTCGTGTTTTTCGGCCGTTCCCTCCGTGAGGGGCTGGAACCAGTGCGTGACGTGGGTGACGCCGTGTTCCATGGCCCATTTTTTCATTCCGAGGGCTACGCCGTCGGCGGTTTTGCTGTCCAGGCTGGTGCCGCCTTCCATACAGGAATAAAGGGCTTGGAGAGTACCGGGCTCCAGATACTGAGCCATTTTCTTGCGGTCGAAAACAAGGTCTCCGAAGTAGTCGGACGTTTTGCAGGAAGGTCCTTTGGGCTCTTCCATTTTGCGGGTAAGGGATTCCCTAACCAATTGTAGTCTGTCCATATGTTAAGATTTTTAAGCTACAAAAATACGAATTAATTTGAGAAGCTGGAAAGGGCCCCCTATAATTTTTGAACAAATTTATAAACCGGGCTCCTACTCCATCTTCCCCTTGTAGGAAGTGGGCACGGATCCGAAATTGAGGGAGAAGCTGATTTCCTTTCCCACAATGCTGCCTTTCAGGTCTGTAACCGTGTAACGGGGGTATTCTCCGCCCATCGCGAGGGGAATGACCCGGGCGCATTCCAGGTTGATCTGCTCCGGAGTGCTGGTCACGTTGATATTGGGAATGGTCACATCGATGGTAACGGGCATCTGGGGCACGAATTTGATCTGGTAGATGGTAAGGGATCCGGTTTTACCGTCTGCGGAGGGTTTGAAGTTCACCTCAATGTTCTCGTTCTGGAAGGGTGCGTCCTGGTAGATGACCGTCACGGTGCCCTTGAAGTTGCTTTCCTGAGGGACAATGGGTTGGGCCGGCTTGTTGCAGGCCATCAGAAGAAGAGTCGTTGCAATTGCAAGTAAGTTCGTGATTTTCATAAGATTAGAATTTATAAGTTAAACCAATGATCAGTTGTCGGGGTTTTCCCTGAGCCAGGAATTCATTCCCCATGGATTTGAAATAGAAGGTATGCGTGGCAGTGCCGGTCAGATTCCGGCCCCGCACATAGAGCTCGATGTGGGAGTAAGACAGGCCGATGCGGGCGTCCGCCTGCAGGGTGAAGGGCTCCCGGAGGGTGTTTTCCTCGTTCCAGCAGAAGGGGCCGGCTCCGCGAAGGGAGGCATCGGCGCTGAGGACGGTTTTCCCGATGGGGAAATGGTAGCCGGCCAGGGCAAATACCGTGTGGGCCGGCACATAGGGAAGAAGCACCTTCCCTTCCATCGAGGCGTGGCAGTAGGCGTAGGAGGCCTGTAGGCGCCAGTTACCGGGTTGCCAGAGAAGCTGTCCCTCGGCCCCCAGGCTGCGGCTTCGGCCGGCATTGGTCATCATCCGGCCCGTGGTCATTCCTTCGGGAAAGACGGTGAGCTGCTGGTCCCTAACCTCTATCCAGTAGAGGGCGGCATCGGCCCGGAAATTTCCCTTTCCGTAGCGGGCGCCCACCTCGAAGTTCCAGGCCTTCTCGGGGTTGTACTCCGTGTTGCCGGCCACCACCGACACCATCGGCTTGTCCAGGTAGACGCCCAGGTCCTTCATCAGGGCCGTCATCGTCTGGTACTGGAGGATGTCTGAGAAAATCTGCGTGTTGAAGCCTCCGGCGCGGTACCCCTTGGAGACGGTGCCAAAAAAGCGGAGACGGTCTGTGGCCTCGAAAAGGGCCGATACCTTCGGCAGCACCTGGAAATAGTGATGCGTCACATTCCCCCGGTAGGGCACTTCGAAGGCCTTGGCCGCCTTCATCGTGGGCACAAACTGGTAATGCAGCTGCGCCAGGCAGTCGTAGTCCATACTGGCGCCCTCGTAATCCAGGCGAAGGCCAGCGGTGAGCGTCCATCGGCCCAGCCGGAAGACCGACTCGTGGAAAAGAGCCGCATTCCAGGACCCGGTGAGAAAGCCCGAATAGATGGGCATCTGCTCGTCCGGAATGGACAGGTAGCCGATGTCGGAAGGTATATTCCGGTTGGCATTGTCCAGGATGATCTCCTGGATGCCCACCCGTTTAAAGTGGACGGGGGCTTTCTGGCGGTTGAGCTTGTAGAAGGTGAAAAAGCCCGTTACAGGCTGCCAGATGGCGTCCTTTTCTTTTCGGCGGGCCAGCACTTCCGCGGTGGCCGCCCCGCTCAGCTGTGTCTGCTGCAGGGTAAAGACCGGCCGGGCCGTGTAGTCCTGGTCCATTCGCATATCATCGGCGAGCAGCTGCAGGGAAGCGGTTCCTTCCACCTCGAAGAGCGGCAGCTCCTGCCTTATCCGGAAGCCTTCGATCACCGAAAGCCTGCGGTAACCGGCCTCGTCGTTGTAGTTTACCGGCATTGGGACGCCGTCCACCACCTGCCCGTAGGCAAAGCCGCCTTCGGAGGACAGGCTGGCGCTGAGGATGTTGCTGTAGTTCCCCTTTTCCCATTTCCAGCGAAGGGAAAGACCATTGTAAGGGTCGCAGAGGGCGCCGCTGAAGGTATTCCGGAAAAAGCCGTCCGTGTGGCGGAAACTGGCCGAGAAGGCGTGGTTTCCGGCCGTAAAAAAGCCGGCCGCCCTGACCGTGTTGGCCGTTCCGTATTCCAGCAGGGCGGAAGGCCGGGCCCCGTCGGAAGGGGACACGGTTCTGAGGGAAAGGACACCTCCCATCGCATTTCGGCCATAGAGGGTTCCCTGCGGCCCGCGAAGGAGCGTGGCGCCCTGCACGGCCTCCCAGTCAAAGTCGTAGGCGTTTTTGTCCAAAACCGGAATGCCGTCCACGTACAGGCCCATCACCGGGTTCTCCATCCGGGAACCCAGTCCCCGGAGATAGATGGTGGAGGTGAGGGAGGCTCCGTAATCCGGGATGTAGAGCCCCGGCACCATTGCGGAAAGCTGGCCGGGCCGATAGGTTCCCGTCTGTTGGATCACCGAAGCGCCGAGGACCGTAACGGACGAGGCCAGGCGGGCCGTGGGAACGCCTTCTTTGAGCGCGGTCACGCGGGACTCCTGCAGGGTATCCGTCACCACCGGGGACGAGAGGAGGGCAAGGGATATGAAAAATGCTCCTGTCATTTGCGGATGCAAATATCCGCAAAAGGGAGCAGATTCTTTATAACAAACGAACCCTTTGTTAGGACTTTTCCTGCTTTCTTCTGATTATTTTCCAGCCGATGATGGCCATCAGGATAGACATCATAGGGGAGAGGAGATTAAAAAAGCTGAAAGGGGCGTAAACCAGCGTGGGGACGGACAGGATGGTGGCCTGCGTCATCCCGCAGCTGCTCCAGGGGAAAAGGGGAGAGGTTACCGTGGCGGAATCCTCCACGCTGCGGCTCAGAAGGCGCGGCTCGTAGCCTTCCTTTTCATAGGTGTCCCGGTACAGGTTGGAGGTGAGGATGATGGCGAGGTACTGGTCCGAAACCATTCCCACCATGCCGGTTCCCGTGACCACCGTAGAGGCCACAAGGCCGGTGCGGGTGCGGGTGAGCGGGGCCATGATGCGGGCCAGGTCCGCAATCATGCCGCTGGCTTTCATACTGGCGCCGAAGCACATCGCGCAAAGGATGAGAAACACCGTATTCATCATTCCCACCATTCCCCGGCTGGAAACCAGCTGGTTCACATCGGCATTCCCGGTTTCGATGGAAACCGAGTTGTAGATGCTTTCTATGATGCCGGCAAAATATACCCGGGCATTGCTGCCTTCCGTAACGCCGGAGCCAATGGATTTGATGATGTCAGGCTGCAGGAAGATGGCGGCAATGGCGGCGGCCAGGGCCGACAGGGACAGCACCAGCACCGCGGGCTTGCGGCGCCAGATGAGGTATCCCGTAAAAGCCGGAATCACCATGATCCAGGGCGTAATGTGGAAGGTGGAGGATAGGACGGAACTGTACACCTTCATCTCGTCTCCCGGTCCTTCGCCGTGGGTGAGGCCCAGGATGGTGAATAGTACCAGTGTAATGACAAAGGAAGGAACCGTGGTGAGCATCATATACCGGATGTGCACGAAAAGGTCTACCTTGTTGACGGAGGAGGCCAGCACGGTGGTGTCCGACAGGGGAGAGATCTTGTCCCCGAAGTAGGCGCCGGAGATGATGGCACCGGCCGTCATTGCGTCCGAGAAGCCTTCGGCCCGGCCGATTCCCAGCAGGGCTACGCCCACCGTGGCGATGGTGCTCCAGGAAGAGCCCGTCATCACGGACACGATGGCGCAGAGGGCGCAGGCCGTGAGCAGGAAAACTTTGGGGCTGATGATCTTGAGGCCGTAGTAGATGAAGGCGGGAACCACGCCGCTGGCCGTCCACGTGCCGGAGATGGCGCCAATCATAAAGAGGATGAGGATGGCGATGGCCACCTCACCGATGTTCTCCATAATGGCTTTTTCAAACGCCTTCCAGGGCGTTTTGTACAGCCAGGTGGAAAGCGCCATACAGACGCCGGCTCCCACCAGGAGGGCCACCTGGGAGGACCCCGCTATGGAATCCGCTCCCCAGATGACGATGGTGGTGGCCAGCAGTACCACCAGTACGCCCAGCGGGATTAGGGCAATCAGTGTTCTTTGTCTGTCTGTCATTTCTTCTTGACTATGGCCACGTATGTGAGCAGCACCACGTTCATCATCAGGGAGTACAGGATGGCCGGAATGGCCATTTCCTGGTTGTTGAACACGAAGGGGCTGGTGGCGAGGGCGATGGCCTGGGCGGCATTCTGCATGCCCACTTCAATGTTCACGGTGCGGCGCTCCCGGCCGGTGATGCCAAAGAGGCGGGAAAGCAGCGAGGCGCAGCCGATGGCCAGCAGGATGAGGGCCGTTACGCACAGGCCCAGCCGGCCTATATGGGCGAAGATGGTGCGGTAGTGCTGGGCAAAGAAGATGGTGACCAGCAGCATCAGGGCTGGGAAAGCCGCCTTGGAAAGCACCTTGTCAATGGCTTGGGCCGCCTTGGGGAAAAACTGGTTGATCAGCAGGCCGATAACCACCGGCAGCAGCATCAGCAGGAGGTTCTGCTTGAGGAGGTTCCCCACCGGGAGGGTGATGCCCACCTCGGCCCCGGAAGCCGCTGTTACCCAGCCCATCACGATGGGAAGGGTGATGAGCGTCAGGAGGCTGCTCATAGCCGTAAGGGTAACGGAAAGGGCCACGTCTCCGTCTGCCAGTTTGGAGAAAATATTGGAAGAACTGCCTCCCGGAGAGCAGGCGATGAGCATCAGGCCGATGAAGAACACCGGCGTGAGGCTGAAGGCCCAGCCCAGTCCCAGGGCTATCAGGGGCAGCAGGACGATTTGCCCGCAGAGGGCGACGAAAAAGGCCTTGGGACGGGTTACCACCATATAAAAATCTTTGACCCGGAGCGTAAGGCCCAGGTCAAACATCAGGACGGTAAGGATGGGAATGACAATCCAGATAGTGTTCATCGCACGTATTTTTTACCGGGCAGGAATCGGGAGACGCTCTGGCAATATTCCTGATAGAGAGGATATTTGCCGCCGCTGATCTCTTCGGCCAGGGCCGAACTTCCCAGGAACAGAACCACCAGCAGCAGGCAGCCGATGATGCTCCAGTTGAAAAGGCCGATGCCGGCGCCGATGGAGAAGATATAGAAGCTGATCCAGATGGACTGCTCGGCAAAATAATTGGGATGGCGGCTGATGCTCCACAGGCCGTTGGTGTTGAAGCCCAGGTTGTAGGGGGAAGGAAGCTCCTCCAGGGACTGGCCGGATTTGATCATCGCCCACTTTTTGGTCTGGAAGGCCCACTGCTGCTCATCGGCAATGGTCTCATAGAGGATGAAGCCGAACATCAGGGCCGTGGCCAGCACATCCACCCAGCCGAAAGGAGCGGTGGAGTTCATGCTCACCAGGGCGGGGAAGGTGGTCATCAGCACCAGGGCGTTCTGGTAGATGGAGATGAAAAAGAGGTCGAAGAGCATCCAGCCCAAGCGGTTGCCCTTGAACGGGGCCCCGTTTCTCACTACGCTCCAGCGGTAGTCTTCCTCTCCTTCCCAGAACTTGAGCTTGTAGGCTCCCTTCCGGGCAAAGTTCATGGTGAGGCGGGCTCCCCAGAGCGTGGCCAGAACCGCCATCACCACCAGGCGGGTCTTGAAACCGCCGTCTATGGCGATGATCCAGGTATAGGCGATGGGGAGAAGGCTCCAGAGTTTATCCATCTGGGAGTTGTTGCCCGTGAGCTCTCCCACTACAAAGCAGTAGAGGGCGCTGCAGCCGGCAATCATTCCAAGGGTTTTCAGGGTGTCCAGCTGAACGGCATCCAGGGCCGGGCCCACGCGAAGGTACAGGAAAGGACATACAACCACCGAGAGCACCAGAAGGGTGGCAATCAGCGGGAGGTTCATCTTCTTCATAAAAGGTCTGGGTTTTTAGGAATACAAATAAATATCTGCAAAGGTAGTTATTTTTTTTGCAGTTGACGGATAATTCCGTCCAGCATCCCGAAAAGCTGGAGGATATTGCTTTCGTTCACGCTTTCACAAAGGGTGGCGCAGGCCATGGCCTCCGGCACGCCGGTGAGCTGTTTCTGGAGGTCCACTCCCTTTTGGGTGAGCCGTACAATGATTTGCCGGGCATCTTCCCGGCCGCGGCTCCGGGTGACGACCCCTTCGGCCTCCATCCTTTTCAGTAGGGGAGTGACGGTGTTGGTTTCCAGCAGAAGCCGTTTTGCGATGTCGTTGACCGGCTGCTCATCCTTTTCCCACAGTACCATCAGAACGAGGTACTGTGGGTAGGTGAGTCCGTGCTCTGAAAGCAGGGGCGTGTACGCCTGCGTCATCAGGCGCGAGGCACTGTACAGCCTGAAACAGAGCTGATTGTCCAGTTTGAACCGTTCGTCCATTACAGCATCGCTTCGATGTCCTTCTCAAAGGACTCGGGCTCTGCCACGGGAGCGTAGCGCTTTACCACCGTGCCGTCCCGGTTCACCAGGAACTTGGTGAAGTTCCAGAGGATGTCGCTGTCTTTCTTGGCACTCTTGCTGATGCCCTTGAGCATAGCGTGGGCAGCTTTGGCCTTCAGTCCCTTGTACTCCTCGGTGGGAGCCGCTTCCTTGAGGTAAGCGAATACCGGATTCTCGTTTTCCCCGTTCACGTCGGATTTCTGCATCAGGGGGAAGGTGACACCGTGGTTGATGCGGCAGAATTCGGCAATCTGCTCATCCGAGCCGGGTTCCTGGCCTCCGAACTGGTCGCAGGGGAAACCGATCACCACCAGGCCTTTGTCTTTGTATTTCTGGTACAGGGCTTCCAGACCGTCGTACTGGGGCGTGAAGCCACACTTGGAAGCGGTATTGACAATCAGGAGCACTTTTCCTTCACAGGCGGCGAAGTCAAAGTCCCGGCCCTTGTTGTCCTGGGCCTTAAAATCGTAAATCTTCGCCATTATTAGAGTTGTTTGATTAACCAGTTCTGATAGCCGATCTTCTCGATGAGGGCAAGCTGTTGCTCGCTCCAGAGCATATCCTCTTCCTCGTCCAGGGCGTAGGCTCTCATAATATCATAAGTCTTGAAGTCTTCTTCCAGGGACATCACGCACTGCTGCAGCACGGGAACCTGCTCGTGGGAGACGGCGAGGTCTGCCTTGATGTAGTCCACGGGGTCGGTAAAGACGGGCATAGCCGGAGCGGCCAGTACCTGCGGCGTACCGCCCAGATCCAGGATGCGCTGGATAAACTGGTCCACCCAGCCCATTTCTTCGGCGGCGTGTTCTGCATATTTTTCTCCCAGTTTGGTATATCCCTGGTCTGCGAAGATCTTGGATTCCGTTTTGTGCTGGAGGGACTGTGCGGCGAGGCCGGTTGCGTAGGCCTGAAGGGCCTGGATGGATTTGTTCTTGTCCATAGTATTTAGTTTTAAATGTTTGATGTTTATTTCTATAGTTTATTTATATCGTTCACGATGCAAAGGTACGATAATTTTTTTATATCGCAAGCGATATTTTGAAAAAAGTGAAAAATTTTACGATTTTTCTGGGACTGCACATGCCAAGTATGTGCAGGGAGGGGTAAAAAGGGTACATACCGGGTATGTACGGCCGGGGGGCGCTAGAATGTAGATTTCTTGTACATACCTCCTCGAAATCGGCCATATTCCGGGATTTCGGGGAGGTATGTACAGCCTAAAGGCCGCAGAATGGTGATTATCGGTACATGCCGGGTATGTACATGGGGCAGCGCAAGAGCTACATGCCCGCATGTGTACACCACAGAGGCTGGGAAACGGATATAATTGACATTTTCGGTTGGTGATTGAGACATTTATGGTTGGTGACGGCCGCCGCGAGGAGGGCCATTTTACTGAGCCCACCGCAGCGGCGAGCCGTAGCCACCGAGCCGCGTAATGCGAGGTGGCGTCACCTTTGCCACGTCGACGTAAAAACAGCATTGTACGGCCTTCTATACGTTAACGTGGCAGTAATTTATGCTACATAAACCGATTTCGTTGCCGTGTTGACAAACAATCGGCCATATGTGCATTCTATTCGTCAACGTGGCAAATAAAGGTGATCTTTGGCGTCTCCTTATTTTTGCCTTATCACTCATTAGAAGAAACCGTTTTCTTCTAATTTGCATAAAAGTCAATGAATCAGCAAATTATAAAGGAATTACCAACCGGAAATGTCTATTATATCCGTATGTGTACACCACAGAGGCCGGGAAACGAAACAGAAAACCGGTAAAAAAAGCGATCCCCGGCCCGGAAGGCAGGGAATCGCTACAACAACAATATAAAAGGATAACTTTAAACCAAACAGTCACTAATTCTGTTTGCAAAGTTATCCTGTTAAGTCAAACTGTGAAATCCCTATTTATGGGGATTTTTAAAGGAGGGCTTCGATATCCGCCTCAATGTCCTGGGGATAGACCACCGGCTCGTAGCGGGCTACCACGTGGCCCTTGCGGTCAATGAGGAACTTGGTGAAATTCCATTTGATGTCCGGATTGGAGGCGTAATCAGGGTCCCGGCGGGACAGGACTTTGTCCATATACTGACCGCGGTTGCTGTCTCCAAAACCCTGGAAGGCCTTCTGTCCGTAGAGGAACTTGAACACTTCGTTCGCGTTCTCCCCGTTCACGTCAGACTTGGCCATCAGCGGGAAGGTAACGCCAAAGTTGAGGCGGCAGAACTCCTCGATCTGCTCGTCAGAGCCGGGTTCCTGGTTACCAAACTGGTCGCAGGGGAAGCCTATTACGACAAAGCCCTTGTCCTGATACTTTTTGTAAAGGGCCTCCAGACCGTCGTACTGCGGGGTGAAGCCGCACTTGGAGGCGGTATTCACAATCAGGAGTACCTTCCCCTTGTAGTCGGAAAAGTTCACCGTCTCTCCGGAATTGGAGACGGCCGTGTAAGGATAGATGGTGGGGTCGTTGCCGCCGCAGGCGAGGGTGCAGAGGGCGGCCAGAAGGGTAATGAGAGTCTTTTTCATAAGGCCAGACTATTTTAAATGAAGGAGGCGCCGACGGGCCTCATAGTATTCGTGTCTCCTGGGGTTTTCGGGGAACCATCCCCGAAGGACCCTCTTTTCCTGCAGGAACATCTCGTGGATGCCCCAGAGGCAGCAAAAAGCAAAGCCGCCGATGATGATGGACAGGATGTCATTGTCCACCAGCAGGGAAAGTCCGCAGAACAGCAGTCCGGCCACCAGCCAGACCCACCAGCTCTTCCTGCCCCAGCAGTACTCCATCTTGATCACCAGCGGATGGCAGATGCCAATGCTCAGGAAAACGGCGGCGCCTATAATGATTCCGTTGAAATTCATTTAGCAAATAATCCAAAAATAAGTATGCAAATATCGGAAAATGCCCCGGAATAATATAGGACTATTAGATATAATAATAGGATTTTCCGTGCTTTTTAGCCCAGCACCACATCCAGCACCATCATCAGGGCAAAGCCCAGAGCAAACCCGATGGTCCCCACATTGGAGTGCCTGCCCTGCGAGTACTCCGGCACCAGTTCCTCTACTACAACATAGAGCATAGCGCCCGCGGCAAAGGCCAGCATATAAGGCATGATCCCCAGGATGGAAGTAGCCAGAAACAGGACCAGGGCACCGCCGATGGGCTCTACTATACCACTGAGCGCCCCGATGGCAAAGGCCTTCCAACGGCTGTTGCCCGCGGCCCGAAGCGGCATGGAGATGATGGCGCCTTCCGGCACGTTCTGGATGGCGATACCAAGGGATAAGGCCAGCGCACCCGCCATGTTGAAGTTGGCCGATGACAAAGCCCCGGCAATGGCCACGCCCACGGCCATTCCTTCCGGGAAATTGTGGATGGTAACGGCGAGGGCCAGCTTGGCCGTACGGGATAGACTGCTGCGGGGCCCTTCCGCCTCTCCGCTGGCATGGATGTGCGGAGTGATGTAATCTATCAGAAGCAGGAAGGCAAAACCGGCCAGGAGTCCTACGGTGGGAGGAATCACGGCGCCCGTTCCCTGTCCCATCTCCATGGAAGGAATCAGGAGGGACCACACCGATGCGGCCACCATCACGCCCGAGGCAAAGCCCAGCAGCACCTTCTGCACCAGGGCGGGCATCTCCTTTTTCATATAAAATACAAAGGCCGATCCCAGGGCCGTACCCAGGAACGGAATCATAAGGGCGGTAAAAACAGGACTCATAGTGCAAAATTAATGAAAAAAATCGGAAACCTGCTGCAGGACTCCGTTTCCCGGAATATTCCAGAATATTCCTATCTTTGCAAAGATGAATAAGGCATTGAATAACACATTCCAACTCCAGGGCCCCGTCGGAAACCTGGCCACCCAGCTCCTGCTGCCGCCCAGTTTCAACAAAGAGACAGGCAAGTGCGATCTTGTCATCCTGATGCACGGCTTCCTGGGCTCCATGACCGGAGCGCCGATGGGCTTTCTGGGCAAGTTGTTCCCCCTTCATGGTTATGCCGTTCTCCGTTTCGATTTTGACGGCTACGGCCATAGTGAAGGAACGCAGGAAGGCAATACGGTTCCCAAAATGATCCAGGACGCCCAGGTTATGTATGACTATGCCCGGAAACTGCCCTTTGTGAACCGTGTCATCCTGCTGGGCCATTCGCAAGGCGGAGTAGTGGCCAGTATGCTCTCCGGCAGGCTGGAAAAAGCCGGTACGCCCCCGGATGGCCTTATCCTTATGGCTCCCGCCTCTGTCATTAAAGATTTCGCCTTGAAGGGCCGGTTCTTCACCACCCGCTGCAATCCCCAGAACCCTCCGGAAAGCATCAACGTGTACGGCTTCCATATCGGCAGGGAGTACATCCTTACGGCCCAGACCCTTCCCATCGAGGAGGAGTCCTCCTGGTTCACCGGCCCCGTGCTCCTTCTTCACGGTACCTGGGACATCGTAGTCCCTCCCGTTTACAGCAAACGATACCACGCCCTCTACCGCAACAGCGAGCTCCACATCATCCGCTGGACAGAGCACATCTTCCTTTTCTTCCGAAGTCGCCTACGCCGCCACATCCTCTCTTTCCTGGGGAGGCTTTAGGCTATTACCCATAGCGCTGCTCCCTGTACATACCCGGTATGTACACCACTACCCACACCAACACCATCCAATAATTATTACTATCTTTGCTCAGTTAACCACCTACACTATGAAAATCCGCGCCTTACTTCTTACTCTGATACTCCTCGCCGGATGCGCCTGTAGCACCCAGCCGCAGTGGCACCTGGTCTGGGAGGAAAACTTCGACGGCCCCGAGATAGACGGGAGCGTCTGGACGCGTATCCCCAGGGGCTCCAGTGACTGGAACGATATGATGTCCCTGAGGGAGGATCTGGCCTTTATCAAGAAAGGGCAGCTGGTGCTTCTGGGAAAGGCAGGGGCCGATGACGACGAAACTCCCTTTGTTACGGGCGGTATTGCCAGCCGGGGGAAGAAGTCTTTTAAGTGCGCGAGGATAGAGATCAGGGCCCGGTTCAACAGTGCAAAGGGTTTCTGGCCTGCGTTATGGCTGATGCCGGATACGGAGCTTTCCGCCCCGGAGTATGCCGAGATAGACTTGATGGAGCACCTCAATCACGAGGATTCGGTATACCAGACGGTGCATTCACGCTATACGCTGAATGGGGGAGAGGTGCCGCCGAAGTATGCTCTGGCCCCGGTCAACAAGGATGATTGGAACGTCTATGCGGCCGAAATCCACTGGGACAGTGTCTGCCTTTTTACCAATGATGTGAAAACGCTCACTTATCCCCGCGTGGAGGGAGAAGAGCATCAGTTCCCCTGGGCCGATTATCCTTTCTACCTCATCCTGTCCAATCAGCTGGGCGGCTCCTGGGTGGGGCCGGTGGATGCTCCGGAGGAACTTCCCTCCAGGCTATGCGTAGACTGGATCCGGGTGTATGAAAAGTCCGGCAGGTAGGCGGGCTTAACTATTTTTTCATTATATTTGTTCAACTCAGAAACAAATAGCCAATTAGTCAGATATGTCTGATATAGAACAGTTGCAAGTTGCACTCCGTCGTTTCAACGAGGAACGGGACTGGGACCAGTTTCACAATGGAAAAGACCTTGCGATAGGTCTTTCCATAGAAGCGTCCGAGTTGCTCGAGCCTTTCCTGTGGAAAGACCCGAAGGATGTTAACCCCGAAAAGATCAGGGAAGAGCTGGCCGATGTCCTCAATTACGCCTTCCAGATGGCCGATAAGTATGGTTTTGATATCAAGGAGATCATGCTGGAGAAAATCCGTAAGAATGCGGCCAAGTACCCGGTGGAGAAGGCCAGGGGGAGTGCTAAAAAGTATAATGAACCCTAGTCCTTATGATAGTCTACAACGCCAACAAGGGACAATTCGTCCAGGATGTCCGGACAAACGTCATTGCCACGAAGATACTGGAACGCATCCGGGAAAGGGGCCTGCACGCCGGCCAGGAACGGGAGTTCGCCGCCTGGCAGAATTCCATGCAGTTTATGAGGAATATCGTGGATGATGCAGAAATCGAGGATGATGTCCAGATTGCCATCGAATACAACATTCCTCAAACCTCCAAGCGTGTAGACTTCATCATTATCGGAGCTGACAAACTGGGTAAGGACAACATCGTAATTGTTGAACTGAAGCAGTGGACCAAGGCAGAGGTCGTAGATGACGATATGCATTTCTGTGTCCGAACTTATGTCGCCAATGACAACCGCATTGTGTGCCACCCTTCCTACCAGGCGTATTCCTATTCCCGCTTTATCGCTAACTATTCCCAGGTTGTCCACGATAATGGGATCCATCTGGTCCCGTGTGCATATCTGCATAATTATCAGCGGGCATACAGGCAGGCTCTTTCTTCAGAGATTTACAAAGAATGGTATACTTCGGCACCCTTCTTCATTATGGATGAGGTGCAGCCGTTTATCGATTTTGTAAAGAAGTTTGTTACCCGGAAGTCCTCCCGCGGAGACCTTTTGTCCCTGATTGATCACGGGCGCATCAAACCCACCAAGTCCCTTCAGGATGCCCTTTCCACGATGGTCAGAGGCACTCCTGTTTTCGATCTGCTGGATGAACAGGCGGTTTGCTTTGATATGTGCGTCCGAACTATGCTTCAGTGTCTGAAGGACCAGAAGAAAAGGACCATTGTTATTCAAGGAGGCCCCGGGACCGGGAAATCGGTCCTGGCGGTTAACCTGCTTATGCATTATATCACCTGTTCTTGTAATGCGGCTTATGTGACAAAGAACAGCGCTCCCAGGCAGGCCTTTTTGTCCATCCTGTCCCGGAACAAAGCGGAGAATATTGCTGAGATAGGTCAGCTTTTCCGCTCTCCGTTTGGCCTGGCGCAGGTTCCCGCCAATTCCTACGATTGCCTTATTGTGGATGAGGCTCACCGGCTCGTGAAGAAGATGTACGGTGACTGGAGTGGTGAGAACCAGGTTAAAGAATGTATAAATGCCTCTCTGCTTACTATCTTTATGCTGGATGAAGACCAGGCTGTTACCACCAAGGATATTGGAAGCCTCCAGGAAATAACCAAATGGTGCAAGGATCTGGGTTCTTCCGTTATTATGCGGGAGGAAACCAAACTGATTTCTCAGTTCCGCTGCAACGGAAGTGATGCGTATATCCAGTTCATAGATCATCTTCTGCAGCGTGTTGAGGAAACGGTGGATGTGCCTCTGAGTGAGTTGAATTACGATTTCCGGGTGTTTGATGATGCCTGTCAGATGCGTGAAGCGCTGCGGGAGAAGAATGCGGAGAACAAGGCCCGCATGGTAGCCGGTTACTGTTATGACTGGAATGTGAAGAACGGCAGGGGAGATATTGATATTTCGCTTCCGGGCGGTTTTGAAGCCAAGTGGAACCTGGCCAATGATAAGATTTGGGCCATCAATCCCAAGTCCTTTGAGGAAGTGGGGTGTATCCATACGGCACAGGGGCTGGAGTTTGACTATGTGGGTGTTCTGATTGGCAAGGATTTGACTTATGATGCTGCTTCCGGCCGTGTATGTACGGACAAGACGGCCATATCCAGGGATGATAAGTCTTCCGGTATCCGGGGCGCCCGGGATGATGAGGCCCGCCGACTTATCCTGAATACCTATAAAACCCTGCTTACACGTGGACAGAAGGGGTGTTTTGTCTATTGTGAGAATGAGGGACTGAGAGAGTATATCAAGAGGAAGGTCTGACGGGACGGCTATTATTGCGTTCTCTTATAGCTTCAAGGAGAGCATCTCAGCATCGGTGAGGGCCCTGTCGTAAACGGCCAGGCCGCCGATAGACCCGCGGAAGAAGTTGCCGGGCCGGCCGCCGACCAGAACGGCACCAACCGTGAAATCCGAGCCGTTGGAACCCAGCCCGTCGGGGTAATAATATGGGTTCTTGACCTGCGTGAGGCCATCCGGATAGCCCTCAAATCCCTTGGTGTGGTCTATGAGTTCCGGCTCTTTCTCCTCGAAAACACCGTTGAAATAAGAACGGATGTACTCTCCGTCATAGGTGAGTCCAATCATACACCACTCTCCGTCCGGAACCTTCTGGGGGCTCACAGAGTAGTCTATGGAGTGCGGGAACGGAGGAGTGGGTTTCCCGGTCTTGGAGATATGGCCGCAGACGGCATCCTGCCCGTTGTAGTAGGGGAGGGAGACGAAAAGGCCATACTGCCGGAGGCCGCCTTCCGTACTCTCGTCCCACATACCGCCCACGAAACCGGTCTGTCCGCTCTGCCACTTGATCCAGGCCACAACGCTCACCTCTCCGCCCAGGATATTGAGCGCTTCTGTCTTCTCAAATGGAATGCGCAGATACTCTCCACCTTTGTAGTGAAGGGACTTTCCGGACAAGGGCCCTTCGGCCTCCAGGGTTGGCGTATCAATGCCCTCTACGGGCTCCAGGGTGAATCCCTGTGACCCTACGGCCTTGAGCCCGTTTTCCCCGCCAAAATCCCAGAGGGCTACCAGCCCGGGCAGTTCCAGTGCTCTTTCCCGCACCCCTTGCGGGGCGGTTTTGCAGCCGGAGAGTAGCGCGATTGCGGCTATAAACAGAATCTTTTTCATCGTTTACTCAGCTCTAATTTCGTCCTATTTGGCGAATATACTGTTTTAGGATGAAGAAACCAAAGATGCTCTCCGGGCCAAATGCAACTTTTGGGAACGCCAATAGGGGCGTGACTTTCGAGGATGACGCTCGAAATTCAGCAGCAAACTACGGCCGCAACGCCGGTGTTTCAGACCGATGTTTCAAAACGCAAATAATTCGACCCTGCGTAAATATTTTGGCGTTTTAATGACTCTGCGTCAATAAAAATCTTTTCCCGTTGTTTTTCGGCCAAATTTGACCTAACTTTAAGGATAATTTGTTTGTTATCAGTAAATGAAAAATCAAATCCAGATGTTCAAGACAAGGGGAAATGAACCATATGTAGCTCCTGCGGTTTCTGCCGTTGTGCTCCAAAGCCAAAACAGTATCCTTTTGGGGAGTTCTGATATTGAAAGCGCTGGTATACAGGACTATGTTGAACAGCCCGGGCTATCCTGGTAATAAGTCCGCTAAAATCAATCGCGAGATGAATAAGACTATGAAATATCTGAGCATAGCCTCCATCGTATTAGCCGGAGGTATGATTATGGGCTGTTCTCAGGAGAGCATGCCCGATCTTCAGCCGGAGCCCCCCTCCGGAAACGTAGTGATCCGTACTGCCACCATCAGTATGGAAGGAGAAGAACCTACCCGTGCTCTGACCGAGCATGGCGTAAAGACATTCGAAGTGGGAGACAAGATAGCTGTGATATACCAGAATAATGAAGGTTATTTTACGAAGGCTGAGGCAACCCTTGCAACGGGCGACATCACGGACGGAGGCAAATCAGCCAAAATCACGGTGACGCTGACCAATCCAAAGGCCGACGGCTCCGTGAGGTATTACTATCCTTCCTCAATGG
>JAEEGL011151836.1_pt1 | contig 45188 bp, 35 predicted proteins | sample 9134231 | NCBI WGS metagenome assembly JAEEGL01 (sample SAMN16246548, study PRJNA631951) | gut metagenome | biome: gut microbiome; feature: rumen; material: fiber-attached | host: Bos | place: Iran: Karaj | collected 2018-10 | reverse complement strand
GGAACTGACACGCCAGACGGTCATCAACCAGTATCATCAGGATCCTCGCAAGGTCTATACGGTGCACAACGCCGTTTATCCCCTGCCACAGGAGTATCAGGATATTCCGCGTCCCGACCATACGGGCAAGGAGAAGGTGGTTACCTTCCTGGGCCGTATTACGATGCAGAAGGGTCCTGAGTACTTCGTTGAGGCTGCAACGATGGTCTTGCACCGTACCCGCAACGTCCGTTTCTGCATGGCAGGCTCGTGTGATATGATGGATGCGATGATTCACCTCGCTGCTGAGCGTGGCATTGCAGACCGGTTCCACTTCCCTGGCTTCATGCGAGGTAAGCAGGTCTATGAGTGTCTGAAAGATTCTGACGTCTATGTGATGCCTTCGGTCTCTGAGCCTTTCGGCATCTCGCCGTTGGAGGCCATGCAATGCGGTACGCCTTCGATCATCTCGAAGCAGTCAGGTTGTGCAGAGATCCTCGACAACTGTATCAAGGTAGACTATTGGGACATCCACGCCCTGGCCGATGCCATCTATTCAATCTGCCATAACGATTCACTCTTCCAGTATCTGAAGGAGGAAGGTAAGCGCGAGGTAGACCAGATTACCTGGGAAAAGGTAGGCCGTTGGATACGCACTCTCTATCGCCGCACACTCGGATGGGAAGAATAGTTAATTAAAAATTAAGAGTTAAGAATTAAGAGAAATAGTTATGAAAACAATTTGTTTATATTTCGAAATACATCAGATTATTCATCTGAAGCGCTACCGTTTCTTTGATATCGGTACCGACCATTACTATTACGATGACTACGAGAACGAGCGTAGCATCACCGACATTGCCGAGCGCAGCTATATGCCGGCGCTGAATACCCTCCACGACATGATCAAGGAGAACGTCAAGTATTTCAAGGTCGCCTTCTCGCTCTCCGGCACAGGCATCGAGCAGCTGGAGATGCATGCTCCACAGGTGATTACCAAACTGCAGGAGATGAACGAGACGGGCTGCGTGGAGTTCCTCGCCGAACCCTATAGCCACGGCCTCTCTTCACTGGCTAATCCTGAGACCTTCGCACTCGACGTGAAGAAGCAGGCAGCCAAGATCGAGGAGCTCTTTGGCAAGAAGCCGACGGTAGCCCGCAACTCTTCGCTCATCTATAGCGATGATATTGGTGCTCAGATTGCCGCTATGGGCTTCAAGGGTATGCTTACCGAGGGTGCCAAGCACGTGCTCGGATGGAAGTCGCCCCACTATGTCTACAATTGCAACCAGGCTCCGAACCTGAAGCTGTTGCTCCGCGATATCGAGCTGTCGGATGATATCTCACTGCGTTTCAACAACTCTGAGTGGGATGGTTATCCTCTCTTCGCCGATGCTTACATCGACCGTATCGCCCGCCTCCCCGAGGAAGAGCAGATCATCAACATCTTCATGGAACTCTCTGCTCTAGGTATCGCCCAGCCGCTCAGCTCCAACATCCTTGATTTCGTCCACGCTCTGCCCGCATGTGCCAAGGAGAAGGGTATCACCTTCATGACACCGACGGAGATTTGCAAGTCGTGCAAGAGTGTTGGCCAGATTGATGTGCCTGACACATTGTCATGGGTTGACGAGGAGCGCGATGTCAGCTGCTGGCTGGGTAACGCCATGCAGCACGAGGCTTTCAACAAGCTCTATTCGGTGGCTGACCGTCTGCGCATTGCTGATGATCCCCGCATCAATCAGGACTGGGACTATCTGCAGGCTTCGAACAACTTCCGCTTCATGACCACCAAGCCCTCGAATGTAGGTCTGGATCGTGGTATCTACAGTGGCCCCTTCGATGCTTTCACCAACTACATGAACATCCTTGGTGACTTCATCAACAGAGTGAATGCCCTTTATCCGCTCGATATCGACAACGATGAGTTGGAGAGTCTGCTCACCACCATCAAGAACCAGGGTGATGAGATCGAGATGAAAGATAAGGAGATTACTCGTCTGAAGGCGCGTCTGGAGAAGTTGGAGCCGGCCGAAAAGCCTGCGAAGAAACCTGCCGCCAAGAAGGCGCCAGCCAAGAAAGCAGCTAAAGCTAAATAAAGAAATCGGGGCAAACACCCCGATTTTTTTATTTGATAGTTACCTATTTCAGATATTTGTCGAAGAATTCCAGGACACGGGCTTGCGATTTTAGTCCACAGCTATGGGGCATTTCCCAAAGTTCTGTTTCCAGTCGGTCGCCGGCTCCTTGGCTTTCCCAGGTGTCGTGCATCGTTGCAAAAGCTTTCTTGGCGCCTGCCACCGGGAATAGTTTGTCTTGTGTGCCATTGATAAAGAGCATCGGCTTCGGACAGGCGATGCTGGCCACATGGGGATAATCGAGCCAGCGGCGCAGGCCTGGGAGGCAGTTGGCAAAGCCGCCATTCTCCGTGCGGCTGTACTTAAACGTCAGCTGTTCGTCGGTAGTTACCATCCAACATATTGATGCGCCAGCCTTGATATGGTCCGACAGGGCCGACAGCATCCAGGCCCGATAGGCTCCCATCGACCACCCCGTACAGCCGATACGTTTCGCATCCACCTCGGGCATCGAGGCCAGATAGTCCGTACCTGCGATATCGTCGTAGGTCATATAGGCGCTGAGGTCGATGCCGTACATCATCATATTGCCGGCAATCATGTCGTAGCGGTCACGACGGGGACCTTCCATCTGTCCACGTTCTCCCCACATGGGAGCGTCGGCAGAGAATACAACATAGCCATGCTGGGCCAGATAGTCGCCGAAGAACTGGCCTTCGTAACCCGACACCCACTCATCGGCATCCTTGATGACCGTCGAGTCCTCACAAGCCAGTGGCCGGATTACCTTTTCCTTACCGATAAAGAGGTGGCCGCCATGGTCGTGCAGGCAATTCACGGCGGGGAAAGGTCCCTTGCCGTCGGGAATGAGTACATAGGCCGGGACGGTGTAGTACTTGGACAATCGAATCTCGATCTTCCTTGCCTTGTAGCCGTCGCGCTGTTCCTCGAATAGAATCTTTGCATCGTAGCCTTCAGCAGCAGGCGGGGGTGGGGTGAACATGCAGTCGAACACCTTTTGGTGAGCTACTTGTTTCCAAGTGTCGAAGTCTGTGATCTCACTGTTTCCCCATGCCAGTGGATAGGTGAGGTCGGCAATCAGCGAGTCCGCATAGACAGGCAGATTGCGCATAAACTCATACTTGTCTCTCTTCTGCGCCGATGTCAAAATCGTGATGCCGAAGATGAAGCAGATGGTGATAATGCGGGCAAGTTTTGTCATTGTATCCCAGTCTGATTATTCGTAATCATCGATAACGCTGTTCATGAAATCCATCATGGGCTTGGCCGTGCGGAACATGCGCTCCATCTCGTCCAGCCAACCGTCGCCTTCGAAGAATGTTTCAGGCACTGCGTGCCAGGCGCAATAGTCTTTCAGTCGGAGATAGTGTACGTAGGGCCAGTCTTTGGGGAAGCCTGAAGGACAGGTCTTGAGCTTCTCCAGACCGAATCCTTGTGGCTGATCCCAGCTGCTGATGTTTGTGGGCTCCTTGATGCTGCTGGTTGCAGGGCTGCCAAAGTAGCGCTGAAACGCTTTGCTTTCCACACACTTCAGCCAGGCTTCAGTGTTCGCCATGATCTCATTCCGACAGGCGGTAAGGATGTTAGTGGGGAGCCAATAGTTACCCACAGCCACCAGGCAATGGTCAGGCTCCAGGTGCAGATAGTAACCGCCGCGAAGTGCTTTCTTTCCCTTCGCGTCGATGTAGGCTCCAAGATGGTTCTTGTAGGGCGACTTATCTGCCGAGAACCGTGTGTCACGATAGAATCGGTAGGTACAGTCTTTCACCTTTAGATGGGCGATTTCGGGATCGAAAGTCACGATCCGTTCGATGGCTTGGGCGATGCCGCGTTCGAACTCCGCCCTGACGGCGTCATATTCTGCTTTGTGCTCCTGAAACCAGACACGGTTGTTGTTGGCCATTACCTGCCGTAGGAAACTCAGTATTCTCTTTGCATCCATAGTCTTTTACGTTTTTATTTGATATTAACCAGTATCTTCTTTAAGTCCTTGTCGGCGCTGGAGTTACCGACCATCAGTTCGTATTTGCCTGCGACGACACGCATGGTGTTCGTCTGTTCGTCCCATCCCTCAAAACTCTGACGGGGTAGGTCAATGGTAACGTTCTTTGTTTCGCCGGGATTCAGCTGGACCTGTTGATAGGCGCGAAGGGTCTTTAGCGGACCGTTAGGGTCTTTAGTGTTACGGAGGTAGACCTGAACGGTTTCGAGGCCAGCCTTGTTGCCTGAGTTTTTGACGCTCACCTGTACCTTGTTATTCTGATAGACGGGCTTGCCGATTTCGAAAGTCGTATAGCTCAGTCCATAGCCGAAGGGGAACAGTGGCTCTCCCTCGAAATAGCGGTAGGTGCGCCCCTTCATCGTATAGTCGAGGAAGTCGGGCAGTTGGTTCACGTTCTTATAAAAGGTGATGGGCAGTTTGCCTGAGGGGTTGAAGTCGCCAAAGAGTACTTCTGCTACGGCCTTGCCCCCTTGCTCGCCGCCATACCATGCCTGTAGGATGGCATCGCAGGACTCTAATTCCGGTGTCAGTGCCAAGGCCGATCCTGAGCAGTTCACGAAGATCACCTGTTTGCCGGCACGTTTCAGGTCAGCCAGCCATTGGCGCTGCACCTGTGGCAGTTCGATGTCCGTACGGTCGCCTCCTTTAAAGCCGGGGGCATCGACTTTCATCTCCTCACCCTCCAGACGGGGTGAGATGCCACCTACGAAGATGACAACGTCGGCATCTTTCACTTGTGCCAGCCGCTCCTGGTGTGAGAGGTTGTCGTTCATGCTGAGGTCGAACTGCAGCATGGCGTGGCCCGTCATCTGGACATAGATTAGTTCGATGGGATAGTCTTGTCCTGCCTTCACCTGATACTTGGCATGAGAGTCACGTACGCCGTGGCCGTTCAGGCGCCGGATGAGTGTGTCGCCATTGAACACCAGTTGGGCGAAGTCGTCGTTGAGTATGTCGATGGACACCTCCCCGTCTTGCTGGGGGCGGAATATACCTTGATAGCGTGCAGAGAAGTGCTCCAGATTCACACCGGGTGCAAAAACTGTGTTGCCGCCATTATCCAGATGTATCGGTTCCGTGATCCGAATGGCGAAGGCGGGGAAGCCCTGCATACGTTCGTTGTTCCAGTAGTTAGCTTGCAGGCCTGGGCGTCCGTCATCGGTGAATATCTGTCCGAACATGCTAGTGGGCACCTCGTCGCGGGTCCATGTGCAGCCCTGCACAAACATTGCCCGGGGCAGATACTGGCGGATGCCTTGCAGGATGGTGGTGGTATGGGTGGGCTGTCCGTTGTAGTTTCCCCAGAGCATGGTAGAGTCGTTGGCGTTAGGTCCCATCACCGCTATTCTGCCATTTGCCGATTTTCGATTCGCTAAAGGTAAGATGCCGTCGTTCTTCAGCAGGACGATGCTCTTGCGTGCGGCTTCGAGAGCCAGTTGCTTATGGGCTTCGGAGGCCACTACGCTCATGGGTATCTTCGTCCATTCCACCAGCGTGTCAGGGTCGAAGTCGCCGAGTTCGAAGCGGGCTTGTAGCAGTCTTCTAAGCGAGGTATTGATCTGGTCCTCAGTGATCTTGCCATCCTTGACAGCCTCAGGCAAAGACTTATAGATGCTGCCGCATTCCACGTCGGTTCCGGCGATGACGGCGTGGGCAGATGCCTCTGCCGCTGTCTTTACGAAGTCGTGGCGGTTGGGCTTGAAGAAGTCATCAATGGCTCCGCAGTCGCTGGTGACGATTCCCTGGAATCCCCAGTCATCGCGCAGTATATGCTGTAGGTAGCGGGTGTTGCCGCAGCAGGGTTCTCCGTCGATGCTCTGGTAGGCACACATCACTTCCTTTACGCCGCCCTCTTGCACCAGAGCCTTGAAGGCTGGCAGATAGGTCTCCCACAGGTCTCGCTCCGGTAGTGCCTCGATATTGAAGGAGTGACGGTTCCACTCTGGTCCGCTATGCACGGCATAGTGCTTGGCGCAAGCGAGGAGCTTTCGGTATTTGGTAGGGGTGTTAGGGCTTTTAGGGATATGAGGGTAATTAGGTTGACCGTCGTAGGTCATGCCTTGCAAGCCACGGACTACAGCCAGTCCCATCTTCGTCGTCAAGTAGGGGTCCTCGCCGTAGGTCTCCTGTCCTCGACCCCAGCGGGGATCGCGGAAGATGTTGATGTTCGGTGTCCAGAATGAGAGACCCCTGTAGCGAGCCATCTCACCTTTTCGCCGTGCCTCCGTATTCTTGGCGCGGGCTTCGTCGCTGGCAGCTGTGAAGATTCTGTAGACTAATGTGTCATCCCATGTGGCTGCCATACCCATTGTGATGGGGAATACCGTGGCAATGCCATTTCGCCCTACGCCGTGGAGTGTCTCGTTCCACCACTCGAACTGGGGAATACCTAATCGTGGGATGGCTGGTGAGCGGTCCATCATCAGTATCGCTTTCTCTTCAAGGGTCAGACGGCCGAGCAGGTCATCGGCCCGTTGTGCTGCCGATAGAGTCGGATTCTGATATGGGAGTGTCTGTGCGCAGAGGCTCATCGTGACCAGCGCTGCACTGATGATGGTCAGTAATCTTTTGTTCATCTTTGTTTGGCTTTTATGTTAATAATCGTACATTCCACGTCTTCCTTATTGGTGGCATAGGCCACATAGAGTTTGCCGTTGTAGGTCATCGACTTGGGATAGTTGTAGCCGAGGGTCTTTGCCTTGCCCGGATAGCGTTGCACTTGAAGGTTCGTGCCACCAGCTCTCAATAGTATAGCCTTGTCGAAGCGGATGCCGTTGTCGCTGAGAAGTGCAACGAGAGGATAGCGTCGCTTGGCGCCTGTCGGGTTGCCTACCAGGTAGGCTGTGCCGTCAGGCAGATTGCCTGCGCTCTGTTTCACTCGGGCATCGGGGATATTGGTGACCTCTGGCTCCGTCCAGGTCTCACCTCTGTCATGACTCTGCGCGACCATCTTCCGATAACTGCTGCTTTGATCGCGAAACACCATTACCAGCGTGCCGTCTCTCTGCTGATACAGGCTTGGCTCCAGTTCCTGCGATTGCTTCCCGCGGTCATGACTTTTGAAGTCGGCTTTTATCCAACCGTTGCAGCCCGAAGGATTGTCGGTATAGACGGGCATCACGTGCAGACCGGGTTGGAAATGCACAGCGCCCACGATTCGGCCGTCGGGTAGGGGATAAGGGTCTTGTTCGATGATGCCCATCATCTGCGTGCCATCAGCCATACGAACGGGTTCGGGCCTGGTCCAGTCGTTGCCGTTGGCAGACTTTATATAATAGGTGTAGCCGCCTGTGGGCTGCATTCGATGAGGCCAAACGTTGATGTAAGCGATGAGCGAGTCGCCCGTATTGATCCAACCGCCTGAGGTACAGTAGCTTGTGTCTGTGGCGGCTGCCAGTAGTCTGGGCTCGCTCCACGTGGTTCCTTCATCCGTGCTCTGACTGTATACCACACATGTCTCGGCGGCATCCTCATCAGTCTCTGAGCTCTGCCACATGCAGTAGAGCCTATCCTTAAAGGCTGTCATCACCACGCCGTTGGCATAGTGATGCGTTTCGTCTGATGGTCTGAAGATTGTCACAGTCCTCGTCTCCTCAGCCATCGTCAGTCCCAAGGACTCAACGTTGGTGGTGTCTATCACTCCAAGCGAGAGATAGGGCAGAATCGTGAGGATGATTGCAGACAATATCATGTTGCAAATATACGAAAGATTTCTGGATAATCCAAATCTGTGGCTTAGAAAATGTTAGTCTGATGCTTTTAAAATGTCAGAGAGCTGCCTTTAAAATGTTAGTCTGCTGCCTTTAAAATATCAGGGAGGTGCCTTGTAAAGTTAAAACTGCGACGACGTTTGTTAAATCACCGACAGCGTTTGCTAAATCACTGACGGCGTTTAATAAATCTGCGTCGGTGTTGATACTTTTTTCGTATATGGGTGTTGGCCCTGCTAGAATGTATGAGATGAATGAAATAGGGGAGGCACCGTTGTGATGCCTCCCCCTGCTATTTATGTATCGAAGTCAATCTGTGAATTACTTCTGGATGTACTTCTTACCGTTCTTGATAACCAAGCCCTTATAAGAAGCGCTCACCTTCTGACCGGCAACATTGTAGATTGCATCGTCAGACTTAGCAGCCTTCTTCACACCCTGGATAGCTGTTGCACCATCGAAGTAGATCTTCGTCGGAGTGTAACCAGAACCAGTGAAGAGCAGGTGGTGATCGTCGAGAAGAGCGAGAAGATCAGCAGCACTGCTCAAATCAACCTTAAGAGTCCAAGTGCCGTTGCCATTGTCGGTCAGCAGTTCGTTGCCAGGAACAATGTCGTCAGCAGTCAGATTGGTATCCCACCAACCAGTGGTTACGCGAATCTGAGGATTCTCACCCTCGAGGTCTACGAAGAACGGAGTAGTCTTCATCTTCTCCCACACATCCATAGGAATGGCAGCAATTTCCTCACCGGTCTTCTTCTCCTCGTTGGCGAAACGATAGTCGCTTGACCAGCTGATAGCACCCTTAGCACCGTCGTTCTCCCAAACCACATCGCTAACGGGCTCAATAACACCACCTACAACGTAAGCGTTAATAGCAGCTGTTGCGGGATCGAAGGTAATGGTAATCGAACCACCCTCGGGCATTTCAGCTTTGAAGTTCGGACCATCCTGTACACCAGTGCCGTCACCATTGTCACCCCAGTTGATAGTCCAAGCATGATCCTGACGGATCTTCCACTCATAGCTACCAGCGGCGACGTTATCGATAGTTGCAGTGTAGAGGCCGTTGACCAGTTTCATATCGGTATCGGTGTCCCAGTTACCAACGAGTGTGCCAATCACACTGTAAACAGGACCTGCAGGAGCAGCGCCAGGAATCTGGCCCTTGTCAAGGAGGGTAATAGCTTCGCTAACACCATTCTCGATAGTAATAGTGGCGTCGCCAGTCTCGTCGAAGTAGAAACCGCAAGATGTGATCTTAGAACCACCAGCGTTCACCCAATAAGAACAATCCTTGAATACGGGGAACTTGATGACGCTCAGACCATTGGTCTTCACATCCTCAGCCTCTTCACCAAGGTAGATCTTCTCAGGCCATGCTACTGCAGTGCCTTCGGGCAGATAGTTAAACTCACCCTCACCCTTCAGCTCATAGCCAAACACTTTGGGAAGAGCTGTGGTGCCGTCGGTAGCCTGAACGAAGGTATAACCCATCGGAGCCTTGTTCTCGTAAACCATGTAGTTCTTGTTTGAAGAAGCCTTGTGGAATACATACAGATAACCATCCTTCTTCACGTCAAACTGGAATACAGCAGCGGGACCAACGGGAACCGTTGATGCCAAAGCGGGGTTAGCACCAGCCTCGTCCTTCGGGTTGGAGTTACCCTGAACAGCCTGCTTGGCGTCGATTTCAATCTCACCAATCTTGATGGTGCCATAGTTAGCGTCATCAATCTTGGGAGCTGCAGCACTCTCGGGAGAGTAGCTGTCATCGAAAGCTGCGCTCATGGTGACATTTGCACTCTCACAGAATACGGTACCTGCGGCAACGTCGTTCTTAATAGACTTGCCTTCATCATTCTTGTCTGTTGTCAGACCAATTCTGCTTACGAGGTCCTCGGTAGAAATCTGACCGACTTCCTGTGCATTGACAGTCATTGTTGCAAACAATGCAACTGCACTAAGTAAAATTTTCTTCATAAATTTAAAATTTTAGTTTATAATTAGTATAAAGGGGTTTAATTCCGATGCAAAGATATTGCTTTATTTTGAACTATGCAAGGATTTAGACATTTTTTTGTTTAAAAGAATATAAAAGGAGGGGTAGCAAGCGCATTGCTTCCCTCCTTTTTATACTGTTATCCTATTTCTTGCCTAAAAACTCGTACCCATATTCAATGTTCTGTCTACCTACTCTCTGGCTAACGGTAAACGAGGCGTTCAGCGCTCCGCTTTCGTCAATCCTTCCAGCAAAGGTGGCACCAAGGCCATTCTCATTGCTGAGCGTCTGGTTGACAAACTGGTAGCCGTAGTTGGCATGCCACACATTGGCTACAGAGGTAGCCTCAAGATTAGTCTCTGGGCAGGAGAAGGTGACGCTGGTCGCATTGGCTCCATTACCTGCTACAAGCGTTACAGTACCGCTAAAGGTCTCTGATCCAGCATCGCCAGTACGGGTCCATGTGCCGCTGTAGGTGCCTGCAGAACCTTGGGCTGCTGTCTTGTCGTAATTGATGCTGGGATCATCATTGTCATCGCCACAAGCTACGAAAGTGCAGCTAAGTGCGAGCATAGCAACGACTGAATATATAAATCTTTTCATAATCTCTTAATTCTAAATTCTTAATACTTAATTGATTAATATCCAGGATTCTGGTCTGCAATTGTAATACCAGTGTTGGCACTGATTTCGTTGGCAGGAATCGGACGATACCACTTGACCTCTCCCTTGTTGTTGGCCATAGCAGCCTCGTTAGCGATATACTCGCTGAACTCTACGTTGTAGCGAACCAACTGCTTCGTGCGGCGGAGATCCATCCAGCGGTGGCCTTCGGCATAGAGCTCACGGGCACGCTCATCGAGAATGAGGTCGATGTCCTTGATAGTGAAGCTGCCAGAAGTTGAGTATTCAGGCTGGTATGCACTGAAGGAAGCCAGAGCGGGAAGACCGGCACGGCCACGAACGGCATTGATCTTATCCAAAGCCTGCTGTGTCTGACCTGCCATCATGTAGGCCTCAGCAGCAATCAGGTACATGTCGCTGACGTGGAACAATACGATGTCACGATAGTTGTTGTCCTGATTGGTGAAGTCGGCAGCAGCGTCGTCGAACTTCTTCACACAGGCACCATTGCTGGTCTGGATGTTGTAGTCGTCGATGGCCACCTTTGACTTCTGAACCTTGACATTGCCGCTTGCATCCTGAGCGTAAACCCATGTGGTCACAGAGGGCAGAGTCAGCAGGTTGATGCGGACATCAGCGTTGGCATACTTGTCCTTATCGGCGATGAGCTGGCTCTCGTGCTCTGCCATCCAAGCCTCCACTTCTGCCTCTGTGTAATAGTAGGGGAAGTAGACCTTACAGATGGGCATCGTAGCAAGCTTATCCTTTGCATTGTAATAAGCGTAATATCCCTCAGTTCCCCAAGCGGGCAGACCGCTAGCGTCCTTGGTTGAGTTGTACATGACCATCATATAGGTGGCATCATAGCGGTTGTCACCCTTCTCAAAGAGATACATGCTCTTCTCCGACTGGCAGTCATCAGAGCTGACACCCTTGATGCCGCTTGCATCGTAGGCTCCATAGTAACCGCCGAAGTTGCCGTGCATGGAGTGACCGCCATTGATGATATCGCCAGGATAGCCGGCGCGGTCATACTGGATGGAGAAAATCTCCTCAGCATTGCCCTCGTTGAAGGGTGACCACTTATCCTCGAACGACATCGTCAGGCTCACACCATTGATGGCTTTCTCTGCCCAAGAGGCTGCCTGAGTAAAGTTGTTGGTGCCGTTGACAGTGTAAGAACCTTCTGAAGCACTGCCTAAGCTGGTGTCCAGATCCCAGCCTGCTGCCAGATATACCTTGGCGAGCAGAGCGGCCACAGCCTGCTTGCTGGCCTTGCCATCATGACTCTGGGCTGCCAGTGATGAACTGTTGTAGAGGCTGCTCAGATCCTCAATCATAGCACTGTAGACCTCGTTAAGCGGGGTACGCGGATAGTTGGTCTCTGCGCTGTTGATGTATTCCGTAACATAGGGTACGCCACCAAAGTGCTGGGTCAGCATGTAGTAACCGTAGTTGCGGAGGAAGCGTGCTTCCTGACCTAACTGTGAGTCGGCTCCTGCGTAGAAGATAACGCCATTGGCCAGATTGATGGTTCTATACAGGTTAGCGTACAGACTCTTGATGGTGTTATTTTCAGCCGAGAAAGTATAGGTGTCGAAGTCAGACACAGCCTTACCACGGGTGTGGATATAGAGGTCGGTTCCTCTTGAGAACAGGTCTGTGCTGAATCCATATGATTTCAGGCTGCTGTATGCTGCGGTCAGGAGTGATGTGGCATCCTTTCCGAAGACATCATCTGCCGTCTGTCCGCCTGCCGTCTTGTTCTCGGCTTCCAGGAAGTCGCTGCAGGCCGTGAGTGTGAAACCTGCGAAGAGGGCGGCAATCACTGATAAATATATATTCTTTTTCATAACTTCTTTAACTTCTTTAACTTCATTAACTTCTTAACTCCTGTCTCTTAGAACTTGATGCTTGCGCCAACCTGATAGTTGATGGTGCTCGGACCATCCTGCTTGACACCGGCGTTAGCCCACTCAGGATCGAAGCCCTTGTAGCTGGTGAAGACGAACGGGTTGGTGACCGTTGCATAGAGACGGAGGTGCTTGCAGCCGAACTTGTTGAGAATGCTCTTATCGAACGTGTAGCCTAAAGTAATGTTCTTCACCTTCATGAATGAAGCGTTAGAGATACCCTTGGCGATGTTCCACTCAGCAGACTGACGGCCTACGCCACCACTGCTACCACCGTTGTTGGGGAAAGGATACTCACCGTAGTGGGTGGTCTCCTGATACTTCGGGTTGATATAAGTACCATCCTCATTCACACCGTCGCAGTCAATTAGCGTACCAGCGGGGATGTACCAGTCCATTGCCAACTTCTGGCGACCACGGTCGCTGAGGTCGAGAATATTGCTGGTCAGGAAGGTAGAGTACACCTTATAACCGACCTTAGCATAGAGGGAGAATGAGAAATCCCAGTTCTTCCAGGTGAGGTTAGAAGTGAAGCTGCCCGTCCAGTCGGGATCCATACTCTTGATCACGCGGTCTTCTTCATTCAGGGTACCGTCACCGTTCTGGTCGATAATCCAGGGCTGTCCTTCCGTCAGGCCGTAAGCCTTGTAGTAGTAGTCATACTCCTTCATGGTGCTGCCTGGTGTCAGACCGGCGTTCTTGGCTGCCTGGTTGTCGGGCACGATCATGTCGCGGTCTGAAACGATGCCACCCCATTCGTAAGCGTAGGTGTTGTTGACAGAAGAGCCGATGAACAAGCTACCAGTGGTAATACCAGAGCTGAGCACTTTATCACCCGTACCGTTGATCTCGCGTACCTTATTTTTATTAGCAGCGAAGGTGAAGGTGGTCTCCCAGTGCCAGTCCTTGTTCTCCACGTTGATGGTGGTCAGAGCAATCTCGATACCAGTGTTACGAACAGAACCAATGTTGGTTACCATTGTGCCACCACCTGATTCAAGTGGCAGTGCCACCTCATAGAGCAGATCCTTAGAGGTCTTCTGGTACACGTCGATGCTACCGTTGATGCGGCCGCCGAAGAAACCGAAGTCAACACCGGCATTGTACTCAGTAGAGGTTTCCCACTTCAGATCCTTATTGACGATGCTCGAAGCGGAGTAACCTGTGTTATAGGTGCTTCCGAACGGATAATATATGGGGCTGGAAACTGTCTGCTGGGTAGCATAGTTGCCAATACCGTCGTTGTTACCAGTCACACCGTAAGAGAGACGGAGCTTCAGGTTGCTGAGCCAGTTGATCTTCTGCATGAAATCCTCCTCAGAGATACGCCAAGCTGCTGCTACAGAGGGGAATGTACCCCAGCGGTTGTCCTTGGTGAACTTCGAGCTACCATCACGACGGACAGTGGCTGTCAGCAGATAACGGCTCTTATAGCTGTAGTTCAGACGCAGAGCGTAAGAGGTCATACTGTTCTCTGAATAAGAGGTGTAGGAGTCGTCAGCATTGTAGGTACCAGTGCCCATGTTCCACCAGTCGGTGTTCTCCATCACTTCAGTTGCTGCCCAATAGGTCTTCTCAGAGTTGGAGGCCTGCTGTGAGAACAGAAGCATGGCACCGATGCTGTGATCGTTGGCAATGGTGGTGTTGTAGTTGAGAATGTTATCCCAGGTCCATGAGAAACTGCGGCTATTTGTGATATTAGCTGCGTTGGTAGAAAGACTAGTATCGTAGAAGTTGCCGTCTTCATCCTTATAACCCTCGAAATAACCCTGACGGTAGTTCGTGTAGCTGGGAGAGAAAGTGGTCTTGAAGTCAAGGCCCTTGATGATGTCGAACTTTACATAGAAATTACCCAAAACGCGCCATGTCTCACGCTGTTTGCTCGTACTCTGCATCACGAGCAGAGGGTTAGCCTGATCAGAGAACTGGTAGGAGGCGGTATTCAAAGCCTGGTAGTTACCTGGTTTTGGATTAGCTTTTCCTTCTGCATTATACGGAGTCATATAGGGATTCATGCGGTATGCGCTCTGGATGGCAGCGTCGTTGGCATAATCTTCCTCGATGCGGGCACCGTTAAAGCTGAATCCTGCACTGACGACTTTGTTGATCTTGGCATCAATACTACCCTTGAAGTTGATACGATCAGACTTATCGCCTTTGTAGATACCTTTCTCGCCGTTGTAACCAACTCCGATGTGATAGGCGATAGCCTCACTACCGCCGCTAACGGCCAGATAGTGGTTCTGCTGACTACCGTTCTGGGTCACCATGCTGGGCCAATCGTAGGTGTTTCCGCTTGCAAGCATTTCCTTCATACGGTAGGCTCCTGAACCAGATGTTTCACGTAACAGACATTGCTCCATGGTGGATCCAGCAAGTTGATAAACAGGATGAGATGCCATCTGTGTCGTAGCTGTAGCCAAGTTTCCACCATAAGTGAGGAACTTCATGAAACGGAAGTCGTAGAACTCCTGCCCAGTCATGAACTCCGGCATACGGGCAGTCTTTGACCAGCCGTAGTAACCGTCGTAGCTGATGGTTGGCTTCTGATCGTGCTTCACGGTTGTACCACCCTTAGTGGTTACCATGACGACACCAGCCGTTGCACGGCTACCGTAGATAGCGGTAGAAGAAGCATCCTTCAGAATATCAATACGCTCAATGTCCTGTGGGTTCAGCCAGTCGATGTCATCACACATCACACCGTCAACCACATAAAGAGGAGTGGTGTCAGAGTTAATTGACGACTTACCACGGATTTCAATGTTGTAGCTGCCGCCACGTCCAGAAGACTGGGTGATGTTCACACCAGGATTACTACCCTGCAGGTTACCCAGTACAGAGGGAGCACCTTTGGCATTCAACTGCTCTGTGTTCACGGATGATACAGAACCTGTCAGATCCTGCTTCTTCATCGTACCGTAACCCACGACAACCACGTCCTGAAGGGTCGTGGCGTCTTCCTTGAGGATTACGTTGACACTTGACTTGCCGGCAACGTTGACATCCTGCGATTGCATACCGATGTATGAAATCGTGAGTACATTGCCGCTTTCCAACTTAATGGTGAAGTTACCGTCGAAGTCCGTCACTGTGGCGTTCTTGGTACCTTTCTCCATAACAGTAGCGCCGATGACGGCCTCACCCGTTTCATCGACCACATTTCCTGTCACCGTCTGAGCAGATACAGTGCCAAAGAAAAGGCTCAGTACCAACATCAGCGCGATGCGGAACGCTTTCAAATTACCTTGCATACTTAGTTATTTATTAGTTATAATTAAAATTTGATGCAAATTTACGCGTTTTTGGCGAAATAAACGAAGATATTTCCTAAAAACAACACGTAAACGTTTACAAAATTGCTGATGCCCCAACGAATAAAAATAAGGTGCAGCTTGAGTGGCTACACCTTATTTATATATAATAGGGAAAGAGTGATTATTTGATGACGGTCTTTTTGCCGTTGATGATATAAATACCCTTTCCTGGCTTGTTAACCCTTACACCCTGGAGATTGTAGATGGCATCCTTACTTGATGTTCTCTTAACCGTCTGGATGTCTGTGGTTCCTGCGATATGACCCTCGGGACCAAAGCCGCCCATGGCATTGGCAGAACGGATAGACAACCGATAAAGATCGGGGTTGAGTTCGATGTTGTAGGATGTCTCATCTGTCAGTGTGATGAACGTGTCGTTCATGAACAAAGCATAGGCCACTGCACCATCGACAGCTGTCCAGGTAATGGCACCTGAAACTTTGTCATAGTTAGCATCGGCAGGGGCTGCTATCTGAGCTGTGGACTTTGCAGGATCCCATTTCTTTTCCCTATTTTCAGAGAACATCTTCTCATAGGTAAACTCAGCCGCCATGCTGGCATTGAGGATGGTCTGGAAACTTGACTTAATCTTGATGGTGTTTGTTTCAGGAGTGATGTCTATTCCATTGATGTCCATCGTGTTGTATTCGCCAAACACTTCGGGATCGGTATTTGTTCTTCCTTCCTCAGTCCAACGTGTGGAAACGAGTGTGTTTTCTGCATGCTCGTCGAGTGTGGTGCTCAAATAGACAGTGATGGGCTGGTTGCTCCATGTGCGTCCGAAGCTCCAACTGCCTTTGCCTTCTGCAAGGTCTACCACGTTGCAATGGTCAAAGACATAACCGAACTTCGTCATTGTACGGGGGGCCACAATCATTCGGGTTCCACCGCCATTAGTAAAGCGAGGCTCCAAAGAGAGGGTGGTGTTCTGGAAACGAATATCACCGCCTCCGCAGATGAAATCAACTGTGCCGTGAATGTCGCAGTCTTCCCAATACGACTGTAGGCGGTTGTTCGTGTTATAGAACGTTCCCTCATAAGAGAGCATTCTTACGTTCTTGCCTATGGTGTAATTGCCTAAATCATTGAATGCTGCGGCTGCACCCTCTGAATTGGCATAATAATAATCGAGCGCATTCTTCAAGGTCAGATCCTGAAGATAGAGGTTGGTAGAGTATTTGTCGTTCACCAACAAATCAGCAGATCCCAAACCCTCAAGAGAGTAGTCTGGCTCGGTGACAATTATGGTGCTGTCAGCAGACTGTCCTATGATGGAGATATTATGTCCACTGATGGTTGTCTCCACCTCATGGCCTAAATCGTAAGTACCCTTGGGCAGGAAAATGTAAATACGTTCAGAATTCTTGGTTGAATTAAGAGCGTTGGCTAAATCTATCACGTCAAGGAAACTATCAGCATCACCAGATTTTACAATATACCAATTGCCCTTGTTGTCATAGTTTGCATCGGCGGTGTTGATGATTCTGACACCGTGAAGTTTTATAATGCTTTCTGTTTTGATCAGAAGAGATAGGGTTCCGCCTTCACCTTCATAGTTGTAATGAACGAAATCTCCGTCTTCTTTTGCTGTGGCACTAAGAACCTTAAGCGTATCACCAGCTTCTGACGTAATGAAAATGGAGTCGTTTTCATTCTCTATGCAGAGTTTCAGGCTGATTGTTGCCTTTGGACCAACGAGCAGGTCAATCTGACAGCCATCCTCAAAGGCCCATCCGTGTACCTCGTCGTACCAATAGGATCCTCCGCCACTACTAGGGGTAAAGGCTTCATGGTTGGCTGGGTCAAAGTAGATGTCGGTAAGGTCAAAGTTGTATACAGCAGATGTGCTGACCTCTTCAATGATGGTTGCTATGGCATAGAGGCTGATATCCTCATTCACAGTCTCGCCGACGGTAAATTTGTTGCCGCCGTCTGGCTCATGATACCAGCCACGCATCTTGTATCCTTCCTTGAAGGTTACAGCATCAAAGCTGACATCGAACCGTTCTATGGTCTTGCCTTTTTCCCGACGCGTTGTTGCTAGGATTGTTGAACCGTCAGTATCGTAATATGTCAGTTTGACACTGGGCTTCTGAGTAACAGTCAACTTGTATTCCACAGTCTGTTCGCCATTACTCATTTCTATGATGACAGTACACTTGGTGTCATCGCCTTCATAAATAATCGTTTCAATTGTTCCTGTCTTTGCTTTTGCCGATACGGGATTGCTTTCGCTGGGAACAGGATCGTCAAATCCAATTTCCAGTTCTGCTTCAAAAGCATTGCCGAATAATGCTGTAGCAGCATATTTCGTACCGTTGATGGTCAGAGAATCTAGTGCTGGAGGATCTAATGGCTTTGGAATCTCTTTTTGAACGACGCTAATGCTTAAAAGACTTCCGCCATTATTGACAATCGTCACAAAGCCATTCGTCACGTCTGCATCTGTTGCGGTGTAGCTCGTATCGGCCTTTGCAACGGCTTCGCCACCGATCGTATAGGCAAAGTCTTCTCCACCTATGACGGTTACTACGTCGAGTTTACTCCTGACCTGAACCTTAAAGGTCACACCGTCTTCTGTACTAATGCCATTGTCAGCTTTTTCAATGGTGTTGCCGTTAGCTTCGATCACAAGAGCAATACCATTGCTTATAATGGTGTCGGGCTCTGTGGATGATGATGCTTCAACCAATTTGTCTGCGATGGCTTCATCTGTGAAATTCCATGTTGCTGTCACATCCTGTGCCTTGGTAAAGCCCGCTATCAGGAGCAACAGCCAGAGTGTAGCGAATTTCTGTAATAGTCTCATCATAATGAATTGTTTTTAATAAGATGTTATTTTTGTTTTATTTATAGACTTTTGTTACAGTCTTCCTGCCGTCGGCCATACGCTCCACACGGATGGTTATTCCATTTCGGGGAGCGTTAAGCCGAAAACCTTCAAGTGAATAATATTCTGTGTCAAGGATACCGGAGGATGATTTTATATGTCCGATACCAGTCTTGACACAAGCGGGATAGTATTCCTCGATTGTGCTCTCGGCGTCGGTGTTTCCTGCCTTCATGATATCCTCGACAAGAGAGTTCATATAGACCTCAACGTTTGTGTACCAGCCTTTCTCTGTGTCGAGCGTGTAGGTATTGCCGTCTGTTGCGTCGTTGGGGTTCAGACCATTGGCGGTTTCCCATTCGTTTGGCATGCCGTCGCCGTCGGTGTCAAAATCAGCAGCACGTGATGTGGACTCAAGAACATATTCTCCTTGGTCTTTGACGAAATCGATGATTCCCGGGAGGTGGGTAATGCTTTTGCCGTCACCAGTCTTCTCGGCAGAGCCTGTATAGGTGGTTGTCCCTTCGGCTGCCTCTTTCATATAACGGGCATCAACCGCGTCGCGGTAAAGGGATGCACCACCGTATGCTAAGACTTTCTCGTAGGCATTTTGGGCAGTGTGTGTCGTCACTTCGCCTGTTTCCACGGGCTCATCCAGCTTGATGCGTACGCAGTCCTCATCTTTCGAGTTTTTTACGTAGGTGACATTGTCTCCATACAAATGTTTGGTGTCTGGGATATATTTTTCTCCATCGATGGTCGAGGTGCCGCTATCGTAGATGACACCTTGCCAATCGTAGTTTTCGGCCTTATCGCCTGCGGCTGTTACATAGTTGCCGTTGATGTAATAACGGGCACAATACCCCATAAAGTCAGAGCCAGAAGCATTGCTGGAGGTGGCTACAGAAATCTGAGTGACCCGCGTCTTGTTATTGGTGGCAGGTCCTGCTTTGTAGTAGTTGTTGACGATGTTGATGTTTCCACCGCCAGTTCCACCATAGCAGCCGTTTCCTGCACCCCAGTTGTACATCACGCAATTGCGGAAGTCTACAATTTCAGCTTGGATGCTATTGTCATATTTCTCTTTGTCATAGCTGCTCCAATTATAACGTGCTCCACAGAAACGGGGTACACGGTTCTGCATGTGACAGAGGAAGTTATGGTGGAAAGAAGCGCCCTTGCCACCCCAGATACCGCCATAACTGTGCTCTCCTTTGGTATGACCGGGATTAGCCAATGCCTCACCCAGTGTGCACCACTGCATGGTGAAGTGCTGGTTGTCGTAGAACGAGGCGATTTCGTCGATGCTCCAGCTGAAAGAACAATGATCAAGTATCATATTCTTTTTCTGGCGCTGCCATGTGGCATCTGCACCATCGTTAACATCGACTTCCTCTCCACGTCTGAAACGGATAAAACGTATGATGTTGTTATTGCCTTCCCTGATTGTATAATAACGCAGGGTAATACCGGGAGCCGGTGCGGTCTGTCCGGCAATCGTTATGTTGTCTTTGATGGTCAGGTCAGATGCAAGGGCTATGATACCACCTACATCGAAGACAACGATTCTATTCGATTTGCTGACGGCTTCACGTAGAGAACCTTCTCCTTTATCGTTGAGATTAGTCACATGAACGATCTCACCGCCTCGTCCCCCTGTTACATAACGACCGTGTCCTTCTGCTCCGGGAAAGGCAGGGACCTCTTCTTGAGCTGTTGCTGTCATGGCGCTGACAGCCATTGCCATTGTTAATATGATATTCTTCATAATTCTTTACTTATTTATATTATAATGTGTTCTCTGTGTCGTAACCTAACAGTTCCATTTCTAATGAGGCCCAAATAAACGGCCCTACACCCTTTGCATCGTTGTCGCGGATGGGCTCGTCAAGATAGTATGCAAACGAGCCGTCGCGCCGTTTGTTCTCGTTGACGCTGCCCTTGGGGTTCACTTTCTTCATGGCAGCGATCACTTCGGGCGTCGCAGCAGGACCAAGACCTGCCACAGCACAGCAGTTGGTCAGTGAGATGGTCTTGTCGGCATTCACACGGATGAAGTTGTTGATGATACCCTTATAGCCCTTGATGCCAGCATCGCGGTATTTTTCTCCGACGTACCCCTTACGGTATGCCTTCAGCAGGGCATAGGTGAACATCGCTGAACAGGTGCTCTCGAGATAGTTGCCTTCCCGCTTCGGAGAGTCCATCACCTGATACCACACACCCGCCTTCTGATCTTGCCACTTGAGGATGGCATCAAAGTCCTTCACCAACAAGTCGATGACTTCATTGCGACGGGCATAGTCCTCGGGCAGTGCGTCGAGCACTTCGATGAGTGCCATCGTGTACCAGCCCTGGGCACGGCCCCAACAGTGCTGAGAGAGTCCAGTCTCCTTATCAGCCCAGAAAGTGTTTCGTGTCTCGTCATAGGCATGACGGTTCAGGCCCGTCTTTGGGTCGAGTGTCCGCTCATAGGTGATCTTCAGCTGATTAACGGCATCATCGTAAATGGCAACGACGGGATTTTTTACTTTTTTACCTTTTACCTTTTCCGTAATCGGTGCCGTGAGTACTCGGAACGGCAGACCCATGAAGATTCCGTCGAGCCACACCTGATAGGCATAGATGGCTTTGTGCCAGAAGACCTTGTCGGCAATGGTGCGTGGCTGATCCTGCAACTGCTTCATCATCGTCTTCATGGCCAGCAGGTTCTTAGCCTCAGGCCATTGCTGGTACATACGGGTCACGAAATGTCCTGTGCGGATGTTGTCGAGGTTATAGTCTAAGATATTGTAGCCGCGGATATCGCCCTGGGCATTGATCATCGTGTCGGTATATTCCTGACAGTACTTGCGGATATCCTCGCCACCATATTTAATATAGGTGTCGAGCATACCCTCCAGTTCGATCCCCATCACATAACTCCACTTGGGACTCGTCGAGAAGTCCAGAAGGTAACTCTTTGGCACGCGCTTCATCTCTGAGTAGGTGAGCCATTCACTATAATGCTTGTAGGGTTTCTGCTGAAGTACCAGACTGCCATTGAGGAAGAGGTCTTCGAAGGTGATGTTACGAGTCTTGCCTGACGAGAAGTTGCCGTCCTGCACACCATTGAACTTGCAGTTCTTCACCTTGACATCGTAGACATAGGTGTCTTCGTCGAGTCCGATGATTTGCACGCCGTATTTGGACTTCTCGCTGGTTACGTTCTCCATATAAACGTTTCGTACTGTCGGGTAGTTTCCGCGACAACACACTTCGTTATGTTCATAGTCGAGATTGATTTTTAGCACACTCTCCTTACAAACCCCAACCTTGATATCTTTCATGTTGATATTCTCGATGATACCGCCTCGGCAGGAGTTGGTCTTAATACGGAGAACACGCTCTAGTTCTGGAGAATCCATGACGCAGTCGTGGGCAAACACGTTCTGGCAACCACCGGAAATCTCAGAGCCTATCACCACACCGCCGTGACCGTTCTTCATCTCACAATTGCGGATGATAATGTTCTTCGAGGGCATATTGCGCTCTCTTCCGTCACGGTTACGGCCACTCTTGATGGCGATACAGTCATCGCCTGTGTTAAAGAAACAATCCTCGATAAGCACACGGTCGCAGCACTCAGGGTCACAGCCGTCGCCGTTGGGACCGTCGTTGATCATCTTTACACGGCGAACGGTAATGTCGGTAGAGTGGAGGGGATGGATGACCCAGAAGGGTGAACGTAGCAGCGTGACATCTTCTATAAGGATACCTTCACACTTGTTGAACGAGACGAGCTGGGGTCTCAGACCGTCCTGCGGACCAAAGACACGTTCTGGCGAACGTTCACCTTTTTCATTATACATAGGGATACCGTCTTCACCGTTCTTCAGCAGACGGGGGCGCGACTCCTTGCGCTGGCTGATCATACCCTCCTTCCAACCGAAGCGGGGGTTGCCGTTCCAGGGCCACCATGTGTCGTTAGAGCCACCACCATCGATGGTACCCTTACCCGTGATAGCGATGTCTTTCGCTTTGAAGGCGTAGACACAGGGTGATAGGTTAAAACACTCCAGTCCTTCCCACGATGTTTCCACAATGGGATAGAGCTCAGGCTCGAAGACAAACTCCAGCACGGCATCCTCCTCAATGACGAGATTCACGCCGCTCTTCAGGGTGATGGCTCCAGTGAGGAACTTACTGCCGGCAGGCACAATCACACGGCCGCCGCCCTTCTTAGAGCATTGGTCGATAGCCTTTTGGATGGCCTTCTGGTTCTTGGCTGCCGATAATTCAGGTCTGGCGCCAAACTTGGTGATGGGGTAGGTCTTGTCCGCAAACTGTGGTTCACGGATGCTCTGCTCAATCTGCTTGTACATCGCCTCATCCCAGCCTTGGGCGGCTGCCAGCATGGGGACCAGCAGTGTCAGCACGAGCCATAGTGTTCTTTTCTTCATTTTGTTATGCATTTAGTTCGTAGTCTCACAATTTGCGCACAAAGGTACGTAAAATCCGTGAGAACTACGAACTATATCTATGGAAAAATAACGTAAACGTTATCTTAAACCATCATTTTCTAGATCTCCCAGCCGATAGCTGAAGCACCAAGTACGGCAGCACTGGCACCATCGAGACCGCTGACGAGGAACTGGGCTTTGCCCTTGAAGATCTTCATCACATGGTTGTTATATGCCTCGCGGATAGGCTTCATAATCAACTCGCCGGCCTTTACCATACCACCGAAGAAGATGAATGCCTCAGGCGATGAGAAAGCTGCAAAGTCGGCACAGGCCTCACCCAGCATCTTGCCTGTGAACTCATAGATATCCTTGGCCAGTTCGTCGCCCTTTCCTGCTGCGATAGATACATCGAGCGAGGTAATCTTCTCAGGATCCATCTCGCGGAGCAGAGAGGGACGATCAGTCTTAGCCAGCATCTCACGTGCTGTACGAGCCACACCAGTAGCAGAACAATAACACTCCAGGCAGCCAGTACGTCCACAACCGCATACTCGACCTTCCTCACCACGGACCATCGTTACATGACCCAGCTCACCTGCAAAGCCATCGTGGCCATAGAGCAACTGACCGTTCACCACGATACCTGAACCAACGCCAGTTCCTAAGGTGATGACGATGAAATTCTTCATGCCGCGAGCCACACCATAGACCATTTCACCAATGGCAGCGGCATTGGCATCGTTAGTCAGTGCCACAGGGATATTGTTTAAGCGCTCGCTGAAGAGCTTTGCCAAAGGCACTACACCATTGCGTGCCCAAGGAAGGTTGGGAGCAAACTCGATGGTTCCAGAGTAGTAGTTGCCGTTTGGTGCACCAATACCCATGGCCTTGATCTTCTCGATGCCGCCCACTTGGTCGATGATCACCTGCAGCACCTCTACGCAAGCATCTACGTAGTCTTCCACCTTGTCATAGCCTCCAGTCTTAATGGCTGTTGTTGCCTTGATTTCACCACGGGCATCTACGATACCGAAAACGGAGTTCGTTCCTCCTAAGTCCAAACCGATTACATACGGCTTGATTGTAGCATTCTGTTCGTTCATATTAATATGTTTTAAGTCTATAATTCCTATTTTGGGTACAAAGTTACGAATTATTTCTGAAATCATGTCTTCTTTTATTGTTTTTTTAGCATTTAATTTGGATAATTGTTGGTCAAATCGAAAATAATTACTACTTTTGTGCCATCTACAAAACAATTGGTAATATGCGACAGATTTCAAGAATACAGACAATGATGCTGATTCTCCTCGTCTTTGCCGTTTCGTGCGGAAAGACAAACCAGAAGGAGAGAACTGTCAAGTCGGGCAAGGCCGATAGCGTGCTTTTTAATGTGGGTTTTGTAAAAGACTATGAGCATATGTTGGCGCTTGTCGACAGTTTCGAGTCTGCGGGTGACATTTCTTCCCTTGATGCCAACCGCTGGCGGGGCGTCGCTTATTACCGTCAGGGACAGTATCGTAAGTCGGAGATGTATTACTGGAAGGCGCTTGAAAGCAAAGTGGTGAGCGATGAAGATATGCTTAGTTATAATAAGGTGGCGCGTCGTTTGTCAGAATTATTGCTTGTCAGAGGTGATTATGAGGGATCTCTCCGTGTGGCTATTCCCGCTGTAAAGAAAATGGATCAGACGGGTATTGGCTCCGATATCGACTATGCCATCCTTCTGAACAATATAGGCTGCTGCCAGTTGAATCTTGGACAAGACAAGGAAGCTAACGAGAGTTTCCTCACTGCTAGAGGACATTATGCCAATCGTTGGCAGTCTGATAGTACAGGACGTGGGTTCCAGGAAGCTGTCATAGGTACCGTCTATACCAGTCTGGCTTATATCAATATGCGTCGTTATGCCGAGTCCATCTATTGGATTGATCGAACGGAGATGCTTCTTAATAAATATAGGATGAAACCAGATGCACGTTCAGAGTATTTCGACGAGTATCAGGGCCGTATTGAAATCATGCGAGCCGTAGCATATCAGGGATTGGGTAAGACGGAGGAGGCCGCCCAGGCCTATCGGGCATTCTTGAAGACGGATTATTCCAAGACGGGCACAGGCCATATCAACGCCAATGATTATCTGGTGGCAGCTCATCGCTATGTCGAGGCGGCAGATAATTACCGCTTTCTCGACCAGATGCTGAGCGACATGGGAATGGAGGAGACGCTCGACAATATCCAATTGTATATGTTGCCTAAGTACCTGTCTAATGCTGAGGCTGGGCGCAAAGACTCTGCTCTGGTTGCAGGAAGACGCATTCTGGCTGTTCTCGACTCTGCCATCACGATTCAGAAGAACAGTACGACTGCCGAAATGGCTACAATCTACGATACCCAAGGTAAAGAAGCCGAGATTGCTCATCAGCAGGCTGATTTGGCTCGTCAGCGACTCATCAGCTCGCTCGTCGCCTTGGTATTGGTCGTGACGTTCTTCTCTGTCTTTATATTCTTCCGCATTCGTTCAGCCAAGCGATTGCAACATGCCCATGAGAAGTTGCAGCAAGCCTATGATAAACTGGAAGAGACGACGGCAGCCAAGGAACGAATAGAGAGCGAGCTGCGTATCGCGAGGGATATTCAGATGTCGATGGTACCGAATATTTTCCCAGATCGGGAAGGCTTGGATATCTATGCGGTGATTGAGCCCGCAAAGGAAGTTGGAGGCGACTTGTATGGCTATCTGCTGATAGGCGATAAGCTGTATTTTGCTCTTGGCGATGTGTCAGGAAAGGGTGTGCCTGCCTCGCTCTTCATGGCCCAAGCCACCAGGTTGTTCCGCACTTTGGCCTCACAAGGTATGGAACCCGCAGAGATTGCGACTCGTATGAATGCTGCTTTAGTCGAGGATAACGAGCAAGGCATGTTCGTTACGATGTTCCTCGGATTGGCCGATCTGTCGACTGGCCATCTCGAATTCTGCAATGCTGGTCACAATCCTCCTCTGCTTAAGGACGAGAACGGTCAATGGAAGTTCCTTGAAATGCTTCCCAATGCACCTATTGGCATGTGGCCAGGTCTGCAGTTCAAGGAGGAACATGTCGATTCTATCAAGGGAATGCCGCTGTTGGTATATACTGATGGTCTGAACGAGGCCGAGGACCGTCATCAGAAACAGTTTGGCGACGATCGCCTGATAGATATTCTGAACCATTCAGCCTTCAAGAATGCGAAGGAAGTGATCGATAAACTAATGGCCGAAGTCAGCCTTCATCGTAATGGTGCAGCCCCCAACGACGATCTCACTATGATGTGCCTCAAGATTAGTTAGTCTGCACTAAGAGTTTACCTAGGGTAAACTGACAGTTTAGGCTAGGTAAACTGGCAGTTTAGGCTAGCTAAACTTTCGCGAACTACTATGACGACAGTTTGTTTTGTTTCATATTGGATGGGCAAAAGATAGGCTTGTTTTTTGGGGTTTTCCTAAGGGAAAACGACGGAAAATGAATTTTCATTGCTGTTTCTTTTGGTGCTTTGCCTAATTTGTTGTACCTTTGCAGTCGATATGCCGATACATATACCTATTAATATATTAGATTTCATCTTTAAGGGGATGATGATCGGGATGATAGCGAGCGCTCCGATGGGACCCGTTGGCATCCTTTGTGTACAGCGGACGCTGAACAAAGGGCGCTGGTATGGTATGGCCACTGGTGTGGGTGCTGCTGTCAGCGACATTCTTTATGCAGGTTTTGCCGGCTTCGGTATGTCGTTCGTGATGGATCTGATCAACAACGATGAGAACCGTTTTTACCTGCAGATGGGTGGTAGTATCATGCTGTTGTGTTTCGGTTTGTACACTTACAAGAGCGACCCTACGAAGAAGATGCACCAGAGTGGCCAGCAGAAAGGTACGCTGTGGTATAACACATGGACGGCCTTCCTGGTGACGTTCTCCAACCCGCTGATCATCTTCCTCTTTCTGGCCCTCTATGCCCAGTTTGCCTTTGTGCTGCCCAATCATCCGTTTGAGATGCTCGTGGGCTTTGCCAGCATCGTGGGTGGCGCCCTGCTGTGGTGGTGGGGACTGACTTGGCTGGTGGACCGCATCCGTACCAAGTTCGATACGGCGGGCATCCGCATTATCAATCAGATCATCGGTGGAGCCGTGATTATCGGCAGCGTCTTGATGCTTTTGGGCCTGACGACGAATCTGATTAGGTTTTTTTAGTTTACAGTTTACGGTTTACAGTTTACAGATGAAATGTTTGTAGCACAGGAATTAAGAAAGACGAATATTGCCGAATATCTGTTGTATATGTGGCAGATAGAGGATACGGTGCGGGCGTTCGACTGCTCGCTGAGGAGAATCCGCGACGAGTATGTCAGCCGTTTTGACTATACTGAGGAACAGAAAGAAGAGGAGATTGACTGGTTTGGCAATCTGATCAGGATGATGAACCAGGAAGGCTGTCGTGAGAAGGGGCATCTGCAGATCAACAAGGTGACGCTGCAGATGCTGATAGAACTGCACGACCAGCTGCTGCAGTCGCCAAAGTTCCCTTTCTATAACACGGCTTATTATAAGGTGCTGCCGTTCATCGTGGAGCTGCGCAATCGTGGTGCCAACAAGGAGGAGAACGAGATTGAGACGTGCTTCAATTCGCTTTATGGCGTGATGATGCTGCGCCTGCAGAAAAAGGATATTACTCCCGAAACGGCCCACGCCGTGAAGGAAATATCGACGTTCATCGGCATGCTATCAGATTATTATAAGAAAGACAAAGAAGAAGGACTGAAGTTTGAGTAATATGAGAATATTGATTACAGGCTGTAATGGCCAATTGGGAAACGAAATGCAGTTGCTGGAGAAGACAAATCCCCAGCATACCTATTTTAATACGGACGTGGCTGAACTGGATATCACAGACCAGAAGGCGGTAGAAGCGTTCGTGAGTGAGAACGAGATCGACGGCATTGTGAACTGTGCCGCTTATACCGCTGTGGATAAGGCTGAGGCCAACGAAGAACTGGCATTGTTGCTGAATGCCACCGCTCCTGGTTATCTGGCTAAGGCCGTTGGTGATCGTGGTGGATGGATGATCCAGGTATCGACGGACTATGTGTTCGATGGTACGAAATACAAACCTTATGTAGAGACGGATCCTGTCTGTCCGAACAGCGTCTATGGCAATACTAAACTCGCAGGTGAAGAGAGTGTGATGAAGGGCTGTAAGGACGTGATGATTATCCGTACTGCCTGGTTGTATTCTACTTTTGGCAATAACTTCGTGAAGACGATGATCCGTCTGGGTAAGGAGAAACCAGAATTGGGTGTCATCTTCGATCAGATTGGTACGCCGACCTATGCCCGTGACTTGGCTATGGCTATCTTTGAGGCCATCAATCAGGGCGTGAAGCCCGGTATCTATCACTTCTCTAATGAGGGCGTCATCTCGTGGTACGACTTCACAAAGGCTATCCATCGCATTGCAGGCATCACCACCTGTCATGTGCGTCCTCTTCATACTGAGGAATATCCCACGCCTGCCGCCCGTCCACACTACTCCGTGCTCGACAAAACCAAGATTAAACAGGTTTACGGCATTGAGATCCCCTATTGGGAAGAATCCCTCCAAGAGTGCATTAGTTCTCTTTTGGGCACGGATTACACGGATTAACACGGATTTTTTATGCTTTACGATGAAGAAATAACAAGCATAATAATAGGAGCGGCTCAGGAAGTACACAGAGAGTTAGGATTTGGATTCCTTGAGGCTGTATATGGGAATGCTCTCTACAAAGAGTTGACCCAACGTGGAATAAAATGTGAGTGTCAAAAACAAATAGATGTATATTACAAGAATGAAGTTGTTGGGCATTATGTCCCAGATATGATAGTTGAAGATAAAGTGATTGTTGAATTGAAGGCTGTTGCAGATTTGCGTCCTGAACATGAATGGCAATTAGTAAACTACTTGGTTGCATGTCATAAAGAAATCGGATTGCTTATCAATTTTGGCCATTCAGTGAAAGTCAAAAGAAAGATATTCACGGAAAACAAGCGGTATAAGGAGAACGGAAAATAAAAATCCGTGTTAATCCGTGTAATCCGTGCCAAATAAAATGAAATATGAATCAAGAAATAGATAGAAGAAGAACATTTGCGATAATATCGCACCCTGATGCTGGTAAGACGACGCTGACGGAGAAGTTCCTGCTGTTTGGAGGACAGATACAAGTGGCTGGTGCCGTCAAGAACAACAAGATCAAGAAGACGGCAACCTCAGACTGGATGGACATCGAGAAGCAGCGTGGTATCTCGGTGTCGACCTCTGTGATGGAATTCGACTACCAGCCCGATGGCTCAGACATAGAATATAAGGTAAATATCCTCGACACCCCAGGTCACCAGGACTTCGCTGAAGATACTTTCCGCACACTGACTGCCGTCGACAGCGCTATTATCGTGGTAGACGGAGCAAAGGGCGTTGAGACTCAGACGAGAAAACTGATGACCGTCTGTCGTATGAGGAAGACCCCCGTCATCATCTTCATCAACAAGATGGACCGTGAGGGTCGTGATCCCTTCGACCTGCTCGACGAACTGGAGCAGGAACTGGAAATCAGTGTGCGACCATTGTCTTGGCCCATCAACCAAGGAGCGAAGTTCAAGGGCGTATATAACATCTATGAACAGAAGCTCGACCTCTTCACGCCTGACAAACAGCGAGTGACAGAAAAAGTTGAAGTAGATGTAGACAGTGCAGAGCTTGACAAAAGGGTAGGGGAACAGGATGCTGCGAAACTGCGTGAGGATCTGGAGCTGGTGGATGGTGTCTATCCTGAGTTCGATGTAGAGAGTTACCGTTCTGCAGAGGTGGCGCCCGTCTTCTTTGGCTCAGCCCTGAACAACTTTGGTGTGCAGGAGCTGTTGAATTGTTTTGTAGAGATAGCTCCGAGCCCCCGTCCTACTAAGGCAGAGGAACGTGACGTGCAGCCTGAGGAACCCAAGTTTACGGGCTTTATCTTTAAGATCACAGCCAATATCGACCCCAACCACCGTTCGTGTATCGCTTTCTGCAAGGTGTGCAGCGGTCAGTTCCGTAGAAACCAGCCCTATCTGCATGTGCGTCAGGGAAAGACGATGCGCTTCACCTCGCCCACACAGTTTATGGCGCAGCGTAAGTCGACCATCGACGAAGCATGGGCAGGAGATATCGTGGGTCTGCCTGATACGGGTGGTATCTTTAAGATCGGTGACACATTGACGGAGGGAGAACAACTGCACTTCCGCGGACTGCCTTCATTCTCACCTGAACTTTTCAAGTATATTGAGAATGATGATCCCATGAAATCAAAGCAGCTGCAGAAGGGTATCGATCAATTGATGGACGAAGGTGTGGCACAGTTGTTCGTCAACCAGTTCAACAACCGTAAGATTATCGGAACAGTGGGACAGTTGCAGTTTGAAGTCATTCAGTACCGTTTGGAGAACGAGTACAATGCCAAGTGTCGCTGGGAACCTGTTCATCTCTACAAGGCCTGTTGGATAGAGAGCGATGACGATGCAGAGTTGGAGAACTTCAAGAAACGTAAGTATCAGTATATGGCCAAAGACAAGGAGGGGCGCGATGTGTTCCTCGCTGACTCCGGCTATGTGTTGAGTATGGCCCAGGAAGATTTCAAGCATATTAAGTTCCACTTCACGAGTGAGTTCTGATCCACAGATTTAAGATGACGAGAGAAGAAGATATAAGGAAGGCAGTGGAGACGATGCGAAAGGGTGGGGTGATCCTCTATCCGACTGATACCGTCTGGGGCATTGGCTGTGACGCCACAAATGAAGAGGCTGTAAAGCGAGTGTATGCCATCAAACAGCGCGACGACTCGAAGGCCCTCATCTGTTTGGTGGACAGTGATGCGAGGATGCAACGATACTTCAGGAACGTGCCTGATGTAGCGTGGCAACTCATAGATAGTTTGAAGGAGGGCGACGCCAAACCAACAACGCTGATCCTTGACGGAGCCATCAACCTGGCAGAGAACTTGATAGCTGAGGACGGTAGTGTGGGAATCCGTATTACCAATGAGGCGTTCTCGAAGGAACTCTGTTATCGTTTTCAGAAGGCGATAGTCTCGACGTCAGCGAATATCAGCGGAGAGCCTGCAGCACAGAATTACTGTGACATTGACCCTCGGATCATCGAGTCGGTGGACTACGTGTGCTGGAGCCGTCGTCAGGAGCATAAACCTCATACGCCGTCGAGCATCATCAAACTCAAAGAAAACGGAGAAGTTACTGTGATAAGGAAATAATAAGTGGAAGCTGCAATACACGATAGACGGCCAATATGGCTCCAACGGTTGCACGAGTGGCGGGTGGAGCATATCAGCGAGAAGATGTTCATGATCATTCTCGCTCTGATTGTTGGCTTCTTTACAGCGGTGGCTGCTTTCATCCTCCATTGGATCATCAACCAGATCGTGTTGCTGCTTACCAGTTCGTTCGATCGCACAGGTGCCAACTGGCTCTATCTGGTCTATCCTGTCGTAGGTATCTATCTGACGTCTTTGTTTGTGCGCTATGTCGTCAAAGACAATATCTCCCACGGCATTACGCGTATTCTCTATGCCATTTCTTCGAATAAGTCGAGGCTGAAGTCGCACAATTGCTGGTCTTCGGTCATTGCCTCGGCCATCACGATTGGATTTGGTGGTTCCGTGGGTGCTGAGGCGCCTATCGTACTGACGGGTTCAGCTATTGGTTCGAACCTTGGGAAACTGTTCCACATGGATCGTAAGATGCTGATGACGCTTGTGGGTTGTGGCGCAGCAGGCGCTATCGCTGGTATCTTTAAGGCTCCGATAGCCGGATTGGTGTTTACCTTGGAGGTGCTGATGATTGATATGACGATGTCAGCGTTGCTGCCGATTCTTGTCTCTTGTGTGACAGCCACTTGCTTTACCTACATCTTCAGTGGCGATGCGGCATTGTTTACCTTCCATCTCGACAGCGGGTGGTCGGTACAGCGGATTCCGGCATGTGTGCTGCTGGGTATCACCTGTGGACTGGTGTCGCTCTATTTCATCCGAATGATGGGTGCCTGTGAGGATGTCTTTGCTCGTTTTAAGGATAAACCTTACATCCGACTGGCTATTGGTGGTACGGTGCTAAGTCTGTTGATATTCCTGTTTCCAGCTCTATATGGTGAGGGTTATAGCAGCATCAACCTTCTGTTGAATGGCAAGACGGAGGCCGATTGGAATCAGATTTTGAACAACTCATTGTTCTCTGGTCAAGGCTCGATGCTGATACCGTTTATTGCTTTAGTCTTGTTGACAAAGGTGATTGCCACATCAGCCACGAATGGTGGTGGCGGTTGTGGTGGTACGTTTGCACCCTCTCTGTTTATCGGTTGTTTCGCTGGATTCCTTTTCTCTAGGCTTTGGAATATCAACCAGATAGGCGTCTATGTGCCAGAGAAGAACTTCGCGTTGTTGGGTATGGCTGGTGTGATGTCAGGCGTGATGCATGCTCCGCTGACGGGTGTCTTCTTGATTGCAGAACTGACTGGTGGCTATTCGATGTTCATGCCACTGATGATTGTCAGCGTGTGTGCTTATCTCACGATTATCATTTTTGAGCCTCATAGTATCTATGGCTCCCGTCTGGCTCGTCAGGGGAAGCTGATTACCCACCATACCGACCATGCGGTGCTGACGTTGATGAATCTGGAGTCTGTTGTCGAGCGCGACTATCTGAGTGTGACACCAGATATGGAATTGGGACAGATCGTACATAAGATCAGTCGTAGTCATTCTACCGTGTTGCCTGTGCTTGATGCTGCAGGGATGCTGTTGGGTGAGATTGATATCATGAAGATCAGGAATGTCGTGTTCCGTATCGAGCTCTATCATCATTTTACGGCCACTCAGCTTATGACTGAGCCGAAAGCTCGTCTGAGTGATGCCACTCCGATGGCTGATGTGATGCGTGCCTTTGATAAGACGGGTGCCAATTGGTTGCCTGTCTTTGATGTGGAGAACCGCCTGATGGGCTATGTCTCCCGCCAGCGCATTTATACGATGTATCGCAAGATGGTGGCGGATATGTCGGAAGATTAGCCACAGATTACACAGATAATCACAGAAGAATTGATTCACACAGATTGGATATAGAAAAGATGATGGAAGACAAGAGGGATGAGAGGACATATCAGATAATTGGGGCTGCAATGGAGGTGCATAGGAATCTCGGTGGCGGTTTCTTGGAAGTTGTCTATGGAGATGCTTTGGAAATGGAATTTCAAGAGCGGGGAATACCCTATCAACGCGAGAAGGATTTGCATATATATTATAAGGATAAGGTACTGCCTCATTTCTATAAAGCAGACTTCATTTGTTATGAAAGTATTGTGGTGGAGTTAAAAGCTGTTGAAAGCCTTACAGTTGAAAGTCAGGCACAAATTCTTAATTATCTGGCAGCTACAAAATGTAAAGTGGGGCTGTTGCTTAATTTTGGAAAGCGTAGTTTAGAAAAAAGACGTTTCGTCTTTTAGCCTTGTCCAATAATCTGTGTTAATCCATTCTTCTGTGATCATCTGTGTAATCTGTGGCTAAAAATATATAATATGGAGAAGAAAGATTTGAGAATTGTGTTTATGGGAACGCCTGAGTTTGCTGTGGGAACTCTGAGGGCGTTGGTTGAGAACGAATATAACGTGGTGGCGGTGGTGACACAGCCAGATAAGGCTGTGGGCCGTCATCAGACGGAAGTGCAACCTTCTGAAGTGAAGAAATTCGCTTTGGAACACAATCTCCCCGTGCTTCAGCCGGAGAAGATGAAAGACCCTGCGTTCGTCGAAGAACTGCGCAGCTACCAGGCCAATCTTCAGGTGGTTGTTGCCTTCCGGATGTTGCCAGAAGTGGTATGGGATATGCCGGTATATGGTACATTCAATGTTCATGCAGCCTTGTTGCCTCAGTATCGTGGTGCTGCTCCCATCAACTGGGCCGTGATGAACGGTGAGACTCAGACGGGTGTTACCACGTTCTTTCTGGATAAGGAAATAGATACGGGTCGTATCATCATGCAGAAACCCTTCGATATTCCTGACGAGGCTGATGTGGAATATGTCTACGACGGTCTGATGCATCTTGGAGCAGAAATCTGTCTGGAGACTCTGGAACGTATGATCGCCGCTGATGGTCATCCCGATAGTATTCCGCAGGAAGAACTGGAAAGTAAGTTCGCTCGTCTCTATGACGCCCCAAAGCTTTTCAAGAACACGTGTGAGATCAACTGGGATCGTCCCTGCAAACGTCTTTATGACTTCATCCGAGGCTTGAGTCCTTATCCTGGCGCATGGACGTCGCTGATGGGTCCAGACGGGAAGACCGTTGATCTGAAGATCTTCAAAACCACCAAGACTCAGAAGAATGTTGGTATGCGGCCAGGTATGATTGTCATCTACAAAGGGATCCTCTATATCACGACTGCCGACTTCCTGCTTCAGATAGATGAGCTACAGCTGGCCGGTAAGAAACGGATGACAGCCCGTGATTTCTTGAATGGAAATAAAAATTTTGAGAATTATATAATAAAGTAGTAGGTGTTTGCGTTTCTATGGTATAAACATTTAAACAAGTTTTGCCTATGAAGCATTTTACTCCCGAATCATTTAAACCCCGCGAGCAGACGCTCGACATTATCCGGCAGTACGCCTACACCTTCCGTGTAAACAACAAACAGTCCTTGAGCCTTAATTAAAGGTATAAAGGTCAAAAGTAAAAAGGTAAATGGCAATAGTATCTCCCTCTTTACTCGCAGCCGACTTCCTCCATCTCGACCGCGACATCGACATGATTAACCGCAGTGAGGCAGACTGGCTTCACCTCGACGTGATGGACGGTTCTTTCGTCCCCAACATTTCCTTTGGCTTCCCCGTTCTTGAGGCGGTGGCCAAAGCTTGTAAGAAACCTCTCGACGTGCATTACATGATTGAGCGCCCTGAACGTTACATCCAGCAGACCGCCAAACTCGGCGCGATGATGATGAACGTTCACTACGAGGCCTCTGTTCATCTGCATCGTACCGTTCAGGAGATTCACGATGCAGGCATGAAGGCTGGTGTCACACTCAATCCCTCCACACCCGTCTCTGTGTTGGAAGATATCCTTGGTGACGTGGAAATGGTGTTATTGATGAGTGTTAATCCCGGCTTTGGTGGACAGAAGTTTATTGAGAACACCATCGACAAGGTAAAACGCCTTCGTCGGATGATTGAGGAAAAAGGCTGTCAGACGCTCATCGAAGTGGATGGTGGCGTACAGGGAGAGACGGCTCCACGTTTAGTGGCTGCAGGTGTTGATGTCCTAGTCAGCGGCAGCTATGTCTTCAATGCCGCCCATCCAGAGCAGATCATCCACGGATTAAGGGCCTTATAAGCCGCTTATTCCAGCACCAGATTCACACCGTGCTGATGCGTCAGTTTTCTGAGGTTGATGAGGGCGTAGCGCATGCGTCCAAGGGAGGTGTTGATGCTTACACCCGTGATCTTGGCAATCTCCTTGAACGACAGCTCTTGGTAGTAACGCATAAAGACCACCTCGCGTTGGTTTTCAGGCAAGGCTTCCATCAGCTTCTTCACGTCGCGTAGCACCTGGGCGTTGGCCATCTCACTCTCACGACAGCCATCCAACACTGAATTACTGTTCAGGTTCGACAGGTCGTTGTCCTTGGTAGGCTCCACGATATGACGGCTCTTTTGGGAACGGTAATGGTCGATGATGACATTGTGGGCGACACGAGTCAACCACCAGAAGAACTTACCGGTATCTGTATATCTGCCACTTTGCATTTTGGTGATGGCTTTCAGGAAGGTCTCTTGAAACAGGTCATTGGCCAAATTCTCATCTTTCACTATATACATGATATAGCTGAAAATCTTTTCCTGACTCCTTGAAAGTAACTCATCGAATGCTCGGTTATTGCCATTGATGTAAGATAATGCCAACTCTTCGTCGGTCATACTTTCTAAAGTACTCATATACTATTTTAATTTTAATCGTATTGAGTAAAGTCTGTTTCGATAGGCAATAATCTTTTTAATTGTTAATATTTCGGGGCAAAAGTAGGTATTTTTGTTGAAATGACCAAACAAAATTGCAAAAAAATATCAAAATTTGAGTGTTTTCAGTTCTTTTCTTTCATAAATCTGTGTAATCTGTGGCTTTTTTTGCTACCTTTGCACTGATAAAGCTACAAAATATATGATAAAATTATTTGTTCCGGGGCGTCTTTGCCTCTTTGGAGAGCATACCGACTGGGCAGGTCACTATCGTACGATGAATGCTGACATCGCCCCAGGTGCGGCTATCGTTACAGGTATTGAGCAGGGTATCTATGCTGAGGTTGAGAAATCGAGCATCTTCGAGATGTACAGCAACGCCCCTGAGATCAAGGACTTGTGGCAAGACTTCTCCTGTCGCATGGACGAGTCGGAACTGAAGCGCATTGCCAAGTCGGGCTCCTTCTTCAGCTATTGTGCCGGTGTGGCTTCGTATATGTTGGAATGGTACAAGGTGGGTGGTGTGCGCATCCGTATCACCTCAATGACGCTCCCTATGAAGAGCGGTCTCTCCAGCTCTGCCGCCATCTGTGTACTGGTCGCGCGTGCGTTCAATTTATTATATAATCTGAATCTGAACACGTTGGGCGAGATGAATATCGCCTATGTTGGTGAACTCCGTACCAGCAGTCGATGTGGTCGTTTGGATCAGGCCTGTGCCTTTGGTGTGAAACCGAACCTCATGACCTTCGATGGTGATGAGATCGAGGTGCGCTCGCTGAACGTAAAGAAACATCTTTATTGGGTCTTTGCCGATCTCTGTGCTGAGAAGGATACGATCCGCATCCTGTCCGACCTGAACAAAGCCTATCCCTTCCCTAATAGTGAAGCGGAAAAAGCTGAGCATGAGGCACTTGGAAAACTGAATCTGGAGATTGTCGATCGTGCTATCAAATATATGGCTGAGGGTGATGCTGAGGCTCTGGGACGTTTGATGACTGAGGCCGAGGCGTTGTTCGACGCCAAGGTGGCCCCGATGTCTCCGGCCCTCTGGTCGCCCAAACTTCATGGTGTACTCCAGGATCCCAAGATACAGCCTCTCGTATGGGGTGGAAAAGGTGTTGGCTCTCATGGAGACGGTTCCGTTCAGTTCCTTGCCCGCAATGAGGAGTCTCAGCGTCAACTGGTTGACTATCTGAACGAACAAGGCTTAAAGGCTTATAAGTTGACGTTGAAGCCCGTCCATACCGTTCGTCGTGCTATTATCCCCGTGGCAGGCTTTGGCACCAGACTCTATCCGGCCACTCGTGCCATCAAGAAAGATTTCTTCCCCATTCCCTGTCCAGACGGTATGGTGCGTCCCGTGATCCTCATTCTGTTGGAAGAGTTGGTCCAGAGCGGTATCGAGGAGATATGCCTTGTGCTTGGCTCTGAGGAGGAGCGTCAGCAGTATGCAGACTTTTTCGAGCGTCCGCTGTCAGAGGAACATCTTCGGAAACTCAACCCTGAGGCACAAGAGTACGAAAACCATATCCTTGACATCGGCAAGCGCCTGAACTACGTCTATCAGCGCGAGAAGCGAGGTTTCGGTCATGCCGTCTATCAGGCAGCCCAGTTTGCAGGCAACGAGCCCGTTTTGCTGTTGCTTGGCGACACACTCTATCGCAGCGATTCCAACAAACCCTGTGCCTTGCAGATGGTTGAGGGCTATGAGCAATACAACTGTCTGATGGTCAGCATTCACCCGATACCATTGGCTGAGGTGAGCCGTTATGGCATCCTTCATGGTGTGTGGGAGGATAAGCATCATACGATGCTCAATGTCTCTACGATGGTTGAGAAACCCAAGGCCAGCTATGCAGAGGATTTCTTAGGTGTCCGCAATAAAGATGGTGAGAAGGAATACTACAGTGTCTTCGGCCAGTATGTCCTGACGCCCGAAGTCTTTGCCCAGTTGCACGAGGACATCATGCAACGAGAGATCGACGGTGATCACGTCAGCGAGATTGAGCTCACTTCCGCTCTCGAAGCCGTCCGTCAGCGTAGTGGTATGATGGGCTACCGTCTGAAAGGCCGCATGTACGACATGGGTAATCCCGATGCCCTTATCCGTTGTGTAGAGGAGTATTCAAAATAAAAACATATCCCTCGCAGTGAAGCGGGGGATATGTTATATCATACACTTTTCAATTATCTGATGTATTCCTCAGCACGGCGCAGGAGGTATTGTCCGTAGTCGTTCTTGGCCATCGGCTCAGCCAGTTTCTTCAGCTGCTCTTTGGTGATCCATCCGCGCTTGTAGGCAATTTCCTCCAGACAAGCGACCTTCAGACCTTGACGTTTCTCGATGACCTCAATGAAGGTTGAGGCCTCTGAGAGCGAGTCGTGAGTACCCGTGTCGAGCCAGGCAAAACCGCGTTGCAAGGTCTGCACCAACAGATTCTTCTGCTCAAGATATTTCTGGTTGACAGTCGTGATCTCCAACTCACCGCGTGCCGAAGGCTTGATGTTCTTCGCAATCTCCACCACGCTGTTCGGATAGAAATAGAGTCCCACAACGGCATAGTTCGACTTAGGATTGGCAGGCTTCTCCTCGATGCTGAGACAGTTACCGTCCTTATCAAACTCTGCTACTCCATAACGCTCCGGGTCGTTTACCCAGTAGCCGAATACGGTGGCGTGGTTGTTCTGTTCAGCGTTAACGACGGCTTGCTTCAGCATACCCGTGAAACCGCTTCCATAGAAGATGTTGTCGCCCAGAACGAGGCAGACGCTATCCTGACCAACAAACTCCTCACCAATGATGAAAGCCTGTGCCAGACCGTCGGGGGAAGGTTGTTCGGCATACTCAAATCGTACACCCAACTCGCTACCGTCGCCTAACAGGCGCTTGAAACCAGGCAGGTCGTAAGGGGTTGAGATAATCAGAATCTCACGGATACCGGCAAGCATCAATGTCGAGATGGGATAATAGATCATTGGCTTGTCGAAAATAGGGATCAGTTGCTTGCTGACACCTTTGGTAATGGGGTAGAGGCGTGTGCCTGAGCCTCCTGCTAATACGATACCTTTCATAATAAATTCAATTAGTTGAGTGCAAAGGTAATCATTTTTGTCCACAAAGGACACAAAGGACACTAAAAAAAACATAAATATCGTATACTTTGTGTCCTTTATGAATAATTTGTGGTGTACTTCGTGTCCTTTGTGAATAATTTTATGTAATTTTGCACACGATTTAAATAAATAGCAATTAACAATGGGATTTTGGAATAAAATTTTCGGATCTAAAGACGAACAGAAGGTGGGAGGCATGGAGGATTTCATGACCCTCATCCGCGTCTATTTTCAGGCAGCACTTGCTGCTGACCTTGGCATCACGAACCTGGCTGCACTTCCCGACCTTCGGGTGTTCAAGTCTACGCTCAAGGTGCCTACCGTCAATAATAAATTAGGTGTTGGCGAGCGCAGCCGTTGTAAGAACATGCTCAAGTCGATGTACCAGATGGACGATGCCTTCTTCAAGGAGATCGACCAGAGCCTTCATCGCCGTTGCAAGAAGGTGCAGGATGCTCAGACCTATCTCCTGCAGTTTCAGGGCTTCACACAGGACATCATGATGCTGACGGGCAATCTGATGAAATTCAAGCTTCGTCTGCCTGGCTTCATGAAGAAGGCACTTTATACGATGACGGAGAAGACCGTCAGCGACATCTTCAACAAGAACGATTTCAAAGAGCCTGATGTGCTCAAGACCGTCGTTGCTGTTCGTGAATACAATCGTAGACTCGGGTTCTCTCAGAAATGGGTAACAGACTTCGTCTATCGCGTCGTCATGCTCGCCAAGAAAGAGCCGAGGCAGAAAAGTGAAGATTAAAAAATATTAAAATGTCTGCGTTAAAGTAGATATTTTAATAATTTTGGTTTAACTTTGTACGCCAAATAGTTACGTATGAATCCAAGCGAGAAGACTTTGGCAGATTTCGAAACCCGTGTGCGGCAGATGATCCTCCAGTTTCAGCAACTGAAGAAGGAGAACCAACAGCTCCAGCAGCAGATTGAAGAGCAGTCGCAGACGATCGACGAACTCAAAGCCAAGATCACTCAGGCGGATAACGACTATAACTCATTGAAGATGGCCCGTATGCTAGAGATCACAGACGGTAACATCGAAGAGGCAAAAGAACGTCTCTCTCGGATGATCCGGCAGGTAAACAAATGCATCACCATTTTGAGTGACGAACAGTAATCATGCTATCCGATGGCAGAAGTAAACAACAATGAGAAACTACATATACGGTTGCACGTCTACGACGAGGAAATCGAAGTGACGGTCAATCGCGCCGATGAGGAGTATTACCGCAAGGCTGCTAAGCTCATCACCAACCGTTATAACGCCTATTCTCAGGCTTATAAGGGTAAGAAGGGTGAGCACACCATCGCGCTGATGACCTTGATCGACATCGCGCTGATGCTCGAGCGAGAGCGTGGTAAGAACGATACGGCACCCTATGATGGTATTCTTGCTCGGTTGACTTCTGAGATTGAGGAAGCATTGAAGTGAGAATAACATTATTAATAAGATAGATTTTTTATGGATTTAATTTTTGTACTACTGATCGCTGCCGGTGCACTCGTATTGGGTGGAGTCGGCGGATATCTGGTTTTCCGCTTCGTCCTGAAGGGGAAATACAATGAGATGGTCGAAGCCGCTAACAAGGAGGCAGAGGTCATCAAGGAAAAGAAACTGTTGGAAGTCAAGGAGAAGTTCCTCAATAAGAAGAGCGAACTCGAGAAAGAGATCCAGCAGCGTAACCAACAGGCCCAGCAGACTGACAACAAGCTGAAACAGCGTGAACTCTCGCTCAATCAGCGTCAGGAAGAGCTTAATCGTAAGAGTGGTGAGCTCAACACCCAGCAACAGCGTCTCGACAACGAGAAGCGTCTCCTTTCCGTTAAGGCCGAGGAGCTTGAGAAGATGCAGTTGAAGGAGCGCGAGATGCTCGAAGAAGTATCCGGACTCAGTGCCGAAGAGGCCAAGAACCGTCTCGTCGAGTCTATGAAAGACGAGGCCAAGACAGCTGCTGCCAGCTATATTAACGAGATCATGGATGAGGCTAAGCTCAATGCCGACCAGGAGGCTAAGAAGATTGTCATCAAGACCATCCAGCGTGTAGCTACTGAGACCGCCATCGAGAACTCCGTCAGCGTGTTCCATATCGACAACGACGAGGTGAAAGGTCGTATCATCGGTCGTGAGGGTCGTAACATTCGTGCCCTTGAGGCAGCTGCTGGTGTTGAGATCGTTGTCGACGATACACCTGAGGCTATCGTGATCTCCGGCTTCGATCCTGTGCGTCGTGAAGTCTGTCGTCTGGCTCTTCACCAGTTGGTGAGCGACGGACGTATCCACCCTGCTCGTATCGAAGAGGTCGTTGCAAAGGTCAAGAAACAACTCGAAAACGAAATCATCGAGACCGGTAAACGTACCGCTATCGACCTCGGCATTCATGGTCTGCATCCAGAACTCATCCGCATCATCGGTAAGATGAAATACCGTTCCTCTTACGGACAGAACCTCTTGCAGCATGCTCGTGAGACCGCTAACCTCTGTGCTGTGATGGCAGCCGAACTGGGACTCAATCCTAAGAAAGCCAAGCGTGCTGGTCTCCTGCATGATATCGGAAAAGTGCCCGATGAGGAGAGTGAGATGCCTCACGCACTCTATGGCGCTAAGATTGCAGAGCAGTTTAAGGAGAAACCCGATATCTGCAATGCTATCGGTGCCCACCATGATGAGATGGAGATGCAGACATTGCTCGCTCCCATCGTTCAGGTGTGTGATGCTATCAGTGGTGCTCGTCCTGGTGCCCGTCGTGAAATCGTTGAGGCTTATATTAAGCGTCTGAACGACCTCGAAGCCATCGCCATGAGCTATCCCGGTGTCACGAAGACCTATGCCATCCAGGCTGGTCGTGAACTGCGTGTCATCGTTGGAGCCGACAAGATGAATGATGCCGAGGCTGAGGCACTCAGCTCAGACATCGCTACAAAGATTCAGAACGAGATGACCTACCCGGGTCAGGTGAAGATCACGGTTATCCGAGAAACCCGATCTGTCGCTTACGCGAAATAAAAAATGATCCCCGCTCAACCGAGCGGGGATTATTTTTAAGGAGACAAGGAGACAAGGAGACAAGGAGTTCAAGGAGTTCAAGACAATAGTTTATAGGCTCCAAAATCCTAGACCTAATGGGAAGGGTATCAGGTAATGTCCTGAACTCCATGAACTCCCTGTCTCCTTGTTTACAAAGAGCAAGCAAAGCTTGCGATAACTGGTCTTATTTGTGCTGTTGGTAGTAGTCGAGGGCAAGTTGCACGTTCTTGATGACTGCTTCGGAAGAATACGTGGCTCCCGTGACGACATCAACTTGTTTCTCTTTCGCTTCTTTCACCTTCAGTCCGTCCCACTTTGTCTGCAGGAACTTCTTGACTCTGGCGTAATATTTGGGCGTTTCAGTCGATTGGAGGAACTCAATCTTTTCCACCTTGTTGTTTTTGATATAAACTTTCAGTGGGGTGGGACCTTGATAGCCCTCCACATCCTTGCCCAGTTCGGTGGTGTTGACGACGAACATACCGTTCTCCTTCGTCATCGTCTCATTGCCGGCAATGAAACTTGAGAGAAGGATGATGACTGCAATGGGGAGAAAAATTTTCTTCATATGAATCTGTGTAATCTGTGGCTGTTAGTTAAAAAGCAGGTAATTCGGGTTTTGACTGTGCCTTGACGGCCATGCACTCCATTTCTACCAGCCAGCCAGGACGACAGACGGCAGCGTGTACAATGACATATGGCTTGTCGGGGAACCGTTCCTCATAAAGGCTTCTCACGATGTCGTAATCAGCGATATCACGCAGATAGACAATCATCTCCGTCACATCCTCGTAGGTACAGTCAGCTTCGGCCAACAGGGCTTCGACATTTTCCCACATACGACGTGTCTGCTGCTCAATGTCTTTAGGATACATGATCTCACCTTTGTTGTTGATGCTGGCAGTACCAGAGATGAACACATGCCGACGGTCGGCATAGTCGATATAGGTACCCCGTTCGAAACTGACACCATAGTCACTGGTGCGATTGAGGTGGGTAGGAGCATAGAGGTAGTGGATCTGTTCTGTCTGGACACCTGCGATGGCGTAGTTGTCCATCTGGGAGAGTACGTTAGGATCCTGCTGACGACCGCCGATGCCTGTGGAGGCGATGAAATGGGTGTGGACAGTAAGTCCTTGCGTGAAGAACACCTGATTACGGGCACGTACCACACCGCCATAGTTCAGGTCAATATCATTCACGAAGAGCCAGGTGCGGATACAGTTGTCAGAGAGCTTGCAACCTTCCTCGGCCAGTTGCATGACGTACTCGTTAAAGAGCAGTCGCATCTGGTATTCAGAGTTGGCGGCAAGATTGTGTGCAGAGGCATTGAAGAGATGTCGGAATGCCCCGTGACGTGCTTCGTAGAGACCACTCTTGTTGAGTTGCGTCTCGACACCCGTCATCAGACAAACCCACAGGGCCACCTTCGTACCGTCGAGTGGAGCCTGTTGGATGATGCTTTTGGCACAAAGCGAGAGATCGGCAGCAATGACCTCATCAGCTTGATTGGCAGCGTCGCTCAGGAAGTAACGCTTGAAGACGGCCTGCGTGTCAGCAAACTGTGAGCGCAGGGCGTCGTAGGCGTTCATCACGGCTTCGAGTTGCTGACTGTAGGTCAGTCGTGCCTGAGCAACGTGGATGATGGCCTGATATTCCTTCACCTCTGTGCCATTGTCAAAGCAGACGACATCGGCTATGGCATTCTCAAACTGAATATGTGTAAAGTTTTGACTCATAAAACGTTATATTTTGTTGATGTCTACATAACCGTGCATGACGGCGTAGATCGTGAGGGCAGAGACACTCTTAACCCCCAGTTTGTCCATGATGTTTTTGCGATGGGTGATGACAGTGGCAAGGCCGATATTGAGTCTCTCGGCAATCTCCTTGTTGATATAGCCTTGTACGATGAGCGACATGACCTCGATCTCACGGTCTGTGAGGATCTTACGGCTGATGATGTCAGGCATGGGAGGCAGATTCTTGCCTTTACCGTGAGCCCCCTGCTGTAGAAACAGAAGGGAACGCACGAGTTGTTGTTCTGGTACGTTGACGCAGAGACAGTGGAAGTCGGAGAGTTGCGACATCGTGTCTAAACTGAGGGTGAGGACGATGGTCTTACGTCGACGCTCCAGGAAGAAGTCCTTGTGCTCCAGTACGATGCTCATCGCCACGAAGTAGTGGAAATAAACATCAGACTGTCCCGACTCCAGGTCGGTAAAGGATCCAAAGGTATCGACCGTCATAACGGGCATGACGTTCTGCAGGATCTGTTTCAATCCCATCGCAGCTAACGTGTTCGTGTCGATGATCGCAACCTTTGGCCTATCCACTTCTATTTTTTACCTTTTTACTTTTTTACCTTTTTACCTTCTTACCTTTTTAAGACAGGAATCCCAGTAACGCACCAGCAGCGACGGCAGAGCCAATGACACCAGCCACATTCGGACCCATGGCATGCATGAGCAGGAAGTTGTGGCGGTCGTACTCGAGGCCGAGGTTGTTGGAGATACGTGCTGCCATCGGAACAGCAGACACACCGGCATTACCGATCAGCGGGTTCAGCTTCTTGCCTTCGGGCAGGAAGAGGTTCATGATCTTCACGAAGCACACACCCGAGGCTGTGGCAATCATAAAGGCCATCGCACCGAGGGCGAAGATCTTGATGGTATTGAACGTCAGGAACTCCGAAGCCTGTGTCGAGCAGCCGACGGTCAGACCGAGCAGCATCACGACGATATCATTCAGCGCAGCACCGGCAGTCTTGGCCAGACGTGTGGTCTTGCCGCTCTCCTTCAGCAGGTTGCCGAAGAACAGCATACCCAGCAGGGGCAGGCCCGATGGCACAATGAACGTCGTCAGCAACAGACCGATGATGGGGAAGAGGATACGCTCCGTCTGACTGACCTCACGACCGGGTTTCATCTTGATGACGCGCTCCTTCTTCGTGGTGAGCAGACGCATGATGAACGGCTGGATCACGGGCACAAGGGCCATATAGGAGTAAGCACAGACGGCAATGGCACCCATGAGGTTC
>JAEEGL011122896.1_pt1 | contig 45191 bp, 47 predicted proteins | sample 9134231 | NCBI WGS metagenome assembly JAEEGL01 (sample SAMN16246548, study PRJNA631951) | gut metagenome | biome: gut microbiome; feature: rumen; material: fiber-attached | host: Bos | place: Iran: Karaj | collected 2018-10 | reverse complement strand
CCGACTCCGGTTCCGACCGATACCCCTTCTCCAGAACCGACCGAAACTCCGGAGCCAACACCTGATCCCAACCGGCAGATGGTAGCGCTGACTTTCGATGACGGGCCAAACTCAGCCTATACCATGCGATTTCTGGACATATTGGAAAAATACGGTGTTCCAGGTACATTCTTTGTGATCGGAACAAATCTGGATGATCAGAAAGCTCCTCAAATCCTTCAAAGGATGATCGAACTGGGCTGTGAAATCGGAATGCATGATTTGAGACACAGCGACCTGACCCGTTTTAACTATGACAGCAATCTGAAGAGAATCCGGCAGATGCGTCAGAAAATATCCGATATGATTGAAGGCGGATATGAAGTGCATCTGATGAGACCTCCTTACGGATCGAAAAACAATACGGTTCTGAAGGCTTGCAAGACAGGAGAGGTTGCATGCATTCTATGGTCGGTTGACACAATGGACTGGAGCAACAAAAACACCTCTAAGATTATTAAGACTGTTCAAAAGGAAGTCAAGAACGGTTCGATCATCCTGTTCCATGACAGACTGGACGCTTCCCTGAAAGCGATAGATGTTCTGATCCCATGGCTGATGGAAAACGGATATGATATTGTGACGGTATCTGAATTACTCAGCAGTGAAGCTCCCATTGAATACGGGAAGAGTTACCGTTATAAACATGTCAGATGAAAACCGTTATAATTGACAAAAACCCAAAAATCATCTAATATGAAACTAATTTTTTTGCGCGAGGCGAATAATCCATGAGAAACTTTGAAAAATCAACCAAACTGGATCATGTATGCTACGATATCCGCGGTCCTGTAATGGATGAAGCAAACCGGATGGCAGCAAACGGAGAACATATCGTACGTCTGAATATCGGAAACCCGGCTCCTTTCGGCTTCAGAGCCCCGGATATAATGCTGCAGAAAATGAAGGAGCAACTGACGGAGACGGAAGGTTACTCCGATTCCAAAGGCCTGAAGGAAGCTAGAGAGGCTATTTTGAAATACAGCCGGTCAAAAGGGCTTCCGAATGTGACCATTGATGATATTTATACCGGGAACGGCGTCAGTGAACTGATTCAGCTTTCGATGCAGGCGCTTCTGAACAACGGCGATGAAGTACTGGTCCCTGCACCTGATTATCCGTTGTGGACGGCTTCCGTAACTCTTGCCGGAGGGACAGCTGTTCATTATCTGTGCGATGAAAAAAGCGAATGGAATCCGGATATCCGCGATATGGAACGGAAGATTACTCCGAATACGAAAGCCATTGTAGTGATCAATCCGAATAATCCCACCGGAGCGCTGTATCCTCTTGAAATTCTGCAGCAGATAGTCGATCTTGCAAGGAAGCACGGATTGATCCTGTTTGCGGATGAGATTTACGACCGCCTTGTTATGGACGGAAGACAGCATACAGCACTTGCTTCACTCGCTCCGGATCTTTTGACGGTTTCCTTCAACGGCCTATCCAAGTCACATCTGATTGCCGGTTATCGGTGCGGTTGGATGGTACTCTGCGGCGATAAAAAGCATGTGAAAGGGTACATCGAGGGAATTAACCTTCTGTCTTCCATGAGACTGTGCTCCAATGTTCCTGCACAGTCCCTGATTCCGGCTGCAATGGATTGTCTGGACACTACCAATGAAATGCTGGTTCCAGGAGGCAGGATCTATGATCAGAGAGAGTTCATTTATAACGCGGTTTCCTCGATCCCGGGAATTTCGGTCGTAAAGCCGAAAGCTGCATTTTATATGTTCCCGAAACTGGATATTCACAAGTTCGGGATCTATGACGATGAAAAGTTTGTTCTGGACTTTTTGAAGGAAAAGAAGATTCTGTTCACTCATGGAGGAGGTTTCCATTGGCCGCAGCCGGATCATTTCAGGCTGATCTATCTGCCGTGCATCGAAGACCTGGAAACTGCGGCAAATGCACTCCGCGAATTTCTTGAAACATACCATCAGTAAAAATATCAAATGCATCGGAAAGAGGACCGGATGGAAAGATATGCTGCATTTGACGTAGAGACTCCGAACGATATGAATAACCGTATGAGTTCGATCGGAATTGCTCTCGTTGAAGACGGAATGATCATAGATCGATTTACATCCCTAATCGATCCGGAAACCTATTTCAGTCCGTTCAATCAGATACTAACCGGGATTACACCGGAAAAGGTCCGCAATGCTCCGACGTTCGGCGAACTGTGGAAAGAAATGCTTCCCTATTTTGAAGGGAGTATTCTTGTAGCCCATAGCGCAAGCTTCGATCTTTCAGTCCTTGGAAAATGCCTGAGAGCGTACTGTATCGACTGGGAGAGGTATGTTCCGTATCTTTGTACCGTGCGTATGGGAAGAGCATTCAGGCCCAATCTGGTCAATCACAAGCTGAACACGCTCTGCTCGGAATGTGGGATTCCGCTGGATCATCATAAGGCGGACAGCGACAGTAATGCGTGCGCGAGTCTTTTGATCCGATATCTGCAGGGCGGGATCGACTCAAAGAATTTTCTCAGAACATATGATCTCAAATCTTTCCAGACATTAAAAAAGAATGAGTTATTCTAAAATGAAAAAGGACCGTACAGGTCCTTTTTTACTTTTAATTGGAGAATAAAGTTGGCTGATGATCGACCCAGGACTTCTGGGGAACATCGTGAATCAGGTCTCCTTCTAGATAATTACCAATCAGAAAAGGCGACTTCGGATCGTGAAGCCGGCTGAAAGCGGCAACTTTAACAGTCTCTGCATTCGCATAGCAGTATCGGCAAAGATGTTTACATGTGTTGTATGCGCCGATATCACATGAAAGATAACAGGCACATTCTGCCCGGGCTCCTTTCCTTGAAGGTGCATTCAGCAGTTTCTGAATCGCCTGCTCATAGTCACTGATCCGCATGCATCCTCCGCAGTCAGCACCATATGGTGCTAATTCATCGCCTTCTGCGCAGGGTTTGACAATCATCCCATGAGCAGATGCGATTCTTATGATTTCCTTGCCTAAAGTAAGACGCTGTTCCTTTGTAACTTCCTTTGCTTCCGGAAAGTTCTTTCTGACCTTTGGATACAGATCGATAAAGCTGATAACAGTAGTTTTTGTAAATCCGTCGAGTGCGGCGGCAATTGTTTCAAAAGCACGGAGATGATAGTCGATTGAATATTTATCAGAAAGAAAAATGGGGTCATACCTCCATCCGATGGATTGGATACCAACGATACCGGAAAGCTTCTGAAAGGCTTCCAGAATCAGATACTTATCTGGAACATTTGGTTCGATATCTTTCCCGTATGGAGTAATTGTAATAAACCAGTATTGTCCGTATTCTTTCAAGAGATCCATATATGGAAACATTGGAAGCGGGTTTTTTGTGCAGAAGCCTATCACATCAACAACAGCAGGATCAAGACGGTACCGGCTGACCTGATACGGATCATATGGGTTGCGTACGCAAACAAAGCCTTCTTTCAGTCTGTTTGCAAACCATTCCGAATAGAAGGCCGGAATATCAGTACGTTGTCCGGTATTGATGATCATGCGATTTCAAATTTCCTCAATGATTTATTGTTCTGTAGTTTCTTCATCAGACTTTGCGACGGCGCTGTCGATGGAATTCCGGAAAACCACAAAACGCTGGAACAAAAACTCAGTCACAAAATTAATGAGCATATTGATCCCTGTAACAAGATATTCATTCCAATGCATTGTATCGGTCAGATAATGTTCCAGAAGCGTGGAAAGGGGAGTAAAAACAGCATAGTAGGCTGCGACTTTCAGCATCGCTACCGGGACATTCGCTGCGGAATGGAAAGTGAATTTTCGATTCAGTGTAAAGTTCCAGATAACGGATAGTACAAGCGCAACAAGGTAACTCACCCAATAAGGAAGATGAAGAAGTTCATTCATCAGTGTAAAACTGGAAATTTGAATAATCCCAGCACTGATGGAAAAAAGAATGAATTTAACAACACGAAAGAATTCTTTCATAACTTACCCCCAAGGTGAATCAAGGATAGCATAAATAGTGTATCACATGCAATCATTTTTCAGAATTATACTCAAATCAATTGTTTTGCATAGACGAACAGACAAATAAAGTGTATAATAAAAACAGATTCAAGGAGGAACCTATATGGATAAGAAGAAAAAAACAATACCGGGTTCTGCAATCGGTTTATATATATGTGGCGGGATCATGACTGTTCTATTTATTATGAGCATCATTGGGATTGCAATCGGCGGACAGAATGAAATGAGAATTTTCTTTATAACCTCCGCTGCTATTACTGCTGTCATGGTAATTACCTGTCTGCTTCTCGCTCAGTGGATGACTCAAAGGGAAGCGTCTAAACATAAACGCTTCGCATCCTATGCATTCGAAGGAGAACTTGCTCCTCAGAAAAAAGTTCCGAAGAATCAAATATCAACCGGAAAACGCACACATAAATAATGTTTCATTCTATTGACATAACTTTTGAGATTTCTTAGAATAAGAATAATTAAATAAGGGGGAAATAAACATGAATCCTATCTTGAATATGAAGCGCAGAATCGGACTTGGACTTATTTGGCTGCCTGGAATCGGTCTGCCTTTGACCTGCCTTGAACTGTTTGGAAACAAAGAAATAGCGGATGAAGACAGAGCGCTTTGCTGGATGATCTTAATCGTACATGTAGCTGCAACAGTGCTGTCTTTTGTGTTCTATATCGGTCTTTTACTGCAAGTGCTTTGCATACTTTATGCTATTTTTGCATTCTTAAACAAGAAAGTCCCTGAGATTCCGCTCGTTGGAAAATGGGGGCAGAAACTTGCAGAATTAACGAAGCCCGTATGTGATGCAGAATAATTGATAACAGACGTACTGGAAAGCACAGGATGTACCTGTGCTTTTTTATTGTTATGAATGAACAGACTGGATGAAGGAAACAGCGGGATTAATCGATGATCTTCTTTTTATCCAGTGGAACGGCGTGAAAATAAATGAAGGTAACGATACTGCAGAGAAGCCAGCCCGCAGGATAGGAGAAGCCGATCCAGAACATCGTATTGGAAATATAGTTTGCCATGACATACAGATAGATCTGACGGAACAGAACAAAGGAACTGAGCATGATGATCATGGGGGCTCTGGAATTCCCTGCGCCGCGCAGCGCACCGGTATATACCTGGTTCAAGCAGCAAAGCAAATAAAATGGAGTAAGATATCTTAAAAAGATGGTACCGTTTTTAATGACTTCAGGTGTCTGATTGAAAAAAGCGACAATTGAAGGGGCGTGGATGATGACAGGAATTGAGCCAAGAATCGTGAACCCGATTGCCAGCCATAGAGCCACGCGAATTCCTTTTTTAGCACGGTCAAGCTGCTTGGCACCGAGATTCTGTCCGACAAATGTAGTAATAGCGAGAGCAATGGTCTGCATTGGAAGGAACAGAAGCTGATCAACTTTGGAATAAGCAGTCCAGCCGGACATGACATGTTTCCCAAAGTGATTGATATATCCCATGACAAAAATGTTTGAAAATGCGGTAATGGACATCTGAAGAGCGGCCGGAATCCCGATCTGAATGATTTTTTTCAAGATATCCCAGTGAATCCGTAAATCTTTAAAGTATAGCTTTGCGCAGGAGTCGGTCTTAAGAAGCATGATGGTGATCAGGACGGCGGAGAGTCCCTGTGCGATGATGGTAGCATATGCAACACCGTCAACACCCATTCCGAACCGCAATACAAACAACAGATCAAGACCAGTGTTTAAGATAGCACAGAAGACCAGGAAGAGAAACGGGAGCAGAGAGTTTCCGATCGCTCTGAAAATACCAGCCCCCATGTTGTACAGCATAAGGCCCATGAGACCGGAAAAATATATGGTAAGGTATAGAGTTGACTGGGGAGCGACTTCTGAAGGCGTGTTGGCAAGCCGGACAGCCAGAGGAACAAATGCAATGCCGGCAAAAGTCATGATGACCCCAAGAATAAAAGTCATGAGAATGGCAGTATGAACCGTATCATGTACACGATCCCGGTTTCCGGCACCGTAATTCTGTGAGATAACAACACCGGCACCGCTGGATAGCCCGGAAAAGAATCCGATCATTAGGTTGATGATAGGGGCAACCGTACCCACAGCGGAGAAAGCCTCATTACTGACAAAATTGCCGACCACCCATGTGTCAACCATGTTATATAGTTGCTGGAAAAGATTGCCGACGAGAAGGGGAAGGGCAAATATGAGAATATGACGGAAGATACTTCCTTTCGTCATATCTATTTCAGATCTGCGATGTGCTGCTATAGCAGGCATAGATTAAGTGAAGCCTCCAATAAGAAAACAATAATGATGATTGATTTACTTCTGTCAATAAACAGAACGATTTATTTAAAGATCAATATCAGGAGTATTGTTGCTTTGATAAGAATACCAGTTCCCGTTTTCATTCAGCTCTTCGCGGGCAAGGTGTTTCAGGATTTTGTCATTTTGCCCCTGCCGGTCAATCAAACTCAATATCTGATCAAAGAAATGCTGCATCTTGATATGATCTGTTTCCACGCGGACAAGGGACTGTTTCCCATAATAGTTCGCTATAAAGAGAGTGCCTGCTGACAAACCTCCTAATATGATTTTAATGACCGTACGGTAAAGATCGGGGCTGCTTGGTTGAGCCAACGACGGAAAGAAAGTGCCGAAAAGAGTCAGTTCCAAGATTAAAGCAATCACATAAATACTTGCACTGAGGATCAATGCAACGGATACGATACGGTCACTTCCTGCTCTCTTGATTCTGGATTTTTGAATTGCTTTGGTATGATAATCACGCTGATTGACAATCCAGAGGTCTCTGATTGAGTGAGGAACAGGGTCGATACGAACCGCTGAAAGAGCAGAAAGGGCAGATACGATCCATGTGGTCTCTTCCTGTTGAATCAAAGGCATCAGGGAAGGAACATCGAGTTCACTTCCGGCATACTTGAGAAAAGCCTGGACACGTAAACTTTCTGCAAGAACTCTGTACTCAAGGTATCGTCTGTGACAGGCGGAGCGAACAGCATACCGATGACTGATAAACATAAGCAGGAGCGCAGCTCCGGTTGCAAGAATCATCCAGTGCAATTCTGCTTCATCGTACAGAAGAAATGATAGAGTCAACAGCGTGCCAAACAGAGCCATGAGAGCAAGTACAAGTCGATATCGTTTGGCATATCGAATGCTTAATTGATCAGAAGAAGAATACAGATTGTCAAGCATATGAACTTTAGATGGGACTTCGACTTGTTCAAATAAGGAATATCCTTGCTTTTTTTGTGATTCTGAAAGACGGTTAAACTCGTCTGTACGGGAAAGAATTTCTGAAAATGATTCATAGTCACCAAGTTTTTGCAACTCACAAGCTTCGCCGGTATCTGATCTGGGGGTGAGAACATGATAGACCATAGATGCTTTCGCTGGCCGGTTAGGAACACCTTCTTTAGGATTATAGGAACCGGTCAGCATGAAATTGACTGCAGCTGCGCTTCCACAGCCATCCTTCTGCGTCATATCTCCATCCCAGAGCGCTATCAGCAATTGACAATGAGTAGAGATATATATCCCAGCTTGACGAAAACGATAATCTCGTTCTGAGATAGAAGGAATGCGTTCTTCTGTTTCAGGCGAAATCAGAACAGATTCAGCATTAGTTAAATGAGAATGAAAACGTTTTTTATCTGCTTGACTGAAGCTGGCGGAATATTCATCCGCATTAGTGGGAAGAACAACAATCAGTGGAATTCCAAGCGAAGCAGCAACATCCGCGCAAAGAAGGTCCGATCCTTCCGCTAGACTGTTCATCATTTGAATAGGAGTATTCGGATATCGATCAATAAAATCTTTTAGAATGGATTTAACAGTTAGATAAAGTGTTTCAACATCACTTTCACGGATATTTCTATGACCGGTTACACCAATCAGAAAAGGAATTTTAGATGAGTTCATCTGTTGCCTCACTGCTCATACTTTGGATGAAGTAAAAAAAATAAACAAATAATGGAATAATATATATAAAAATCAGTCAATTTATTATTATCTATTTTACAAAAATATGATTATTCAGTCAATCCGTCATCCATTATTGCTTGCGTAACTCGATAAAAGATTTAATAAATATTATGATACTATCAAGTGTAATAAATGTGATTATAAATGATTGCACATTGTTTTAAGGATAAAAGAGCATAGAAAAGGCAAAGAATGATGAATAACGGCGAAAGCATCTTATAAAACAACGTAAACATTTATAATTTATAGATATTATCATTAAATGAATGATGTATTAAAAAAAATATAGATTATATGAATGCGACTAAAAGAGATAGTTCGGAACCTGCACAATATCAATAGAACAGATAAATCAGCTGATTAAAAGTCACTAGAAGTCATGTTATACTTGTGGTCAACAGCTATATGACTGCTGATAAACAGCTGACCAGAATGGGCGAGATCGTTGAGAAGAACATTGTTGCAAAGAACGGTAATGTACGACTCGTTCTGTGCGGGAAGGAAACTGGCGCAGAGAGAATGACCAAGTCATATGACGGGCGTGAAGTCAATGTTCTGCTGTTTAGTCTTGCTGGCAATGATCAGCTCGGATTTGTCCGCACGCTGACGATTGATTCCGAAAAGAAGACGATTGAAATCAAGACAATCAATGCTGCCACGAATGAAACTTTGGCAGGTGATCAGAACACATTCACACTTTCGAACGCATTCTGAGAAAATCGAAATAGAATGTTGGAATAGGCGATAAAAGAGCCGGGAAAAGTCCCGGCTCTTTTATATATGTTAAATAGATTTGCGGCTGATAACATAATAATCGGTTTATAATAATAAAATGTAAATACAAGATGTTGTGCCGGATTACATATAATAGCGTGATAAATCACAAGATTCAGAAAAATCATGTAAAAAAGAATCAAATTAATTCATAAAATGTTCATATAACTCTTCCATTTGTTAATTTGTTCTGTTATAATATCTTCGCACGCAAGTGTAATCATTTTTCCAAGGGAAAATTAGGAGGAAATCAGAATGAAGAAAATCATTGCTATGCTTATGGCGCTGGTAATGGTCCTTGCAGTTGTCGCATGCACAAGTGCACCTGCAGCATCCGGTAATAATGAACCGGCACCGGCTCAGCAGTCCGGTACGGAAGCTGTTGCGAATACATATGAAATCGCAATGGTTACCGACGTCGGCGCTCTGATGGATAAGTCTTTCAACCAGGGCACATGGGAAGGCTGCGAGAACTATGCAAAAGCTAATAATATCACTTATAAGTATTATCAGCCTGCGAATGGTTCTGAGGCAACTGACGATGACCGTTATGATGCTATGAAAGCTGCAGTAGAAGGCGGCGCAAAAGTTATCGTAACGCCTGGCTTCCTGCAGGGCACAGCTCTGGAGAAGGCCGCAAAAGAATTCACTGATGTTAAGTTCATCTTCATCGATGGATGGTCAATGGGCCTTGACAACGTCTCCGGTATCGCTTACAAGGAAGAGCAGTCCGGTTACCTCGCAGGATATGCGGCGGTCATGGAAGGCTACACCAAGCTCGGTTTCTGCGGCGGTGGCGGCGGAACGAACCCAGCATGCTGCCGTTATGGCTATGGCTTCGTACAGGGCGCACAGGCAGCTGCAGCTGAAAAGGGCGTAAACGTCGAAGTGAAGTACACCTGGCAGTATGGTGCATCTTTCTCTGCTTCTCCGGAACTCCAGACAATGGTCAATGGCTGGTATGAGCAGGGCACTGAAATCGTCTTCTCAGCCGGCGGTTCTATCTTCAACTCCATCACTGCGGCTGCAGCTGCAAACGATGCAAAGGTTATCGGCGTTGACGTCGACCAGTCCTTTGAATCTGATACAGTTGTTACTTCCGCTCTGAAGGGCTTGACCGCTTCTGTTGAGTGGGCACTCGCAAAGGTTTATGATGGTTCCTTCGCTGAGATCGCAGGTGCAAATTCCGCGAACCTCGGTGCAGAGAACGATGCAGTCGGGCTGCCGACCGAAACCTGGTCTCTTAAAAACTGGAGCGTTGCTGACTATGAAGCACTGCTCGGTAAGATCAAGAACGGCGAGCTGACCGTTGACAATGCGATCCTTGAGGACAATGCTATTGCATCCGTCTCCTTCGCAAATGTCACTGTACAGTATGTCTAATTTCTGACCAAAGAACGGACAGCTTCGGCTGTCCGTTTTCTGTTTTTGGAAGGTTGTCAATAGAAATAATCGCAAAACGAGTTCGATGTGAATGTTCACAATTCTGCAACATTTCCTTGCTTTTTACATGGTTGAGACTTATAATAAACAAGTAAACATATGTTCCGCTGTAAAGGAGGTTGGACTATGGAGCAAGCTCCCGAATATGTAATCGAGATGCTGCATATCACCAAGGAATTCCCCGGAATCAAAGCAAACGATGACATTACACTTCAATTAAAAAAAGGTGAGATTCATGCGCTGCTCGGTGAAAACGGCGCAGGAAAATCAACCTTGATGAGTGTTCTGTTCGGTTTGTATCAGCCGGAGGAAGGCGTCATAAAAAAGGACGGCAAGGTGGTGCAGATCAACAATCCAAATGATGCAACTGCCCTGCATATCGGCATGGTGCATCAGCATTTCAAATTGATCGACGTTTTCACGGTTCTGGATAATATCATTCTGGGCGCCGAAGAAACAAAACTTGGCTTTTTACAGAAAAAGTCTGCACGCAAAAAAGTTGAGGAACTCTCCAAAAAGTACGGCCTTGCTGTCGATCTGGATGCAAAGATCGAAGACATTACAGTCGGACAGCAGCAGCGTGTTGAGATTCTCAAAATGCTGTATCGTGACAATGAAATCCTGATCTTTGACGAACCGACGGCTGTTTTGACTCCTCAGGAAATCGAAGAGCTCATGCAGATTATGAAAGGTCTTGTCAAAGAGGGAAAATCGATTCTCTTTATTTCTCATAAACTGAATGAGATCATGGAAGTCTCCGACCGTGTTACGGTTCTGAGAAAAGGCAAATATATCGGTACTGTCAATACTTCCGAGACAACAAAAGAAGAGCTTTCAAGAATGATGGTCGGCCGCCCGGTCCAGCTTGTTGTTGAAAAAGCACCTGCTCAGCCAAAAGAGCCTGTGCTCGAAATCGAGCATATGACAGTGCCTTCCAAAGTTCATAAGAACAATGCGGTGAAAGATGTTTCGCTTACCGTTCGTGCAGGAGAGATCGTTTGTATCGCAGGTATCGACGGAAACGGACAGACAGAATTCGTTTATGGCCTTTCCGGCCTTGAAAAAGTTTCGGAAGGCAAGATCATACTTTGCGGCAAGGATATTACGCATGCTTCCATCCGTCAGCGTTCTCTGGATGGAATGAGCCATATTCCGGAAGACCGTCATAAACATGGCTTGGTTCTTGACTATACGCTGGAGCAGAATATGGTCCTGCAGCGTTATTATGAGCCGAAGTTCCAGAACCATGGATTCATCAAATTCGGCGCGGTTCGTGAATATGCAGAGTATCTGATTGAAAAGTTTGATGTCCGTTCCGGTCAGGGACCGATCACGATAGCTCGCAGCATGTCCGGCGGAAATCAGCAGAAAGCGATTGTCGCGCGTGAAATCGACCGAGATCTGCCACTGATCATTGCTGTACAGCCAACCAGAGGACTTGACGTCGGTGCGATCGAGTACATTCATAGCCAGCTGGTTGCTCAGCGCGATGCAGGTAAAGCGGTTCTTCTGGTCTCTCTGGAACTGGAAGAAGTCATGAGCCTGTCCGATAGGATCCTTGTTATGTATGAAGGCGAAATCGTCGGTGAGCTGGATCCCAAAACCACAACAGTCGAAGAACTCGGTCTGTATATGGCCGGCGCCAAGAGAAATACGAAGAAAGAGGAGGGCGCCAAATGAAGGATTTATTGAAAAAAGAGGGAACAACCTCCGTTCTGGCAACGCTGATCTCCATTATCATCGGACTTCTTGCCGGCTCTATTCTGATTTTGATTGTCGGTATTACCGACAAGGCAATCGGGATCAACGGAGCTTGGGATGCTATCCGCTTAGTTCTGATAGGACTGTTCAATACCGGACGTACCGCTACCGGTGCGCTTGCCTTCGGATTTAATCCCGCCAACTTCGGAAACATGCTGTTCCGTGCAATTCCTTTGATTCTGACAGGACTTTCGGTTGCTCTTGCCTATAAAACCGGTTTGTTTAATATCGGAGCCGCGGGTCAGTATCTAGCAGGAACATGGGCAACATTGTTTGTTGCACTGTCTATTCCAACTTCGGTGGTTCCCGCATGGATCGTCTGGTTCCTTGCGTTTTTAGCTGGCATTTTGGCAGGCGCTCTTTGGGGAGCAATTCCGGGTCTTTTAAAAGCAACCTTGAATATCAACGAGGTTCTGGCATGTATCATGACGAACTGGATTGCGGCGAACCTTGTAACATGGGCATTCGATCTTTCGAAACTCAAGAATGTAACTGAAGGCACAAAAACTGCCTATATCTACAAAACATCTTTCAATAATGTTCAGACGGCAAAAGTAGGCCTGGACAAGATCTTTTCAGGATCCCAGGTAAACGGCGGAATCCTGGTTGCGATTCTGATTGCTGTACTGGTTTATATCGTTATGACCCGTACCACCTTTGGATATGAACTGAAAGCGTGCGGTTCTAACCGTCATGCGGCAAGGTATGCCGGAATCAAGGATAAAAGAAGCATTGTACTTTCAATGGCTCTTGCCGGTGCTCTCTCAGGCGCTGCTGCTTCTCTTTACTATCTGTCAGGCAACCCTGAATTTTTCTGGTCCACTTATCAGTCACTCCCGGCTGCAGGATTCAACGGCATCGCCGTTGCTTTGCTTGGCGCCTGCAACCCGATAGCAGTTATCTTTACCGGTATGTTCATGTCTATGCTGGAAGTAATCGGTTCACAGATTACATTCCTGACGAAGTATAACGAATTCATTACGGACGTTATCATTGCTGTTATCGTGTATCTGTCCGCATTCTCTCTCGTTATTAAGATGTGGATTTCCGGTCGTGGAAAGAAGAAAAAGGCACCGAAAGCCCAAAAATCCGATGAGAAAAAGGAGGTGCATGCATAATGTCGTTCTTGATTCGTGAAACTTTAGTGTATGCAATTCCTCTGATGATCGTTGCGCTCGCCGGTGTATTCGCAGAACGCAGTGGTATCATTAACCTAGCATTGGAAGGCATTATGATCTTCGGCGCTTTTATCGGTGCGCTGTTCATCTATGAAATGCAGATGCATGATATGGTTGCGCTGGAGAAAGGCGCCGCAAACTGGGGAACGATGCAGTTGTTTGTCTTGTTGACGATGCTGGTTGCAGGAATCTGCGGATTGATATTCTCAATGCTTCTTGCATTTGCCGCAATCAATCTTCGCGCAGATCAGACGATCGGCGGTACTGCATTGAACCTTTTAGCACCGGCAGTCGTTCTGTTCTTCATTCGAATCATTGCAAATCAGAATGATCTTCGTATGTACAAAGGAGATGCGGCAAGCTGGTTCATGATTAAAAAGAGTTATTTCGGATTGAAAGATGTTTCCAACTTCTTTGTGGATACATTCCTGAATAAGATCTACATCACAACTTATGTTTGCATCCTTTTGTTTATCATTCTATCGGTCATACTGTATAAGACCAAGTTCGGTCTTCGTCTCCGCTCCTGCGGTGAGAACCCGCAGGCAGCAGATTCACTCGGTATCAATGTCGTAAAGATGCGTTATACCGGTGTTGCGATTTCCGGATTCCTTGCAGGTATGGGTGGATTTGTCTATGCCCTTACAACATCGAACTGTGTCGCCAACGGTGATGTCGCCGGGTTCGGCTTCCTGGCTTTGGCAGTTATGATTTTCGGTAACTGGAAGCCTTTGAACATCGCAGGAGCAGCTTTACTGTTCGGCTTGTTCAAGTGCATGGCAGCTTCCTATTCAACGCTGGACATCGATGGAAACGGTCAGTATCTGTTGTTGAAACTTTCGACGGATCCTGTCTGGGGAAAGATTCTGAACGCAAACTTCTATCGTTTGCTTCCGTATCTGGTCTCACTTCTTGTTCTTGCATTCACTTCAAAGAAATCGCGTGCGCCGAAAGCAGAAGGTATTCCTTACGATAAAGGTAAGAGATAAAAAGATTGTGAAATCATTGGAAAAGGCCGTGCAAGCGGCCTTTTCGGTTATAAATTGACAAGTATTGTAGCTCGATGTTATCATACTGAATATGTTTCTATTCAATTATTTCGGAGGACAAGAATATGGAACTTCATCTTAAGGAAATGCCGGTTGCTGATTTTTTAAATGCACTCGGTTCCGATGCTCCGGCTCCGGGAGGAGGAGCGGTATCTGGTTTGTCCGGCGCTCTGGCGGCAGCTCTCGGTAAGATGGTTGCTGATTTGACAATTAAACGCAAAAAATATGAGCAATTCCATGATCTTGCAAAAGATGCTTCATCTGTACTGGAAATATTACTCGAAGATTTTCGAACGCTTTCGGAAGAAGATGCAAAGGCTTATACGCGTTATTCGGAAGCAATTGCTCTTCCAAAAAATAACGAAGAAGAGATCGAGAAGCGAAAAAGTGCACTGAATCAAGCAATTTTGTATTCAACGGAAGTTCCTTGCCGTGTAATTGATAAAGCAATGGAAACGGTCAAAACTCTGGAAATGCTTTATGGTAAGTCCAACAAAACTTGTATGGGCGATCTTGCAGCTGCTGCCGAAGAACTGAATACCGCATGTAAACTTGCATGGTTGAATGTTTTAGCAAATTTACCATACTTACCGGATCCAAAAGATGCGCATAGAATCATGAAAGAAAAACGTTCATTGCTGAATGAGATTCAAAGTCGCTGTTCAGATCTATACAGTAAAGTGGAAAACGATATTCTGAATTCATTTGTTAATTAAGGAGTATAAAAATGGAAGAACCTCTGCATGTAGGACTCATAAACGATTCGTTTCCGCCACAGATCGATGGAGTTGCGAATGCTGTTTTGAACTATGCGCGGATTTTACAGAAGCAGAACAACTATGCTTTGGTTGCGGCACCTTATAATCCAGATGCGGATGATTCTGCTTATCCGTTCCGTGTCATTCGCTATCAGAGCATCGATGTCACCGACTGGGTTGGCTATCGGGCAGGAAACCCTCTGGATCCAAAGGCAATCGATCTTATTTCACAGGAACCCTTGAATATCATACATGCTCACTGTCCTGTTACTGCTGTCATGCTTGGACGATCGATCAGAGAAACAATCAAGGTTCCAATGGTGTTTACATACCATACCAAATTTGATATCGATATTCGAAATGCAATCTCAGCGAAGTTGCTTCAGGAAGCAGCAATTAAGGCACTTGTCAGGAATATTGAGTCGTGTGATGATGTGTGGGTTGTCAGTAAAGGAGCTGGTGATAATCTCCGCTCCCTTGGATATAATGGAAGCTATACCGTAATGGAGAATGGTGTTGATGTTCCGAAGGGAAGAGCCAGCGACTCAATGATTCAGACTGTGATGGATCAATATCATCTGGATCTTTCTGCTCCATTGTTTCTTTATGTCGGAAGAATGATGTGGTATAAGGGAATCCGGATAACTCTTGATGCCCTCTGTATGCTGAAAAAAGAAGGGATTCCTTTTCAGATGCTGTTTGTGGGATCCGGTATTGATTTGGAAGATATTACGAAATACACAGAGTCTTTGAATCTTTCAGATCGTTGTATATTTGCCGGTGCTGTCCATGACAGGGAATTTTTGCGTGCAATCTATTCGGCTGCGGATCTGTTTCTGTTTCCATCGACATTTGACACAAACGGGCTGGTGGTCAGAGAAGCTGCTGCGAGCGGACTAGCGAGTGTTCTGATACAAGGAAGTTGCGCTGCAGAAGGTGTTTCGGATGGACAGAATGGTATTCTGATTGAAGAAACGGCCATGAGTATGGCAAAAGTGCTGATTGGTCTTTGCAAAGACCGGGAGAGGATGAAGGAACTCGGAGAGAACGCAATGGAACAATTATACTGTTCCTGGGAGATGAGTGTTGCGAAGGCATCAGAACGGTATAAAGAAGTTATAAAACATTACCGGCCTAAAAATCAGATACTGTTTCGGCCGGACGATGCTTTCTTCAAATCAATCGGAGATAGTTATTCTGCCCTTTCAAGGATCAGAGCATTCTACAACCTGGAGAAAGAAAAGAGAGACATTAGAATCAGCAATCAGCTTATAAAATATTCTGATCGTACGGAAAAAAGCAGGGAAGCATTGGAAGCAATCAGAGATAAATGGCATAAGCTTGCTCTGGATATGTCGGAAGATATTAAAGAACAGGTTGAATATTACCTTGATTATAATCCCTTTATAAGACCGGGAAACGGCAAAGTCAAGAAATAAAGAATTTGATAGTTATAAGGGTAAAAACCTTTATACGGGCCTATTGCGAGTCTGAGCGGGGAGGGTGTCGGGGGCATTGCTAGAAGCCAAGTAATACTTGCAATTCTAACAAAAATGACTTATAATAATTTCAATATTGTAAGAATTTCGAGGAATAAAATGAACGACAGATTGACGAGACTTCGCGCTGCATTAGAGAAAAAAGGGGTCGATGCAGTTCTGCTGAATTCAGTGACTGCAATCCGGTATTTCTCTGATTTTACGAGTGACGATGCGATCGTACTTGTGACAAAGAAACGAAATGTTCTGATTACCGATTTCCGTTATACGATTCAGGCTAAGGAACAATCCGGCGATCGTTTTGAAATTGTGGAAGCGTCCGGAAGTAAAGTTTTTGAAATTGTGAAGCAGGCATTAACAGAAGAAAACTGCCTTCGTACTGGATTTGAAGATGATGTTGTAAGCTATGCAAGATATGAAAAATATCGTGGCTTGGAAACGGAACTCGTTCCGATGGCCGAAGAATTGCATGGACTGCGGATTATCAAAACACCGGATGAAATCGAATATCTTCAGAAGGCGCAGTCGATTGCGGATCGATCTTTTACAGAACTACTGAAAGTGATCCATTCGGGAATGACGGAACGCAGAGTTGCCGCGGAACTTGAATATATTGCTGCAACACTAGGAAGTGAAGGTCCTTCGTTTGATACAATTGTCGGTTCTGGCCCGAACGGTGCTATGTGCCATGCGGTTCCGGGAAACAGAAAACTTCAGAACGGTGATTTGGTGGTTTTAGACTATGGATGTCTTTATAACGGATATCATTCTGATATGACCCGTACTTTTGCTGTTGGAGAGGTTGACGATTTCGCAATTGGGATTTACAATATTGTAAGAACCGCACAGGCCAAAGCACTTGATGCGTTAAAACCCGGAATCACAGGCAAAGAACTTGATGCGATTGCTCGTGATTACATCAAGGAGCAAGGGTATGGAGATTGCTTCGGACATTCTCTCGGACATGGGTTCGGGCTATTGATTCACGAATCGCCGAGAGCGTCTGTTACTGGAGATACCGTGTTTGAAGAAGGAATGACGATAACCGTTGAACCCGGTATTTATATCGAAGGACGTCTTGGAGTCCGGATCGAGGATTGCTGCGTTGTTACAAAAGACGGAAAACTGGATCTGTGCTCTTCGACAAAGGAATTGCAGCATATTAACTAGGTTATTATTCAATTAATTCTATACTTGGAGGACTATTTTTATGATTATGGCAGGCGACTTCCGTAAGGGCGTCACAGTAGAAATCGACGGTGTTGTTTGGTCTATTTCGGACTTCCAGCACGTGAAGCCGGGCAAGGGAGCGGCATTTGTCCGTACCCGCCTGAAAAATGTTATGACAGGCGCTGTTCTGGAGCGTACGTTCAGCCCGACGGATAAGTATCCGCTCGCACACATTGAGACCAAAGATATGCAGTATCTGTATTCTGATGGTGAATTGTATTATTTCATGGATGTTGATACATATGATCAGATCCCGCTGAATTTTGACCAGGTGGAAGATGCAATTCAGTACATTAAAGAAAATGATAATGTAAAAATCCGCTTCTATAAAGGAAGTCCGTTCTCTGTGGAAGCTCCGAACTTTGTTGAACTTCAGATTACGCATACTGAACCCGGATTCAAAGGTGACACTGCAACCGGTACAACAAAACCAGCAACATTGGAAACAGGACTTGAAATCGGCGTACCGCTGTTCTGCAACGAGGGAGATATTATCCGCGTTGATACCAGAACGGGTGAATATATGTCCAGACTGTAATTTAATGAATCACTAGGAGGCTTAATATGAGCAGAATCTCTGAAAAAGTTGCATATCTCGATGGATTAATGGATGGAATGGAAATCAAGGATGAAAAGTACGCAAAACTATTCAACGCAATCATAGATGCGCTGGATGTGATTGCTGAAGAGATCTCGGATCACGAGGACATTCTGGAAGACCATGATGATAGCATTGACGAAATCTTCGATACGCTCGATGAACATGAAGAGATTTTGTTCGATGATGATCTCGATGATGAAGATGACGAGGAATTTGATCCGGATGATTTTGAAGATGATTTCTTCGAAGTCGTTTGCCCGAATTGCGGCGAAACCATCTATTTCGATGAGGATATGCTGGATTCTCCGGACGGTTTGATTTGTCCGAACTGCAATGAACCTGTCGAACTGAGCATTCCCGATAAGGATTCTGACATCGATTGAACCTGAGAGAGTAAGAGGGAACGCGATTGTTCCCTCTTTTTCATTTTTAATATGACGGAATACGCCAGAAAAATTTGCAAAAGACTTCATAAGTATATACGAATGAGCGCCTATGAAGGACGAATCATGTCGGTAACACCATCTGTTCTTCGGATAGAGACGGGGATCGGCATTGTTTCCATTCTTTCCAATACATCTTGCCTGCAGCCTTTTTCACTGACTGTCAGCGCGATTCGGCCGTTTACGGAAACAGATTTACATGAGGGCCAGCTTCTTCAGATTGAGGACGAAAAAATCACGTTTGAAGAAAGTGAGCTGGTGTATGATGTTTCCCAGGCGACGGATATCGAACTGTCCGTAGATGTGATGAAATCCCTGTTTCTTCCGCTCGATCTGAGTCTGAGACTGAGACATCTGATTAGAGTAATTGACAATGGAAGCGGTGTTCATCCGCTCTCGGCTCTTGCTGACGGTGGAAGAATGGACAGTGTTTGCGAAACTGTTTTCTCCAATCTTCCAAAACTCCATAAAGCGGTATATGAGCAGGATGTTGAACTCTGCCGTGTAGCAGGAGCGCTATTGGCCGGATACGGAAATGGAACAACGCCTGATTCGGATGATCTTCTGGAAGGTTATTTTGCAGGATATTCCGCGTTATCGATGGCGCTTGGAAGATCTAGGGAAAGAGTACTGTCCATCACTAGAGCAATTGCTCAGGGGGCGGCAGAACAAACGAACGATATTTCTGCTGCACTTTTACTGCAGGCAGGGGAAGGTCTTGTCAGTGAAGATCTGTTCGGTCTTTTGCAAAGTCTGTTTTCAGATGCACCTTATCGTTCCATAGCAGCAGATGCGAGCAGAGTCGCTAATTCTTCAGCGCCTTCCGGCGTGAATGTTCTGACCGGGGTGTGGCTTGCGATAACAAATCAATACATCCCCGCACGGAACACTCAATAATATTGATCAATCATCAAAAGACACTGCTTTGCTGTAAAAGAAAGCAGTGTCTGTATTATGTTTACAGAATCAGCGGTCTGTCTTGATCTGCTTTTTCAGAGCATCCAGCTCCGGCTCGCTCAGAATCCGCCATTCTCCGGGTTTCATGGAACCAAGTTGCAAAGGTCCGTAAGCTTCCCTTTTCAATCTCAGAGTCTTATGGCCGATTGCTTCCAGCATCCTCCGGATCTGCCGATTTCTGCCCTCGTGAATCGTAATGGAAAAGGCGGTGCCACCGGTTGTTGAACGACGGATATTTGTTACTTTTGCCGGTGCTGTCAATCCGTCTTCCAATTCGACACCATTTGTCAGAAGAGCGATTTCTCCGGCAGAAAGAGTTCCATCGCAGACGACGCGATAAGTTTTGGACACACCGTATCTGGGATGCATGAGTTGATTTGCTAGTTCGCCATCGTTCGTTAAAAGAAGAAGTCCTTCGGAATTGAGATCGAGCCTTCCAACGTTATACAAGCGGTAGGGCAGATCCTTGACGTATTCCTGGACTGTTTTACGACCTTTTTCATCTTCTGAAGTACTTACAACGCCTCGCGGTTTATAGAGCATCACGACAATATGTTTTTTCTGTAAGGAAAGGAGTTTTCCGTCCAAAGTGACCTTATCCTTGTCCGGGTCGACAGATTGTCCTAATATAGCGACTGTTCCGTTGACGAGAACTCTACCGGATTCAATGATTGATTCACACGCACGCCGTGATGCGATACCGCAGTCTGCCATATATTTTTGAAGTCTTACCATATTGGTACCTCTCTTGTTTGTTGTTAATAGTATACTCTGTTTTCCGAAATCGGGCAAGTTCGTTTTCTAATACAAAATATAGTATAAAGATAGTTTTATTGACCATATATCATGAAAAAATAATTCTTTGAAAAATACTCAGAAAAAAAGGAATAACAGGAGAAAGATAGAAATATATATATAAGGGGTAGAATGAGAAATCATTCACTAAACCGTAGAATTCATAAGTTATGGAGGTAAATGTATGCTGTTTGAAGGTGCAGCCGGATCCGGCGTTATGTCCTTTCAACCCGGAACATACGCAACTGATACGCTGCTGACATTCTTGCTTGGGCTTGGTATTGTTTTTATCGGTCTTATGGCATTGATCCTGATTATTAAAATCATGGGTACAATCATGAGCCGTATTGCTGCCAAGAAGATCCCGCAGGCTGTAAAAAGTGATGCTTTCCCGTCGGTTCCTGTTTCACATGAACCCGATCATGGAGAACTTGTTGCAGCTGCTTCTGCCGCGATTGCTACTGTTATGGGAAAACAGGTTAGCGGTATCCGAATTCTTTCAATGAAAAAAGTCGATTAATAATGGAGGAAACTTTTTTATGCGTAAATTTTTAATCAATGTCAATGGAACCAAATATGAAGTTGAAGTCGAAGAGATCGATGCAAAAGCCGTAAAGGCAGCTCCTGCTCCAGAAGCTCCGAAAGAAGCACCGAAAGCCGAACCGAAACCAGCTGGAAATGGTGAAAAAGTCACTTCACCGATGCCCGGCAATATTCTTTCTGTTGCAGTAAAGGAAGGCGATACGGTAAAAGAGGGACAGCAGCTCATGATTCTCGAAGCTATGAAGATGGAAAATGAGATTTTGGCTCCTTGCGCCGGAAAAGTTACTTCTATTGCTGTTGCAAAAGGTTCTACGGTGGAAAGCGGTTCGTTGCTCTGCACCATCGCATAAGCGGGGGTAGATCATGGAACAGATTTGGAGTACAATCATCGGTTTTTTACAATCGATGGGTTTTGCACGATTGTTTATAGATAACAACTGGATGTGCCTCATCATGATTGCTGTGGCATGTTTTCTGATGTATCTTGCAATCGTGAAAAAGTTTGAGCCGCTGCTGCTCGTTCCGATTGCTTTCGGAATGCTTCTGACCAATCTTCCCGGAGCTGATATGTTCCATGAGGAATTGTTCGCAGGCGGACATGTCAACTGGGCAGCAATTTCCGATACAGCAAATACCGGTCTGCTGGATTATCTGTATCTGGGCGTAAAACTCGGTATTTATCCTTGCCTTATCTTTATGGGCGTCGGAGCAATGACAGATTTCGGTCCGTTGATTGCTAATCCGAAATCCCTGATTTTAGGTGCAGCTGCACAGCTTGGTATCTATATTGCGTTTTCACTCGCGATTCTCGCATTCCAGCTCCCGTTCATGAATCTTCAGGGAACTGCCATCCAGAACATTGCTGCTTCCATCGGTATCATCGGCGGTGCTGATGGTCCTACGGCAATTCTGGTCACTTCCCAGCTTGCACCTGCATTCTTGGGACCGATAGCTGTTGCGGCATATTCCTATATGGCGCTTGTTCCTGTCATTCAGCCTCCGATCATGAAGGCTTTGACTACGAAAAAAGAACGCATGATCGTAATGGAACAGCTTCGTCCTGTTTCTCAGACCGAGAAAATCCTTTTCCCGATCGTTGTTACGATCTTTGTTTCACTGCTGATTCCCAGCGCAGCCCCGCTGATCGGCTGTCTGATGCTAGGAAACCTCTTCCGCGAATGTGGAGTTACCGAGCGTCTCTCCAAGACCGTACAGAATGAGCTTTGCAATATCGTTACCATTTTCCTTGGAATCTGCGTCGGTGCAACGGCAACAGCAGATACATTCCTTCAGCCGACAACACTCGCTATCATTGTTCTCGGCGTAATTGCATTCATGGGCGGCACTGCCGGCGGTATCCTGCTTGCCAAGTTTATGAACCTCTTTACCAAGAAGAAGATCAACCCGTTGATTGGTTCTGCAGGTGTTTCTGCGGTTCCGATGGCTGCTCGTGTATCACAGGTTGTTGGACAGAAAGAGAATCCGAAAAACTTCCTCTTGATGCATGCTATGGGTCCGAATGTAGCAGGCGTTATCGGTTCTGCGATTGCCGCCGGTGTATTTCTTTCATTGTTCAGATAAGGAGATGCATATATGTCTAAATTAATGATAACTGATACCATACTGCGTGACTCCCACCAGTCTCTTGCAGCAACGCGTATGCCTATTTCTGATATGCTTCCTGCATGTGAAATACTGGATTCCATTGGATACTGGTCACTGGAAGTCTGGGGAGGCGCGACATTTGACGCCTGCCTTCGCTTCCTGAATGAAGATCCTTGGGAGCGCCTTCGTACGCTTCGTAAACATCTTCCTCATACAAAACTCCAGATGCTCTTCCGCGGACAGAACATTCTCGGATACAAGCATTATGCGGACGACGTTGTGGAACAGTTCTGCCGTAAGGCAATTGAAAACGGAATTGATGTCATTCGTATTTTCGATGCGCTGAATGATCCGAGAAACCTGGAAGCGGCTATTAAGTACACAAAGAAATACGGCGGAATCTGCGAGCCTGCGATTTCTTATACTTCTTCTCCAGTTCATAATGAAGATTACTTTGTCAAACTGGCTAAGGAATTCGTTCAGATGGGTGCTGACACGATCTGCATCAAAGATATGGCGAACCTTCTTCTGCCTTACGATGCATATTCATTGATCAAACGTCTGAAATCCGAAGTGGATGTACCGATCCATCTGCACACACATAATACGACCGGTACCGGTGATATGACATATCTGATGGCAATGCAGGCAGGTGTTGATATTGTTGACACAGCACTTTCACCTTTCGGAAACGGTACATCACAGCCGGCAACTGAGCCGCTTGTTGCAACCCTAAAAGGTCACGAAAGAGATACAGGCCTTGATCTGAACGCACTTTCAGAAGCAGCGAAACATTTCCGTACGGTCTTTGACAGAATGAAAAAGGAAGGCTTAATCTCCGATAAATCTCTGCGAGTTGATACGAATACATTACTGTATCAGGTTCCGGGCGGAATGCTCTCAAATCTGATCAGTCAGTTAAAGCAAGCTAAGGCAGAAGATAAGTACTATGAAGTTCTTGCAGAAGTACCGCGTGTCAGGAAAGATTTTGGATATCCGCCTCTGGTAACTCCGACTAGCCAAATAGTTGGTTCTCAGGCTGTGCTTAATGTTCTGATGGGTCGTTATAAAAGCTTTACGAAAGAATCCAAGGGATTGTTACGCGGAGAATATGGCCGTCTTCCCGGTGAAGTAAATGAAGAAGTACGCCGAATGGCAATCGGTGATGCTGAAGTCATTACATGCAGACCGGCAGATCTTCTGGAGCCCGAACTGGATAAATACCGGAACGAGATCAAAGATCGCATTCGTCAGGAAGAAGATGTTCTGAGCTATGCACTGTTCCCGCAGGTTGCATTGAAGTTCTTTGATGCACGTGACGCAGCGGATGCTGCTAAAAATTCTCCCGCACAGGAAGAAGCAGAAGATGAGAATACGGTGAGAGAGCTCTATGTAGAGGATCTTTCACAAAGATGAAACATATTCCGAATATTCTCACAACGATTCGAATCTTCTTAACCGGCGTTTTTGTATGGGTGTTTGTAAGAGCAATCGATCAGGATCATTCTGAGTTCTGGCTTCCGGTTATTGTTTATGCCGTTGCCTTTGTCACTGACATTCTGGATGGATTTCTGGCAAGGACTTTCAACTGGATCACGCCTCTTGGTAAAGTACTGGATCCGATCGCTGACAAACTCATGGCATTTGCTGCGCTGATCTGCATTCTCGCGGGGAAAACAGTAAGACAACAGAACCATATGATTTATATTGTTCTGTTTATTCTGTTCCTTCTCAATCAGATACTGACATTGATCGGCGGATGCCTGATGCTGAAAAAGCATCGTGTTGCATATGCAGACTGGTATGGAAAGACGGCAACGGGATTTATGACAGCCGGAGTTATACTGACTCTTTTAAGTTTCCCGATTCCGATGATAGAACCATGGAACATCGCAGTTCTGTCGGTAGCGGTGGCACTTTCCTTTATTGCACTGATACATTATGCAAGAACACAGCTTTTCTCGGAACAGCAGCCGGCTTCTGAAACAGAGGAAGAGAAGAAACTATTTGATACATTTGAAAAACTAGTTGGCACGAATCATGATCTTCATGATGCCAACGCGGATGAAAAGAAATAAATACTTGCATTCTGAAAATCATTATGCTATAATTCGATTGATGGAATGTGAACTTTTTGAAGGAGTGAGGAAAACCTCACTCTTTCGTTTTGAGGAGTAAATGAAAACTGCAGAATTATGTGAACAGATTGCGCTTCCTGTTATCACAGCTATGGGTTTTGAACTGTGTGACGTGGAATTTCAGAAAGAATATGGAGATATGGTGCTGACTTTCTATATCGATAAGGAAGGCGGCGTGACGATCGATGACTGCGAAGCGGTCAGTAAAGCGCTGGATCCGATCTTAGATGAGACAGATCCCATTGAACAGGAATATGTACTTTCCGTTTCTTCCCTTGGTATAGACCGGCCTCTGAAAAAGGATCGTGATTATGAAAGAGCGATAGGAAAAGAAATGGAAGTAAGACTGTATGCGCCGATTGAAAAAAAGAAGGAATGGATCGGTGATCTGATTTCCTTTGATGCGGATTCATTTACGATCAAGACAGAAAAGGGAAAAGAATTGACCATCGCCAGAAAAGACTGTGCTTTGATCAGACCATATATAAGGTTTTAAAGTTTAGACAAGAATTATGAAGGAGACAGATAATGAACATTGAATTTATTGAAGCATTGAACGCATTGGAGAAGGAACGCGGAATTAAGAAAGACGTTCTTTTGAATTCGTTTGAGCAGGCACTTTGTGTCGCATATAAGCGGAACTATAATTCGACGGGAAATGTTCGTGCCGAGATTAATGGCGAAACAGGGGAGATCCATATTTGGGCTTCAAAGACTGTTGTTGAAAATGTAACCAACAGATCTCAGGAAATTTCAATTGATAAAGCGAAAAAGATCAATCCGCTTTATGAACTGGGTGATGTTCTGGAGGAAGAAGCGTTTACAAAGGATTTCGGACGAATTGCCGCCCAGACTGCAAAGCAGGTTATGGTGCAGAGAATCCGAGAAGCTGAACGTGGGAACATCTACGAAGAGTATAAAGAAGCTGAGAACGAAATCCTGACCGCGATAGTACAGCGTGTTGAAAAAGGTAATGCGTATGTCGAACTCGGAAAAACCGATGGTATTTTAACTGCCAGTGAGATGATTCCGGGAGAAACATTTGAAAACAATCAGCGCATCAAGGTGTATGTCCTTGAGGTACGCAAAGATAACAAAGGACCGCAGGTCGTTGTTTCCCGTACACACCCTGGACTTGTAAAACGTCTTTTTGAACTGGAAGTTCCTGAAATTATGAGCGGTGTTGTTCAGCTGAAGTCGATCGCTCGTGAGGCAGGTTTCCGTACAAAAGTGTCGGTTTATTCAACAGATAAACAAGTAGACGCTGTTGGCGCTTGCGTAGGACAGCGCGGTCAGCGTGTAGAGCGCATCGTAAATGAACTTTACAATGAAAAGATCGATATTATTGAATGGGACAGCGACAACGCTGTTTACATTGCGAAAGCACTCAGCCCTGCAAAAGCTGTCATGGTATATGTGAATGACGCTGAAAAGAGTGCGCGGGTTATCGTGCCGGATTCACAGCTTTCTCTTGCAATCGGCAAAGAAGGACAGAATGCTCGTCTTGCTGCGAAACTGACTGGTTGGAAGATTGATATCAAGAGTGAATCCCAGGCGAAAGAACTTGCTGACGCTGGTGTGGAAACGGCGGAATCAACGGAGGAATAATAGCGTTGAAAAAGATCCCGATGAGGATGTGTGTAGCATGCAGACAGATGAAACCCAAAAGAGAGCTTCTGCGTGTTGTACGAACAGAAGAAGGAACGGCATCCATCGACCTGACCGGAAAAAGAAACGGAAGGGGAGCATATATCTGTGCCAGTGTGGAATGCCTGGAAAAGGCTGTCAAGTCACGTGCACTTGACAGAGCGCTTGAAATTCCGATCAATTCCGATACGTTAGAACGGCTGAAGACGGAGATTAAGAATGCAGAATAGACTGTTTAATGCAATCGGATTATGTCAGAAAGCCGGAAAAGCGGCAAGCGGCGCTGTTGCCTGTGAAAAAGCAGTCAAAAACGGAAAAGCAAAACTGCTATTATTAGAAGACAGTGCTTCGAATACAACGAAAGAACAATATAAATCCATGTGCGATTATTATAAAATCCCTTTGCTGATTGTTGAATCTATTGGAGAAGCAATCGGAAAACCCGGAAGAATCGTCATGGCAGTGACGGATGATGCATTCTGCAAAATGATTCAGGAATGCATTCCGCAAGATTATAATCAGGGGGAATAGGTATGGCATTGAGTTATCTGGATACCGCAAAAGAAATTAAAGAAAGGCTTCAATCGGCATTGAATTCCGTAGAAAGCTCAAAAAGAAGCATCCAAATGATGCTGGAAACAGCTCGAAAGAAAGAAACTGAGCTCGCCAGCAAAGAGGAAGCTGAAAAGGCAGCACGCCTTGAGCAGGAACGGAAGGAGCGTCTTGCTTCGTTCCTTGCCAGCCAGGAGGATCTTGCGGTTCATGCTGGCGGCGAAGAAGAAATGCCGGAAACGCCGGAACCGGAACCCGAACCTGAGCCATCGGTAAAATCCGAACCTGTAAAGGAAGAGCCCGTTGTTGTTGAGAAAACCGACAATGCTGTTATTTCTATTGAAAAAGTGAAAGAGCCAAAAGAGGTTGAGCAGAAACAGGAACCTGCAGAAATCATAGACTTTGAGCAGGAACGGAAAGAGCGTCGCCCGAAGCAGGAAACGAGGAACGATCAGCGGTCTGTAAATGAGAACAAAAATCAGAAAATAGATACGCGAAAAAATCCGCGCCAGGATATTAGACTGGATAGAGACAATCGACAGCAGGGAGGCCGTGAGCAACAGTCTCAACGTGCTGTTGTCATTAATGTCCCGACAGGTTCGGAACGTAAAAATGAAAATAAGAAAAAGAACAATTTTGATACACAGGATAAAAAAGCTAAGAATAAAAAAACTATGCAAAAAGAGGCTGGTCCTTCCGCTCGCGGATGGGAAGATGATACTCAGATGGGTAATCGCCGCAAAGTAAAGAAAGGTTCTTCTGAAGTTCAACAGCAGAAACCGGCTCCGGTAGTAATTGAACATGCTGTTATTACGAGTGAAACGATCACTGTTAAAGAACTTTCCGAGAAACTCGGCAAGCCGGCAAATGAAATTTTGAAAAAACTTCTCATGCTCGGTATTATCGCAAATATCAACCAGGAAATTGATTTTGATACTTGCGAGCTTATTGCGGGAGAGTTTGGGATTACACTTGAACAGCAAATTGCAAAGAGCTTTGAAGAGGTTCTGATCGATGCAGCAGAAGACAACGATCCGGAAGACAAGCTGAAACCTCGTCCTCCTGTTGTTACGATCATGGGTCATGTTGACCATGGTAAAACTTCATTGCTTGACGCAATCCGTAATTCTCATGTTACGGCAGGTGAGGCAGGTGGTATTACACAGCATATCGGTGCGTATACGGTTACATTAAACGGTAGGCAGATTACGTTTATCGATACGCCAGGGCATGAAGCCTTTACAGCTATGCGTGCACGTGGAGCACAGGTAACAGATATTGTTATTCTCGTAGTTGCTGCGGACGATGGAATCATGCCCCAGACAATCGAGGCTATCAATCATGCAAAAGCTGCAAATGTACCGATCGTTGTTGCTATTAATAAGATAGATCGTGATACAGCGGATCCGGAACGGGTTAAGCAGCAGCTGACTGAGTACGGTCTTGTTTCGGAAGAATGGGGCGGAGATACTATTTGCGTACCCGTATCTGCGAAAAAACAGATTAATCTGGATCAGCTTCTTGAGATGGTCCTTTTGACCGCAGATGTTCTTGAACTGAAAGCAAATCCGGACAGGCTTGCAAAAGGTACGATTATTGAGGCAGAACTTGATAAAGCCCGCGGTCCTGTTGCAACGGTTCTTGTACAAAATGGCACATTAAGAAAAGGTGATACAATCGTTGCAGGTACGGCTTACGGCAGAGTACGTGCAATGATGGACGATAAAGGGCGTTCCGTCAATGCAGCAGGCCCAAGCACGCCTGTAGAGGTTCTAGGGTTCAATGAAGTTCCGGATGCGGGCGACATGCTGTTTGCTGCGGATGACGATAAGCTGAACCGTCAGGTTGCGGAAGAACGCAGAGACCGTATCAAGGCAGCACAGATCAAACAGCAGCAGAAAGTATCGCTGGATGACTTGTTCAGCCAGATGGCTGAGGGTGAGCTGAAGAACCTTAACCTGATTATCAAGGCGGATGTCACAGGCTCAGTAGAGGCTGTTAAGCAGGCGCTTGAAAAGTTATCCAATGATGAGGTTCGTGTTCGCTGTATTCACAGCGGCGTAGGTGCGATTACTGGCAGCGATATTATGTTCGCTTCTGCTTCCAATGCTATCGTAATCGGATTTAACGTACGTCCTGACTCAACAGCCAGACAAACAGCTGAAAAAGAACATGTTGATGTAAGAACTTACAGAGTCATCTATAACGCGATAGAAGACGTTGAAAATGCTATGAAAGGCATGTTCAAGCCGGTTTATCAGGAAGTCGATCTCGGCCGCTGCACGGTACGCAATACCTTCCGCATCTCCGGTGTCGGTACAATTGCAGGTGCATATGTGAATGAAGGGAAAGTAGTGAGGAATGCTCAGATCCGTGTTGTCCGTGGCGGTATCGTAGTACATGACGGTAAAATTGGATCCCTGAAACGCTTTAAGGATGACGCAAGAGAAGTCATGGCAGGATATGAATGCGGTATTTCAATTGAGAATTTCAATGATATCCTGGTGGACGATGTAATCGAGTGCTATGAGATGGAGGAAGTACAGCGCTAATGGCTAAGATCAGAATGGAGCGACTCGCAGAAGAACTGAAGAAAACAGTCAGTTCAATCATATTTGATATGAAGGATCCCCGTATTCCGACGGTTACATCAATAACCTCCATGGAAGTAACACAGGATTTGAAATATGCCAAAGCACATGTATCGGTGTATGGAGAAGATGAAGAAGCCGCGAAAACCGCTGTTGCTGCGCTTAATCATGCTGCAGGTTTTATTCAGCATGAGGTAGCAGGCCGCATGACAATCAGACGTGTTCCCCAGATCAAGTTTGTTTCTGACGATTCCATCGCTTACTCCGTTCACATTTCGGAAATCCTTAGAAATTTGCATAAAGACAAAGATGAAACTGCTTCGGATGAGGAATCAGAAGAATGAATCTTGAAATTGCAAAAAACTATATTGAATCACATTGCGATTTTATTTTGGCAGCCCATCGTTCACCGGATGGTGATACGTTGGGCTCCTGCCTTGCTTTACGCCTGGCGATTCTTGCATTAGGAAAGCATGCTGAAGTTGTCTGCACGGATTCTGTTCCGCCATATCTTTCTTTTCTGCCCGGAAGTGAAACAGTTCTGAACGAGTTGAAAAGAAGCTATGATGCTGCTATCTATATAGATTGTGCAGACCATTCCAGAACTGCATCACTTGAAACTCAGCTGGAACAATGTGATTTCAGATTTTGTATCGATCATCACGGAACAAATCCGAAGAATTCAAAAGACGGAGATTGGGTTGAGGAAGTCGGTGCAACCGGAGAGATGATCTTTCGCCTGATTACTGCCCTGAAGATTCCGTCTACGAAAGACATCGCCACATGCCTTTATACTGCAATCGCAACGGATACCGGTAATTTTTCCTATTCAAACACCACTCCTGATACGTTTCGAATTGCCGCTTCACTCTTAGAAACCGGGATCAATCTTCCTGAACTGAACCGCAGGCTTTTCCGTGAAATGCCGCTGCGAAAAGGAAAATTGATTGGGCGGACTCTGAATCAGATGAAGCTTTATGATGATGATTCAGTCGCAATTGCTTTGATTTCTAGGAACATGCTGGACGAATGCAATGCATATGAAGCTGACAGCGAGGGCTTGATCGATTATTTACGGGATCTTGAACCCGTAGAAATCGCATGTATTATCAGAGAATCTTCCGATGGAACTCTGAGAGGTAGTTTGCGTTCCAAAAAAGGAGCGGATGTTTCAAAAGTAGCATCGGCCTTTGGTGGCGGAGGACATATACGCGCAGCCGGTTTTTCCTTAAATTGCTGCCTCGCAGATGCAGAAAAACTTGTTTTATCGGAAATCAAGAAAGAATTAAAACAATGGAAGGAATCATTAATGTCCTGAAACCTCCCGCGATGTCTTCCAATGACGCCGTTGTGGATATCAGAAAAATATATGAAACAAAACGCTGCGGGCATCTTGGTACACTTGATCCTGAAGCGGCTGGCGTTTTGCCGGTATGCGTTGGGAGAGCGGTAAGGCTATTCGATTACCTGGTCGATAAAAGGAAGGAATATATCGCAGAGATCACATTTGGCATATCAACAGATACACAGGACGCTCAGGGAACTGTAACGGAAAGATCGGACAGAGTGATTACATCCAATGATGTCCGTTCCGTACTCCCGTTTTTTTTAGGGAGTAACGATCAGATTGCTCCTGTTTATTCTGCTTTAAAATATAACGGAAAAAAACTCTACGATCTTGCGCGTGCAGGCGCGTACATTCCGGAAAAAAAGCGCAATATATTGATCGACACTCTTGAACTGCATGATCAGACAGATACAAATCGTTTTTTAATTCGGATCGGATGTTCACGAGGAACCTATATCAGGACTTTATGCGAAGATATCGGAAAAGCGCTTGACATACCTGCGCATATGTCTTTTTTGCTCAGAACACAATCTGGAGTTTTTGCGATTAATGATTCGTATTCCATTCAGGAGTTACGTCAGATAAAAGAGTCCGATGCGCTGGATAACACTCTTGTTTCGTGTGAAGATGCTTTACAGGAAATGCCGAAACTGTTCCTGGATGACGATCGAAAAAAACCTGCTTTAAATGGACTTGATACACATATGCCTGGTATTTTGGACGGAAATTACAGGCTGTATGCTGACGGATGTTTCCTGGGAATCGGAACTGCAATATCAGACAATATCAAATTGAAAGTAAATCTGTATACGGAGAAGATATGAACCAGTATGTGATTGCCCTCGGAATGTTTGACGGAGTTCATCTCGGGCATCAGGAACTACTCAATAAAACATCGCAGATTGCTCGTTCTAACGGAGATACTTCTGTTGTGTTTACATACAGGAATCATCCACGAGAACTATTTAATGGTTCATTTGATTATTTAACACCGTTAAATCAGCGTGTTTCGCTTTATCGAGCAATTGGAATAGACCGGGTTGATGCGGTTGATTTTACGCAGGAATTTGCCGACCAGGATCCGGAAGCATTTTTGAAATGGTTATCCGATCGTTACGATCATAAAATTGGATGTATCGTCTGTGGTTATGACTACCGATTTGGAAAACATGCTTACGGTGATCAATTCACTCTGCAGCATATCGGATCAAAGATGGGATTTAAGTTGCTGATTGTTCCTCCTGTTAATTATCTCGGGGAACCTTGTTCTTCTACGAGAGTAAGGAATGCTCTGAAAGCAGGGGAAATTGAAATTGCAAACGAAATGCTGAATCGTCCGTATGTTATATGCGGTAAAGTCATTCATAACAAAGCGATCGGGAGAAAGATTGGCTTTCCGACTGCAAATGTTCATTCAGGTCATCAGCTGCTTCCTGCGGATGGTGTTTATGCAACTGCACTGAAAACGGGAGATTCGATATATGCGTCTGTAACCAACATCGGTGCCAACCCGACCGTTGGTGGAGAATTTCGGACAATTGAGACCCACGTACCCGATATGGAATTCAATCTTTATGGTCTGGAAGTCTCTGTAGCAATTCTGAAAAGAATCCGCAATGAGATTCTTTTTTCCGGAATTGACCAGTTATCAGAACAGATTTCAAAGGATGTTGAAGAGGCAAAAAAAGTTTATAAAGAAAACGAAAAAAGTGTTTACAAGCTAACAAACCTGTGGTAAACTATGCAAGATTCAACCGCATGCTTGGTTGGCACGATTCTCCGACGGCCGGCTATGTTTGCGGGGATACTAAATAAATGGAGGATAATCAAAATGACGAAACAGGAAATTATTGCAAAGTACGCGATGCATGAAGGCGACACCGGTTCTCCCGAAGTTCAGATTGCACTCTTAACAGAACGTATCAATCATCTGAATGAGCATCTGAAAGAGAATCAGAAGGATCATCACAGCCGCAGAGGTCTGCTGAAGATGGTCGGTAAGCGCCGTGGCCTTCTTTCATATCTGAAAGAAAAAGATATCGAGCGTTACAGAGCGATCGTCGCTGCTTTGAATCTCAGAAAGTAAAAGGTTTAGCGGGGGATAAACCCCGCTTCCTTTTTTGGAAGCAGCTTTTAGTTATTGGATTTAATTAAATAGAGATAAAAGAGGAAAAAAGAAAAATGCAAAGAGTATTTGAAACCACGATCGCCGGTCGTAAACTGACCGTCGAGACCGGTAAGTATGCAGAACAGGCAGGCGGAAACTGTCTGGTACGCTGTGGCGGAACTGCAGTGATGGTTAATGCAACTGTAGCTAAAGCACCCCGTGATGGCGTTGATTTCTTACCGTTGTCCATTGAATTTGAAGAAAAACTATATGCTGTTGGAAAAATCCCCGGCGGATTCATCAAACGTGAAGGACGTCCGACGGAAAAAGCGATTCTGACTTGCAGATTGATTGACCGTCCGCTTCGTCCGCTGTTCCCGAAGGGATTCTATAATGATGTACAGGTAATCGCTACCGTTTTGTCCGTAGAGCAGGATGTGCAGCCTGATATTCTTGGTATGATCGGTTCATCTATTGCACTGTCAATTTCTCCCGCGCCTTTTATGGGCCCGACAGGAGCAGTTGCCGTAGGCATGATCGACGGAGAATATATCATTAACCCTGATCTTGCGCAGCGTGAAAAGAGCCGTCTGTCTTTGACGGTTGCAGGAACAAGCGAAGCAGTCATGATGGTGGAAGCAGGTGCGAATGAGGTTTCAGAAGACGAAATGCTTACTGCAATTCTCTTAGCGCATGAAGAAATCAAAAAGATTGTTGCCTTCATTTCAGAGATTCAGGCTGAAATCGGAAAGCCGAAGATGGAAGTCAACATTCATCAGCCGGATGCTGAACTGAATGAAAAAGTCCGTGAATGGGCAATTGAAAAGGTTCGCTGGCAGATGGATACGTTTGATCGCCAGGAGCGTGAAGCTCGTACTGAGCAGGTAAAAGCGGAAACAATAGCAGAATTTGCTGCTGATGATCCTGAAGTTGCAAAGGATGTTGACGCAATTCTCTATCAGATGACAAAGGAAGTAATGCGTTCCAAGATCACCAATGACAAAATTCGTCCGGACGGTCGTGCTTTGGAAGAAATCCGTCCTATCTGGAGTGAAGTTGGAATTCTTGAGAGAACACATGGCTCCGCAGTCTTTACGCGTGGACAAACTCAGGTTATGACGATTGCGACTCTGGGAACGATCTCGGAGGCACAGGCTCTTGACGGACTTACCCTGGAAGAGAGCAAACGTTATATGCATCAGTACAATATGCCTCCGTACTCTACAGGAGAAGTACGTCCAGTGCGTAGCCCCGGACGTCGCGAAATCGGGCATGGAGCTCTTGCAGAGCGCGCACTTCTTCCGGTACTGCCGACAGAGGAAGAGTTCCCTTACTGCATGCGTCTCGTTTCTGAAGTCATCAGTTCAAACGGTTCAACGTCACAGGCTTCTATCTGCGCAAGTACGATGGCACTGATGGATGCGGGTGTACCGATTAAGAAGCCGGTAGCCGGTGTTGCGATGGGACTGATCAAAGATACGGAAACCGGTAATATTTCCGTACTGACGGATATTCAAGGCCTGGAAGACTTCCTCGGAGATATGGATTTCAAAGTTGCAGGTACAAAAGACGGTATAACTGCAATTCAGATGGATATCAAGATCAAGGGGATTGACCGTGAGATCCTAACACGTGCTCTTGCACAGGCAAGGAGAGGACGTTTATTCATCCTTGACAAGATGATGGAAACAATCTCTGAACCGAGAGCTGAACTCTCTCCATATGCACCGCGCATTATTACTTTCAAGATTGATCCGGATAAGATTCGTGAAGTTATCGGAAGTGGTGGAAAAACAATTAATGGCATTATTGCTCAGACCGGGGTTAAAATTGATATTGAAGATGATGGTACGGTTTATATCGCATCTCCTGATCAGGCTGCTGCAGCTGAAGCAAGACGCATTATTGACGGTATCGTGAGAGACGTTGAAGTCGGCGATGTTATTTTAGGCACTGTTGTAGGAATTAAGGAATTCGGTGCATTTGTTAATCTGAAACCCGGTAAAGACGGACTCCTCCATATTTCCCGCATGGCAAAAGAACGTGTCAATAAGGTAGAAGATGTAATGAATTTAGGCGATCAGGTTCTTGTTCGCGTTATTGATATTGATCAGAAAACTGGTAAGATCTCTCTTACAAGAAAAGATATTCTGCCTGATGAGAAATAAGGATGAAAAATCCACGCTTATGTAATTACGAAGGAGCAGTACTACGAACTGCTCCTTCTGTTACGTATCTTTATTTCAAGATTTTGTCAAACGAAATTCACAAGTATAGACATTGCTGATATCTTTTCCTAGTGGTATAATAACAAATAATATTCTTGCAGAATCTTTTATCAGTATTTTGCATGTTTTCTTAATCTGAGGATCATAAGATGGAACGAAAAGTACAAATGAGCAAACGATTCTATTTGCTGGCTGCAGGCGGTGTGGTGCTTGTTATCATTGCTGTCGTAGCTCTTGTTATGCTGTTCCAGAATATGACCGGTAAAGTAAGACGTATGAGTGCAAAAACAATTGAATCAATCATCGATACCAGAGCAATTGTAATAAGAGCTGAGCAATCTGTAACAGAATCTGCAAGTGATGCAAAAATCCTGTGCGATAACGGTATCTATGTCCAGGAAGGAACTCCGATAGCCGTATTATATCCATATGGATATGAAACATCTTTGAACACAATTTGTTCAAGAGAAACTGAATTATATACCAAATTGGAATCTCAATTAAAGTCGATGAATAACGGTGAGCTTCCACAATCAGTACTTAATATAAATGAGGATTTATATTATATCGGAAATCGCATGAGAGCTGCATCTAACGGTGAAATCTCAGCTGATTATATTGAATTGGAAGCTGAATTTTTAAGTTTAATGAAAGATCGCAGGAATCTGATGGTTGGCCAGTTATCGGATGCTTCCACGCTCGCTACAGAGATTAACGCTTTGGATCAACAATATGCGATGTTTGAAACGAATATGGCAAGAACGATAACCAGCGATTACAATGGTTATGTCAGCTTCTATACAGATTCATATGAGGAACCTCTGAAAGATGTTTCGCAGGTGACAGTTTCTCAGGTGAGAAGAGTTCTTGCAGCAACCTCTTTTGCTGTTGGGAGTGAGAACTTCTCATACCGTATTGTAACTGACAGAAATATATTTTATGTGGCTTTTGTTGCAAGCACAACTAGCTCAGCGGATGTATCCAAGCGTTTGATGCCTGGGCAATCCTATCTGTTTGAAATTAAGGGGATCAATAATGTATATACTGGTACGGTTGTCTCTGAAAAGGACGCATCAAACGGTATCCTGTATATCATGGCAGTTTCTTCCGATGTCCAGCCACTGTTGGACGCACGTGTTATAGAAATTACGATTCGAAATACTTCGTACGGATTAGCAGTACCACTTGACTATATTCAGTATTCAAACGGCGTGCCATATGTATTTATAAAAACGGATTACGGATATTCTCCTATCGCAGTTTACATTGCCGGCTCTAACGAAGAAGAAGCTGTTATTGCTGCACGTGATGAAAAACTGACTTTGTTCTCCGGATTACGTTACCGTATGCCGATTGAGGAGGATGACTGATGAATGAGATTGCTGAAAGATTAGAAAAAGTCAGAGAAAATATTGCTCTTTCCATACAGCGATCCGGAAGAAAAATAAATGAAGTTTCATTATGTGCTGTAACAAAGTATGTCGAGACGGATCGGATTGCAATGGCGGCTGATGCGGGAGTTACTATAATTGGTGAAAATAGAGCCCAGGAGTTCTCGCAAAAGTTAACTTTTTATAAACAGAGACAATTAAGTGCCCATTTCATTGGACAATTGCAAACGAACAAGGTAAAATACATCTGTGGCAATGCCGATTTGATTCAGTCTGTGGATCGGGATGTACTTTTATCAGAAATACAGTCAAAAGCACAGAAACTTGGTATCACTCAACCTATCCTGATTCAGGTAAATATTGGTAATGAACCTCAAAAGGGCGGAATACTTCTATCGGAAACAGAACGATTAGTTGATGAAGTGGAATCCCTGACTAATGTAAAGCTTCGCGGGTTTATGTGCGTTCCGCCTGCCGGAGATCCCGAGGATACCAGATTGTATTTCAGAAAAATGCATGACTTGTTTGAAAAATTCAAACAGATCGATCCGGCCATGGATGTTTTATCAATGGGTATGAGCCACGATTATACAGTCGCAATTGAAGAAGGTGCAACTCTTATAAGAGTAGGAACTGCAATCTTCGGGCCTAGACAGATAGTAGGAGGAATATCAATAAATGGGTAGATTTTTAAGCTTGATCGGTCTGGAAGACGCTGATGACGATGAAATCATCGATGAAGAGGAAGAGAAAGAAACCAAACCGGCAGCCGGAAAGTTCGCAAAACGGAAAGAAAAAGAACAGCCTGCGCCTTCACGTGCAGAAGCTACATTAAAGAATGCATCTGATATGAAGATGATTGTCTTTCATCCAGTATCATATGAAGATGCACAAAGTATTGCAGATAATCTGAAAAGTCATAAACCGATTATCGTTAATATGGAAGAACTTGACGGGGCAGTAGCACAGAGAGTTCTGGATTTCTTGCTAGGTGCTGTATACGCTTTGGATGGTTCTATTAATAAGATTTCGAGAGGAATCTTTCTGGTAGCGCCGAAAAACTGTGATGTCGTAGACAGTGCTGAGGAAGGATATACTGACCTTTAATGGTCTGTCATAGATATGATCAAGGCTGACAATATCGCAACAAAAGAATTCAGGAAATCTCTTTATGGATATGATTGTGAGCAGGTAGATCTCTTTTTGGATGAAATCATTGTTCAATTGAAACAGATGGAACAAGAGAGACTCGAAATGGCAACAACAATCGAGTATCTTGTTTCTAAGTTATCGGGAGACCCCCTTGGAACTACGGAAAAAGAGGAAGTTGTAGCTCCGGTATCTCCACATCAGCTTCTTAGCAATACGGGAAGACAAAAATTATTGTCTCCTGAAACTGAGACAGAAACCCATGAGAAAAATGATGAAGAAACTGCTGATTCTTCGTCTGATTCAGATACGATATAAATTTTGTAGTTTTGAAACGGATTAAGCCCGGTAATCGGGCTTTTTGCAACTTAATTTCTGTTCTGGAAATAGGAAAAACAAAATTTGCATATACATTTTGGGTTTCCTGTTCAAACCTTTTGTAATAGCAAAGAATTCAGTAAAACCAACAAAGAATATTGTTGACAAAACGTAATGGAATGGTTAAAATATTGCGTGGTTGATTTTTGAGGTAAGACATGAAATTCTCGGTAAGTGATGCTCAGAAAAGAGCGGGGGATTCCTTCCCGATCTTGATTCAGGAAGAGCTGGAACCCGATGACTATGCAGGAAGACGTATTGTTTTTATGAAGCCTGCATACATTGAAGGAAGTTATTCGTTTGATGGAAAGGCATTTCATGTTTCCGCAGAGGCAGAAGTCGCATATGAAACTGAATGTGCCAGATGTACGAAGAAATTTGTTGAGACATTGCAGTTTCCGATAAATGAGACTTTTGTACGCGATATCGCTTGGAGTGAGGATGATGACTCATATTCCTATACGAGCGAGCAAATCGATCTGCGGCAGGCTTTTTATGATAATTTGTATTTGCATTTACCGATAATCAGTTTGTGCAAGTCTGATTGTAAAGGCCTTTGTCCCAAATGCGGGCGTGATTTAAACGAGGGCGCCTGCGATTGTCAATCCGATTACAGTGGTCCGTTTGGAGCATTGAAAACTTTATTGAACGAAAATAAGGAGGTGTGATCATGGCAGTACCGAAGAGAAAAACATCGAAGGCAAGAAGAGATTCCCGTAGAGCGAATAATTTCAAGCTTGAGACTCCGAATCTGGTAGAGTGCCCGAAGTGCCACGAGCTTAAGCTCCCGCATGTTGTTTGCAAGAAGTGCGGATATTATGATGGCGAAGAAGTCATCAGCATGGAAAAAGACGCATAATCGATCCATGATTACCCACTACACCAATGTATAAAAGACCTTTCGTAGAGAGGTCTTTTTGTGGTTCATTCAGAACGGTTTAAATCTCTTTTGTATTGCTACCGTTCCTTTCCATATTTAATTGTAATAAAGAACAGGGGATTTGATTATGATACTTGCAGTTGATGTTATGGGCGGAGACAATGCTCCGCAGGCAATTCTTGGAGGATGCAGCAAGTTTTTAAAAAGTGAAACATTTTCAGATGCTGAACTCATGCTGTTTGGTGATGAAAAAGCGTTGAATCAGTTTAAAATCGAAAATGAATCTCTTTCCAATCGTTTTCACTTGATTCCAACGACTGAAGTCATAGGGTTTGATGAAAGTCCGACAGAAGCATATAAGAAAAAGAAAGACAGTTCGCTTGTTAGAGCGTTTGAAGCTGTGAAAAGCGGAGAAGCTCAATGCGTTGTTTCTGCCGGAAGTACCGGGGCGCTGCTAACAGGAGCGATACTTTCACTGAGAAGGCAAAAAGGTGTAAAAAGGCCTGTTCTGGCATCTCAGCTTCCGACAATGAATGGTAAAAGTGTCCTGCTTTTAGATAGTGGAGCCAATACTGATTGTAAACCAATCTATCTTCAGCAGTTTGCAATTATGGGTAAAGCGTATATGGAGTGCGTTGCTCAGGTAAAAGATCCCAGAATCGCGTTGCTGTCTAACGGAAGTGAATCGGAGAAGGGCAATATGCTCACAAAAGAAGTTCATTCTCTCCTTTCTGAAACAAAGAATATTCATTTTGTTGGTAATGCTGAAGCTCGTGAATTGATGAGCGGAAATTTTGAAGTGCTTGTATGTGACGGTTTTGACGGTAATATTCTTCTGAAGGGAGTGGAAGGAGCATCGAAGATGATTCTGGGACTTCTGAAGGAAAGCCTTTATTCTTCTTTACGGGGTAAGATCGGCGGATTAATTGCGAAACCGGCATTCGCTGATGTGAAGAAAAAAATGGATTACAAGGAATATGGTGGTTCTCCTTTTTTAGGCGTTAACGGAGGCGTTATCAAAGCACACGGCAGCTCGGACGAAAAAGCGATTTTTAACGCACTGAGACAAGGATATAATTGGATTAAGAATGATCTGGAACGTGTGATTCAGGAAACGATCGATAATAATCAAATCGATGAATGAATGATAATAACTGATAAAGAGCAGTTCCTTAGAATAGGAACTGCTCTTTTGGCATATTCAGATACAACCAATATTATACTGGAAATTCTGAAGTATTTGTTTGTTTTTTTTCAAAAGCTTCGGCAAGAACTTTCGTAGTAAGATAAGCGGAAATACAGTCGATTGCCTGAGGATTTTTTCCGCCTCTCATAATTGCAAAATCTGCTAATTTAATATAATTTTGAATGTAACGTTCGTACATTGGTTTTACAGTAGCAAGATATTGATCAGTAATGGAATCAATTGTACGGCCTCTGGACTTCATATCTCTGCGGACACGCCTTAACAGACAGATGTCAATATCTACATGCATATATACTTTTAAAGACATTCGGTCCAGAATACGGGGATCATGAAACATGTGAATTCCTTCAAGAATCAAAACATCAGGAGGATAGATAAGATCATTTGTATCAGCACGCATATGATTTGCATAATCATATCCTTTTTTTGTAATAGGTTTTCCGGAAGAAAGCTCATCAAGGTCTTTCAGAATTTCATCATAATCAAAGATGCTTGGTTCGTCATAATTTAGATGAACGCGCTCTTCAAACGGTAAATTGGAAAAATCATGATAGTAACAATCCTGGCCTATAATCGTACAGGAGCAGGAAAGACTTTCTTGAATGCGCTTGGCAAGTGTGCTTTTACCGCTGCCGGATGCTCCGCAGATTCCAACGATGATCATAAAAAATCCTCCATAAAATAAAACAGGAAAATATTCTTTCCTGTTCATTTTAATTTATTTCATTTCTAATTGCAAGTTCATTCAAGACCAAACTCTGCAAAGCTGTACAGAATTCTCAAACTGTCACTACATTCATAGCCTGCATATACTGTATAGCAATCGCTAGGTTCATAAATAGTGATTTCAGAAGGAGAAAGAGGACGTGTACCATTAGAATCCGAAATCACAGGGCAGAAAGATTGAGGATCCGATGAAGTAGCGTTAGCTACATCAACAGTATATTTTGTTATTACTTCAAAGACAGGGTAAGTATTCAGATGATCACCTTCGAACACAGTACTGTCATGAAGCATGCATGAAATGTAAATACCACTCTGATATGCTTCGTCAGTAATGACATAATTATCCTGAACTTTCTCAATAACAGAAATATATACGAGACCATTATATTCGGATACGGAAAGTATTTTTCCTGACAGATCTGCAAGAGCACGTATTGTTTTTTCGGATGACAGCTCGACTGATTGATCACCGATAATAATCGTATTATCAGAATATCTTGCCCCGCTTTCTTTTGTTAATAGAACAGGTGCGTTTATTTCTTGGGAAGATTTACTGTCGGATACAGGGGAGAGCCAGGAATATATATCGGAATAGGAAAAATCATTTACTGCATTCTCAAACACTTCTTCCGCTTCGTTGTCTTCCATTTCGGATGATTTTGAAAATTCAGGAACAGCAGCGGATAAAATACCGGAAAGAGATTCTGATTTCGGAACAGATTCTTTCTCATCAAATGATTCGGAAGGAGCAGCATAAGACAAGACCGCAGTATCAGATGCGTAAGCAGCACCGGCAGCTTCTACGGTCGTTTGTGCACTTTTTTGATTCCGATAATTTCCACGAAATGGATTGAAAATCAAAAGTACTAAAGCTGCTGCTGCAACAGCAACGCCTGAATAAGTTGCAATACTGATCCATCTGCGCTTTGGCTTGCTTTCGAATAAAGGAATTGTTTCTTCGGTAGCTTCTTCTGCGGCAGCCTTTTTAACCGATTCGAGTATACTTTTAGGAGCATGAACAGAATCGTTATATTTACGGTACTCTTCACGAAAAATCATCTTCGATTACTCCTTTCAGTTTGTTTTTCAAAATAGTTCTTGAGCGGAAAAGCCATGTTTTAACAGCAGATTCGCTTGAGTGCATTATTTCAGCAATTTCTTTTACAGAATAGTTTTCATAATAATAGAGATGAACGGCAGTACGCATTTTTCCCGGTAATTGCATAACAGCATCATATACTGTGGAATCAGGCAGCTCATCTTCTGTGGAAGGTTCTCCTAGCGCATCAAGTGCAACGGTATGTTTCCTGAAAGCAGATGACAGAAGGGAATTCGAACAGTTGATTGTAACTTTGATCAACCATGCCTTCTGATGTTCTTTTGATAAAAAAGAAGGTGCACTTCGAAAACAGCGAAGAAAAACTTCCTGTGTAATGTCTTCAGCATCAGTTGAACTTCTTGTTCGCACTAATGCAAGGCGATATACCATGTCTCCGAACTCCGAAAACAAGACCTCCAGATTGTTTTCAGCCGGATCGGAAATCTTGGGCTTTTCCATATCGTCATCCTTTCTATAATAATACCTGTTAATTGGTCGAATGGTTTCAGGCTAAACTATTTATAATTTCAATATTCTTTAAGTATATATTCTCACAAATTAGAATATTTGAAATTATTTTATCATAGACTGTTTTTACATGCAATGAAAGATTTTGAAAAGAAAACCTGCTATAATTAGTATTATTCTCTTATTAGATCACTGCTTTGTTGACATAAAATTGGCATAATGATATATTTAAAACTAGATTTTTGATACTAATGGAGGTCCTATGATCCACGAACAGACAGTAAAAAGACTTCTGGATGCCGCGCTTAGCACAGGCGCAGATTTTGCGGAACTGTTTGCAGAAGACTGTGAAAGCAACAGACTACAGATGTCGGATGGAAGAATTGAGCAGAGTATTACTGCACGACGTCATGGAGCCGGCATCAGAGTCATGCTGAATGAACAGTCTGCCTATGCATATTCAGCTGATACAAGCGAAGAAGCCTTGATAAATACAGCAAAAGCCGCTGCAGCCGCTTTGAAAGATAATTATTCAAAGAGAGAACTATTATTTGTTAAGAAAAACTATAAAACTGTTCAGGATATTCATTATTCCAACGTTGAAAATGATAAAAGAGTTGCACTGATGCATCGTGGATATGCTGCGGGCAAGGCAGTATCAGATAAGATCCGTTCTATTTCAGTCGGCTATATGGACGAAGTTCAAAGAGTATTAATTTGCAACACTGAAGGAGTTTGGGCGGAGGATGAACGACCAAGAACCAGGATGTATTTTACTTCGGTTGCTGCAGATGGTTCTAATGCTCAAAGAGGCTCGGAAACACCTGGATGCTGTCGCGGATTTGAAGCATACTCATCCGTGATCGATGTGGAAGCATCGGCTAAAAAAGCTGCAGAGAGATCTGTTCTTCTTCTTTCAGCAAAAGACTGTCCCGGAGGCAATATGCCCGTAGTAATTTCCGGTGGCTTTGGCGGCGTTATTTTCCATGAAGCTTGCGGACATAGTCTTGAAGCTACTTCTGTCGGACCTGGTAATTCTGAATTCTGTGGAAAGCTGAATCAACAGATTGCTGCAACTTGTGTTTCTGCACGTGATGATGGAACCATTCCCAACGAATGGGGAACAATTAATATTGATGATGAGGGAACACCGGGACAGAATAATCTATTGATAGAAAACGGTATTCTCAAAAACTATCTTGTGGACCGACTTGGATCCAGACGTCTCCATTTGCCTATGACCGGAAGCAGCCGTAGACAGGATTACACCTATGCGCCTACATCCCGAATGACAAACACATTTATTTGCGCAGGAAAAGATGACCCAGATGAAATGATTCGTACTATGGGTACGGGTCTTTATGCTGCTTCCCTGGGTGGAGGCTCGGTAAATCCCCTCACAGGAGAGTTTAATTTCGCAGTAGCTGAAGGATATTGGGTTCAGGACGGTAAAATTACTTATCCGGTAAAAGGCGCGATGCTAATTGGTAAAGGTGCGGAAATTCTTCAGAGGATTGATCGCGTAGGACCCTACATGTGGATGGCGCAAGGTATGTGCGGTTCTTTATCGGGAAGTGTCCCAACAAATGTCGGACAGCCTGTTATTCGAGTAAAAAGCATTACAGTTGGTGGAAAAGGAGGTGCGGTTTAATGGAACGCAAAGAATTCAGGGAAGAGCTGTTTCGCATCGCTCTGGAACTTGGCTGCGCTGCTGCAGAAACTTTTTATGAAGAATCCGAAAGTTTTTCTGCTTCTGTATTAAAAGGAGAACTGGATAGATACAGCGTTGCTAAAGAGCAGGGGATTAATCTTCGTGTGAATTATAACGGAAAAAATGGTTATGCATATACAGAATCATTTGATAACCCGGATGAGCTTGTAAAAAGAGCAATCGACAATGCCAGTGTGATAGAAGATTCTGACGAACACCCGATGTTGCCGGAACAACACTATGAAACGATTCCGCCGCGTAAAACACCGCTTGATCTAAAAACACCTGATGAGAAAATAAGTTTAGCAAAAGAGATTGAGAAAAAAGGCCTATCTGGGGACAAAAGAATCATCCGATCGCAGGGGAGTGAAGTTGAAACCGGTTTTTCTCGATATGAAATTCATAATACACTCGGACTATGCGCTGAGAGAGAAACGAATAATGCGGCAATATTCCTTCAATTGATTGCGCAGGAAAACGACATAGTAAAAGATGGTTATGCTGTCAGAACGAATGAACGGACTGATGATATTGAAGGCCTTGTTTCGGAAGCAATTGAAGATACTACTTTCAAATTGTCTGCACAGCCTGTACCGACTGGAACATATCGAGTGCTTTTGAAGAACAGAGCAGCGGCGACATTTCTTTCTCCGTTTGTTGGAATGTTCAGTGCTGAAGAAGCTCAAAAAGGACGTTCCAAACTTGCTGGAAAAGAAAACACAAAAATAGCTTCGGAGATTTTCACCCTCATAGATGATCCGTTCCATCCTCATGCGCCCAGAGCTTTTGACGGAGAGGGATTTCCATCAAGAAAAAAGGCATTGATTGAAAACGGTGTTTTCAAGACATTATTGCATAACACGAAAACTGCAAAAAAGGCAGGGGT